>Ga0307276_10000001_pt1 | contig 43398 bp, 66 predicted proteins | sample ER_DNA_115_FD_194477 | JGI IMG/M metagenome (GOLD analysis project Ga0307276, IMG submission 194477) | Bulk soil microbial communities from the East River watershed near Crested Butte, Colorado, United States - ER_DNA_115 | ecosystem: Environmental > Terrestrial > Soil > Floodplain | place...
GCCGGCCGCCGGCCGGCCACTGCGGGGTTAGGGCAGCGGGCCGAGCCGTACCAGTTCGCCGTCGATGACCTTGGCCGGGTCGCTCACGGGGGTGACCTGGCCGCGGGCGTGCAGCGCGGCAACCAGCGGGGCGAGCGCGGCGACGGCGGTCGTGATGACCGCGAGCACGGCGATCACGCCCGCTGACACCGCGTCGGCCTCGTCCTGAGTCAGGACGCCGAGCACGACGGCGAGCGTCAGCGCGCCCGAGACGAGGCCGGTCACGCCGGCTGCGGACAGCAGTGGCTGCGGACGCCTACGAGGCACCATCGCTGACCTCCTTCGACGCGGCCCGGATCACGGTGAGCGCGATGGTGCTCTCGGCCCACCCGGGCCGGGTGCCGTAGCCGGGGTTCGCGTGGCCCGACATGGTGCCGTGAACCCGTCCGGTACCGACCGCGCCGGACTCGGCGACGGCGAGGAAGGCAGCGCGGGCGGCGTCGCACTGCGCGGCCGTCTCCTCGGCCACGTCGTCGGGCGCGGCCGAGCGGACGCTGCCGAGCGTGTCGTCCAGTGCCGCGCCGAGCTGGTCGCGCTCGGTGGGCTGGACGATGGCTGTCCAGGACATGAGGTCTCGCTCCTCCTTGCGTGTGGGGGGTCAGGCCGCCGCGTCGGCGGCGACCGCGCGGACAGCGGCCTCGGCCTCGGCGCGCACCCGGTCGTAGTCGATAGCGCCGATTGCGCCGGTGCCACCGGCCTGCTTGATCGCGGCGGCGATGGCGGCGAAGCCGGCCGCCTGCTCGCGGCGCACCTGCTGCAGGTTGTTCGGGTGCGTGCCCTTGTCCTTGGCGTCATCGGCGCTGTCGCCGACGGTGAGCACGCCGAGGTAGTCGCTGATCCGCTTCTGCTGTGCCTCGATCTGGTCGAGGCGGCCGGTGATGGCCGCCACGTCAGCTGCGCTCAATTCGTCCTCCCTGGTGGTCGGCCACTGGCCGAAGTTAGCGGCGTACGCCCGGTTCAGGTCGACCTCGACGCCGTCGAGCACCTGGCCGTTGCGGTGCTGGTACAGCTGCGCGGCCGGGTGGAGATGGCCGCCGGACCATGCGTAGGTCTGCCAGAACCAGCGGCACTCGGTGTGAGTGCTGAGGTAGGCGATCAGGTCGTACTCGCCGTACACGCCGACCTGATCCCAGCCGAGCACCGAGGCGGCGCCGGTCAGGTACTGTGCCGCGGCGACCATCTGCGCCGGCGCGGTCAGGTCGACGTCGACGGCGAAGTAGATGACTCCTCCGGAGGCCGGGCCGCCGGCGGCGATCACGTTGTCCCGGCCGGCCCGTGCGTCGGCCACGCCGGCGGCCCGGCCCTCCAGCGCCCGCCCGGCGGTCGACTCGTAGACGATGGCGACGTCGATGCCCTCGCCGCTCCAGTACCGGGCCTCGGTCGGCGTGATCTCCTTGCCGTGCTGGCCGGCGCTGACGTAGCGGACGACGAACGACTTGCCGGCTGCGCGAAGCGCGGTAGCGCTCGGCCGACGACCGGAGAAGTCGACACCCTCGGCAATCACTGGCATGTGGCGGGGCCTTTCTAGTCGGTAGCCATTTAACCGCGTCCGTTTGTCCGGGCAATGACAAACGCCACGACGGCGAGCATTACCAGGATCACCGTGCCGATGCTGGCTAGGATCGCCCGTTGATTATCAAACCCCAGACTGCGGCCCTGCTGGGCGGCCAGATTGTCAAGGGCCGGCTTGATCGCGGCCTCCAACTTCTCAGCCACGTTCGTCAGGTCATCCTTGCTGGCGTACAGGTTCCGCTCACGGTTGATCTGCTCGCGCAACTCATTCGCCTGCTCGTCCTTGTAAGTCTGGATCTCCCTGGCAAGGTGCAACGCGTCGCGGTCCGCCGCCTCTTTGATTTTGAGCGCCTTCTCGCGCTCGGCACTGACCTCCGTATACCGCCGGTCACGTTCGTCTGCCAGCATTCTGTCGGCCTCACGCAGCGCCCGGTAGTATTCGCGGAGGTCAATGGTCGGTTCCGCCATCGTCTCTCCTGAGATGGTTTAGCTCGTTTCTTGGTTGTCCCGGCCGGCATGCGCGTCGGTGCCGACGCCCTTCTCTGTCGATTCCCGCACCCGCCGTGCGCGGGCCTGCGATCATGTCGGCATGCCGCCCGCCGAGTACCGTCCCAGCCGCCGCACTCTCTTGCGCCTATCCGCCCTCGCCGCTGGGGGAGGGGTGGCCGCCGCACGAGCCCCAAGGGACGCTCTCCGTTCGAGCGCAGAGGTCTCGCCCGGCACCCGGATCGCCCTGCCGTCCGGCCGGGCCTACTACCTCACCCTGCCGGGCGGCGACGCGCCTGCACCGCTCCTGGTCGGCCTGCACGGGCACGCGCTGACGCCGGCGAACTTCGCCACCTCGTCCGGCCTGCCCGCGATGGCCGGCAGTGCGCGGCGCTGCGTCGCCGTGGTAGCCGAAGGTGTCGACCACACCTGGAATGCCGGCGGCAGCTGGCCAAGCGCGGGCGCGGACGATGTGGCCTACCTGGACGACGTGGCCGTTGATGTGGCGCAGCGGGCGCCGGTCGACGCGCTGGCGCGGTACCTGCTCGGCTTTTCCGCCGGGGCGATGATGTGCTGGCGGGCGGTTGCCGAGTCAGCCACCTGGAATGCCGCCGGCATCGTCTCCGGCGCGCTGCTGGTACCGGGTCCGAGTCGACCGGTCGACGTGCTGCACATACATGGCACGGGGGACACGACGGTGCCGGTGGCCGGTGGCCTGGGGGTTGGCGGGGTCGTCTTCCCGCCGGCGTACCGGGAGCCCTGGAGCCTGCCTCGGGCGAGCGTGTGGTCGCTACTGCCGACCGCGTACGGCCACGGCTGGCCTGGCTGGGCGACCCCCGTGCTCTACGACTTCTTCACTCGCGACCGGTTCATCCCACAGTGATCAGACGGCGCCGACATCCTCGACGGCGAACGTCATCGGCGCGGTCGCGGTCGCGCTGACGCTCGCCGTGCCCGATCCGGCGTTGCGCACGATCGTCACCTTGTAGGTGTGCGCGGCCACCGTCGGGCTGTCGACAAACGCGGAGAAGTCGCAGGCACCCGAGGTGTTGCCGGTCGCGGCCGGCTGATGATGCGCCTCGGAGAGGGTGGTCGAGCCTTCCTTGATTCGCATGATGAAAGTGTCCGCAGCGTTGGTCACCGAGATGCCGCGAGCATGGAAGGAGAGCCGCAGCCGCCGACCGGTCTGCGCTGGAGTGATCGCGGCGGCGGTGAGCACGTCCAGCTCGGTCGTGCCCGACGTCGGCCCGGCGACGCTCGTGCTGGTTACCAGTGAGAGCACGCCCTGAGGCATCTCGTCCATCTGGGCGGCGGTGAGCACCTGGCCGGTGGTGAAGTCCTTCGAGGTCGATGACAAGGCGTGCCCTCCTGGTCAGTAGGCGAGCGCGTTGGAGTCGAGCAAGCCGAGAGTCGGATCGCCCAGAACCAGGAAGCTGTACTTACTGGCGCTCTGCAGCGTCCAGGTGGTCAGCCAGGTCGCCGGGGTAATGTCGTGCTGGATCCCACGGATAAAGACGTCGCGGGTGATCGTGCCGCCGCCGGGCGGCCGGCGGTTGATCGTGACCCGGTCGCCTATCTCCCTGCTGAGCACCTGGGGGAAGAGGTGCGCGGCGTCGGCGAGCGGGTTGACGACCAGAGTGGCGAAGCGCAGTTCAGGGTCCTTGCCGACGAACTTGATGAACCCGGCGTACTCGGCCGCCGCGGCGTCGGTCTGCATCAGCAGGTCGGTCCGGTTGAAAGTGCGGGTCAGGTAGGTGTTCTGGCTGGGCACGTCCTGGGAGACCTGCACGGTGCCGCCGACCCGGCCGACCTGCACGAGGTTGGCCAGGGTCGCCTCGTCGTAGGCGATCGTGACGGAGGTGTAGGGCAGTTCGGTGCCGGAGTCGCCGAACGTGGCCTGAGGCGTGTTGGAGCGGGCGTCCTCCAGCAGTGCCTGCCGGTTGCGGAACACGACCCGCCCGGCGCCGTCCATGTAGAGCTCGCCGATCTCGGTGTCGGAGTCGAGGTACATCTCGGTCAGGGCGTCGCCGTCGAGGGTGGTCGCCTGCAGGGTGGTGTCGCCGGTGGCGATGACCCGGTCGGTGGCCGACCAGCTGACCGAGTCGAGCACCCGGCCGATCCGGGTGCCGGCGGCCTCGCCTGCGCCGACCGCGCTGACCGCGATCCGGTCGTAGTTGCTGAGCACCTTGAAGCCGTCGGTCGCGGTCAGCGTGCACTGCGACCAGTTCGGGCCGTTGTAGGTGATCCCCCAGGAATCGGCGTAGCCGCGCCACAGGTCGTAGGTCACACCCGCCCAGGTGGCGCGCAGCCGGACCGCGCGCATCGGGGTGACCTCGGTCGCGCCGGCCGCGACGTACGGGCCGGTCAGGTTGGTCGGGTCGAACCGGCGGTCCGAGTTGTCCAGCGCGACGGTTGCGGTGCCGGCGTCGTAGTGCAGCACCGGCGATTCGGCCCGGCTGGCGCCGCGCTGCGTCGAGGCCGACCACACGTAGGCCGTGACGTCGGTCCAGACGGCGTCCGGGCCGAGGGTGGCGGTGCCGAGCTTGCCCCGGGCCACGTCGTCCAGGTGCAGATAGGTGCTCGTGCTGGCGCCACCGGTGAAACCACACTCGGCAATCAGGGTGGGCAGCGTGCTCACGCCGTGCGCCAGCGGGCGGTCGACCGGCGCTCGTACTCCTGAATGGCGTTGACGATCTCCCGGCCGACCGCGGCGAGGTTGGCGGTGGGCGGCACGTTGACGTTGATGTTGTAGGTGTTGCCGCCGGCGGTCGACCGGCCGGGGGTCGGCGGCGGGGTGGCGGTTGCGGCGCGCTGGGAGGCCGCGGCGGTGAGCACCGTCTCTCCGCCGCGGAAGTTGAGCAGCTCCGGGCCGCGCTCGCCGACCCACGCCCAGCCAGGAGGTGCGGCCGCGGTGCCGGCGGCATGCTTCTCCGGGCCGGAACCGCGGACGGCGCCGACCTTGACCGAGACCACCCTGCCGGACAGCGCGTCGACCTCGCGGGTGATGGTGGTGAGCACACCAGTGGCTTTGTCGATGACGCGGACCGTGATGTCCTTGCGGACCGGGTGCCGGCCGAAGGCGTCGATCTTGGCCTGCGCGGCGGTCAGCTGCCTGTCGGCGGTCTCCTTGAACCTGCGGACCGCCTCTTCGGCCTTGCGGAACGGCGCGCCGAGCGGGCCCGGCATCCGGCCGGCCGCGTGTAGCACGGCAATCACGAAGCCGAGTACGAGGTCCGTCATGAACCGAACGTTTGTGAGCACAGCGCCCGCCACGAACCGGAACACACCCGACACCACATCGCGGAACGTCTCGGAGCGCTTCCACGCGATGAACAGCGCGGCGGCGATGCCCAGGATCGGGGATACCAGGGCCAGCACGATCGGGATCAGGATCGGGATCGCGGCCTTCACCACGTCACGGAACGTCTCGGAGCGTTGCCAGGCGACGGCAAACGCCACGCCGAGGCCGACCAGCGCGATGATGATCAGCCCGACCGGGTTGGCCAGCTCGGCGGCGTCCAGCGCGGCCTGCACGGTCGCCCAGGTCCGGGTGATGGCGACGATGACGCGGATCGCCACCGCCATCGCGCCGAGGCCGGCGACGATCGGCACAACCCAGCCGGGGAACTTCGCCAGCCACCGGCCGAAGTCGGCCACATGCCGGACCAGGCCGGCGACGGTCTCGCCGGCCGAGAGCACGCTGCCGGCCCACTCCTTGAAGTTGTCCTTGTTCCGCTGTACCCACAGGATCAGGTTCGCGACGCCCCGGCCGACGTTGTAGAAGAAGGCTTGCAGGCCCGACCGGGTGGCGTCGTCGCCGGCGGCTTTGATCAGCGGTCCAATCGGCCGGGCCGCGTCGCCCATCAAGGTCGCGGTCTCGCCGATCATCGGCGCCATCGAGGTGAACACGTCGGCGGCGCCTTTGCCTGCGACGCCGATCCCGATCAGGGCCGGCTTGACCGGGGCCATGCCCTTGGCGATCCCGGCGCCGGACGCGCCGAGCTTGTCGAACAGGGACCCGATCGGCCGCAGGCCGCTGTCCAGCCCGGGCAGCAGCGCGCCAATCGGGGCCAGGCCGACCTCGACGCCCTTGAGCCCGTTGGCGAAGGAGACGACCGGCTGGGAGGCTGAGTGGAATCCGGCCGCAAGGTTGGTCAGTGCGCTCGGGATCGCATCGGCCACCTTGTGCAGGAAGCGTTCGATCGCCGGGGCCGCGGCGGTGAAGATGTCGATCTGGATCGTTTCGAGCTCAGACTTGATGCCGGCGATGGCGCCGCCGACGCCTTTCATCTGCGCCTTGGCCGCGGTCGCGGCACCGCCGCTCTTGGAGATCCCGGCGGCCATCTTCTCCCAGCCCTGGCCGCCGGCCGCGGCGAGCACGCCGGCCGCGCGGGCGGCGTCGCTGCCGAACGCGGTCGAGGTCGCCGCGGCGAACGTCTGCTGCGACAGCCGGCCCTGCGCGGAGGCTAGTTGCTGGGAGATCGACTCCAGGCCGACGAAGTGGCCCTTGGCGTCGAATGCGTGCAGGTTGAGCACCTTCAACGCCTCGGCGGCCTGCTTGCTGGGGGACGCCAGCGCGAGCAATGTGGCCTTGAGGGAGGTGCCGGCGTCCTGCCCGTGGATGCCCGCGTTGGCGAACAAAGCCAGGGCGGTGACGTTGTCGTCGATGGTCAGCCGGAACTGGTGGGCGATGGCACTGGAGGCTTGCAGGCCGAGCGCGAAGTCCCCGATCTCCCCGGTCGCCGAGTTGGCGGCGTTGGCCAGCACGTCGGCCACGTGCGAGGCGGCGGTCGCCTTCAACCCGAAGGCGTTCAAGGCGTCGGCCTGGATCGTGGCCGCCGTCGCGCCGTCGATCTGCGCGGCGGCGGCCAGCTGCAGAGTCCCCTTGGCCGCGTCCATCGCCTGTTTGGCCGTCAGGTTGCCCTTGGCCAGTTCGGTCATCGCGTGCGCGGCGTCGCTGGCGGAGGTGGCCGGCAGGGTCAGGTCGTTGCCGAGGTCGCGGGCCCGCTTGGCGACCGCCTGCATCTCCGCTCCACTGGAGTGGGTGACGGCCTGCATCATGTTCAGCTGCGACTGGTAGTCGATGCCGAGCTTGATGGTCGAGGCGACGGCGATGCCGGCCACGAGCAGGCCGGCGGTCAGCCCGCTGCGGGCGACGCTCCCGACGGCGGACAGGGCGCCGGCCAGTCGGTGCGATGAGGAGGAGTGGGCGTCGGCCGCGCGGGCGGCGGTGCGGACGTGCCGCGCCTCCTCCTCGGCCTCGGCGCCCGCGGTCCGTTCGGCCGAGGTGAGGTGCGCCGCCGCGGCGGCGGCGTCCCGCTGGGCGGCGGCCAGCCGTTCGGCCGCGGCCTCCTCGGCGACCTGCGCCCGGGCCAGGTGCTGGGTCTCCTCGCCGACCAGTCGCTGTGCCGCGGCCAGCCGGTCGGCGGTCGCCCGCTGTGCGGTCTGCGCGCGGTCCAGGGCTGCGGCGGCGTCGCGGGCCTCTAGAGACCCCTTGCCGTACTTCTCCGTCGCCAGGGCGGCCGCGCGGGCGGCCTTCTCGACCTTGATCTGCGCGGCCTCGGTCTGCGCGGCGCCATGCTGCGCGGCGTCGGCGGCCAGGCGGGTCGCCTTGGCTACGCGCTCCTGAGCGTCGCGGACGCCTAGCGCGGCTTGGCGGACGTCCTTGTCGGCGACCGTGACCTGCCGTGCGGCCTGCTTCGCACTGGTGGCCAGCTGGTCGACCGAGCGCCCGGCGACCTTGCTGGCGGTGGCGAACTGCGCCAGGCCGCCCTCTGCACGCTTGTTGGCCCGCTCCAGGCCGCCGGCGTCGCCAAGGATCTCGACGGTGAAGCGACGCTTGCCGGCCACGTCACCGCCTCTCAGACGCCCGGGTCCTGGCCTCCAGGTCGGCCCGGAACTCGGCTATCTCGGCCTCGGGCATGTCGTCTATCCGGGACCAGTCCCAGCCTGGATACGTGGCCGCGAGGGCGGGCAGCAGCGGACGCAGCGCCCGCCTCATGCTTCCGGGGTCGCGCTCGCCTCGCCCTCGATCACCCGGACCGGGTCGGGCACCTCGGCCGGCGGCTGCACGACGTCGATGTCGAACTGGTCGAAATCGTCCAGGCCGTACTGCTCGGCGACCGACTCGTAGCCGATGCGCTCGCCGGCGATGACCCTGGCCATCCACACCACGGCGGCGACGACGTCGATCGGGTCGAGCCGGCCGGGGTCGGCGGCCAGCGTCGAGAAGGGCATGCCGACCTGCGTCCGGAACAGTCGGCGGTTGGTCGAGGACATCTCGCCGGTGTGCACGGCGTACCGCGTGCCGTCCGGGTCGATGACCTGCAGGCCGACGCCGGTCGCCTGCTGGCGGCGGCCTTCGCGGTCATTCGGGTGCACGGGGGAGTTGGGCACTGCGGGGCCTGCCTTTCAGTCGCGGAACACGGCGGCGTACGCCTCGGCGACCAGGCCCGCGTAGCGCTCGGTCACCTCGGCCTCGGTGTCGTAGATGGCGGGGTAGAGGTACGGCCGGGCCTGGATCCGGGTGACCGCCAGCCCGTGTCGCTCGTAGGACTGGTGGCGGGCCTGGACCCGGGCGACCGCGGTCGGGTCGGACCCGCGGCGGGGGATGGTGCCGCCGAACTCGATCACTTCGGCGTGCGGCGCGGTCGGGCCGCCGATGGAGACGGTCGCGCGGCTGGCACCTCCGCCGGTCTGGACCGAGGAGGTGACCGACTCGACGCGCCCGCCGCCCTGGTGTGGGCCGCGCGGCGCCCGGCGGCGGGCGTCGGTGGCGACGATCTCGGCAGCCTGCTTGTTGGCCTTGCCCAGCACTTCGCCCGGCAGGCGCCGGTCGACGGCGGCCAGGTCGCGGCGCAGTGCGTCGAGGCCGACGATCCGGATGCCGTCGGGCATCAGGAGGTGGCGCGGGACAGGGTGCCGGAGCCGGGGAAGGTGACGCTCTCCTTGGCCAGGTCGCCGACCGAGTTGTCGAACGGGTTATACATGCTGATCAGCACACTGCCGCTGTACTGCGGGTTGGTGGCCGCGTTGGCGCCGCTCGTGGCCTTGCCGGTGAAGGCGACGACCGTGCCGAGCGCGGCCCACAGGGTCGCGTCGACCTTGCTCGCGGCGAAGTCCTGGTTGAACTCCAGGGTCAGCGAGTAGTCCTTGAGCCCGCCGATGCGCGACCGGTAGCCGCCCGTGCCCATCGCGGTCGTGTCCAGCTCGTCAACCTTGATGTTGAGGGTGGCCTTGGTGACGTGGTCGGAGAGGTCAACCGAGTTGATCGTCATGGTGAAGTCGGTCAGCGCGAACGCGGCCATGCGGCACTCCTTGTCGGGCTACGGTGTCGAGGTGGTGGCCCGGTTCGAGCCGTGTGACCGGTGGGTCTGGGTCACGCTGCCGGGCAGCACATTCCTGCTCGGCGTGCGAGGTGGGCGGATCGCGGCCGGGCCGCCGATCGCGTGGCGGATGCTCGGCGAGCCGGAGGGTGCAGTCGCGGCACGGCTGGCACGCCGGGGTGCGCGGTTCGCGCTACTGGACGGCGATCATGCCGGCCACGCTGAACGTGCCGGTGATCGCGGAGACGTTCAGTCGCCACCACGTCTCGCCTGAGAACGGGCCGGCGACCCGGGGCATCCACGTCCCGCCGACCGCGGTCAGGCCGGTCAGGGTGGCCTGCGTGGTCGGGCTGGGGAAGTTGCTCGCGGTGTCGCTCTGGATCTGGACCGTGATAGTCGTGCCGGCCGAGAAGATGTGGAAGGCGCAGTAGACGTACTGGCCGGCGGTCGGGGCACCCAGGTTGACCGCCGAGCCCAGCGCGCCGGTCCCGCTAGCCGACTGCTTGCCGGCCGCGACCAGGCCGCGGACGACGCCCTGCGGGCTGGTACCGGCCATCTGCAGCGTGAACGGGGCGAGCTGGCCGACCGGCCCGAACAGGTCGTACTCGAACTTGCCGAGCTGCGCGGCGTAGGCGACCGAGCCGGCCGCGCCGTCCGGGCTGAACGTGCACACCCGGTCGGCGACCGCAAGGTCCGGGAATGCCTGCGGGTCCACGGCGGCCGCGCTGGCGGACTGCCAGAAGCCGTCCTCCTGCACGGTGACGTCGCGCAGTCCGGCGACGCGGGTCTTGTAGCCGGCATTGCCGAAGGTGGTCGTCTCCAGTTCATCCAGCTTGGTCGCCACCGTGATCTTGTTCGTGTCGCCGGTGAAGTCGTAGCCGTGCACCCAGGAGTTGGCATTGACCAGCGCGAACGCGCTCACCCGGTCCCCTTTCCTACGCCGTGCCGAGCGTGTGGACGACCAGCCGGAGCGTTGCCGCCATGTGGTCGATCCCGGCGCCGGGGAAGCTGATGTTGTAGTTGGTCATCGCGGACACGTGCGCGTTGGTGTCGGCCAGGCCGAGGGTGCGGGCGGCGAAGACGGCCGCGCGGATCGAGTTGGCGCCGGCGCCGGTCACGTAGCCGTCGAGGGCGTCCTGGGCAAGATCCTCGGTGGGCACGGCCACCATCACGAACAGGTCGAACTGCCAGGTATCGGTGCCGCGGCCCATCGTGACGTTGAAATCGGCCGACGCGGGGCTGATCACCAGGGCTGGCAGGTTCGTGACGCCCGGGATGGTGTCGTACACGGTCAGGGAGGTGACCGCGGCGGCGACAGTGGTCACGATGGCGTCGCGGACTGCGGCGAGCGTCGCCAACTCAGACCCAGCCGGTGGTATGGAACAGCGAGCGGCGCTGCGCGCCGTAGGTCAGCGTTCGCGGCCGCTGCTTGACGTAGGGCGCCAGCAGGTCGGCGACATCGGGGTCGACCCGGGTGATCCGGTGCACGCCGAAGTCACCGAAGCCGGCCACCCCGAACGGGGCGTCCTTTCTCCGGAACAGCGCTACCGCCCGCAGGATGGTCGCCTGGTTGACCTCGTCCGGGATGGCCGACCAGCCGAAGCGTGCGGTCACCTGCAGGGTGGCGCGCACGCCATCCCAGAGCGGGAACGTCTTCGCGCCGACCGCGACGATCCGCCACCAGGCATACGGGGTGCCGGTGTCGCCGCTGGCCACGATCTCCCCGTTGAGCGGTTCGAGCTGGTAGTCGGTGCCGGCCGTCCAGGTGGTCTCGAACACGCCGTCACCGCCCTGGTCGGTCTTGACCAGCAGGCCGGTCGTGGTCGAGATGTCGTCGGTCCAGGCGATGCCGGGCGCGTCGACCCGAAAGAGTCGGGTGGTCACGGCCGCGTCCTGCCAGAAGCGCCGATTACAGTGCTTGTCGACGCCACGGCTGGCCGTATTGATGGCTTTCTCCAGCAGGCCGGCGTCGAGCTTGGAGCCTGCGTCACCGAACTGGCTGCGAACCTCGGCGACGGTAGCGTACCCGTTGACGACGGCCATCAGATCGACCCGTAGTTGATCGCCCGCCAGCGCAGCGGGTAGTCGGTCGAGTAGTAGATCTTGCCGGTGCCATTGCCCTTGACGGCCAGCGCGAAGTGCACGGAGCCGGTGGTCAGGTGGCCGCTGGCGACGATCAGGCCGGCGTACCAGGACCGCGGGGACAGGGTCGGGTACAGCGCCGGGTCGCCCTCGGTAGCCGGAGTGGCGGTCTCGCTGGAGGCGTACCAGACCGCACTGCCGGACACGTAGACGCCGAGGTCGAGCAGGAGGCCCGTATCCGACCGGTTGGTCAGGATGGCCGCGGCCACCTCGACGTAGTTGCCGACCGCCGCGGCGACAACCAGCTCGCCCACCGGCGTGTACTTGGTCCAGGCGCCGCTCGTGTCGGCCGGGGTGTCACCGCCGGCCGCGCCGGAGGTGACGCGGGCGGTCGTGCGGGTGAGGGCGGACCCGGCGGCGGCTGCGGTGCGGCCGGATGACCCCATCAGGTCAGCCGATCCGGATCGAGCCGGACACCGTGCCGGACACGACGTTGACGTAGATGCCGTTCGCGCACCGCACCCCGCCGCCCTGGTAGTACTCCCGGGCGGACTCGGCCGCCGCCAGCGCGATCTCCTCCAGCAACGTCCCGCTGTTGGTCGTGGCGTTGTCGTAGATCCGCACCACGGCGACCGCACCCGCGGTCTCGCGGATCGTGAATCCGCAGTACGCGCCCGACGTCGCCCGGACGGCCTGATTGGACCCGGTCAGGGCGACCGCGCTGACCGGGTACATCAGCGGATCTTGTAGGAGATCGTCAGCCAGCCGTCCGGGATGACCAGGCCGGTGCCACCGTGGGTCTTGACGACCTCCAGCGAGTCGCCGGCCGCCACGTTCAGGTTGGCCGCGGTGCCGGACAGGGTGAACGCCTCGGGAGTGCTGGCCACCGAGTTGGTCGCCGACCAGGCCCGGGACGCGACCGAGGTCGAGCCGGCGCCGGCGGCCTTGTTCTGCAGGGTCAGGGTGGTGAAGTTGGTCGCATCGGCGGTGATCGCGGCGGACGGAGTGAACTGGACGGCGGTCACGGTGAGGTTGGCCGGGGCGATGAACACCGGCCAGTTGTCGTCGGTGCCGGCGGTGCCCTGGCTGGGCAGGTACGCCTGGTGCGTGAGGGTGCCGCTGATCTGCCCGAACTGAGGCATGGTGGGGTAACTCCTTGGTCGGTGCCGCGAGAGGGATCGAGGTGGTGCGGGTGGCGGAGCGCAGGGTCGCTCATGGCAGCCGGCGAAAGGCCCCCAGGAACTCCGGCCGAGCGGCCCTTACGGCATCGGCATGCCCTTCGGTCGCCGGGTGTGAGCGGCGGCCGGAGGGGCGGGGGAGCGCGGTTGACGCCCCGCCACCCGCGGTCAGGGTCAGTTCGTGGCGCGCTGGAAACCGCGGTGATCGAGCACGGCGCCGGAGTAGACGTGGCGGATCTTCCACGTCAGCTTGTCCGCGTCGAACATCGACCCGACCGTCGGGTCGCTCTGTGTGAACAGCTCCGGGTCCTCGCGGCCCTGCCAGAAGCCGACCTCGATCGTGGGGCACATCGCCGGGTCGCAGACGATGTACCAGTCGTTCGTGTCGGAGTAGTAGTCGATCACCATCGGCTCGATGGTCTGGTGGATGTTGGGGATGTTCGAGGCGTTGCCGGACGCCGGGATCGCGACGGCGGAGTTGGCCAGCTGGTAGGCGATCTCCTCCAGCGCGGAGGGCACCACGAGGTAGCGGGGGATGACCGACAGCACGTCGCTCGTGTCGCCATAGGCGGTCTGCTGGCGCATCTTGGTGCGCAGCGTCGACAGGTTCGCCTGCGTCAGGACCGCGGACGCGGTGGTGTTGCTGTGGCTGGCATGGAACAGGGCCACGGAGTCGTAGGTCACGGCGGCGTTCGTGGGCAGGATGTCCCACACGAAGCGGTACAGGGTCTGCGCGGCAGCCAGGCCGAGCTTGGTCGGGATCTTCTGGATCGCCCGCAGGTCGTCGTCGGCGATCATCTCCAGGGTCAGATCCTCGGTCCCGCCCCGCTTGGTGATCGAGTAGGTCGCCTCCTCGTCGCCGGGGGAGGTCAGCGGCTGGTACGGGGCGCCGGCGTTGACGGCCGGCAGCGTGCCGTACCCGCCGAGCCGGTCGATCCGCTGCGTGCGGAAGTCGTTCACCGGGACGACGCTGGAGACGATGTTGCGCCAGGTGCCCAGGGACGGCCGACCGTACTCGGCGACCATGCGCCGGGTGATCGAGTCGCCCAGGATGACGTCCCAGCTGGACACGGTCAGCGACTCCGATGCCCGCTCGGCCGAGGAGTAGCCCTCGCCGGGCCGGCCCATCGACTCGCGCAGGATCGTCCGCGAGAAGTCCTCGTCCCACGACCGCGGCTGGCGGCCGGTGATGTCGGTGAACGCCTGCCGGAAGCTGCGGTAGCCCTCCCGGTAGTTGCCGGCGAACATGGCGTCCAGCGCCTTGACCTTCTTTTCGACGCTCTCCTGGGTCACCTGCGCCGTGTGGCCGGGCGCCGGGATGTCGAGCACGCCGAGCGCCGTCTTGATGGCGGCGATCTGCGCGTCGATGTCGGCCTCGGCGACCCGCTCGGGCAGCGCGGCGGCGACCGCCTCGACCGCCTTCTCCGGCAGGCCGGCGGCCTTCACCTTGGTTGCGATCATCCACTGCGCCAGGAAGCCGGTCTTCGGCTCTCCGGCCTCGCGGGCCGGCTCGGGCGCGGCCGGCGGGGTGACGCTCTCGATGGTCGGCGTGCCCGCCTTGGCCAGACCGACCGCCGCCAACTGCTCGGGGGTGGCGGTGCCAAGCGCGGCGAGCACGTCGGCAGCTGCGACGGGCAAGGGATCCTCCTGTGTTTCGGTCCCGCGCTGGGCGGGTGGGTCTGTGTCGATGCCGCCGGCCACCATCCGGACGGCCTTGCCGCCGGCGGCGGGGTCGGACACGAGGTCGGCCGACAGCACGCGGACGATCGCGGTGGCCTCCTGCAGCCGCCGGCCGGCCTCGGATATCGGCTTGAACGTCGCCATCACGTCGTGGCTGACGCCGATCAGCGGGGTCAGGCCCTCGGCGGCCAGGGTCAGGGACGCGTCGAGAGCTTCCGCCGCGTGCGACGCGGACGGGAGCAGGTGGAGGTCGGCCTCCAGGCCGTCGGGGGTGGCCTCGACGTTGCGGTAGTAGCCGACCAGGCCGGCGATGGTGGACGACCGCAGCTCCTCGGTGCCGCGGTGCCGGTCGTACGCCTTGGCGCCCTCGTACAGCCCGGCGGCGGCGCGCATCACGGCCTCGGGGTAGCGCCGGCCGTTCGCGCTGTCGCCGTAGGCGATGATCCGGGTGCCGAACACCCGGCCGCCGTCCGCCGCGGTGCCCTTGGCCTCCAGGATCCGGCCGGGCAGGGTCGCCCTGGCCTCGACCATGCCGTCGACCGCCACGGAGGCGACCGCGACGCCACCAGGCGCGGGAGCGTAGGTGCGGACGACCGGGGCCGGGGTGCCGAGGGTGACCGTGCCGGCGTCGTCCGCCGTGTACGAGCACTGGTAGAGCTCGTCCCCGTCGACGCCGTCGGTGGTGTAGACCACGTCGGTGTCGGTGAGGTCGGCGACCACGACCCAGGCGTAGCCCCCGCCGCTGGCCGCGCTGATCCGGGCGCGCAGGGCGTCGCGCACCATCTCCCGGATGTCGGCGAAGGACCGCTTGCCGTCGATCGAGGCCTCGACGGCCGGTGCCGACTCGGTAGCCCGCTCCAACTGGCCGGGCGGGGCGAAGGCGAAGCCGCACTTCGGGCAGGTCACCCGGACGGCCGGCGCCGCGGCCCGGAAGCCGGCCAGCATGGCGGCTCCGGCCTCCCCCGGGTCGGGGATGTTCGGGTGCCCGGACATCAGCGCGCCAGCTTCTCCAGGTCGGCGAGCAAGCTCTTGCGCTGCGCCGGCCGGGCGCGCTCGACCTCGGCCGCGCGCCGCGCCCGGTCCTGGTCGGCGCCGACCCAGGCCAGCACCTCCCGCGGCGTGCCGGTGGGCACCACGTCGTCACTGGAGACCTCGACCGGGGTCGTGCCTTCGGGCGCCTGGACGCGGGTCGGCGTGGTCGGGTCGCTGACCGTCGGCGGCTCACCCTCGGCCGGCGGGGCGAACGGGTGTGTCAGCGCATCCTCGGCCGCGCCTCGGTCGCCGTCGGTCGCCTTCTGCAGGGCGCTCTGGGTCGTGCCGGCGGTCTCGGCCGGGTGCTCGGCGCCGCGCGGCGCGTCGTCCGCATCGACGTCGAGCGGTGCCTCGACCGGGGCGTACGTGCCGGCCTCGATGTCGACCTCGAACCGGGTGCCGTCGTGCAGCACCACGACCGGGCCGTCGACCGCGACGATCTCCTCAGGCTTCATGCCCAGGACCCGGGCGGCCTCGACGGCGTCGACGTTCTTCTTCACGCGGTACCTCCAGCTGCTGGTTTGGTGGCCGGCACAGGCCGCAGCCGCGCCTTTGGGTCATCTACGTGCGTCGCCAAGTCGTCCGGCTTGGCGGCGGGGGAGTCGAGGTCGGCGGTGTAGGTCACGCCGACGTAGTCCTCCCATGCCTTGCGGGCCGCGACCCGGGCAGCCTCCGGTGACATGACCCCGGCGTCGACCAGGGTCTGTAGGCCGGTGGACAGGTTGAGCAACACCTGGGCGGTGATCTGCGCGTCCGCCGCGGCGATCTCCGGGCCGTTGACGGTGACCGACATGCTGGCCGGGATGTCGTAGGACTGGCCGGTCCGGGCGTCGGTGGCGGTGACCTTGCCGGCCAGCTTCCGGGCCGCGACCGCCCGGTCGACGGCGAAGCGCACTAGCTCGGTCTGGTAGTCACACCAGACCTTCTGCACGCCGGCCACCCGGCGGCGCACCGGCTCGGCCATCGTGTGCGACGTCGCCCTGTTCGCGCCTTCCGGCTCGGCCAGCCACGTCTTGGCCAGTCCAGAGCCCGACGCGATCGAGGTCAGCACGGCCTGGTTGGCGGAGACGTCCTCGAACGCGCCGGACTGCGCAGTCTTGGCCTCCCAGGTGACCTGATCGTTGTGCACCTCGACCGAGCCGGACGCCGGCACCTGCCGGCCACCGCGACTGTCCACATAGGAGTCGACCGCGGCTTGGTCGCCCTTGACCGTGACGTCCCAGACCAAGTACCGGGCCAACGCGGTCCGGTCGATCAGGTTGCTCAGCACCGTGTCGTAGGAGTCGAGCCAGTCGAGGATGGGTGACAAAAACGGCATGCCGCGGCGGTCGGTGAGTAGCGCCTTGAACGGCGCCCAGAACATGGCCTGCCCGTCGCGCAGGCCGGTCGCGTCATCCACGGTGGCCACGGCCAGGCCGCGGCCCTCGCCGACCATGCCCTCGCGGAGGAAGACCTTGCCGGGCCATAGCGGGTTTCCGTCGATCAGGCTCACGTCGGTGATCTGGCCGGTCTCGATAGGCGAGAAGCGCACCGACCCGGACACCGGGCCGGTCAGCAGCTCCAGCAGGGTCTCGCCGGCCAGCAGCTGGTCGCGCAGCATCAGTTCCTGGAGTGAGCCGAGCCGGTTGCGCGGGTCGGTCCAGAACTGCTCGGCGACGGCTCTCACCTGCGGGTTGGTCACCTGCAGGGAGACGCCGGAGTCGCCGACACAGAACGACGTGTAGGTGTCGATGATGGCCCGGGCCATCGGGTTGGCCCGGTAGGCGGCGACCGAGTAGGTGCGGGAGCGCTCCAGCGTCCAGTGCGGGACCGCGCGGCCGGCCGCGCCGGCTGGCCGGTAGTTGGTGTCGCCGTCGATCGGGTCGCGACCCCATGCGCCGAGGCTGGCGCCGGTGGCGATGATCTGCTCGGCGGTCGCCTCGGTCGCCCGGCGCGGCGCCGGGAACAGCAGGGACCTCACGACTGGCGGCCCTGCTCGGCGACCATCACGCCCAGGATCCGGCACGCCTGCCACTCGGTGAAGCCGGAGGCGACCAGCGTCTCGAACAGTTCACGCAGGCTGGAGCCCGCCTCTGACAGCGGTGTCGACGGGTCGGGGGGTGGCGTCATGCGGCCCGGACCGGCCTGTCGGACACCGGCTCGGCGGCGGTTGCCACGATGGCCGCGTAGCTGTGCGCGACGTAGGCCAGCGCGACCAGCTCGATCGACACAGCCAGCACCGTGACCCACCAGTTGCCGAGCATTGCGCCGAGCGCGACCGCGACGCCGAGTAGGCCGAGCAGACCGAGCAGGTTGGCCAGCAGCTCGCCCCGCAGGGTGACCGGGATACGTAGTCGGATCTCCACGGGGCCGCCTCTCAGAGCTTGAGTCGTTCGGTCGGCCGCCACAGCGACTTGCCGTTGGCGTCAGGCTGGTCGGGTCGGGCCGACGCTGGCGCCGGTGCGGTGGTCATCAGGCCGTCCTCGATCGCCTGGCCGCGGGCCTCTCCGGCCAGCACGGCGGCGACCGCGCCGTCGATCCACAGGCCGTCGCCGCGCTTGGCCAGCTTGAGGTAGTGAGTGGCGATCGACTCGTCTTCGCCCGGCCGCGGCCGCTTCCGGTCGCCCTTGACGATGACCGCGTTGCGCATGTGCCGGGTCAGCGCGGGGGAGCCGTCGTGGGTGATCCGCCGGCCGCCGTAGGACGACTGGAAACGCTCGATGGCCCGGTCCATCCGGGTCTGCACGTTGGTCGGGAACTCGACCACCTTGGGCGCCTTCTTCGGCTCCGGGTTGCCCAGGTCGGCCGACCATGCGTCGAGGTAGTCCTGCCAGCGGTACGGGTCGGCGTACAGGTAGGTGACCCGGTAGGCCACGAACACGTCCCGCAGCACCTGATCGACCTCGGCGGTGGGCACCCGCCAGTCGGCGGCACCGCCGGCCGGCCGCTCCCAGATCCGAATCGCCACGAGGTGGCCGTCGGTCATCCGGGAGGCGATCAGCGCGGTGGCGTCCCGGTACTTGGAGCCGTCGAAACCCAGCGCGATCTGATCCCGCGGCCGGAGCCCGTCCTCCGGGCGGGCCTGCAGGTCCCATCCCTCGGGCTGAACCAGGACCGATTCGCCGACAACGATCTCGTTCAAGAAGAAGCGGCGGCGGTCGGCCTCAGTGTGCCGCGGCGTCCGGCACTCGTGGAAGATCCGGCCCTTGATGTTGACCCAGCCGCCGCGCTCGCGGGCCGAGTCGCCGTACTGCCGCATCAGCTCGGCGTACAGCGCCTCGTCGTCGCCCAGGTCGTCCACCCGACGCGGCTCGATCGTGTCCACGTAGATCCGCGGGTCGTGGGCCTCGGCGGTGACCTGCGCCTCGCTGCCCTCGGTCGGATCCCAGGCGTTGGTCAGCTCCAGCCACCGGCCATCCATGCCGGCCACGTTCCGCTTGACCGCGCCGCAGACTCGCCGGAAACCGCCCTGCAGCGTGAAGAGGTGCGACTCGGTGATCGTCAGGAAGGTGAGGGGAGCGCCTAGGCGGGCCTTCGCCGAGGTCGTGACCGGCTCGATCTTGCCGGCGTTCGGCAGCGCGATCCGGGTCTCGCCGGCGTCGACTCCCGGCACGTCGACCAGTGGGCCGTGTCGGATCATTTCCAGCAGCGGCCGGTAGGTGTTGTCGGTCTGATCCTCGCTCGTGCCGAGGCAGACGATCAGCGGCGTCGGGTACGGGGCGCCGACCGGCTCGCCGGCGCCGTCCCAGCCGTCGAACCGGGTCGGGCCGAACGCCTCGGCCAGGATGATGGCCGCGCCGAAGGGGTCCTTGCCCCACTTCTGCGAGCGGCGCAGCTGCGCACCGTGGTGCGCTAGCGCGTCCGGCGCCGGCCAGCGGGCCGCGTGGGGAAACAGCCGGTAGAAGTGGAGGAGGAAGCGCCACATCTCGTCGGTCAGCCGGTACGGCTGACCCTTGAGGTAGCCGTCCGGGACGACGCAGTGCGCCTCGATCCATTCGCCCACGTCGTAGCCGAGGGTGGCGAATTCGCCCGGCTCGACCGGACCTCGCCAGGGCATCAGGTACGGCCCGTGAATGTCCAGGTAGTGACGGTGGCGTTCGACCCGATCGACACCGGGCCGAGCCAGGCGACACCCGGCGCAAACGGCGCCTGCATCGTGCCGCCCGGGACGTAGACCGTCCATGTGGCAGGCCGGCGCTCAGGCTCACGATCCGGGCTGGCCACTGCGGTCCGCATTCAGACCGCCTTGATCCGGCCGCGGACGGTCGTCGGCGCCTGCTCCGCCCCGCCGATATCCGGCGTCACGATCTCCCAGAGCAGGAGGCGCATCGACTTCGGGGTCAGGCCGAGCCGGTCGGCCAGCGCGGTCGCCTGAGCGTGCAGGCTGGCCGGGGCGTTCCGCTTCTCGCACGCCGCCGAGAGCCGTGCGTACCGGGCCACCTCGCGGACCGTGCCGATGCCGAGCTGTTCCCAGGCGACCGCCTGCGGGGTCGTCCACAGGTCAGCCCAGGTCCGCATCTCGGCCACGGTCGCCCGGCCCGGGATCGGCCACGGCGGCGGGTCACCCTTGCGGCCCTCGGCGGGCAATTTGACCGGGCCAGATCGGGCATTTCGCCGCGCCGGCTCGAACTTCGGGGGCTGAGGCACTTTTCATACCTCCCGAATCGTGCGAACCGTACATGTTGCGTGCCCCCTGAACCGGGGGCGAGCGGCCGCATTGCAAATGGACCTTTACCCCCGGGGGGTGGGTATCCGAGCGGGTCGCCGCGCCTCTCGGTCAGTCGGCCGCCCGTTCCGCCGCGCACTCCGCCCTAGCTGCTTGCCAGGCGGTGTAGTGGCTGGCCACGTTCGCCCACACGCTCATGAGCGCGACCCACAGGATGGACTCTCGCCACCAGAGCACGGTCGGTACGACGGCGGCCAGCCATGCGAGCGTTGCGATGGCGTTGATCCGGCGCAGTCTGGCTGGCGTCATCGTGTCCCTGCCCGCGCACCTCGCGCACTGTTGGCCGGCCGGCACAGCACCCGCAGCGGTCCGTCCTCCGGGCCACCGTCAGCTACCTGCCAGATGTGGTCGGCGGTGAGGTCCGCACTCGGGTGCGGGGGATGGCCGCCGTGTCCGGGACAGAGCCAGCCGTAGCGCTCGACATGGCTGGCCACCGCGGCACGGCGGCGCTCCTGTTCGGCGTGGCTGCGTCGAGCCGGTCGGCGTGCGTCCTTGGTCCGCTGCAGGGTGGCGCTGTGCTCAGCGCAGCGGTTGCCCTCGGTCGGGGTACCGCAGTCGAGGCAGGGTCGCAGCGCCATCGCGTGACCTCCGGCATGCCGACGCCCCAGCCGAAGCGGGGGCACGGCTGGGGCGTTGGTTGCTCAGTACCAGTGGCCTGTCGGCTGTTCGTCCCCTCACCCCCGGGTCGAGCGGAGAGAGAGCCTGGCCGGCCGCAGGACACACCTGTAGTGGGCAGGGTTGAGCGTAGGTCGTTACTCCGTTCTGTGTCCAGCGTCGTCGCCTGCGTGCGTGTTGCCCCCTTCGCCGCACTCGGCGTCGCTGCCGCTCGGGATACCGGCAGCTGGGCCGGACGCTCCAAGCAGGCGAGCGACGACAACCGGACCCGGCCCGTAGTTGGCCGCCTTCTTCGCGTTCACTGGGCGAGCCTCGCGAGCCGCCGTCGCGGCGCGCTCCCGCGCGTCCCGGATAACGTCCAGCAGGCGCCGGCCCGGATCGTCGTCGCCCAACTGCTCGCCCAGCAGGTAGGCGGCCTGGCCGACCCGCACGTGTGCGTCCTCGCACAAAGCGTCGACAGCGTCGGCCTTCGCGGCGTCTGACCACCTCATGCGGTTGCACTCCGCGCGCAGGGTCCCGGCGTACGCCAGCGCATCGACCAGCTCGACAACCGCGGCCGAGACCGGGTCGACGGGCGCGGTGAACCGCTCCAGTGCGGCGCGCACCACGGCGGACAAGTCGGTGCCCATAGCTGCGGCCTTGGCCTTGGCTGGCTCCCAGATGTCGGACTCGACCCGTACGCCGCGCATCTTGGTCGGGCCGTTGCCGGTCTTGCGGCGGGAGCGCGCTTCGGTCATCGCTGCACCGTGACCAGATCGCGCAGGACAGCGACGGTGCCGTCGGTGAAGGTGACCTTGGCAGCACAGCCCGGGCCGGCCTCGATCGGCTCGATCGGTGTAGCAACGGTGCGAGCCTGGCCATCGTGGCGGACGACCGTGCCGGCGTGAACCTGGGAGATGTGGATTGATCGCGTCCTTGTCATGTCTTGACAGTAGGCCGGCCCGTCCCTCATGTCAAGACACCTGTCGGTACTCGCCCTCGTGTTCCATCCGTGCGGCATCCGCGTCCAGCTCCTGACGCAGCTGTTCGTCCTGGGCGCGTGCCCACCAAGTCCGGCACGCCGTGCACAGCGTGCCGGCGTACCGCCCGCCGGCCGCGTCGACATGCAGGGCGGGGTGACGGTGCCACGCCCCGTCGATCTGCTCGCGGACATCCCAGACCCGACAGCGCGGACAGCGGGTGTCCCGCACGTACACGCCAGCGCTGTCGCCGGCCAGGAACGCCCCGACCTGCGCCGTGAGCCGGTCCAGTCGGCTGGCCAGCTGGGCACCGCCCTCCGGTGGCCAGGGATGCACGGCAAGTCGGGTGAGCGCATCGGCCAGCGGGAGTCGAGCAGGGGCGTGCCAGCAGTCCGGGCAGCACCGCAGCGGTTCGCCCGAGGGGGGTACCGGCCCGACCATCCGGGCGCAGTCGGCCGCCGGCCAGCCGCATCGGCACGTACGCGGATCACGGCGGTACGCCAGGCCGGCATCGCGCATCGCCAGGTCGACCAGCTCCCGCACGCGGTCGAGCAGGTCGATCGCCTCCAAGCTGGCGGCGGCGCCACCGCCCCGGCCGCCACCACCGCCCTGGCCGGACGGGGTGACGCTGGCCAGCAGTTCGTCCAGCACGGCGCGCACGGTGGCGTCCCGCACCTCTAGCGTGACCCCCTCACCGTGGCGGATCTCGACCAGCACGCGGGTGCGCCGCGGTGAGACCAGCGCCGCCACAGCGTCGGCGAGGGTGCTCATGCGGTCGGGCCTTCCGGCACGGTCCCATCGACGTAGTCGCGCCATTCCGGGTCGGCCGCGACCGCGGTCAGGCCGCGCTGGTGGACCTCGCGCAGGAAGTCGCGGAACCGGTCGACCGCCTCGCGGTCCGGCGTGCCCTCCGGCGGCAGCCTGTACGTGCCGCACTGGTCGGGCCTCACCACAGCCCCTCAGCCTTGAGCTTGACGATCCGCGACGCCCTCTGTTCGCGGTAGTCGTCCAGCCAGGGGTCACCCGCACGGCGCATCAGCGATTCGCGCTCGGTGACCAGCGCGGCCACGCCGTCAGCGTCGGCGAGGTAGAGCACCCTCGCGCGGTCGGTCGAGCGGTTGATCCGGCCGGCCAGCAGGATGACCACCGCGCCGCGGCCGTCGGAGGTGTTGTGCGCGATGGCGCACTCGACCTCCTCCAGCAGTACGGATCGTTCGGTGTTGACCACGACGGCGTTGCGGTCGAGCGGCCCGCCCCAGCCGGAGATGTCGCCACCCAGGTCACGGGGGTCGCCGTCGGACGAGATCCGGCTCATGCCTGCGGCTCCAGGTAGTCGACCGGCCTGCCGATGCTCTGCGCGTACTGGATCTCGCGCCGGGTCGACTCGCCGATGTACCCACCGACGTTGAGCACGTGCACCCGGTCGGACAGGTCGATCTTCCGCAGGTGCAGTGCGTCCAGGGCGGGTTTGGGCGTGGCCAGGTCGATCGCGCCGGCCGCGTCGAGGTCACCGTCACTCTTGGTGTCGCAGCCGATCGACAGGACGATCGAGCCGGCCACGGCGAGGCGCAGGTTTGCCGCCCGGAACGCCTCGTAGAAGCGGGTGGACCCACAGAGGCAGACGATCGGCGGTCGTGGGCCGCCGAACCGTCGCACGAGCACCTGAGACGCCAGCGCCTCCGCGCTGGCGTAGCCGAGCGGTTGACCGGTCATGCTGTCTGTCCCTTCGCTTGATGCAGCGCCAGCAGCGGGTCTCTCAGTGCGCGGTCGATGTCGCCGAGTACCCAATCCAGCGTTGTCCAGCACACGGCCAGGACGCCGGGGGAGCGGCCGAGCAGGTTGAGCCACACCTGCTGTTCGGGTGTCGGCGCGCTGGCTCGGCCGAGGCCGTACCGCTTCAACTCGGCCACGATCGTCACCGGCACGTTGCAGTGCGCCAGCACCACGTCCGGGTAACCGACATCGCCCTGCACCGCAGTCCGGTAGCCCTTCGCCGTCTGCGCCGGGCGACCGTGGTGCACGCGCCACCCGCGCATCTGCGCCAGCTCGGTCACGGCGTCGGTCAGATCCGGCACCTCGCGCATCGCCCGGGCCGCGCGCACCGCCATCACGCTCGGGCTGGTCATCACACCTCCCCGCGCTCGATCGCGGCGAGGCGGAGCTGCTGAGCGTCGCGGCATGGCTGGATCAACCGCTCGACCTCGGCCCGCTCCGAGCTGCTGTACCGAGCGGTGCAGGTGCATCGACGGTGGTGCACGCCAGCGTTGTCCGACCAGCTGGTCACGAGGTGCGGGATCGCGGCGGCAGGCTCGGCCGTCATAGCTATCATTTCCTCAGACGTGAACATAGGTTCTGGCAACAGTTCGAGCCGGCTCAGCCAGCCTAGGGCGGTAGGGAGATTCCTATCGGGACCGAACGCCAAGTAAGTACCGTCGGCACTGTCGCAGCCCGCAAGTGAGGCGTAGAGGATTCTTCGCCACGAGTTGACTCTGCCCATGTGCACATGCTTACCGCGATAACGCGCCTCGACGATCAGCCGTTGCGCGGCGCCACCGAGCTTCCAAGCGGTATCACCACCAATGAACAGAGCATCGAACTTCGACCACGGCACCTCTAGCCGCTCCAGCCCGTTCTGAGCCGCCAGTGCGGCCGGATAACCGAGGGTGCGGATACGCTCCAGCCAAGGCGCTGAGCGCTCCCAGGTGGCGGAGGCATCGCCCACGACATCGGGGGCGACCGCGAATAAACAGCGGGTGCGGTCAGCCGTATGGTTGCTCAGCCAGGCGAACCAGCGCTCATCCCCTGGGTAGCTCGCCCCGAAGGCACTGTTATCCGCGCACCAGTACGACTGCGGCGGCACTCGACACCCTTGGTTAGGAGTGTCGATGCAGCCGAGTCGCCCGGCCGACATCGCGGCGCGAATCGCCGGGGATGACGGATTCACGAGGTACCGCATGCCGGCGACCAATCGACGCGGACCAGCGCGACCATCGCGAGCGTACCGACGGTGACCCACACTTTGCCCACTACTTGCCCCGGCAAGAACGCCAGAGATCCGAACGCTACCCACAGGAACAGCGTCGAATCGACCAGCAGGCCGGCGAGGTTTGAGAGGAAGACTGCACCTAGCCTGTGCTTTTGACGGAGTGGTTGGTACACAGACCAGTCGGCAAGCTCGGATAGTCCGAAGGCGACCGCGGATGCTAACGCTAGCGCGGGACTGGCGACCACGTACGACAGTGCAGCCCCTGCCGCTATAGCGCACAGGGTAACGGCCTTACCTGCCCACTCTTGCGAAAGATCGCGCAGGCTGAACGCCACACCTGCGAAGTAGACGCCCGCCGGGGCGACCAGTCCGAACCCCACGGGCACAAGGCCGTACCGCGTGACAGCCCAGTTTGCCGCGACGATCGTGGTGACGTAGGCGACAGCGGCGAGCGTACCTCGTGCCCGGGCGAGCACGAAAGGTCTACCAAGCTCTGTCATGACGGATCACCCGACCGACATCCGTATGGTGAGCACCCATCCGAGTCGCCTAGCTCCATTTGCAGGTCTTCAAGGTACGCTTTTTGTTCAGGCCGCGTTACGCGGTCGATCGGCGCCAGGTGCAGCGGGATCCGAGATCTGTGTAGGAACGCTTCGCCATCCAGTGGTAGACCGTGAGCCCCGCCCTTGCGGATCGCTTGGTCGAATGCGACAGCATCCGCCCACTCACCCGGCCGCCGGTCTCGCATGTCGCGCCATTGTCGATTACCGTGGAATGGGCAACCGACACACGCACTCTTAGGCACGTTATGCCAGCCGCGGGATTCTAACCATCGACGGCAGTCCCTTCGCGACATACCTAGTTCTAGCAACGGGTGCCGCGGCCGAGCGTATAGCACATCGAGAGTGTCGTTCACTCGGTGAATCTCGTCGGTCGAGAAGCCTATCCATTGCTCCGCCCAGACTCCGCGCGGAACGGGGGTTGGATATGGGTAGCCAAGCAGCTCGCGAACCTTAGCCTTAATCGGCTTCAATTTGTATTCCGAGGTGCATTGCCGGCGGCCCATTCCCTCGGCCCCATCCGGATTCCGTACAAAGTACGGCACTGAACAATATCGATGCTCCGGATCCAGGGCATCGTCTCGCAGGTTGCCGACAGTCACGCGGTACAGCGGGATACCAGCGCCGGTCAGAACGGGTTCGAGCCGGTCGAGGTGAGTCATCACGTCCCCCGGTTCCCACTGAGTGTCGGCGAAGATCGCCGCGTCAGGCTGCGGTAGTCGGCCCTCGGCGGCCAGGAGGGCGAGCGTGGTGGACTGCACGCCCGCACCGAGGCTCAGGACGACCAGGGCCGGGGTCTGTTCAGTCACGTTGCCCGCCCTGCAGTTCGCCGAGCGCGGAGCGCTCTGGCGGAGGGAGATGAACCGGGTTGTGCAAAACCTGTGGACGGCCTACCGGTGGTCGAGATGCCAAGGTGATCAGCTGGCGGTTCTACTTGGGGTACTACTGGAGGCTCATGGGGGTTCAGCGTGGAGCCCAATCCCCGGTTCGGGGTGAGCCCCAACCCCGGTTCAGTCTGAGCCCTAACCCCCTCGTCGTTTGTCCGGTTCCGACGCCGTTCGGCCGACGCCAGGCCACCCCGGCGGGAGGCCGCCAGGTGCGCCTCGCTGACCTCGCGGCGCGGTGCCCGGAAGTCGGGGGCGACGGTCACGTAGGGCCGGGCGGTCTCGATCCAGAGCAGGTCGGACGTGCGGCCGCCGTCGCCGTACGTCCGGTACCGCACCTCGCGGCGGATCACGCCGGCGGCCACCATGTCGGCCAGCACGCGCTTCACGGTCGCGCGGGAGACCTCGGCCTTCTCGGCGATCCTGTCCAGGCCGGCCGGGCAGCACGACCAGCCCGGCTCGACCGTGATCCCCAGCTGCGTCAGATCCTCACTGGCGCAGTCGGCGACCGCAAGCATGACGCCCTTGCGCCGCGGCCCGCCGAGCTTGCAGCCCGCTATCCAGGCGGTCGCCGTCCAGCTCATGTGCCGGCCCGGGGGTGCGGCCGGGGCGGGTCAGTCCTCGCCATCGAATGCGTCCCAGAGCGACGGGAGGTCGACGGCTTGCTCGGCGGCGCGCAGGTTGCGGACCGCCGTACGCCAGTACGACGGCTTCAGCTCACAGCCCACGAACCGCCGGCCGAGCTGGAGCGACACGTAGCCCTCGCTGCCGATACCGGCGAAGGGCGATAGGACCGTCTCGCCCTTATTCGACCAGAGTCGCACCGCCCGCTCGATCAGAGGCAACTGGAGCGGGCAGATGTGTCGTTCGTCGGCGTTGTCCCGGGCCTCGGCTACGTTCAGCGTGGCGGTCTCGTGGATGTCGTACCAGACCGGCCGAGCCCACAGGATCCACTCTTCGTTCGTGACGTCTGTGGCGACCGGTGTCGGGTTGTCTCCCGGCTTCTGGAAGATCAGCAGGTAGTCCGCCAGTGCCGGCCACGACCGGGACGAATCCTTATTCTTGGTCGCGAACATCAGGTTATGCGCTTTAGTCCGGATGGCCTGCGCCTGTGGGTCTTTGTCGACCGTGATCTCCCGTACATACCACCATCCGGCGGCCTCGTAGGCCCGGATGACCTCACCCCGGAAGTCGGTCAGCTTCTGCATCCCGTGCGTCGCCTTCGTGGTGGCGACCTGCTGGACGTGAACCGCGGCAATGCGGCCCGGAATGGTCACCCGGAGGTTTTCCCGGATGATCCAGTCGTAGTGGGCGAAGAATTCGGCACGGTCCGCGCTGTTGCCCAGGTCGCGGGCGGTCGGCGAGTAGGTGAACAGGGACGCGAACGGTGGCGAGTACACCGACAGCCCGATCGACTTGTCGGGTATCTCGGCCAGCCGCTCGCACGAGTCACCGAGCATGAGGCGCCAGTTGTCGCCGCTCTCCTCGCCTTGCGCATATCCGGTGTCAGACACGGTGGCGGCCGAGGTCTGGCCGGCCGCCTGCATGTGCTCGATCAGTTCGCCGGTCATCTTCGCGGCCTCTCCTTCTTTGCGGCGGACGTTGGCGACGATCTCGGATTCAAGGTCGGAGACGACGACGTGAACCCGTACCTCGCGGGTCTGGCCGAAACGCCACGAGCGGCGGATCGCCTGGAAGTACGACTCGTACGAGTCATTGATCCCGACGAATGCCTGCCGGGCGCAGTTCTGCCAGTTCAGCCCGAACGCGGCGATGCTCGGCTTCGTGATGAGCACCTGCATCTTGCCGTCGGCGAAGTCCAGGAACGCCCGCGCCTTGTCCTCCGGCGTCCAGGTGCCGTGCACGTTGACCGCACCCGGGATCAGCGACTCCAGCCGTTCGGCCTCGGCGTTGAGACCGCACCACAGCAGCCACTGCTCGCCCGGCTCGGCCAGCACGCGCTGTGCGGCGCGCTCGCACCGCTCGTCCAGCGTCTTGCGCCGCATCGCGGCCCGGCCGCCGACGCCACCCAGGGACGGGAACAGCGCGTCACCCGTATCGAGGTGATCGACCGTGACGATCTCGGGCACGATGGTCAGCGGGGGCAGGAGGTACCCGTCATCGGGATACCCCAGGTCGGCGGGAGACCTCAGCGCGACCGCCCATGTGGCCATCCAGCGGAACATCGGCGCCCGGGCGTGGCCCTTGAGCCGCCAGCCGTCGGAGTCGTGCACGAAGTAGGCGGCCAGCATCTCCCGACGGCTCATGACGCCCAGGAATTCAGCCTGGTTGGTCAGCTCCTCCGGGTCGTTCGGTGCCGGCGTGGCTGTGCACGCCAGCCGGCGCGGCGTGGCGGCGAAGTGGCGGATCAGCCGCGTGCGGGTCTTGCCGTCGGACTGCTTGAGGATGCTGGCCTCGTCCAGGACGACCGCGCCGAGCTTGGCCGCGTCGAACCGCTCGGCCATCTCATAGTTCGTGACCCACACTCCGGGTCCGACCGCGGCGGTGTCGTCGCGGACGTAGTGCGCCGGGATGCCGAGTGCCGCGGCCTCGCGGACGGTCTGCTCGCACACCGCCAGTGGCGCGACGATCAGCGCCCGGTCCGCCGACAGCCGCGCCCACTCCAGCTGCATCCGGGTCTTGCCGAGGCCGGTGGTTGCCCAGACCGCCGCGCGGCCCTGCCGGACGGCCCAGACGGTGATGTGCCGTTGGAAGCCGAACAGGCTGGGGTGTACGTCCTCGGGCTGGCATGTGTGGCCGTACGGCTCGGCGCTGCGGTGCTTGGTGGCGAGGAAGTCCTGGTAGGCACCCATGTCAGGCCGCCCGCCGCGCGGACCGCTGCGCCGACCTACGCTCGGCGGTCGTCAGGCCACCCCAGATGCCGTACTGGTCGCGGTTGGCCAGCGCCTCGCCCAGGCAGGTCTCCCGGACGGGGCAGGTCTCGCAGATGGCCTTGGCGCGGCCCTCGGCCTGCTTCCGCTCGTGGGTGCGCAGGCTGTCGGGGAAGAAGTCCTCGCGCGCACTGGCGCCGAGCGGTCGGCATGCCGAGCGCATCGTCCAGTCCTCGTCGGCGGTGCGGATGGTCGTAGGTCTGTGGAACACTGGTCAGGCTCCCTCTGTGGCGGTAGAGGCGGGACGGGTATCCAGCGGTCGGCATGCTCCAGGCGTGCCGACCGCTGGGTCGTTCTGGACACAGGTTGCCATGCGTGATCAGTAGCTACCCGATCGCCTCGCGGAACCGCCGGCAGATCGTCTGCTCGCAGGTGGCCCGGCCGAACCGGTCGTGACCCTCGTGCGCCATGTCGGCGATGGCTGCCAGTTCGTCGCCCTCGTGGCGGAGGTCTCCGATCAGGTTGTGCGCGCGATCCAAGTCCTCGACGCTGGCGCAGGTGGCGTGGTCGGGGCCGAGCTTGGCGTCCTCCAGCGCGGCGGCGACCGCCGGCTTGCCGAGCGTGGCCGCGACGTCGTCCAGGCGTGTGATGAGGTTGGCGAGCATGCGGTCGGCCTCGGTAACCAGTGCGGTGGCGGTGCTCATGGCTGGGTCCTTCCCGTGGATGGGATGCGGATCGGCATCAGGACGGCCTGAGCGGGCGCAGGACCATCGGGGCGTGTCAGGTACAGCGGATCCTTGGGCGAGGCGACCCAGAGCCGGACCCGGGGCGCCGCGATGGCCTTCACGACGTCCGCCAGGTACGCCGGGTTGAGGCCGGTCTCCCACACCTCGCCGTCCCAGCCCTCGACCTCGACGGAGCCCTGCGACAGCCCGTCGGCCTCGCTGCCGGCCCGCAGGGTCAGCTGGTCACCGTCGATGCCGATCAGCGCCGGGCCCTTGAGCTTGCCGCTGGTCGTCTCGGTGGTGAGCACGAACGGGGCGACGTGCGCGATCAGGTTCAGCAGGTCGTCGCTGTCGACCAGCACCGACCGGTCCCGCTTCGCGCCGGCCAGGAACCGGCCGTAGTCGACGCTCTGGCCGCCCACGACGGCGGTCAGGGACCGGGCCGGGCCGATGCCCACCTCCAGCATGTTCGCCCCGCCGGCGTCCGGCACGGACAGCGTCACGACGTCCGACGCCTTGGCCAGCGCGACCAGCGGTCCGACGACGGTCGGGTCGATGGCCACCTCGACCGGCCCGGCCAGCGGGACCGTGGTCGACCAGGGGAGGTCGAGGCAGATCAGCCGGTACCGGTCGCTGGCCAGCACCCGTAGGCCGGCCGCCGAGCCGACCAGCTGCACCCGGCGGATCTCGGCGTGACCGATAGTGCTGTCGGCCGAGGCGATCCGGGCGGCGACGTCCAGGGCGGCGGCCAGTGCCGGGCCGGGGACGGACAGGTGTCGGCCCTCGGCGGTGACCGGCCACGACGGGTAGTCCTCGGCCGGCATGAGCGGCAGCACGGCCCGGTTGCGGCCCGACCCACTGATCGTCAGCGACGCGCCATCGGTGACGATGTCGAGCCGGCCGGCGGGCATGCCGGCCGCCGCGGCGGCGAGCAGGCGGGCGGACACCGCGACGGTCGAGCCGGTCTGCACCTCGGCCTGGTAGCTCGTGCGCGTCCAGGCGCCGTCGGTGCTGGCCGTCACGGTGAGCCGGTCCCCGCCCTCGGCGACCAGCAGGGCCGCGCCGAAGATGGGCGCGCGGGGGCGAGTGCCGGCTGTCTTGTTCGCCAGCCCGGCAGCGGTCTGCAGGGCCGCGCTGTGGAGAGTGCATTTCATGACGGGTCCTCCGTGTCGAGCAGGCGGGCGGCCTCGCCGGCGGCGAACTCGCGCCACGCCGTGTCGATGCCGATCAGCGCGCCGGTGTCCGCGGCCTCCATCTGGTGGCGCATCGCGGTGCGGCAGTAGCGGGCGACGGTCTGGGCGTGCACCGCAAGGGCGACGTCCGCCTCGCTGGTCATATCCAGGTCGAGGGAGCGGATCAGTGCGGTCCGGGGGTGCGGTTCGGTGAGGCAGACGGTGACGGCGGCGATCAGCCGGTCGTGCTCGGCCCGGGCGACCTGGGCGATGTGGGCGGCCATCACAGCGACCCACCGTCGATCAGTTCGTCGGCCTCGGCCAGCAGGGTCGCCAGCCGGGTACCGAGCGCGTCGGCCAGCCGGTGCATCCGGTCGAGGGAGGGTGAGTACGCCCCGTTCTCGATCCGGTTGATCGACTGGCGGTCGCACCCAGCCTGCTCGGCCAGCCGCTCTTGGCTGACCCGCCGGCCGTCGACCCGCATCGCCTTGCGGTGGCGTCGCACGACCTGGCCGAACGTCAGCCGCCGCAGGCGTGCCTGTTCGTCCAGCTCGTACAGGATGGAGTTGGTCATCGCACGTCCGTCTTCGGCAGCGTGACCTTGACTCGGGTGTGCCCGTCGACCGAGGTGCACAGGTCGCTCAGGTTCCCGGCGTACCGGGCTACCTCGGTCTTCTTCCACCCGTGATTCTTGGGCAGCGCGGCGAGCACCCGCCAGACCGCTTCGGGCAGCCGGAGGGTGTCGCCGTCACGGTCGGAGTCGTCGATCAACAGGTCGGCGCACAGCGCGCGGGCAGTCTCGGTGTCATCCCATACCGTCGTCCGGTAGCGGACGATCTCGGCCCGCATGCCGTCGGGCCACTCGGTGACCCGCTTGTCAAGCAGGTCGGTCGCGCGGTGCTCGGTGTAGGAGATCAGGTCGGCCAGTCGGCCGGCGTGCTCCTGGAGCATGCCGAGCAGGATGGCGACGGCCTGCGGGTCGGTCTCGGTGTCGATCGCGTCAGGCAGCTGCCCGGCGAGCTGGGTCAGCGCCGCGTCCATCTGGGCGAGGGATGCGGCCGCGCGGGTGTTCGTGGGCGCGGTCATGCGGCGGCGTCCTGGCGGCCGAGCTGCCGACGCTTCTCGGTGATCCGGGCCTGAGCCCGGCCGCCGTCCGCGCGGGTGATGTGGCCGGCCCTGACCAGCTCGACGGACGCCGTCCAGCACGACAGCAGGGCGGTGTCGCTGTCCGCCGCGGCGATGTCCTGCTGCAGCTCGGCGAGCGCTTGCGCGTCGCTGGCCGCCGGCTGGTCGTCGTCCGCCGGCATGCCGATCTCGGCGGCCTCGGCCGCGGTCAGCTGACCGCCGGCGGACGTACGGATGTCGCGGACGTGCGCGGTGACCGGGTCGCACTTGAGCACGTCGAACACGAGCCAGTCGAGCAGGTCGCTACGGTGCTCGCCCTCGATCACCATCGGCGGGTCGACACCGGGTTGTACGCCGTGTGTGACCGACCGGCAGCCGATCACCGTCGGCGGAGCCTCCCGGCTCATCCGCAGCCACAGCGACACGTCGTAGCCCAGCGTCTTCTGCGCCTCGACCTTGTAGTCGCGCTGCCCCTCGACCGGCTTGCCGTCCGGCCCGATCTTGGCGGTGACCTTGCCGCGGGCGGTCAGTACGACGATGCCCGGGAAGGTCAGCAGCATGGTCATCAGCTGCCGGTGCCGGGCGTTGCCGATGTTCCACAGGTCGTTCGGGATCTTGGTCTCGCCGCTCGCGTCGGTGGGCGGCCGGGCGTTCCGCTTGCGCGCCCGCTCAACGGTGAGCCGGGCCAGCCAGTCGCGGATGCCCTCCCATTCGTCGGTCATGGTGTCGATCTCCAGCACGACCGGCGGCTCACCGGCCGCCGAAGCGCGGGCGGCCTCAGCCTTGACCGCGGTGACCTGCTCGACGATGTCAGCCCACGTCCACTGCTCGCCGGCGGGCTGCAGCACGCGGTACCGGGCGCCGGGGATGGCGCCGTACTCGTCGGCGCTGCCCTCGCCCAGGTCCATCACGTACGTCTGCCCGACCCGCTTGGAGGCGCTGAACAGGTAGGCGGTGTAGGTCTTGCCTGACTTCTCCGGACCCTCGATCAGGATCGTCGGCCACGGCACGACGCCAGTCGGTTTCCGCGACCGGATCGCGGGCACTGCGGTGGTCATCTGCTACCTTCGACCTCTCCTCGTTTGGTACCAGTCCGGGTCGTGGTGTCGTCAGCACGCGACCCGGACTGGCTGCTTTTCTAGCGGCGGCCGGACCGGTGGATCGCGGTGCCGACGACGATCGCCAACAGCGGGATCAGGGCGCCGAACACGACCGCGCCGAGCGCGAACGATCCCCAATGGATCACTGGCTCTCCTCGCTCGACTCGGGCAGCGGCGCGTCGATCAGGGCCCGCAGGCCGTCGATCGGGACCATGACCTCGCCGGCCGCACCGAGGTCGGCGCTGACCCGGTCGCACATGTCGCGCACCGCCTGCAGGCGACTAAGCGCCTCGGCCTCGCTGGCCACATGCTTGGCGGCCTCGGCCTCGGCGGCCTGCAGCTGGCCACGCAGCCGATCGGATTCCATGTCGGCCAGCGTCCGAGCACGGACGTGCGCCTCGATCTCGCCGTCGGTGAGCCGGCCGTCGCCGCGCAGTTGGGCGACCTCCTCGACCAGCGCCCGCGACCGCGCCTCCTGTCGGCGGCCGTAGTCCTGCCACATGCCGGCCCGGGTGGTCTCGGCGTCGGCCCGGTCGGACTGTGCCTTGACCTCCGTGACGACCGTGCCGATGACCTCGCCGAGCGTCCACCGGCCGCCACCCGGGAACAGGTGGGGGAGGCGGTCGCGCAACATCTGGACGGTGATCTGCGCGGCGATCCGCTCGGGCGTCGAGCGGTGTAGGCCGCGGCCCGGCGTCTTCACCGCGATCACGCGGCGACGACCGACGACTGCGGCGCGGCGACCAGCAGGGGGTGACCGGGGGCGTGGTCGAGGGCGGCGGCGAGCATGTCGAGCGCCCGCAGGTGCACGGCACGGGCCGCCCGGTCCTGCGCGGACGACTCGGCCTCCCGGTCGCCGACCTCGATGTGCCGGGCCGGGTCGACGTAGCCGGCGGCGATCTGGCGCTCGACGTCGAACAGCGCGGCAGCTTGGGCGACGTAGCCCTCGGCGACGGCCGCGTCCAGGTGGGGGAGTGCGATGCCGACCACGGGCGCGTAGTGCCGGCGGACGTACGGCGTCCAGCTAGCCGCGACGGTGCGCAGTGCCTCGATGCAGGTCGCGCGGTACCGGGTCTGCCAGTCGGTGCGCTCGGCGGGTGTCATCGGCGGGAGCAGGCGCAGCGCGTCGTAGCCCAGGCGGCTACCGTCCGGGCGGGCGCCCATCGTCAGCCAGGTGCGGCCGTTGCTGTCGATCTGTCGTGCGCCCGGCGGGGGCACGGTCGGGCTGATCATGCGGTGTCCTTTCGGTTGGCGGTAGTCGACGTGCGGGCCGCGATGTAGGCGGCCAGCGCGTCAGGGGTGACGCGGACCGAGCGGCCGAGCCGGACGACCGGGAAGGCGCCGGCCGCGATAGCCCGGCGGATGGTCGACCGGCTGACCCGCAGCGCTACCGACACGTCCTTGACGGTGAGTAGCGGTTGCGCCTGCGGTGCTGTGACCGGGGCGTTAGGCTGCGGCTCGATCACTAGGCCATAGTGCGCGCAGAACGCACACAGGTCAATAGTCTGGACGCAGTTCGAGTTACCAGGATGCTCCAAACTGGACACAGGAGCGTCGCGCCCGCATGATTGAGGGCATGACGGATGTCCGCCCTCAGGACGGCGATCCGGACGCGAGGTGGGTACGGCTCGGTGACGCCGTCCGCACGCGCCGGCACGGCCTTGGCCTCACACTCGAACAGACTGCCGCGCGCACTCATGGGATCGGCTCGCGCCGACTCGGCGAGATCGAGCGCGGCGCCCATCCCGCCGGCCACCCGCGGTCGGGCACATTGCTCGCCATCGACCGGGCGCTCGGCTGGCAGGACGGCTCGTGCCTGCGCCTGCTTGCGGGCGGCGAGCCGGTCGAGGTGGCCACACTGCCGGCTAATGTCGAGGTGGTCGAGGTGGGTCCGCAGATGGTCGAACTGACCCCGGGGGACCGGGTGATCGTGATTACCGGCGACGGCCCGCGCCTGTCCGAGCCGACCATCCGGCAGCTGGCCGCGCGCCTGGCCGATCTCTACGCCGCGCCGGTGTCGCCGGCCTGACCTTCCATCGCAGGACGACAACGCCCCATCGGATCGCAACCGATGGGGCGTTGTCGTAACCCGATACCTCCCCACGCCGTTAACCTGACCAAGGGGAGTCCGCCTTGACCTGCGGGCTTGGAGAGTGGGGGTCCGTTAGTTGGTGCGTGCCGAGATCGTCACCGAGTCACACACACCGGCCGCGATGGTCATGCTGGACCGCGGCCTGATCCTGATACATCGCTGCGGCCGACCGCAGTGCTGCCGCTGTCGCCTGACCGCCTGCCCGCGCAAGCTGGCCTCGATCGTGGTCGCGGCCAGCGTGGACCACGAGACCGCACTCGACCCGGCCGAGACGCTGGCCGAGATCACCAGAGCGCTGTTCGCGCCGCTGGTCGCCCGACTCGAACCGGACCAAGCGATGACGGTGGCGATGAACCTGGCCGCGACGCACTGGCACTAGCGCGTTGCGTCGGTGACGACAAAGAGACCACGGCGCCCTTCCGCGCCGGGGTCTCCCCACAGGATGTCAAGCACCTCGCGGGCCGCGTCGTCGTCCAGGCCGATCCCGCGCAGTGCGGCGCCGGCGGCCGCGTCGATCTGATCCGCGACGACTACGGCCTGTTCGATCGGCACCCGGTCCTCGGTGCCCTGCGTGATCGTCACGGCGGCGCGGATGCGGCGATGCGATCTCGATAACATCTGCGCCGGGTCGTGGTGGACAGTGGTCATGGTCCCCGTTCCTCCCGTGGCGGTAGTGCAGGGTCAGGCGCCCGGTCTCCGGGCGTCGTAGAAGATCGGCAGCTTGACGACGTACCCGTGCCGGATGTCAGCTAGGCGGACCGCCTGAGCGGGGTCGACCAACCAGGCCAGCGGTTGTATCTGGTCGAGCACGACGTACACACACGCCGGCCCGCCTCCAGCGGGCCGGCGTGTGGTCTGAGCGGGTGTAGGGATCGGCGCGGCAGCGTCGTTGACGACCACTACCGAGACCGAGCCGTCACCGTTGACCCGCGCGCGGAGCCGGCTGGCGTCACCGCCGACCAGCTGGAGTGCGGCGGCCACCTCGGCAGGCTTGGCCCGGTCGAGCCCTTCCGGAAGCTTGGAACTCACGCCGGGGTGCCTGCGCGGGTCGGTTCAGCCGCCGCCCAGCCATCCTCGGTGAGGGAGACCGGCTCGGCGTGCTCGCCGTTCGGGTACCAGATCAGGCCAGCCGAGTGCAGCGTCCGAAGCGTCTGGCTGGTCATCCGGTGCACGGGCTCCATGCTGCCGGCTGAGTCGGGTAGCAGGAGTGTGTAGCGACCGGCGGCTGCCTGCCTCAGTAGCCCGTGGCCGCCGCGCCGGGCAATGGTGTCGAGGTTGAGTCTGGCCGCACTGGTGAGTGCGTCACGGGTGGCAGCTTTGTCCACGCTTCTCCCCTTTCGTCGTGTGCCGATAATGTATATTATGTCAGGTTGTACCTATTTGCCCTGGTCGGGGACGCACTGCCCTTCGCGCCGCTCTCGACCGCCGGCCAGCAGTTCACCGACCGCCCAGGCCAGAACGCAGACGACGACCAGGCCGGCGATGCAGGAGCCGGCGACGATCAGCCAGTAGTCGACCGCCAGGATCACGACTCCCCCGCTCCGTGGATCTCGTGCCGCGACTCTGCCGTATCGGACCCAGCCGTGTCCGGCTGTTGGTCGACACGGCGGGCATCTCCCACCTCGGCTAGCAGGTCGGCGACCAGCCGCAGCGCGAGGTCGGCCAGCTCGAGCGGGATGACCAGCAGCGTCCGCGTCGGGATGCTGTTGACCTCGGTTATCCGCAGCCAGGCGATGTGGCTACGGATGGAGACCTGGGCGACCGACACCCGCACCCCGCCACCGGGCTGCGGGTAACCCGGCAGGCCGGGGAAGGCTGCGCCGATGCCGAGTGGCACCGACCGGCTCTGGTGGAAGCCCTCCGGCTGGCCGGGCGCCGGCGGGGTGCCGTCGTCGGGGAGCATCGCGGTGCACGAGGACAGCTCGCACCACGACGGGTGCCCGGCCGTCACCGCCGCCGCCGAGGTCGCGACCAGGGCATGTGCGGTATGCGGTCAGCCAGGCAGATCAACGCGAGCATGGCGAGCGCGACCAGCCCGGCGCCGCCGACGATCCGGTCCATCTACCTCCGCCCGACCTTCCGGTCGGAAGGCTTCCCGGACCCGCCGCACCGACGGCCGGCCCGCAGGCCTTCCCGCTTGTGCTCCCGAATCGAACCGTCCTTGTTGACCGCAATCGACCACAGACAGTTAGGGCAGGTCACCTTGTTCGGACGGCGCCGGGGAACATCGGGATGCAGGAGAAGACGCGATATCGCCATCAGATGATCACTCCAATCTGAGCCCAGGACGCGCGCACACGGTCCTGGGGGTACATCCGGGCCGGTTTCTCCGCCCGGTACGCGCACAGCGCGGCTGCGGCCCGCCGATCGGCACGCCAGCGGGCCGCCGGCACGGTCGCGCAGGCCGCCCGGTAGCGGGGCAGCATGATCCGGACCGCACTGGACGGCCGCTCGGCGTCCGCACGGGTGGCGCCGTGCAGTTGGAACGGCCCGTGCGCTACACCGTGATCACCGACCGGCCAGGGTTCATCGAGCCGGCCGCCCTCCAGCATCGCGCCGACCAACATCGCGGCGGCCACGTCGCCGCGGCCAGCCTGCGCCCGGATCTGCCGGACAAGGTCAGTGTCGAGCGCGAGCGCCGTGACCTGCCGCCGCAGTTGGGCCATGTCGATGCCGGCCGGGTCGGTCTTGCGGCCCGCCGCGTACTCCTTGTGCCCGACGACGCTGGTCATCGGATCCCAACCGGTCCGCGCGCAGATCGCCGCGAGACCCTTCCGGATGCTGGCCAGCTGGCCAGCCGGCCAGCGCTCCCCCGTCGTGTGGTCGGTCTCGACGCCGAAGCTGTCGACATTGCCCTCGTCGGCGCGGATCGCACCCCAGCCGCGGCCGGTGCCGGCGTGCTGCGCCGAACCGGCCGCGATCATGTGCCAGCGGCCGGCCCGGTCGACCCAGACCTGCGCGTCGTAGTGCCGATCGGCACCGCTGGCGTAGCCGGCGACCAGCCAGTTGACCACATCCGGACTCGGGCCGGCCGGCGAGGCATCGTGATGGAGGATGACGGCCCGGGCGCGCATCGGCGCACCGTGGCCGCGCTTGGCCCATCCCGGTTCCTCGACCACCGTCAGCCCGGCGCGGCGCAGGGCGCCGGGTAGCCACCGCAGGTCGGTCACGACCTGGCCGCGGATGCCGGCGTCGGTACCGGCGCTGCGGTGCAAGCTAGGCACCTCGATCCGGCCGGCGACGACGGCGTGCGCCATGCCGCCAGCGATACAGGCTGTGGTGAAGAACGCGATCCCCCGTGTCCCCCGATTCATCGAGCTGCCAGCTCCGCAACAAGGCGGGCTCGATCTGAGAGGAGTGCCTGGGCGCTGGCCGCTGGCAAGCGCGCGTCCAGGCGACCCGCTGCGATCTCCTCCAGTAGCGCCAGCGCCACCTTGTCACTCGCCATCTCGGCCGAGTCGGTGGCTGCGGTGCGGACAGCACTGGCGAGGCCGAGCAAGCGCGCGTCGGTCAGGGGCCAGCGCTCGATGCACAGATCGGCGGGCCGCACTCGGTCGATCAGCAGTAACTCGATCCGGGCACCGTGGGCCGAGTAGTCCTCGGCCCACGCGTGCAACGCGGCGATCAGGGTGTCGAGCGCGCGCTCAGTACTGGCTTGCACGTCGCCTCCAGGTGGCTACGTGGGGGATGGCGGATGTCTGGCTAGGAGGAGAAGTAGAGGGCGGCCGCCAGCGCGGCGGCGGCCGCACCCCCAACCACGAGACCGCGCGTCGATGCGCGGACGGCGGGAACCAGCAGGATCAGAGCCAGGTAGATGGCCATGCCGACCGCTGCGGCGAGCAACGGGTTGCCAGCGACCGCGCTGGCCCATTTCAGCGTCACATTGCCGGCCAGCGCGTTATAGGTCGCCCGGCCGCTCTCCCCCGCCGGCTTGACGATCGCGCGCCCAGCTGGTGACCGTGCGCCGACCAGCAGCAGGGCGGCGAGCACGGCCACGACCACGAGGCCGGCGAGGTTGCGGAGCGCCTTCATGTGCTACTCGCTCTCGTCTCGGGATGGGCGGGAGGGCGGGGTTCAGCGGACAGGCGGCTGCTTGCCGAGCACCATCACGATGGTGATCGCGCCGGCGTACGCCAGCGCGGCGACGGTGACGATGGCGACGGTCAGCACCTGCTCGCCGGCCGACGCCGGCCAACTGGCCGCCGCGGTGATCGCGCCGCCGATGGCCGCGGGCACGGCCACGAGGGATCCCCAGGTCGTCTCGGCGCGGTGCTTGACCGCATAGGCGGTCATCGCGGCGAGCGTGGGGACGACGATGCACGCCAGCATGATCAGCCGGTGGTTGTGGGCCGACGCGGCTGCGGCGAGCGCGGCGACGGTCGCGGAGATGCGGAGCGCTACCGAGGATCGGGTGCTCCAGGGTGCGTGCGTGACGCTGAGTGTGGTCATGGCGAGCCTCTCTCTTTGGGGGTTCTGTTGGCAGACCGGTCAGGACAGGCCGGTCTGCTGCTTCTCAGATCTCCTCGGCCTGGCGAGTGCCGCGCGGCAGGGCGTACGCCAGCAGCAGCGCGACCGCCGCGGCCGAGAGGTAGCCGGCGGGCTGGACCGGGTGGTGCTGCACGAACCGGACCTGGATCAGGTCGGGCCAGACGACGGCTCGGGCGATCAGGCAGGCCAGTACGAGCGACACGAGCTTGGTGGCGAACCGGGTCAGGGTGACGCCGAGGTTGGCCGGCTTACGAACGGTGGTTGGCGTCGGGTCGGGGGCCTTGCGGGTCTTCTTGGCGGTGGGCATTGGCGTCTTCCTCGTGAGGGGAGTGGGGTGGAATTACCGCCGACCGCGCGGTCGGCGCCGGCCGGCTAGTGCCTGATTCCGTGCTCGCATTGCTGCGGCGCTGTTACCGGGTCCGATAGCCGGGCACGTCGTCTGCCCGCCCGTGCCGGGACACGCTCGCTGGCCGAGTGGTCCGTGCCGGACCATGCGACCAGCGGCCGACACCCCGACCTCACGGTCGCAAACCCGGCAGACTGCTTTCTGGCAGCGCCCGTTGGTGTCCCACTTGATCGAAACATGCCTGCGGGGGCGCCAGACCGCAACCGCGGATGACCACAGCACTGGCAGCATTTTGAGCCCTCACCTTCCTTACTGGTCGATGATGAACGGTTGCACGCTTCGTATCCAGTCCTGCGCGCCTAGTCGCCGCATGGGCTGCACGATGGCACGCTGGATATCCGAGCCGACGTGCGCGGCCCGGAACAGCTCGGGATGGCCGCTCCCCCTGCGGAGGTAGAACGTGCCGGGCTGGGTCTCCGGGATCTCCTCGGCCGGTGGCCGGTACTGCGTGCTGCCCAGGGCCGGCTCGATGTCGTCGGTGCTCATGACCCGCCCGACCAGCCGCTGTGGGATGACGGTCCGCAGCCGCGACCCCTTGCCGAAGGCGTCCATCTGGGCGGCCTGCACGGCACCCCAGAACGCCACGCCGGCGGCCTGGCCCTCGCGGGCGATGACGGTCAGCGAGTCGTCCAGCAATGACCGCCACTCCCCCACGGACGGTTTGGCGGTCAGGCGGTCGCCGGTGTAGGCGCTCCAGTCCTTGACGGTTGACGGTGGCCGTGACTGGAGCAGATTCCACAGCTCGGCGACGGTCAGCCAGACCATCGGGTGACGGTCCGACGGTCGCAGCTTTGCGCCGTCACGCAACACCCGGGCGTAGCGGTCAGCCATCACGTCCAGCGCGCACCGGATCAGCGGCCAGCAGTCAGCGGCGGTCTGCACGTAGCCGGCCGCCATCTCCGTCAGCAGCCGCCACTCGTTGCCGCCCTGCGCGCCCTTGTTGTCGACCGCCAGCAGCGCGACCGGCAGCCTGACCGCCGCCGCGCCGGCCAGCGCCGCGAGGATGACGCCACCCTTGCCGCTGTCGGTCGTGCCCGTTACGAGGGTGGAATAGCGGGCACGTGCCCATGCCGGCAATGCGACCGCGGTCGGGCCGAGTGGCACCCATTCCGTGTCGTCGCCGGCATCCCTCGCGTAGGTGGCGAGCAGTCGCCACGGAATCGGCTCGCGCAATGGGTGCCGCTGGTAGAGGTGGATCTGCGCGAATTGGCTCGACCCGTCGTCCTCTCCCCCGACGTACGCATAGGGCGCCCGCATCCGCTTGCGGTATGTGGTGAGGGCGCGGCGGACGTCCCCCGGTTCCGAGTCGATAGCGTGACAGTCGACCTCGATCAGCGCTCCCCCGACGCCATTCAGCTCGGCCGGCCCGGTCGTCGGGAGCACCCGGGCCGGGTCGTCGGGGTGGACCAGGCCGGCTGCGGCTGCGGCGGCCGGGTGCCGGTCGTCCAGGCTGGTCAGCCACTCGTCCGGCAATTCCTCCTTGACAGCCTTGCTAGGCTCACGGAACCGCAGCGCGCGCAGGTGAGACCACCCCAGCATCGCACCCGCAGATGCAGCAGCACCCCCTATCGCTCCCCACCGTCCACAGGTGATCCACCCGGCGGCGAGCAGCGCGGCGGCGCTCGGCACCTGCGGGTAGGCCAGCCCCCAGCGGATCACCTGCGCGCACCCCCTGCGGACCTCTCCGCCGAACAGCGCCACCCCGAACGACAGGCCGGCGAATACGTATCCCGCAGGCTGAATAGGGGGATGGGTGATTGTGGCCCAGGTAATCAGGCCAGACCCGACCAGTGCGGCGTAATGCCACATGGTGGTATCCGGATTCGGGGGCGGGGGAGTGGACGGGTCGGAGTCGAGGCGGTCGAATTCGAGTCGGCGGCTCATAGGGCATCGCCCGGCTCGCGACGCTGCGCCTCTGATGTGCGCACGTCGCGCAATGCTCGGGTGACGGTCGACTCACTTACGCCGGTCGACTCCATCAATGCAGTCGCCGATGGCAGGAGGTCGCCGCGACGGTCGCGCTCGATGGCGGCCAGGACCCGCTGACGGGCTGACCCTGACTGGTCGTGACGGTCGCGGGTGGCGGTCGCCAGGCGACGGTCACCTGCAGTGCGGCGACGGCGGTGGCCGGCGAGCGGGCTGACGGTCTGACCGTTCGGCGTGACGGCAGTCAGGCGGACGGGCCGGACCGGGGGTGGTTGACCGTCACCGCCCGCCTGACTGCCTGCACCCGGAGCGGGTGACGGCCGCTGCGCCGTCCACTCCGAGTGACGGTCGGCGGTGACTGTCGGGGGTGCCACCGTCTCGACCGCGCTGGGGGTGACGGTCAGGCTGGCGGACGCCGTCCCGCCGCCAGCCTGACCGTCCACGGCGCCCACCGTCGTCCCAGGGCCGGAGGGGCGCCGCGCGGCGGCCGAGCCCGCCCATGCGGCGGCGGGGTCGGTCACGCCGGTCTCGATGCTCCAGCGCAGGGCGCGGAGCGTCCGCACGGGGAAGTGCAGCCAGCGGCCGGCGGAGAAGCGCGCGGCGCGCGGGTCGATGAGGCCGGCCGCGCGCAGCTGGTCGCGGTGGAGACTGCGGGACCGGATCGCCCACAGCCACGGCGACAGCGCGGACAGGGCACCGAAGGTCAGCGCGGCCGGGTTGGGGTACCGCCACCCGTTGACGGCGTAGTGCGAGTAGTTCATCGCGCCAACGGCCGCGCCGGTGAGGTACGACATGGCGCGGATCTTGATCGAGGAATCGCCGGCGAGCTGCGCTGCGTGCGCCTCGCAGGCCAGGTAGACCGCGACCGACTCGACGGTCGCGGCGAAGAGGCACGCCGCGAGCGTGCCCAGGGCGAGCGCCTTGACCGCCCAGCCGGCCTGACCGTAGACCGCCCAGCCGTTGACACCGAGCAACGCGACAGCGAGCGGGCCGGAGCGACGGACGACCGCAGGGATGCTCACGGTGCCTGCCTTCCGGGCGTGAACGCGGCTTCGGCCAGCACTCGGTCGACCTCGGACCGGGGGATGCGGGCGTACCGGCCGCTCGGGAGCTTGCCGACACGCAGCCGACCAGCCCTGATCCACCGGTAGACCGAGTCGGCCGATATCTGCAGCATGTCGGCAAAGTCCGAGATGGTCATCCCGTCGTCCTCCGCGTCGGGTGCGTCGTCCGCGTCGTGTGCCACAAGCGCGACGATAGCGGCGCACGCGGCGCCGGTCCAGCCGTGGCACCCGATCAGGGCGTTGCCTCTTCGCCGGACAACGCAAAAAACGGCCGGCACCCCCCCTCTTCCCAGGGGGGTGCCGGCCGCCGGCCGGCCACTGCGGGGTTAGGGCAGCGGGCCGAGCCGTACCAGTTCGCCGTCGATGACCTTGGCCGGGTCGCTCACGGGGGTGACCTGGCCGCGGGCGTGCAGCGCGGCAACCAGC
>Ga0307276_10000014_pt1 | contig 17984 bp, 35 predicted proteins | sample ER_DNA_115_FD_194477 | JGI IMG/M metagenome (GOLD analysis project Ga0307276, IMG submission 194477) | Bulk soil microbial communities from the East River watershed near Crested Butte, Colorado, United States - ER_DNA_115 | ecosystem: Environmental > Terrestrial > Soil > Floodplain | place...
ATACATTCCCATTGCGATCATAGAACAGAATTACATATACATAGTGTGTATTGGTGATTTTGATTTTCCATACGTTCTCCGTCATGGCTCTAGTGTACCCCTCTCTTCTTTCACCGTCAATGCCTCATCGTTATCTTCTGCTGTGGCGCAGTCGAAGCGGAAGGGGCATCGGTTGTCGAGTTGGCATTTATCTTGTGCCCAGCATTCTCCGTATATATCGTATCGTGCGTCTAATTCCGTAGTGTCCATGATTGTTATCCTCTTTTCTGTTGAGAAGTGCTTGGTCTATTCGTTTGTCTATTTCTTCGATGGTAAGGGCTATTAGCTGCGTTGCTTTACATGATTTACCTGTGATAGGTGGGTAATACGTGTTGTGAGTTATGCTTCCTTGTTCTACTGATATGTAGCTGAGACATGCTTCACAGAATGCGTAAAGTCGTTTGCCGTTTTCGTAAATCTGTATGTTCTCTATTGTATTGAAAGGAAAATCGTTAAGAGGTTCATCTTCTTCTGATATATTAGTGCCTCCCGTTGTTTTGATGTTAGTTATGGAGCCGATGAAGCCCGTTGCTTTTAATTGTAGTTTTGGTTTGGGACATGGCTTATTGATGTCGTGCCATTGTCCGCAGAATGTGCAATGCCATAGTGCCATTGTGGGATGGTCACCTCCGTGTGTAGTGTAGCATCGTCGGCTAGTCGCTGGCCAGCATCTCTGCGATGATTCCGATTGCTTCGCCTTCGTACGTGTAGATGATCTCCTCTCCTTCACCGAATGTGCCATCGTAGGGTGTACTCTCTATGGGACCGAATGGCGGTTCTGGGTATGGTACGGTGCGTATGATGCCGTTGTCTACGTATGGTTCATTGAAGCGTTTACTTTCAGGATTGGCGCTAATTGTTCGTATGATGGGCGCTTCTGGCGTATTCTGAATGACGTGCCCTGCTAGCTGCCAATTGTTGCGTTGAATAGCTTGTGAGGGGGATATGATTTGCACGTTGATGTCAAGATTAGCTATGGGCCATTGATTGCTTTCATAGATGTTCGAGAACATGGCATCGATGACAGTGATCTTGTCACCGAGTGCTTTGGCTGATACGCCACGTGATTTCAGTTGTGGCGCTTCGCCTTCTTTGAGTTTGTCGCGTGTCTTATCGTCCCAATACATTCCTGGCATAAACAGCGTCAGATTAACTTTCAATTGCTCCTCCCACTTCCCCAATTCATCTTTAGAGAAATGCAGTGTTGGATGCGGAGTAGAGAAATAAACCCCATCCGTCGCCACCATAAGAAGACCTGCGGTCCGCAGCGGATGTGTTGCGATTGCATTTAGAATTCTGGTTCGTGTGCCTGCTGTAATTAAGGAGGCCCATATTGCGTTTGAATATCGTGGATTGCCGATGGACTGTGCGCACTTGCCGTACACCGAGTTGTATACTAGTTTCAATGCTTTACCGTGAGGCGTATTCTTCCCTACTGCTATACGCTGCTCAAATAGCTCCTTGATAGATGCCAGTGGCGGAGGACATGCACACGGGGTGTAGTGTATCCATTCTTCTATTTGCATATTACATATAAGGCCGGCGTCTACTGCCGCTGTCAATTCGTGCCACCAGTACCATCCCTTGGTGTGGTGTGGTCGGAGAATTGTTCCGCGTGGCGTCCGATGAAGCATGGTCCCAACGTAAGGATCACTTCCCCATACTTCCCCGTAGACCAAACGTAAATCAGTTTCATTCGGAATTCCTGTGCCTTCTCCTCTCGACCATTCTCCATGAAGAAGGCATGGGAGGGTTGAGATAGTAAATGGGTACGAAGATATCTCATCATTCTCGTAACTCACTCCCTGAATGTGACCGTGAGCGAAGATTTCAAACCATCCGCCGTAGTAAGCTGCCCGTGCCGCGTCGAGTGCCCATTGCGGCGTGATCTCGCGGATCTCTTCGCCGGTCGGACATCCAATCAGATTCATCCATGCTTGCGCGGCCTGGCCCGGGCCGAACCATTGATCTTTGTTCAGTCTAATATCAGATTTGACAAATCCCTCATTCATTAGTGTCATAAGAGTTGACAGGGTAAGATTTTCAGCGATGTTGTATTTCATCATGTTGTCGTCGAGTTGTGCTACCGCCCGTCGCTCTTTGCCTTCTCTGATAATGGCGTAGGTTTCGTCTGAGACGATAGGATGCGGCCAGTCTTTCGGATTGATAGCCGAAATGAATGACCGTTGAAAGAATGATCCGACGTCGCATATATACATCCATTGTGCGCCGTCGGAGGAGGGTCGTAGACGGAAGCGGCGGCCCGGTAGTACGTCGCATTCCCAATCGTCTATGTAGACGGGGAATGGCGTTCGATTACCGCCTGACTGTGTTCTCTTGCGCCTTGCGATTTCTTTCTTGTCGTACAGCATGCGTCCGCGTGATTCGGGCATGGTCCGTACCCATTGCGCGAAATCATATCCGAGGTAGTAGCCGACGAATACAGCGTGTGGATTCTCCAAGAATTGTTCGTAGAGGAATATGAAGATTTCTTGCCATTGTAGACGGCCGCCATCGGGACGGTAATAGTTACGGTCCCCTACTGAGAGAAGGATGTAATCGTGTGTGCCGTCCGGGCGGTTGACTCCCTCACCGTCGACACCGATGAATGTGAGATCGTGAGCCGTTCGCTTGACGGATCGGGCACGGTTTTTTGACTCGCGTCGTCTGGCGCATCGTTCGTGTCGTTTTTGTCGCGGCGCCGCGTGAAAGGATCGGCCGCAGACATCGCAGTCGCGGAGCATTGATGTTATTCAGCGTCTAGATACCCGTGATACCAGAATGGGTTTACGGGTGTGTCTGGGCCGATTACCCTGTCGGGTGGCATTGATGCGGCAGCGCGGAGTGATGCCGCATTAGCTGACATTGCCCAAGTGATCTCGCCCGGGCTAGCGTAGGCAAGGTTATGAAACACGATCGGATATAGTGCCGGAGATCCGAAAGCGTCCGTGACTTGTTGCGCTGCTAACGCGCGGCGGTCTGGATCGTTGACCATTGATGTTCCCCCATCATCGGCCTATTGAGTTAGGAGAGTGGCGCGGTGCCCTCCGGCGAGTCCGGGATCTGGAGACCTGCCGTGCTCAGTGCGTTTTCTGATCGTGTGGCGCGGCTGGTCATGTCGTGAAGCGCGGAGTTGACCAGCACGTGTATTTCATTCAGTTGAGCTTTATTGCGACTCAACTGTAGAACGATGACAGGCATAATTGCGGATACTCCGGCTGTTATAGCCGTGAGAACATGCCAGATCATTTGCTTGCTCCGCAGTGTCCGCACGGTCCCTCAGGCGCGGTAGTACGTCCACAGGTGGAGCACACACGAGTATCTGCCATCACGAGCTACGCAGTTCGTCCCTGATCTCAACCAGAACCGCGTATATCTTCTTCATTTCAACATTCAGGCCGCGTATCGATATCTCCTCATGCGTGGGATCGGGTGTGCCGTCCGGCTTCCGCGCGGCGAAGCCGTTTGCGTACAGTCCTTCTAGCTGCTTCTCGATGGACTGTAGTACTGGATCTGTTTCCATGTCGACTCCCGCCTTATCGAGGATGTGACGAACAAGAGGAATAACTACCCCCTTGAATTGCTGAATGCGTGGCGTGGTCGGACAGTCCTTGGTCGATGTCGTCGACCATCGTACACCGCCCTGGACGCGCTCAGCCGCACCCTGCGCGTGGTAAGCCAGGCCGCGTCGCCCGGGCAGCGTGTCACCGATGAGGACAGGCGGGATGCTGTACTTCTTGCACAGCCACGCGCACAGATATGCGATGCTGTTGATCTGAGCGACTGTCCACGGCACGATGGGTCGGACGGCGTTGTCGGCGGTTTCGATGGAGATGACTTCGCCGTTGCCCTCGTAGTTAGCGTCTGCTTGGAAGTCGAGGTCTTGCCATTGCCACACCGAGCCGTCCACCCCGCCAGCGACGCCCAGATCGGGACCCCAGATACCGCCGACACCGAAGTGTGATTCGGTTCCCCGGTATCCTTCCCCGTTGCTGATACGGAAGTACCGGTCAGTGGAGGTGAGGTAGCCGACCATCGTGTGCACGCAGATGATGTTGTGCGTCCGTAGCGGCGCCTGTGTCTCCGCTCCAAGAGGTAGGAAACGTGCGCCTGGATATGTCACCACCATGAGGCCCAGCCTTTCTTTGTCGTGCCCTCCGGCTTGTCATCGCCGCTCGTGTCACCAGTGCCAGCGTCCGGCGCGGCGGGCTTCTGCGTCTTCGCGGCTTTCTTGGGCGGTGTACCGGGCTGTACCGGCTTCTCCTCCTCGGGCGCGAGTTCGGCCAACTCGGCTTTCAATTCCGCCAGCCGCGTTGCTCTGGCTTCCTCGTCGGAAGGCTTGGGTTTCATGTCATCGAGTTTCGCCGTAAGGGTATCGGCTAGGTCCTTGAACGCTTTGCCGAAGTCGAATGACTCGGTCACGGGGGTGTCCTCCTCTTTCACTTCCACTACTTCCTGAGCTATTTCCTTCTGCTGTTTCTGATATTCCTCTTCTGCCTGACGCGCGTCCTCTTCCGCTTGCTCTCGACGTGCCTTCTCTGAATCTGCTACGGACTGTACGGCCGACGACATTTCATCGGCCGCGCCGGTAATAGTTACCTCAGCCATGAATCCCCTCACGTAGAATCTCCGCGTACCGTTCCGCGTTTGACTCTGTAGTCCAACTCAGCGCGTGTTTCCACGCATTCTGCCCCATGTATGCCCGTGTCAGCGGATCGGTTTTCAACAGCGTAAGAGCGTCATACCATCCGCCCTTATCGACCACAAGACCGGTCACGCCATCCAGTACCGTGCCACGGTAGGGAGTGCAGTCGGACACGATGGCAGGAATACCGAATGCGGCGTACTCGACTGCCTTGATCGCTGACTTCGCCTCATTGAACGCCGTGTACTCAAGCGGTGCCAGTCCTACTGACATATGTAGCGATCGGTAATACGTGTTGACGTTCCGTTCCCACGGTATCAGGTCAACGCGGTCAGCGCAGATGCCGTCATAGGAAGAGGCACCCCATATCCTCATTTTGACGTCACGGTTCTTGATGAGGAATCGGAACATTTCCGGGCCGGCTACCGCAATGTCATACTTGTGTGTATCTCCACCTTGATAGCCGACAACAAACTCGGCTGGCTCGTGGCGGAGAGTTTGTATCAGCCGCTCCGGAACGTAATTGCCGTACACGTGCACGTTGGGATTGAGAATGCTGATACGCTCCGCCAGCACGGGCGACGGAGTGATGACCAGATCGGCACACGCGATGCCGGACTGAACATTTCTGAGTAGATCTTCATCTTGCCAGTAGGTGTATTGATGAAGACCTTCACGGAAATTCCACACATCATCATCAATGTCGTACACCATGAATGGCCGTTGTGGCAGTCGGGCCATTGTCTCCCAGCCGGCAGACGCTTCTGTCTCGCCGTGGACCGACATCACGATGACGTCGTACTCAGAGATGCGGCCGAAGTTGAGATCAGGCCCGTACGACGTCGTGTGCCCCGACAACGCCAGTCCCCGCAACGGCTCCTGTACGCGGTACCAGGAGACGCCACCGGTTTTCCGCACCCATCCATACACATTCATGTGATGATTATCCCCCATAACATACTGATATCTGTGTCGTGTATTTCTTTTATGTGCAAAGCCATTTCGTCGAGCACTTGGCTAAGCGTAGTTTCTCCGTCAATGCGGCAGAATGTGAATCCACACAGCGAGGGATTGACGTGGCATCGGATGATGCCTTCCTCGGTGACGTACAGCGGCCAGTCGCTTATCTCGCGGCGGTCCATTTATGGACACATCTCGCGGTAGCGCTGCTCGGCGTAGATACCGAGCATGCCGACATGTTCGGCGGTGAGTCGACACAGCCGCGCCGTGTAGAACCAGAAACGGCGTTGCGCGTCAGCAGTCGCATGGGGATGCGTGGCAATGTAGATGCCGAGTAGTTCGATGGCTGCGGCAAGCGCGGTTTTCTCGTGTTTGTGCATCGGGTGTCCTCCCTATGGGGGAGTGTATCACAGGAATTCCGAGGTTGTCAGTTGGAACGGTGAAGCGGCTGCGGCGATCACGGACAGTGTTCCGACTCCGGCGGTACGCGCGATGACGAAGTCGAATACGTGTGCGCCAGCGGTCGGTGTTTGTGCTGCTGTGCATGTCCAGCGGAATTCGCGTCCTGAGTCCGCCGCGCCTGGGGCGAGGTAGCGGATCGATTTGACGATCACGCCGTTGTCACGGAATGAGCACGTGAATACGTCTCCGGCGGTTGTCGTATCGAGTCGACCACAACTGAAAGTCACGACAGGGCGGGTTGTGCCGTCCATCGTGATCGACGTGGACGTAGCAATGACGAGTGTTGCTGCGGCAACGGTAGGGCCGACCGATATCGCGCTGTTGATAAGGTCAGGCAACCCTGGCTTGGAATAGTAGATGGGCCGGCCGCCGTTTTTCAGCGGAATAGCATTGCCGACCGCGTCATCGAAATTCAACGTCTGCGGGTTGCCGACGATCAGCGGAACACTGAACGTCCATACCGACGTGGAAGAATCCCACGTAAGAAGAATACCGTTGCCGAAAGGCGTGTTGAACAACCAGTACAGGTATTGGGTACCGGCCTGCTGACCGGTCAGTTCCAACAGTTTCCCGATGAACGTCAGCCCGTTTACCGTGGTGAATGATGCTGTGCCATCGGTGTTGATTGACCATCCGAGAGTCGCGGTCTGAATCACGGATTTGATCTTGGAGCGTATGAGCGATCCGCCAGAGCCGACGATCGCATTCCCGAACGGCATAACTACTCATCCCCCATTAACTGTTCCCCGTACAGTGACAGTGTCAGTGTGGGGAAGCCGGCAAGTCCCGACGGATTCGACCATTCCGCTGTAATAATTTCTCCAGCGCCTATTTCGATGTCCACACTGATTGAATCGGTGATACCATCATAGGTTCCGCCGATGAGGTTTTCCGGAACGGCAGGGCCGGCGTATACGCGCGCTTCGATGGTCCAGTTCAGTACGAAGCCCGCCGTTTGTACCGCGATGTTATTGACGTGCCATCGCTCGGTATAGAACTTAGGGCCGACAGCAATCCTGCCCGTGCCGAATCCGTTTGACGTCACGAGTGACGCAGATGCGGAGGGAGGTAGCTGCCGACGGGTCATTTACTCGGTCCAGTCCACTTCAATAACCGACAATGTAGCCGCCGTCGCATTCGTACCTGACTTTGCATACAACTGCGCCGTACCATTCATAATGAGCGGCACATTGATCGGCCACCGTGCTCCACCGGTACCATCTACATCCGATTTCGTGATACCGATGACGAATGGCTGATCAGTAGACAGAACGACAATCGACTTGCGCCGCAGATCAGCACTCGCCACATTCACTGACGTGTTGTCCGCCGGAAGATTTACGGTACGAATCGCGGTTACCGTGCCCGGGAGATCCTGGGTCCGTACCGGCCCGGACACGGTGACGGCGACCGGCGGATGCGTCTCTCCCGCCGGTTCCTGTTGCGTCTCGTCATCGACGGTGGGGCCACGATCGCGGTCAGTCACGGCACGATTCCCTTCACACTCTTGACGGCTTTCGACGAGTTGGCCACGACGGACAGTCCTGCGATGACCAGCGCTCCGCCGATCGTGACTTCGGCTACCCGCATCCAATTGTGCGGGTTGCCGACCCATCCGACGAAGCCTCCCAATGCTTTCACTATGACGTCGAGCGTGGTCAGCGTCGGTGCGACACCCGATCCTGTACCGGCCGCAACGCCCGGATCACGTCCCTGTCCGGTGCCACTGGCAACGGCGGACTTCGCCCGTGGGAGGAAGAGGAGATAGGCACCGGATTTGAAGGTCGACCATGCCTCCCAACCTGACGACTTCCACACTTCGAACGCAGCCCGCGCATTACCCGTGGATGTGAGCAACTGGTCAACCGGATATCCGTGTATCGAATTGACCTGCCACAAACCGTAGTCCGTTGATCCATCCGTATTCTTGTGCGTTGCGGTCGGATCACTATCTTGATTCTCCGCCAGCGATACAGCAACGGAAGTTGTCAGGTCAGGACTATTGGCCGTCCATCCTCCGAACACGGCGATATCCGCGACTTGCGCATCGGTGAGAACTTTGGCCATATCAGAACTGAGCTTCGCCCTGGTAACCGTAGTCCTGGGGGACCTGCGCCTGTGTCTCCGGAACCAGTTCCGGCGCCCGATCCGTCTGCACTGCCTTACCGGTCGCCGGATTGACCATATTCGCGTGTCGGTGCCACCATGCCAAAGCGATTGTCGTCAAGCCACCGATGATGAAGATGTCCGGATCGCGGGCGATCAGCGAGATACCGGCCACCGTGCCGACCGCCGTCCAGGTCGCGGCCTTCTCCGACGCGGCCAAATCACGGTTCTGTGAGTCAGCGACACGCATGTCAGCGATCGGCGGCAATGCCTTGTTGTAAATCGTGTAGACCACGGCGGCAACGGCCAGGCCAACACCGATGGATGCCTGAGGAGGAAGGAGACGCGCCATGAATGATGCTCCTATTCAGAAGACGTTGATCGGCTTGGAGAACACGTGACCGCCGAGCAGTACTTGCCCTGACTTCCATCCCGGATTGTAACGGTGTAGTGCGGCGAGCATGACACGTTGGTCTTTCCCCGCTGGCGTCAGATGCGCCGCTAGTTGCTCGGCCGTCCAATGCTGATTGAGTTTCCCCGGAATCACACCGGGAATGGATGTCATGGGCGACGGCGGAGCGACCGGTGTGGATGTGACGTAGTACGGCCCACCGGATGGCGGCTGACCGAACGCTGCCAGCGCCGCGAGTGCCACCGCTTCCTCGTTCGGTGCGAGGCCGCGTCGTGCGAGGAATTTGCCGAGTGTGGCGGACGCGAACTGTCCATCGAATCCCTGCCCGGACAGATACTCGACAGCACGTTGTGTCCATTGCGCATTCGTCGAGATCACATTGCTGTTGTCTGGGACGGTTGTTGTGGTGACCGTCGGGAGTGTCGGATCCGGTAGTGCCGTGGTCGACGGATCCACTGCCGACGGATCGACCGGTGTCGCGGTGCGTGAGCGTGTCCAGTAGGAATAGGCGAGGAAAGCCGCCGCGCCTATACCGGCGACAATCACGACTTTACGTGGCTTGCCAGCCGGTAGCTTTACCGGCGTGGTCACACGAAACCCCAATCCGGCATGGCCGTACCATCATCGACCGGGGCATTCGCTGTGATGTCATTGGAGAAGTCTGGCGGTGTTTCCAACTGTGCCGGGGTGTTCCATGCGCGAGTGATCGCACGGCGCGCCGCGTCGAATGGCGACAGATACGGGCTGGCACCCGTGCCGCGTGTCTGACGCGTCGGTGCACCCGCGTCATTCGGACTGACCACATGCCGATCATGATACCGTTCACCGAGATAGAATTTCCGATCAACTCCGACAACCATGAGATCAGAGCCAAGTCGGAAGCCTTCCGGCCAGCCCGGTACCGGCGGGTTGTTCTCCGGCGTGGAATTCCCGAACGTGCCGCGCCAGCCGGTACCCGTGACCGGAGTGGCAGGCAGACCATCGGATCGGATCGTGCCGTATCGCTCCGTGACGAACTGCATCGGAGCCGGAGAGTATTCGAGATCTGCGCCGTACGACTGTGCGTGCACGGGCATGGTCCGCTGTGTCCGGGTGAGCTCGCCTCCGCCCAGGCCCGATCCGCCGATGTACGGATCGGACGGTGACGCGTGTTCACCGATCCCCAGGTCGTGTTCCTGAGGCGAGTATTCGAGCAGTACGCCCTGTCCACCCATCCACTCGTGATCGGGAATGCCAAACCCGGTCTGTGTCGTGCCGATCGGCGTGGTGTAGCCGGGAGAGTTCGGATCTACTTCCGACACTTCTCCGTGTGCCGGATCAGCAGTGTGTACGTGCTGCATGTCCACGTATTCAAATGGGCCGTTTGAGCGCAACCATGCGCCGGAGAATGCCATACCCATTCTCCTACGGCTTGATGACGCTGCGGTACGCCCCGGAAACCGCATTGCCGGACGCTGTGATTACCTGAGCGGTTTTCCGATCAGGCAGAAACGCTGTAGTAGCCAGACCGATTGCCGTAAGACCGAGGATAAGCTGCTTGAGTGCGGACACGGTTTATCTCCTCCTACTTTGGATTTTGATTCCACCATTCGACAAAGCTTTCCGCTGGCGCTGGCACGCGAGGGTCGACACGCGTGAAAAGCACGGTGAGGAGAGCGATCCAGGACAAGCCCACAGCGAGTTCGGGTATGCCTTTCTCCATCAATGCCAGCATTGCAGCGGTAATACCGGTGGCGGAGACAACACGCCAGTCAACCGGCTGATTGTGGAGGATGACCCGGTTTCCGAGTGTGATGGCTCCGGCCGCCAGTACAGGCCCGGTTGACTTGGCCATGTCAGAATGCCTGCCCTCGACTAGTCGCCACGGCGTACTTTTGCAATGCGGACAGTTGCGGGGTCAACGCGAGTCCGCCACGACGAATGGAAACAACGCGTACGGGAATACCCACCGTAGGCGCTTCCACCATTTGCCCATTACCGACGGCAATCGCCACATGCCCTGTCCACCATAGAATATCACCGGCTTGTGGCGACGCGTCTTTCTTCACAGCAGACCACACGGGATATTGATACGAAGACAAACGCGGAGTGTTATATCCGATGTCATGAAAAGCGCGGTACACAAGGCCGGAACAGTCACCCCCACCATTCGGCGGATCAAAGTTGTGCGCCCACTGATACGAGCGGCCAACATACTTCAATGCCGCCGTCGCTAAAGCACTACTACCGCCAGATGCTCCTGCGGCGGTCGAAGCGTCTGACGCGGTAGGTAGGCCAGCGAGTGTCGGGTGTGTGTTTGGGACGGGCGTCACAGTGCCTTTCAACAGCGAACGCAGAGCATCCGCCGGAAGCTGATCAGTGATCGCCACATACGCCACGAACGCGCCGGTAGCTGCCATGCCAACACCGAAGCCGGATACTGCCATGACAGCTACCTCCCCATGCGCGTCGGAACGATCTACTTCTTGACAGTCGTACCGGACTTCGCCACCGGCTCCGGGGCCGGCGGAGCATTGTCCGCGTCGTAGTCGTCCGCCCATTCCCGGCAGACGGCGGCGCCCTCGGTGTTGCCGCCGAAATTGACGGTGTCAACCAGCACCCGTACGACATCGTCCGTAGTACGGATCGGTTGACCATCGGTTTGACGGTCGGTCATCGCTTGATTGCCTTCATGGCGTACGGAAGCACAAAGAAGCCGATCGCCAGCCAGACGACGGCCTTCATGTCCGGTCGCAGGACGTCAGGCATGAGATTCCTTTCATCACTTGTAGCCGAATGTGAAGCCGAACGTCACTCCCAACTAACTGTGCGCACCGTCACCTCCTTCTTGCGTAGAGTAACGTGCGGCGTGCTGGCCCTGTAATGCCCGTAGAGCCATGATCTTCTGGCGCGTACCGAACCATGCCGGGCCATGCGTGAAAGTCGTTCTACGGAGGACTAGCCCGTACTCCACAGTAACAACCTCCTTGCATTACGCCGTCTGGCGGTTGTGTTAGCGCCCGACGAGTGCCAGCGGGTTGCCGTTAGCGGGGACCACCTTGTTGACCAGGACAGTGATCACGTGTGCCCCCGCGCCACCGACGGAACCAGACATGGCCAGAGCAGTCGCGGACGACACCGGAAGGTACTGGTTCGTCAGTTCCGCCCCTGGTTTCAGAAAGAAATCCTTGTTGAACGGCTCAACGTAGATGCCGTTGTCGCGTCCGCCGGCGGTTTCGATGGCATTGACGTAGCCGTAGTCCTGTTGGATCATGTGGCGCCACACCGGGCGGAGACGCTGAATCGGCAGCGCGGTCTCGTAGAGGAAGGTGAACGGATCGGGCCAGTCGTTCTCGCCCGTGAGCCGTGCGCCGGTTGCCGCGTCCATGCGGAACACAAGATTGCGTACCAGGGAGTCGATGCCGATCAGGCGCGTGTTCAACGCTCCGGCGTTGACGTTGTAAATCTGCTTCTGCCAATACTGCACCGAATTGACACCCGGCGGATTCTGCTCCACAGGGTTGCCCTTCATGTCTGCCGAGTTGGGGTCCATCCACCCGAACTGCTGATACCGGATACGCACCGTCGGCAGGGTGGTCGGAGCCGTGGTGTAGACGTCGCCGGAGCCAGCGATGATCGTGTTGATCTTGTAGGTGGCGACGTTGTTCTTGTTGATCAGCGAGCCCAACGCGTTCCGCTGGACCAACTCGACCGGCAGACGCAGGATAAACGCGAAGTTCCCGGCCGCCGTGCCGGTACCGGTCGTATTGAAGAACACGGGCGACTGCTTCGCGTCTTCCGAAAACGCGTAGCCGCCGTACTTGTTGATGATATACAGATCGTAGCCCGTGATGCTGGCACCGATGATCGGCTTCGAGTTGACGTCGAGCAACTGAATATCCGCGATGCTGTTCAACGGCGAGTCGGCCGCGAACGCAACGGAGGTACCGGCGCCCGTGGATGACGCCAGCGACGTTTCCACGAGGACGTACACGCCGGACAGGAAGCCGTTCGCGTCAAGTTCGTGTTGTGGCATGGCCTGCTGTGCACCGGTCATGATCTTGCTGTTGTCGTACGTGGATTTGTCCACGCGGCGTGTGCCGACAACGAACGGTCGCCGGAACTGAGGCGTCTGTGCCTGACCCTTCGACGGTGTTCCTGGACGCGTCATGGTGGGAGCGGTCACGAGTTGTGTCCTTTCACTTGTCGACAATGCACATTTGTGGGCCGGTACGCCGGATGTAGAGCCACTGATACTTTTCGAGGCCGAGAGTCGCGCGATCAACTACGTACGGATCGATACCGCCGATTTCGCCGTACCTCTTGCGGTCACGTGCGTCAGTGCTCTTACCGATGAACAGATGTTCGGCTTGTGAGTACGCGGTTTGTACGACGTAGAACGGCCGTTGATCGGTTACCCACATACCGCAACGCATCTCCGCACCGCGTTTGTGAATGGTTGACACGTGGCGTGACAGATTAAGATCGTCGGTGAATCCTGTTGATTCATCGACGAGTATTTGACAGTTACCCTTGTGGTAAAGGTCATCCAATGCGCGGCCGAAGATGGCGGCTAGCTGCTTGTCATTAGCGGCTGGATCGCCCTTTGTGTGACGTGGCCACAGATTGTAGCCGCGTCGTTTGACGATCTGTATCGGCATCGGCCATTGACGTATGGTCTTGAAATCCAGCCGTTTTCCCCACCGTTCGGTAACCGGGGAACGCGGTTTGATCACAAGGACATACGTGGGGAGTTTCGGTGTGCTGACCGTGTCGAGTAGCTGATAACAGAACGTGGTCTTGCCCCATTGCGTCGGGGCAAGGATCGTGACGTGCTGTCCCGGGGTGTAATCCCAATAGTCCGAGAGGAATTCATCCCGAGGTACTACGAGAGGAGGAGTGTACGCGTCCTCACGTTGTCGTACTGCGCGCAGTAGGGGGCTTGTCATCACTCTCCCCTACAAACTTGTCTATGGTAACGACTGTGACGAATTCCTCTGGCGGCAACGTCCCCATGAAACCAGGACGCATAAATCCGTGATTGACCGCAACCTGCATACCGGCTTGCGCAAGAATAGACACCAGAGCCGCGTACGGCCCCATACCGCTGATCTTGTCGAGTAGTGCAGCGGCGCGTTCATCTTCATCCGCAAGATTCGCTGCCTCTTCAGCGAACGCCGGACCGTAGTGCGCGACAACAGCCGCATCGGGACGCAGTGCGGGGACTTGGAACAGTATCGCCGCACCGAGTTGTGCCCATCCCGACAGACCTTCCGCGCGCTTCTCGTGTGGTGTTTGCGGAGGAGTCGGAGCTATCACCACTCGCGGCGGACTGGCAGACGGGGAGGCTTTACGCGGCGGAGTCTGCGGAACAGCCATTACGAACGTCCTCCCGGTATGTCTTCCACATTTTGCGGCATGACGAATTCACGATCAGGTTCAGGCATTCGCATGCCATTCTTGAACAACACGCGATTGAATCGAAGGAAGATACTGGCCGCTTGTATTCCCATACCGTCCGGCGGTATCAGCAGATAGCAGTGATAGTCCGGGTTGTGGCGGATGGCTTGCTCTCGGGTCTCATACACATCCCCGTTTGTTCCGCCGTCGCTCAGCCGCGCGGCAATCCACGAACCAGCGGCGCTATTATTCGTGGCCAGCATGTGCAGCGTCACCGCGTCGGACAGTCGCTTTGCCGCGTCGTCCAGGCTGCTATCCACGCTTACGCCCGATGCCGAGTAGCGACAGCCCGGGGAAACGCGAAACGGCACTCTGAATGTATTCGATCAACTGCGCCTGACCATCTCTGATCTGACGCAACGTTTCGAGTGTTTCCCGTGCCACCCATTCCGGCGACGGCTCTCTCATGTCAGAGATCCCCGGACATGTAACCAGTTCGTAGTCGTATGTGGCATTGGAGCTATCAAGGCCGCTTCCGGCGAGAATTCCGATTGGCTTCGTAACCGTGAATGTGTGAGTAGAGTGCACGAAAGTGTCAGCGCATTGCACTATGTCATTGATTGGTGGAGTTGTCATAGGTTGCCCTCCCTATTGACCGGTGATTGCATCGGGCGTACCATGAGGTACCGACCACGGTACGGGCGGGAGGACAACCAACCCGTACCGTGATCGCTACCCACGGGACATCATGTCCTAAGGGTACCATATCTGTCCAGGGAGGACATTTCCGTCATGACAAGCCCCACCGAGAAGGCTGCCACAAAGGCCGCCACAAAGATCCCTGTACTCAAATGGGAAGACCTGACCGACATCGACATCGCGTTGCTGTGTGCAACCGCGAAGGGATGGCGCCCGGAAGCGGGAAGCGAGATCCGAGGACGCGTACTCGCCGTCAAGATCGGAACCAGCGAGATCGACGGAACAGCCCGTGAGTACCCCATCGTCTTCATCCTCCCGGACAACGCCGATGCCGACACAGAAGCCGTGGCGGTACACGCCTTCCACGCCGTACTACTCAACGAACTGCGGTCGGCCCGTCCCGAGTTCGGCGACCGGCTGTTCATCCGCGCACTCGGTGACCTGGGTCGTGAGGCGCCCAAGGGTCGTGACCCGTCGCAGATCTACGCGGTGCACGTGACCAAGCCTAAGGGCAGTCTCACCGCGAATCCCTGGGACATGTTGAACCAGCGTCCGTCGTAACAACCGCCCCCATGTCGCACGGGCCGGAGCACTCGTTTACCGAGAGCTCCGGCCCGTGTCCTATTTATGGAAGGAAATAACTACATGGCAAAACACTACACTCCGCATTTAATGCATCTGGTGGATGTGTATGTAAATGTCGTCGATGTATACGAGTTACACTCGTACATCACAACGGGCATATAGACGTTATCCAGAAATGTTGCTGTGAGAAATGCAATCAGTCATGCCCATCTGATAGTCGTTCAATATATACGGTCGAATCGAGGAAATGTAACATGCCTGATCTGGTTCCCAATGACACACTGGCACGGAAGATCGCCAATACCGCTGTCTTCTACCACGGCGCGCTACAGAAGTACGACGAACTGGCATCACTGCTCGAATACTGCATCTATGAATTGAAGCCGGAATCCGTACTCGAAATCGGGTGTGATGCAGGTGGCACGTTGTACGCGTGGTCACAGCTACCCACTGTCAAAAAGATCGTGGGAATCACTCTCCAAGGCGCCGCATACTCGACCGGCCGCGCACTCACAGCACACGGTGCAACGATCATTGTCGGTGATTCACACAGCGGGCAATCACGTAGTGAAGCGGCGTATCACATGCCGCCAGGAGGATATGACATGCTATTTCTCGACGGTGATCACACATACGAAGGAGTAAAAAATGACCTTCTCAGCTATGAAGGAATGGTACGTAAAGGAGGGGCAATTGTGATGCAGGACATCTGTGTCCATCCGAAAAATCCTGAAGTAGAAGTACATCGCGTTTGGGCGGAATACTCACGAGAATATCCACATCGAGAGTTCATCAGAGCGGCAGATACATCATGGGGAGGAATAGGGGTGTTGCTAGCATGACGCTTTCGCCTCCAATAGCGGCAATGAACTGCGGTCACTCAGTGGAGTTCACCACACTTGCAAAAACGCCAGCGCGCGGCGCACTTATCTACTGTATCAAATGTCGTGAGTATCGTAATGTAGCACATGCTCCGGCAAAGTTTACTGTACGTTGCCAAGACTGTCGTTTCAGTCGCGCTACATATGGTCATGTTCGATTGACTGCGGAAGGTGACATCTCTAAACACAGGGCACGGTATCCAGAGCATCATGTAGATTTGTATGATGGACTCATCAAGGAGTACACTTTCACTTCTGAGAATACTCGTCATCAAAAACTGCTTGACAATCCTGACAGCAGCCCGCCATACTAGACACATGGAGGACAACATGTCAGAGAACACGCCAGCTCAAACGGCGGTACTCACCACAGGACCTGTCAAGATCGGCGATGCAGAAATCCCGATCATGCCGCAAGAGATCTACGTCGTCTCTTACAGTATCGTCTTCACCGGAGGACACACCACATACGGCGCATACTCGTCATGGTGCAAAACACGGGCAGACGCGGAACAATTCATCACACAACACTGCCGCCCCGCATGGGCCAAATGGGCCGATGACGAAGGCACACCCATGATCACCCAAAGATACGCCATCACAGAGTACGCCATGCCGCCCATGTGATACAATAAATCCAAGCACACACCCGGAGGACACACCCCCCATGCCACTCAACCTCGCCACCCTCGACGTTGTCGAAGACGTTGAAATCCCGACCGCCCGACGCGGCCGAGTCGCTGCCGACAACCCCATGATCCCCATCGTCCAGTCCAGCCACGACAACGCCGTTGACGGCCTGGGGAAATCCATCGGATACAAGAACGTGCCCAACAGCGAGGCACGCGAACTGATCAACCTCATCCGATACGCGGCGAACGCACTCAAATACGGCATCCGCGTCTACGCCACGAGCGACGACGGCCAGGAAGTCACGCTCGGTCGCAAGGAAGATGACGCGGGCAACTCGACCGGTCTCGACATCATCTACAAGGCACTCGGTGACAACGGGCAGCCCGTCCCCTACACCGGCCCGGTCACCGTCTCCTTCCGCACGCAGAAGCGCAAGGAGCGCAAGCCGAAGCCGGAAGCGGCTACCAATGGCGCCACCCCCGACGCGTCTGATGACCAAGAAAGCGGAACCAACGGCGACACGCCAACCGACGAGAGCAGCACGGAAGACACTCACGAATCGGTCAGCGACACCCCCGAAGAGGCAGTAGCGGAGACTGCCACCCCCCGGGGACGTCGCCGCCGGTAACCCCTTTCGGCCGTCCTCCGGCCCGGGCCTCAGCAACCCACGGGGGATGGCAACAGCAGCGCCCCGACCCATCCCCCAGGGTCGGGGCGTTGCCTATTCATCAGGTAGGTCAAGTATGAGCCACTTATACACGCACTGTCGAATATGCGGCAAACGCAAAGGTAAATTTTGGCAACTCATTCACACGGCACCTTGGCACAGTACACCACGCAGAGATCACTGCGAATCGCCAACATGCCCGTGGTGCGACACTTGCACAGAACAACAAGAGGAGATACAATAATCCCATGAGCGAAACCGAGAACATCGACAAGGCAGCCTTCCGCATCCTCATCGACGCATACACCAACCTTCGCTACGCATCGAACGCGCGAGTTCGCGCAGAGCGAACTGAGTACTACAATGGCGCACTCGCAATGTACTCAACGCTGACAGGTAAGTCATCCAGCGCAGTTGAACTCGCGCTATCAATGGCGCTATCTATCGAGGACACTCCCGCAGTAATTCAGGGAAAGCCACAAACAGATCGTTAACCATTGATGGAGTATTAACCCT
>Ga0307276_10000016_pt1 | contig 17795 bp, 12 predicted proteins | sample ER_DNA_115_FD_194477 | JGI IMG/M metagenome (GOLD analysis project Ga0307276, IMG submission 194477) | Bulk soil microbial communities from the East River watershed near Crested Butte, Colorado, United States - ER_DNA_115 | ecosystem: Environmental > Terrestrial > Soil > Floodplain | place...
GCCGTAGCCCTTGACGATGGGCAGCAAAAGATCATTGAGCCGCTCAGCGGCCTCATCAGTGGTGCCGTTTGCCCGAGCGATGGCGTTGCGATCCTGGATGGTTGCGGCATAGAGCAGCAGCGCTCGCAGCCCTTCTGTGAAGGACTTTTGCGTCATCAGGGAGCGCCGCACATCGGGATGGTGAGTGATCGTCACTCGGGGCGCGGTTCGGTCGGTGGCTTGGGTGAGATCAGCACCCTGGACCCGAGTCTTGGCGTACTCCAGAGCATTGAGATAGCCGGTAGACAACGTGGCGATCGCCTTGGTCCCGACCAGCATCCGGGCGTGTTCGATCATCCGGAACATTTGTGCAATGCCGTCGTGTACTTCGCCCAGCAACCAGCCCTTTGCAGGTACTTCAGTGCCGCCAAAGGTCAGCTCGCAGGTGCTCGAGGCCTTGATACCCATCTTCTTCTCGAGATTGGTCGCGAAAACCCCATTGCGTTCACCGCTGAGCTGCCCTGTTTCAAGATCAAAATGGAACTTCGGTACTACAAACAGCGACAGGCCCTTGGTGCCTGGACCACCGACCCCCCCGACACCCTGCGGTCTGGCGAGGACGAGATGGATGATGTTCTCGGCTAAGTCATGCTCACCCGAAGTAATGAAACGCTTGACGCCTTCGATGTGCCAGGTGCCGTCACTTTGTGGAATCGCCCGAGTACGTCCAGCCCCGACATCAGAGCCAGCGTCCGGCTCAGTAAGCACCATCGTGGCGCCCCACCGGCGCTCGATCATGATCTTGGCAATACGCTGATCACGCTCGTTCCCCGTCGCCCACAGTGCATAGGCGAACTTGGGGCCAGCCGAATAGAGCATTACCGATGGATTGGCGCCGATATTGAGCTCGTGAACAGCCCACTGCACCGACGGCGGAGTGGGCTGCCCGCCGAGCTCCTCCGGTAGCTCTAGCTGCCACGCCCCGGAGTTCATGAGCGCCCGGAAGGATTTCTTGAGGTCCTCAGGAACTGTCACAGAGTGAGTCTTGGGATCGTAGACCGGCAGATTCCCATCACTGTCGGAGAATGACTCGGCCAGCTTGGTCTTGGCGATGTGATCAACTTCGGCGAGGATGGCCGAGACCGTTTCTCGATCAAGATCGGCGTACGGCCCGGTGCCTAGAATCTCTTCGCATCCGAGGACTTCAAACAGGTTGAACTCGATATCACGGACATTGGACTTGTAGTGACTCATCCGGGCACCTCGCTGGACCGCTCAGGCAAGTTACTCCTGAGTAACTTCAATTATGCTACTCGTCGGTAACCAATCCAAGTGTCGTTATCGAACGGCTAGATTGGCGACTGAGGCTAGGCGCACACCACCACGGAGGGCAGATGCGCAAATCGGCTAGGGACGACGAAAGCAAGATCGACATATCAGAGCCGGACGACCATGCTGCTGGCATTCCTGGCGTGGCTGTGGGCTTGAAACGATCAGTGCAGAAGATGGGCCCGCTGCGGTCCGCGCGCACCCTGCTCAAGCTCAATCAAGCCGAAGGCTTTGACTGCATGAGCTGTGCCTGGCCCGATCCCGACCCTGGTCATCGGCACACGGCTGAATTCTGCGAGAACGGTGCGAAAGCTGTCGCGGAGGAAGCTACGACAGCACGGGCGACGCCGGAGTTCTTCGCCCGCTACAGCATTGCCGATCTTGACCGTCACGACGAGCACTGGTTAGGACAGCAAGGCCGGATCACTCATCCCATGATCAAGAACCCCGGAGCGACGCATTACGAACCGATCGAGTGGAATGCGGCGTTCCGGCTCATCGCGGATCAGCTCAATGGACTGGCCAGCCCGGACGAAGCAATCTTCTACACCTCCGGGCGTACGTCCAACGAAGCGGCATTCTGCTACCAGCTGTTCGTTCGGGCGTATGGCACCAACAACCTGCCTGACTGTTCCAATATGTGCCACGAGTCGACGAGTGTTGCGCTCGCAGACACCATCGGCATCGGGAAGGCGAGCGTCATTCTGGAAGACGTTCACAACGCTCAACTATTGATCTTGGCCGGCCAGAATCCTGGTACCAACCATCCGCGGATGCTGGCCGCGCTCGAGTCTGCCAAGCGGCGGGGCGCCAAAATCATTGCCGTCAACCCGTTGCGCGAGGCCGGACTAATCAACTTCCGAAATCCGCAGCATGCCCGTGGGCTGGTCGGCCGAGGTACCGACCTAGCGGATCTCTACCTACCGATCAAGATCAATGGCGACCTGGCCCTCTTCCAAGCGTGGGGCGCACTGCTAGTCAAGTGGGACGCTCTTGATCACGATTTCATTGGGCGGTACACCCGCGGCTTCGAGGACTGGTCTGCTCATGTTGCAGCCATCGACTGGGATCTCGTCGAAACGACAACCGGCTTATCGCGCCAACAGATCACCGAGGCCGCACAACTGCTCCGCGACTCGGATCGGACCGTGTTCTGCTGGGCGATGGGCTTGACCCAGCATCACAACGCGGTCGCCACCATTTCCGAGATCGTCAACCTCGCTCTCGCGCAAGGCAACATTGGCAAGCCGGGTGCCGGACTGCTGCCGGTCCGCGGCCACTCGAATGTGCAAGGCGACCGCTCGATGGGGATTTGCGAGAGTCCGCCGGCCTACTTCCTTGACCGGCTGCATGCTGAGTTTGGCTTTGCGCCGCCCCGCGAGGACGGCTACGACACAGTGGATTCGATCCGTGCACTACGGGATGGCAAAGCCAAGATCTTCATCGGGCTCGGTGGGAACTTCGTACAGGCCGCACCGGACACCGACGTCACCTCGGCCGCGTTACGTGGCGCACAGCTGACGGCGCATATCTCGACCAAGATCAATCGATCACACCTGACCTGCGGCACAACCGCGTTGATCTTGCCGACCTTGGGGCGTACCGAGATCGACAAGCAGGCGAGCGGCCCGCAGTTCGTCTCTGTCGAAGACTCAACCTGCTCGGTACACGCCTCCCGCGGACCGCTGCCGCCCGCCAGTCCGCATCTGCGCTCCGAAGTGGCAATCGTTACCGCGCTTGCCGAGGCGACGCTCGGTGATCGCTATGACATTGACTGGCGGGCTATGCGCGATGACTATCGGCAGATCCGCCGGCACATCGCTCGCGCGGTGCCGGGTTGTGACAGCTATGAAGTGAATGTGTCCCGGCCCGGCGGCTTTGTCATGGAACATCCGCCGCGAGACCAGCGCCGGTTTCCCACCAAGTCGGGGCGGGCGGAGTTCACCGTGTCAACGATTGAGGCGCTTCAGGTGCCGCCCGGCCACTTGATCTTGCAGACCATCCGTAGTCATGATCAGTTCAATACCACGATCTACGGGTTCAGTGATCGTTATCGTGGCATCGAAGGCGGTCGACGAGTGGTGTTCGTGAACCGACGCGACATCGAAGAGCTCGGCTTCACCGACGGCGATGTCGTCGATCTGGTGACTCACTGGGAAGGTGATGATCACATACGCCGAGCGCCGGACTTCCGTATCGTGGCATACCAAACACCGCGCGGCTCGGCAGCGGCGTACTACCCCGAAACCAACCCGCTGGTTCCGCTGGACTCAACTGCACTCGGAAGCAACACTCCTACCTCCAAGTCGGTCATCATCCGGCTGGAGCGGTCGAGAACTACTGAGTCGAAGTCGACCGGCGGCCAGGAGCCGGTTGGGGCAGATGATCATCACAAGAAAGAGGCATTTCCCCTGTCCTGATCTCCTTGGACTCGGAGAGGCTGAAGGCCGCCAACCGTGAGCCGCTACCGTTTCCTGACATGACTGAACACGCCAAACAGATTCTGAGCGATGCCTTCGGGCGGGTACGCGAGCTGGTGACCGACCTGACCGACGCTCTTAGCGACGAAGTCGCCACCTATCGACCCGATCCCGGTGCGAACTCGATTGCCTGGCTGATCTGGCACCTCACCCGTGGCCAAGACCATCAGGTCGCCGATCTGGCGCAGGTTGAGCAAGTGTGGCCGCGGTGGCGGGAAAGGTTTGGGTTGCCTTTCGACCAGTGGTCTACTGGTTATGGCCAAGGTCCGAAAGATGTAGCGGCCGTCCGGGTGAGTGGCGATCTGCTCGGCGAGTACCACCGCGATGTGCACGAGCTAACCCTGCGCTACCTGGATCGCCTTACTGCCCAGGAGCTAGATCGGATTGTCGATACCCGCTGGGACCCGCCGGTGACAGCTGCAGTCAGGTTAGTCAGCGTGATCGGCGACACGATGCAGCATCTCGGTCAAGCTGCTTATGTACGCGGCCTGGCGCAACGCCGAGACAGTGCCTGGCGTCAGTCGGGCGCGGCGGATCGTTGATCCACGGCCCACTGAAATGCAAGCAGCATTAGGCTCGGCCGAGTGATTGAGCCGGCTGAGGCGGACCATGATCGCGATGCCTTCCCAAGACACCGTTTCTACAGTGATCTCGCGGAATGGTGGCCGCTGATCTCCCCGCCCGAGGAGTACGTAGAGGAAGCAGCATTCGCCGCATCGTTGCTGCGCATGGCCGATCCGCCGACTCGTACGGTTCTCGAGCTGGGCAGCGGAGGCGGTAACAACGCCTTCTATCTCAAGCACGAATTCGAGATGACTCTGGTCGATCTGTCAGATGACATGCTGGCCGTCTCCCGCGAGCTCAATCCTGAGTGCGAGCACCTGCAGGGAGATATGCGGACTGTGCGACTCGGGCGCACTTTCGACGCCGTGTTCCTGCACGACGCCATCGACTACATGACAAATGAGGCCGACCTGCGCCAGGCGGTCGCCACGGCGTACGAGCACTGTCGGGTTGGCGGTGTCGCAGTGCTCGTCCCTGACAACATCGCCGAGAATTTCCTGCCTGAGACCGACCACGGCGGACATGATGCACTAGACGGCCGCGGCGCCCGCTACCTGAGCTGGTCCAGCGATCCGAACTCCGACGACACTCGCACCCGCACCGACTACGCCTTCTTGCTGCGCTCCGCCGACGGCGCCGTGACAGTGGCGCGTGACACGCATGAATTCGGACTCTTTCCGCGCGCCCTGTGGCTCAGGGTTCTTGCTGATGCCGGGTTTCGGCCACGCTCCGTCGCCGAGGTCACCAGCGAAGACCGGCTGCCACGAGAGATCTTTGTCGGTACGCGGGTCTAGTTCAGCGCGCCCATGATGGAGTACCTCCATGACCTCCGCGTACGTCCTGAACGGCCCGAACCTCAACCTGCTTGGGATGCGTGAACCAGAGATCTACGGCAAGGCCACCTTGACCGATGTCGAGCGGTCGTGTCTTGAGGTAGCGGACGAACTCGGCTGGACTCTGGAATTTCGGCAGACCAACCGTGAAGGTGAGCTGGTCGATTGGATCCAGGAAGCCGGCGCGGCTCAGTCGGCCGGCGAGGCAGTCGGTATGGTGCTGAACGCTGCCGCGTACACCCACACCAGCATTGCGCTGCAGGATGCGATCAGCGGTACAGGTGCTCGGGTGATCGAAGTACACATCTCGAACGTCTACCGCCGGGAATCGTTCCGCCACCTTTCGTACGTCTCGCCCGTCGCGGCAGGAATCATCGTGGGCTTGGGCGTGGCCGGATACCCGCTAGCGCTGCGCGCCCTCGCCGACTTGTCAGAACTCAGTTGACCTATAGCTCAACCGAGTCCTCACAAGTCAGTGAGGGACGACAGTCCACAGCCCAACGGTGTCATTGATCTTGACGATCGCGTAGAGCCGGTCGCCGACACTTGTCGCATCCAGGACCGAGCCGGCCGGCGCGGCAAAGGCTTGCCATCCGCGGCTGTCGTGCAGCAACAAGCGGGTATTGCCGTTGTCGCTGAAGATCACGCCGGCCTGGTCACCGGAGAGGACGGTTCTCGGTCCGGGGCCATCGGTGTCGATCTCCATTGCCGGCAATGTCGAATCCCGACTTGCGGACCCGTTGGCGTGAGCGGGGTCAAAGGTCCAGAGCGCGACTTTGCCGTCGGCATGCCCTGAGACCCAGCATGTCTGCATGCAGCCGCTGGATAGCGCCTCGCTATGTGTGCCGGCATCCGGAAGCTGCTGAAGCGTCCAAGCACTCTTGCGACTTGGCCAAGTCCAGACTGCGGCGCGTTGCTCTGCGCCGTCGCCGAAGGTGATCACAGAGCCCATGATGATCATGGCCGATCCGGCAGCGCTCGCTGCGCGGGGAGCAACCTGCAGCTGTGCCGTGTTGGCGAGCGCGGTGCCGGCGGAGTTCTGGCGGATCCAGCGCTCACCGCGAGACAGCCATACCGCAGCATCAAGACCGCCCTCTGGAGCGGCCCAGGTGCCTGCGATCGCCGGTCCGTCAGAGGTGTAGACGATGTCAAGCAGCCCGCCGGCGCTCTGGCCGCCGAAGGTCTCGAAGGTCTGTGGGTAATCGTCCAGGCGCTCCGGAGAGCCGGCCCACACGGTCCAGCGGAAGTTCGCGTGGGCTCCGCCGTGTGCCGCGCCTAGGGCAACGACCTTGTTTCCACCGGCGGCAACCGATATCAGATCGGCGACCTTCGCGTACGGGCTATTCGGTTGCAGCGGTACCGGACGCGCCGAGCCTGCCGGATCTACGACAAGCAGCACCGGGTGGTCTCCGCCCGCTGACGCGCGCCCCCCGACGAGCAGGTTGTCAGCCATTGAGCTCAAAGAGGATGCCGCGACCGATTCCGGGAGTGCGATTTGGCTCCAGCTCAGTTCACGGACCGTTTCGGTGGGAGCTGGCGGCTGGGCATTTGAACAGTTCGCAAAGATGATCATCACTAGCAGGGCCAGACCGAGGAAGAACAGCCTCCGAGAATTCATCGCACCGCCGGTACACGTCGGGAGCCTCCGCATGATCGCTTCGAGTCTAGGAGGTCACTCGGAACTTGCGACCGAACTATAGAAGAACCGTCGGCCGCGTCACACGCCGCAGCGGCTCATTTGTGGAAGAGTAAGAAGCAACCGCTTGTGTGTTTTTTGGAGTCACGATGCTTGCCCCCCTGCTTGCAACCGACGACCCATACGCTGCCGCGTCAATCTTCAGCCAAGCTGGCTGGAAGGTGGAGTACGCGTCTGTAAGAGATAGGGAGCAACCGCGAGCGTGCCTCTCGCTGGCTCGCTCCCAGATTGAGCTAGTGCCTCCCAGCGATCCCTACATCGTCCCGCGTGGCCTCGGCGTTGAGTTCCAGATACATGTACCGCCAGGTGAGCTGAGCGGGCTGTTCCTGCTGCACCGAGCGGCCGGCGTGGTGTACAGCGAACTTCGCGAACGGCGACCTGGAGAGCGCGGGTTCCGGGCGGAGATCATTGGCTACCGCTTCCTCATCCTGGGCGGTGACCCCGATCCAGATCTGGCGCTGATCGCCACGGATCCGAGGATTATCGGGCTGGCCGATGGTCTCTTGGAGCGGGACCGCGACGATGCACTCACCGATACTGGCTTGCGACTGGCAGAGAGTTCTGGAGAAAGCTTGAAGTGCCTGCGGCGAGCCATGAGCCAGGGATTGGGTTTCCGCGCTCCAGATGACGTAGGCGGGCAGCTCGCCGAAGTCGTCATCTCGGCCGCCATTCTCGCTCGGCAGCTTGGAATTGATCTTGACCAGCAGATCGAGGCGAAACTCGGCAGTCTCAGCTGGCAAGCCGAACTCTGACGCATCCTGTGCCGGCCCTGCGACCTCGCGTTGGGTGCCCGAAACCTGCGTTCACATAGTTTTCCGACGGTCTGCATGGGTTGCAACCTATGCAGACCGTCAACAAACCATGCAGACCTTGCCATGCTCGACCGCAAGCGATGAAGGCGTGAAATGTGCGAACCGCTTGTCAGAGTGCAATGAAAAAAACTCATGCACTAGCGTGAGCAGCGTCTGCTCTGTCGCGGGCAGAACGGCGAACAGGGGGGCCAATGACCGAAAGGGACGCTGATCAGCCGGCACCTGAAGCGCATGAAGTCAACGAGATCATTGAAGCAGACCCGACTGCGCCCGTGGCGGCCGTAACTGATCAAGCCGACACTGACGAGGCCGCACCAACGGCGCACGAAGCAAGCGAGGTCAGTTACGCCGAGCAGTTCTATCCGGCACGTCCTGCACGGCTCCGCCCGAGAGGGCGGCTTCGTGATCTTTTCAAGCTGAGACCGAAGGTTGAGCGGATCGGAAAGGCGAGCGGCGACCACAAGGCGTATGTTCGCTGGCTCGTCAACGAGTCGATGTTGGAAGATGCGAAAGCATTCGCGACTCAGTTCTCCGGTCAGGCCAGCATGTGGCAGAATCCTTTTGCCAATCCGGATCCGCGGGCGGCGATCGAGAAAACGTCGGTGTGGTTCACCGCGTACCCAATCTCCATGATCACCAAGCCCGGTACCTCGTTCCTCGGAACCCTGGGCGATGATGATCTTTGGGCGGCCTTTGAAGCGATCGGCATCGATGGCGTACACACCGGTCCGGTCAAGAAAGCCGGCGGCCTAGTCGGTTGGGATCCTACGCCGAGTGTGGATGGGCACTTCGATCGAATCAGCACCCAGATTGACGAGGCGTTCGGAACCGAGGAGGAGTTCCGAGCGATGTGTGAGGTGGCGGCTGGCCATCTCGGCATGGTGATCGATGACATCGTGCCGGGACACACGGGCAAGGGCGCCGACTTCCGGTTGGCCGAGATGAAGGTCGGCGACTACCCCGGCATCTATCACATGGTCGAGATCGACCCCAAGGACTGGCATCTGCTGCCGCCGGTGTCCAAGGGCCGGGATTCGATCAACCTCGATATTGAGGCTGAAGATCAACTAGCTAAGCATGGTTACATCATTGGCCGGATGCAACGGGTGATCTTCTACGAGCCTGGCGTCAAGGACACCAACTGGAGCGCCACTGCGGAGGTGCTGGGACCAGATCGTAAGCACCGACGTTGGGTCTATCTGCACTACTTCAAGGAGGGCCAGCCCTCGATCAACTGGCTTGACCCCAGCTTCGCCGGCATGCGGCTGGTGATCGGCGACGCGCTGCACTCTCTTGGTGATCTTGGCAGCGGAGCGCTGCGGCTCGACGCCAACGGCTTCCTCGGCGTGGAGAAGAGCTCGGAAGACTCACCTGCCTGGTCGGAGGGCCATCCCTTGTCTGAGGCCGCGAACCAGCTGATCGCCAGCATGGTCCGTAAGGTCGGAGGCTTCACCTTCCAGGAACTCAATCTCACCATCGACGACATCAAGAGCTCCGCTGAGCGGGGAGCTGATCTTTCCTACGATTTTGTCAACCGGCCCGCCTATCACCACGCGCTCGCCACCGGCGACACAGAGTTCGTCCGGCTCACGCTCAACTTGTCGAGAAAGCATGGGGTCGAGCCGGCCTCACTGGTCCATGCACTCCAAAACCACGACGAGATGACTTACGAGCTGGTGCACTTCGAGACGCTGCATGCCCGAGACATCTTGACGTTCCGCAGCAAGCACCTCACAGGTCACGAGCTCGCCGTAACCGTCCGTCAGGACCTTATTGATCATTTGGCGGGAGATGCCGCGCCGTACAACGCGACCTTCAGCCAAAACGGCATTGCCTCGACCACCGCAACGGTCATCGCTGCTTCGTTGGGCATCACGAGTATCGCCAAACTCACCCCCGAGCAGGTCGAGCAGATCAAGCAGGCGCATCTATTGCTGGCCATGTTCAACGCACTACAGCCAGGCGTTTTTGCGCTATCTGGTTGGGATCTTGTCGGCATGCTTACCCTCGAACGCAAGCAGGTCAGCCAGCTGCTGGCCGACGGTGACACGCGCTGGATCCACCGTGCTGCGTACGACCTCATGGGCTATCGGCCGCATGCCCACGAGTCGCTGTCGAAGATGCCTCGCGGCACTAGCCTCTATGGTTCGCTGCCTGAGCAGCTGGAGGATAGTTCCTCGTTTGCCCGCCGACTTGCCGAAATGCTGGCAATTCGCAAGCGTTACGGGATCGCCAGCAGCGTCCAGCTCGATGTGCCGGAGGTATCCAACAAGGCAATGTTGGTGATGGTGCACCAGCTAAGTGACGCCGAGCAGGTCACGGTCCTCAACTTCTCCGCGCAAGCGATTTCCGGCAGCGTCCACTCTGAGCACTTGGTGCCTGGCAGCGTGCTGGTTGACATGTTCAGCGATCAGGAGATCGGTGAGGTCGACGATTTGCACACGTTCCCGATCTCGCTCGAACCTCATGAGGGCAAGTCGCTGCTCGTGCTGTGTCCGGGCGACCACCTGGCCGAAGCCCATCCGCGGGCGACCGAGCGCACCAGCGTACGGGGCGAAGCTCGCTGACAACGTTGAACTGAGAACCCGTCGCCGTCGTTCTCATCTGTGAAAGATGAGGGCAGGGCAATACGTGGTGACGGCAATGGGCCTAGAAGCCATAGGGGGCCGGGAGTCGGGAGGAGACTCGGTGAGTGCCGGACAGCGTGAGGCCGCGCTGCAGGAGCTGCACGACCGGCACGCCGGCGAGCTGTGGCGTTTCGCCATGCGGCTCACCCACGATCGCCAGCTCTCGGAGGACGTCGTACAGGAAGTACTGCTGAAGGCGTGGAAGGATCCCAGCCTCGGTCAGCGGGACGAGGCCGCGGCTCGGGCCTGGCTTTTCACCGCATCACGGAACCTGATCATCGACCGCTGGCGCAGCGCCGCATCACGACACGAGCAGCGGATCGACGAACCGCCGGAGGAAAGTGTCGGCGATGCGACCAGCGTGGTCCTTGACCGGTGGTTGATCGCCGAGGCGCTGAGCAGCTTGTCGGTGGAGCACCGATCCGTGATCAGCGCCGCCTACTACGAAGGCAGGTCGGTCGCAGACATCTCGGCTCGGCTCCGAATTCCAGAGGGCACTGTCAAGTCGCGACTGCACTACGGACTCAGAACGCTCAGATTGGCACTACAGGAGAAAGGAGTGACTCGGCCGTGAATACCATCCCTGACAAGTTCGCGCAGTGGGATGCCGCATACGTGCTGGGCGCGCTCTCTCCTGCTGAGCGCCGGGAATTCGAAGAGCATCTGGCGACCTGTCCGCACTGCCAGGCAGCGGTGTCGGAGCTGGCCGGCATGCCGGGTCTGCTGGCCCAGGTATCGCCGGCCGATGCAGCAATGCTTTCCATGGCGGTCGACAATGACGCGGGACCCAGCGAAACGGCGCCCGCAACCGATCCCGAGGCTGAGCTGATCGAACCAGGGCCGCCGTCCTTCTTGTTGCCGAAAATGATTAAGAAGGCGCGGAGCCGGCGACGTCGGATGGTAGCTGCAGTGGCCGGGATTGCGGCGGCGGTTGTGCTGGTGATCGGCGGGGTGGCAGTCGCTAGCGGGCTGCTGCCGTTGCGCCCGGAGAGCCCCGAGCGCGTCGCCTTCTCGCCAGTCGTACCGTCTGGGATTACTGCCGTCGCTGATGTCATTCCTGGCAAAGAGGGCACCCAAATAAAGGTGGAATGCGTGTACGCCGAGGTCAATGATCCGCGACCGGGCAGCAGTCACGACCTGTATTCAATCTTTGTGGTTGACCGATCCGGTAACGCCTCAGAGATCAAGGAATGGCCCGCAACGCCGAACAAGCAGATGCGACCAAGTGGCACGACTCCGCTCAAGCCCTCACAAATCGCTGATCTTGAGATTCGGGAGTCCAACACCAACGAAGTACTGCTTCGCGCCCCACTTAGCTAACTCGGCCGACGGGTGCCGGCGCTAGCCGCGGGTGATCTCAGTGCTGAGCTGCAGATCGGTGACTGAGCGTCCGGCAAGCAGCTGGTATGTGCCGGGCTCGGTCGCCCAGGCGTAAGCCGAGCTGTCCCAGTGTCGGAAGTTGCGGTTGCCTACGGTGATGACAGCGTTCACCGTTTCCCCAGCCGCCGCCTCGACAGCCGCACAGCCCACCAGCCAGCGCGGAGCGCGCTCGACGGCACTGTCCGGTCGGCTGGCGTACAGCTGCACGACTTCGCGGCCGAACCGCGAGCCTGAGTTGCGTGCGGTGATGCTCACGGTGTCCCCCTCTACCGCGATGTCCTCGTACGCCCAGGTCGTATAGCCCAACCCATGACCGAATGGGAACGCCGGTATGCGCCCCGTCGCGAGATACCAGCGGTAGCCGATCAGCAGGCCCTCGTCGTACGCCAATTCCCCGTTGACTGGCGTGACCGAGGGCAGCTCTTCCTCTGAGGCCGGCCAGGTCACTGGCAGGCGGCCACCCGGCTCGACGGCCCCGCTGAGCACGTCGGCCAGCGCATTTCCGAACTCCTGGCCAGGGAACCACGAGACCAGCACCGTAGCCACCTCGTCGATCCACGGCAGCAGCACCGGTGCGCCAGAGTTGACCACCACCACAGTCCGCGGATTGGCCGCTGCCACGGCTTGAACCAAATCGTCTTGCCGGCCCGGCAGCGCCAGACTGCTCCTATCGAAGCCCTCGCTCTCCACTTCCTCGTTGGTGCCGACCACTACCACGGCCACATCGGACTCGGCCGCGATGCGCACCGCATGATCGAATTCCGCCTGCTCGTCGATCACCGGCGCAACGTTGAGCTGAACGGTCAGCATGGTTACCTCGGCGCCACCGAGTTCCGTGCCGCCGCCGGTCGGACGATAGGTCAGCTCGACCGGCACATCCCGATCCGCCTCGAGCTCGATGACCGCGAGCTGCTGCGGCGGCTTCATCATTCCCTCGACTACGTCAGCGCCGGGCGGAAGATTGATCGTTTCGTCAAACAACACCTCGCCGTCAACGACAAGCCGAAACTCACCAAGCCCGGACGTACCAACCGAGTAACGGCCGGATTCGGGCACCCGCAACCGAGTGCTCAGTTGAAGATGATCAATATCGCCGGCGTTCAGCCCTTCTTGCACTGGCCCCCACCACATCATGCTGCCGGCCGGGCGCTGCTGCCGGCCCAGCTCATGATCATCGGCAGCGAGGAAGATCACCTCAATGCCGAGCCCGCCCCCATCGGGGAGTTGCAGCAGGTCTTTCGGGGCGATGTCGGTGCGCTCGCTGCTCCGCACGCCAATTGCGTGCACCATCCGGGTGTCGGCGCTGAGTGCTGCCCGCAGGCCATCAAGGGGCGACACCACGTACGGGGGAAAGACGGTCGCGCTTCCACCACCTAGGGTGCGGGCCGTTGCCGCGTTGGGGCCAATGACGGCGACCTGCCGCAGCGAGCTGGGGGCCAGCGGTAGCAAGCCGTCGTTCTTGATCAACACCATGCCGGCCGCGGAACTTGACCGCAGTTCGGCGCTCAACTCTTCATCACTCCAACGCCGAGCCGGCGGCGTCGCCGCCTCAAATCCATCAAGGGCGCCGACCCGAGCTGCCAGCCGCAAGATACGCAGCACATGCCCGTCCACGGCGGACTCTGAAACCTTGCCCTCCTGGACTGCCTCGAGCAGCCATTCTGTCCAGGGGCTCTCGGGCCCGGGCATCGCCAGATCCAATAAGTCCTCGCCGGCCGCTGCCACCGAACGTGTGGCGTACCAGTCGGACATGATCACACCATCAAAGGCCCACTCCCGTTTCAGGACATCGCGCTGCAACTGATTCTCGGTCATCGTTGTGCCATTGACCTTGTTGTACGCCGCCATGACCGCCCAGGCGCCTGCGTCGACGATCCGCTCGAACGGTGTCAGGTACAGCTCACGCAGCACCCGCTCCCCGACCAGCGCATTGACGCTGAACCGGTCCGTCTCGGAGTCATTGGCAACAAAGTGCTTGACCGTGGCGGAGACGCCTTCAGCCTGCAGACCTTCCACGTACGCGGTGCCGATCATGGCGGTCAACTCGGGATCTTCGCTGAAGCACTCGAAGTGCCGACCGCCGTACGGCGTCCTTTGCAGGTTGACCGTCGGTGCCAACAGGACGTCCACACCCTTGCGGCGCGCTTCGCTGGCGAGCAGCCGACCCATACGCTCCACGCGGGCCGGATCCCAGCTCGCGGCCAGAGCGGTGGGAGAGGGCACGTTGGCCGAAGGGCTGCGCTCGTCCCAGGTCTCGCCACGCACCCCAGCCGGACCGTCGGAGGTCACGAGACGTCGTAGTCCAATCTCGGGGATGGGATGCAGCGCCCAGATGTCGGCGCCAGTCATGAGCCGTACCTTCTGCTCAAGGCTTAGCTGCGCCAGCCGGCCAGCGAGTTCAGCTTCATGATCAACTGCGGTGGTCTGGGTCATAGAGGTCATCGTCTCAGTCCTCTGCGGCCGCCGCTACGGTGAGGGGCATGCCCTCTCAAGAAGCTGAGATTTCCGCTGCTGCGCTGGCGACCGAATGTGAGCGGCTGCTCGACTTCGGCCGCCACTTTCCACATCCGTTAGGTGGAGCTGCCTGGCTGGATACCCGCGGACAGCCGGACCTCTCTCGCCCCGTCTACACATGGATTACCGGGCGGATGCTGCATGTCTACGCCCTCGGTCAGCTGCTCGGTCGGGCCGCCGATGCTGATCTTGCAGCACAGGCCCTCGCCGGCCTGACGGGCCGGCTCCGGGATGGCAGGAACGGTGGCTGGCTGACCAGCGTCGATGAAGCAGACAACAGTCCGAATGAGAAGGCCTGCTACACACACGCCTTTGTGGTGCTTGCCGCCTCGTCGGGAACGGTTGCAGGGTTGGCCGGCGCTCGGGACCTACTCAGCGAGGCGCTCGAGGTGTGGGAGCAGCGGTTCTTCGACGATATGGCGGGCATGTTCGTCGATTCCTGGGACCGAGACTTCGCGCACCTCGAGGACTACCGCGGCGTCAATGCCAATATGCACGGAGTAGAAGCCCTGCTGGCCGCTGCCGACGCGACGGGTGATCATGGATTGCGCGAGCGGGCTCTGGGCATCGCACGTCGGGTGGCATTGGAATTCGCCGAGCCCCAAAGATGGCGGATTCCGGAGCACTTCGATTCGCATTGGCATCCGCAGCTCGATCACAACCGGGATCGGCCGGATGATCAATTTCAGCCGTACGGTGCGACCGTCGGACATGGACTGGAGTGGTCCCGACTGCTGCTCCATCTAGAGGCAGCCCTGGCCGATCCACCTGACTGGCTGCTAGCTGCAGCTGTGGGACTCTTCGATCGTGCGGTCGCCGACGGCTGGGCGGTGGATGGGGCGGACGGTTTTGTCTACACCACCGATTGGGACGGCACGCCGGTGGTTCGCGACCGCATGCATTGGGTCCTAGCGGAGGCGATATCCGCTGCCGCGGCACTGCGAGCCCGGACCGGAGGTGATCGTTATGCCGATTTGGCCGCTACCTGGTGGGCGTACGCCGAGCGCTACTTGTTCGATGAGACCTACGGTTCGTGGCACCATCAACTCGACGCCAGCAATCACGTGATCGAAACCGTCTGGCCGGGCAAGCCGGACCTCTATCACGCTGTCCAGGCAACCCTGATCCCGCGCTTGCCGCTTGCGCCGAGCATGGCTTCTGCCCTGGCAAGGGTATGAATCAGTCGAGCGCCGCTACGCGGTAGAGGAGTGCATGATCGGGATGCATGTTGGCCGCCATCACGCCGGTCGAGGCCAATACCGCGCCGGAAACTACGATGCCGTCCCCGCCATCAGCAGGCAGACCCCAACCCAACGCCCGACGTTCGCCTGACGGCTCGAACTCAGTTGTGATGGCTCCCCACCAGGACGGTGGATTCAAGCCCGACGGCGGGCGTCCCACCAGTATTGGACGGATGCGATAGCGGCGATCAGGATCAAGCCCGGGAAACCTCAGCCGACCGGGCAACATTACTTCCGATATGCCAACCGATGCGACGGCGTAGATCGCCTCGGAGCGATCAGTGGCGACAATGCCGTGCACCAGGACGGCCGGATCCGGAAAGTCCACGCGGACCACGTCGCCACCCATCAGCAGCCGTCGATTCGACTTGTAAAAGCTGATCCACTCGCGGAGGTCGGCCAGCTCCTGGGCAGTGGCTGCCGTGAGGTCCCATTCGATGCCGAGGTGTCCGAATACCGCCGTAGCGGCGCGGAAGGACAGGTCGTGCACGCGACCGGTGGTATGGGATCGTGTCGAGGCGATATGAGAGCCCAACAACTCCGGCGGCACGAGTTGGGACGTCCAGCGGTTCATGTACTGCCGCTCAAGTGGATCGATGCAGTCGCTCACCCAAATGCGGTCGGTGCGCTCCAAGACACCAAGATCAACACGAGCCCCACCCGAGGAGCAGCTCTCAATCTCCAGGCCCGGATGAGCGGCCTTGATTTCGTCAACAAGCCGGTAGAACGCCAGTGTCTGCTCATGGACCCCTGGCCGGCCGGCGGGTGCAGTGCCGGCATCAATCAAGTCACGATTGTGATCCCACTTGATGTAGCTGATCTTGTACTCGGCAAGGATGTCGAAGATCGCATCTCGAACATAGGCATAGCACTCCGGGATTCCCAAGTTGATCACCTGCTGGTGTCGCGATTCAACCGGCAGCCGGTCACCGGTGGCCATGATCCAGTCCGGATGCTGGCGCGCGGCAGTGGAGTCGAGATTGATCATCTCCGGCTCGAACCAGAGCCCAAACTCCATGCCGAGCCCGGTTACCTTATCTACTAGCGGATGCAGCCCGTGCGGCCAGACCTCGGTTGAGACCGTCCAGTCACCGAGCCCGGCACGATCATGCCGCCGGGCGCCGAACCAGCCGTCATCCAGCACGTAGCGCTCAACGCCAATGGTCGCCGCGCGCTCGGCAAGTTCTGCAAGGTGGTCGAGATCTTGATTGAAGTACACCGCCTCCCAGACATTGAGGGTCACCGGGCGGGTAGTCGATGGGTGGCTCTCGCGGGCGCGGAGGAAGCGGTGGAAGCGACGGGCTACGGCGTCGAGGCCGTGCGCGTGCGAGCCGTAGATCCATGGTGTGGTGTACGCCTGGTTGTGCTGCAAGATCACTTCACCCGGCAGCAGTAGTTCACCGCCACCGATCACCTGGGTCCCGGTGAAGAGCCGCTCTGCGTAATGGGTGTGGTTTCCGCTCCAGGCGGTGTGCACAGCCCAGATTTCCCCCTCGGAGAAGGAGAATCCAGGGACTCCAACGTGCAACAGGGTCGCTGCATCTGCTCCGGTACGGCCCTTACGACCCTCCCGGAGGTGGACACCGACGGTCAACGGTCGCCGTTGGGGTACCCGCTCCTTGCCCCAATGCCCGGCGAAGTCCAAGATCTGACAGGCACTTTGGGGAATGGGAAGTGCGATCACGCAGTCATTTAGTGTGTAGGGGTCTTGGCCAATGTTGATCACATCGGCGCGTGCCCTGATGAGGCCACCTGCGGTGAGCTCGATGGTGATCTGTAACTGCAGCTCGGCGACCTCATCGATAGCGTCTACTTCAACTGAGGCGAGTCCGAGGTTGATCATGGTCGGCTTGGCTTCACTCATGATCATGGGTTTGCCGTCGACGCGGACCTCGGTTGTTGTGAACTTCGGTGACCAAGCGCGGCCGGCTCGAGACCCGCTCAGGCCCGGGCGGCCGACCCAGCCCGTCCAGTGCTCCGGAAGCACGGCGAGGCGTACCGGCTCATCGACAACGTTTGGACCACCGGGGTCAATGTTGGAAAGGATCAGCGTTTCGACATCCGCGAGTTCCAGTGTCCCCAGGTCCGCGCCCCAGTGCACGATGGCTGGCAGTTGCCCCTGGGAGATATCCAGCACCAGCGATACGCCCTCGGACCGGAGGGCGATCAGGCAGTTGGCACGCGCGGCCATGCTCTCTCCTTTCGCAGGAGCAACTCCAAGCGATTCACCCTACTGAGGACGGTCAAGCGCTCCAGCCAATTACCACGTATCAGTGATTCAAAAGTTGCCGCCTTTCAAGTTTCCGACCATTGCGGAGTTTTGGAGCCTCAACCATCCTT
>Ga0307276_10000017_pt1 | contig 17112 bp, 13 predicted proteins | sample ER_DNA_115_FD_194477 | JGI IMG/M metagenome (GOLD analysis project Ga0307276, IMG submission 194477) | Bulk soil microbial communities from the East River watershed near Crested Butte, Colorado, United States - ER_DNA_115 | ecosystem: Environmental > Terrestrial > Soil > Floodplain | place...
ACGGCCACGAGATAGGAAGGGCAGCATATGACCATCAAGGACATTGGACCTGAGCCGCAATCCTTCAATCTCGAACAGGAGACGGTGGCAAACCCGAACTATCGCACCGTCGCCTGGAGCGGCAAGCACTTGCAGCTGACGTTGATGTCAATCCCTGAAGGCGCCGACATCGGCCTCGAGGCGCACCCCACCACGGATCAATTCCTACGCTTGGATGCCGGCCGCGGTCGCGTACAGATGGGACGCGACCGCGACAATCTCGACTTCGAGCAAGAGGTGTCCGATGGATGGTGCACCTTGGTACCGGCAGGTACCTGGCACAACGTCACCAATATCGGCAACGAGCCCATGCAGCTGTACGCGATCTATGCGCCGACCCATCACAAGCCCGGGAAGGTTCACCTGACCGCATCAGATGCGGAAGCCGACAATGACGACGAGCCGCCCAGCTGGTCGGTTCAGCCTCGGTCAGCACCCGACCTGCACGCCTGAGATCTTGAATCTGCCTAGTCAATGATCAGGGCATGATTCACCCGGACAGGGTGATGCCGAGCCCAGCTGCCCGAGGCCATGATGGGAGGCAACCGGGTCCGCGACGTGTTCAGAAATGAGGACGATGATGAGCAACTCCACTTCTCGGCCAGCGTTGGAGCTCAATCGCAGTTGGATGACATCCGGAGTGGTATTGCTCTGCGTTGGCTTCTTCTTATGGCTTATCGGAGCCGGGCTGTCCGCGACAGCATTGGCTCAAGCAGCCATGAAATGGATCAAGCAATTGGAAGAATCTCCGAGCGAGATGGCGCGCCGACGGGCCCACCAGTTCAAGGAGGCGGTCTCGGCAGGCTCAAAGGCGTGGCAAGAGAAGTCCCATCACTGAGCTTGGCAAGCAACGCCCCCAAGACGCCCCGAGGTGGCGGAGGGCGAAAGTGGCGGAGGCGGCGGGATTTGAACCCGCGAGAGGGTTGAGCCCTCAACCCGCTTAGCAGGCGGGCGCCATAGACCGGACTAGGCGACGCCTCCCAACCACACGCTCGGCTGTGGCAGAGCGCTGGGCAAGACTACCGACCGGATGCTACGTGAGGCAAAGCCACTCGACCCAACCCGACAGGCAATCCCGTACGTCCATGCGCGCCAACTTTGCTCATGCCAAGGGATTCGTTCGAGAATCACATATTGGCCCGTTCGCCCACGTATTGTGGAGCGGGTTTTCACTTCCCCGGGCGGCGTGAAGGAATGTTGATGCCTAATCAACTTGAGCAGGGTGCGTGGAATTGGCGGCTCCCCGACGAGTCTCCTGCCCCTGTGCGCCCAGCTCGGGCCGCCCCAACGCCGGAGCGCAGCTTCCGACGAGCAGTAGCCTTTACGATCGCCGGTACAGCGATACCCGGATTGGGGCTGATCGCAGGCAGACGTCGCCTCATTGGCAGCGTCATCCTCGGCATCTTCGCCGCAGGGGTTCTAGCCCTTGGCATTTATGCAGCCGTTGATCGTCAAGACCTGCTGGCGCACGCCGTCGACCCGAAGACGCTGCGCCGGGGAGCCATCGCTTTGGTGATCCTCGGCGTGGTGTGGGTTGGCATCATTGTTGCCAGCCATTTAAGTCTTCGCAGCCGCCCGACGCGAGGTCAGAGAGTGATCGGCGGCGTCCTAGTCGGCGTGCTCTCGTTTGCCGTCGCTGCTCCCATGGCGGTTGCAGCGCATTACTCCTATGTCACGGCAAGCTCCGTCGGCGCAGTGTTCAAAAAAGAAAATGAGACGAAGAGCGCGACCCGCCCAACGCTGGAGGCGACGCAAACAACGCCGGGCAGGCCGAAGCCGCAGGACCCCTGGGCCGGCAAGCCGCGACTGAATGTGCTGCTCCTTGGCGGTGACGCCGGGCCTGGCCGGGTCGGTACCCGTACCGACACTGTGATCTTGGCGAGTATCAATACCGAGACCGGCGATACCACCTTGTTCAGCCTGCCCCGAAACCTGACTCGGATGCCATTTCCGAAGCGCTCGCCACTGCACAAGCGCTATCCGTACGGCTTCACCAATGGTGACCCCGGCAATGCCGAGTACTTCCTCAACGCGATGTACCGGAACGTGCCGCGCTCGGTGCCCAAGGATCTCCTCGGCCCAACGGACAATCTCGGTGCCGACGTGCTCAAGCTTTCAGTCGGCGAGGCACTTGGCTTGTCGGTGGACTACTACGTGTTGATCAACTTGGAGGGCTTCAGCAAGATGATCAACGCTCTAGGTGGCATCCGGCTCAACATCAACACCTATATCCCCATAGGCGGCGACACGGATCGCCACATTCCACCTAAGGAATTCCTCAAACCAGGACCGAATCAAAAGCTCAACGGACGTAGCGCTCTGTGGTACGCCCGTGGCCGCTACGGTTCGGACGACTTCGCCCGGATGGACCGGCAGCGCTGCGTGATCAACGCGATCATCAAGCAGGCCAATCCGAAGAACATGCTGGCCCGTTACGAAGATGTCGCGAACGCCGGCAAACAGCTGGTCTATACCGACATTCCGCAAGAAGTTTTGCCTCTGATGGTCGATCTGAGTTTGCGCGTGAAAGACGGCAACGTCCGCAGCGTTGTCTTCAAATCCGGAGTGGCCGGCTTCTCCTCCTCCAGTCCGGACTTCACGATGATGCGTAAACGGGTCAAGGTAGCGCTCGGTGAAACCAAGAACCCGAAGGCGAAGAAGAAGTCCGGCGCCACCATTCAGAGCGAGAGTGTCAACGACGCGTGCGCGTACGATCCTAAGGTCGCCGCAACGTCCCGGCCGTACCGCTGAGGGTCCACTCGGCAGTGAGCCAGCCCGCTAGGAAATCTGCCGGTAGCCGCGATCGGCGTTCAGACGGCTCTGGATTTCGGTCATCAGTGCCGCAAACGTGGCATCGGTACTGCTGCGGGGATTGATCACAACCGCGTCCGGTCCAGCCTCAGGCGCAGTGATCAATAACAGTCGAGATCCCCGCAGCTTGACGCTATCGATCATGGACCAGGGCAAGGCCTTGCGATGCCGCCCGCGGCTGATCGTGATCGATTCCGGATCCAAGATCAAAGTCGTCCGGAGCCGTAGAGTCAGTACCAGCGCGACGACAGCCAGGGCGATCGCGAAAATCATGATTCCGATGCCAGCAATCGCGACGCCTTGCGGCAGGTCCAGAGCACTCCCGAACACCATCATGGCCGCTGCGATCACAGCAGCGACCGAGCTAATCCCGAGCGAGCGCAGCGGAGGCGGCGCCGCGAGCACAAAGCGCGTCTCCTCAGCATGCTCTGGGGCTGGATCGCTCACCGCTGAACCATACCTACCTGGTCAACTCGATCGACTTCAGATGGCGGCGAGGGTGGGATTCGAACCCACGGAACGGTCTCCCGCTCGGGCGCTTTCAAGGCGCCTGCACTAGTCCACTATGCGACCTCGCCCAGCACAGCTTTGACGCTCTAGGTGGCACGAGCATCCAGATCCTAGCCGACGTGAACGGCAGCCTATGGCACGCTGTGGGGCGTGAAAGCCATCGTTGCACGCGAACCAGGACCCCCAGAGGTGCTGGAACTCCGAGATGTGGAGACTCCCAGCCCGCGACCCAACGAGGTGCTGATCAAGGTTGCGGCCGCCGGTGTGAACCGCGCCGACCTGCTGCAGCGGCAGGGGCACTACCAATTGCCGCCCGGCGCCAGCGACATTCCAGGGCTGGAAGTGTCCGGGACGATCGCTGAGGTTGGTGAAGAGGTTTCCAATTGGGAGGTGGACGATCCGTGCGTCGCGCTGCTGGCAGGCGGCGGCTATGCGGAGTACGTCGCCGCGCCTGCAGGGCAGGTTGTGCCGCCCCCATTAGGAGTGGAACTGGTTGCCGCGGCCAGCGTCATCGAGGTTGCGGCAACGGTCTACTCGAACATCGAGCTGATTGGTCTTGCCGAGGGTGACAGGTTCCTGGTCCATGGCGGGGCCGGCGGCATCGGCTCGTTCGCGATCCAGTACGCCAAGAGCATCGGGACGATAGTGATCACGACTGCCGGTAGTGAAGACAAGCTCAACTACTGCCGCTCCATCGGGGCAGACCATGCGATCTCCTACCGCGGTGACTGGCCATCTGCCGTACGCGAGGTCGCCACTGAGGGCGTCCAGATGATCTTGGACAATATGGGCGCCAAGTATCTCGAAGATCATATTCAACTACTCGCTCGCGATGGCGCGCTGGTGATCATCGGAATGCAGGGTGGACGGAAAGGAACCCTAGACCTGGCAGCGTTGTCGGCAAGACGGGGCCTGGTCACAGCAAGCTCATTACGCGCGCGGCCAGTCGAGGAGAAGGCTGCGATCTGCCGTGGTCTGGTGCAGAACGTCTGGCCGCTGATCGCCGACAACACAATCAAGCAGCCACCGCTGACGGTGTTTCCGCTTGCCGACGCTGCGACCGCTCACGCGCGTCTGGAGTCGGGCGACAATATCGGCAAGATCATCTTGTCTGTGGCGCGCTAGACCCTGATACATCGGGTCAAATTTCCGACCAATGGCGGCTTCTTGGTCAGTATTGGGCTCCTACGCACCCAAAACCCCGCATTGGTCGGAAATTTGAGTACGAACTACTTCTTCTTTTTCTTCGGCATGTAGAGATCGGTGATCGTGCCCTCGAACGCCTCGGCAGAGAAGGCAACCGTCTCTGACAATGTCGGATGCGGATGCACGGTAAGCGCAATATCGGCTGCATCCGCGCCCATCTCAATGGCAAGTGCAACCTCCGAAATGAGGTCGCCGGCAGACGGACCAACAATGCCGCAACCGATCACCCGGTCAGTGGCCTCATCGAAGATCAGCTTGGTGAGTCCTTCACTGCGGCCGAGGGACAACGAACGACCACTGGCGGCCCATGGGAAAGTGCCTTTTCCGTACGCGACACCCGCAGCCTTGGCCTCGTTCTCGGTAACCCCGACCCATGCCACCTCCGGATCGGTGTAGGCAACCGAAGGAATGACCCGCGCATCGAAGTAGCTCTTCTGGCCGCAAGCCACCTCGGCGGCAACCTTGCCTTCATGGGTCGCCTTGTGCGCCAGCATCGGCTGCCCGACGATGTCCCCGATTGCGAAGATGTGCGGCACATTGGTCCGTTGCTGCTTGTCCACACTGATGAAGCCGCGACCGTCGACGATCACACCGGCCTTTTCGGCACCGATCACTGCGCCATTGGGCTGGCGCCCAACCGCAACAAGGACTTGATCAAATGTGTCAGTTTCCGGGGCCTTGGCTCCGTCAAAGTGCACTGTCAGTCCCGAGTCGTTCGCATCGACTGCGGTTACCTTGGTGCCTACGAAGATGTTCTCGTACTGCTTGGTGATCATCCGCTGTAACGGGGCGATAAGATCGGCGTCTGTCCCCGGTATCAGTTGATCAAGCAACTCAACAACCGTCACCCGAGTGCCTAGCTGGTAATAGACCGCCGCCATCTCCAGCCCGATAATGCCGCCGCCGACGACAAGCATTCGTTCCGGAATTTCGGTCAGTTCCAACGCGCCAGTCGAGGTAATGACGCGTGGGTCGTCATCGGGAATGAACGGCAGCTTGGCCGATTCGGATCCGGCCGCAATGATCGCGTTCTGAAAGCTCACCGAACGGGTTTCGCCGTCCATCTCCACATCGAGTGTGTTGGGTGATGAAAACGTCCCGACGCCGGTAATGACCTCCACCTTGCGTTGTTTCGCCAACCCACCGACCCCACGAGTAAGCCGGCTTACGACGCTGTCCTTCCAGACGCGGAGCTTGTCGAGGTCGATGCTGGGCTCCCCGAAGCTGATGCCGTTCTCGGCCATCTCCTTGGTTTCCGCAATCACCTTGGAGGCGTGCAACAAGGCCTTCGACGGTATACAACCCACGTTGAGACAGACGCCGCCTAGCGAGGGATATCGCTCGACGAGCACCACCTTGGCACCCAGGTCTGCCGCTCGGAATGCCGCGGTGTAGCCACCCGGACCCGAACCGAGCACCAGCACTTCCGCTTCGAAGTCAGCGGCTCTGCCAGATGGCGCCGGCGCTGGCGTGGGAGCCGCGGCGGGGCTGGCTGGCGGAGGGGCAGCCGGTTCCACGGCCGACGCTGTAGCCGCGGTAGCCGCCTGGGCTGTCTCGGCAGCGGGCGCAGCTTCGGCTTCGGCAACCTCGACGCTGAGGATGACATCGCCCTCGGACACCGTGTCGCCCACCGACACCGGAACTGCCGTCACGGTACCGGCAATCGGCGCCGGAACATCCATGGTCGCCTTGTCGGATTCCAGGGTCATGATCGGATCGTCGACCGCCACCGTGTCTCCGGCAGTCACGTGGATTTCGATGACTGGTACGTCACTGAAGTCGCCGATGTCGGGGACCCGGACCTCCTGAACGCTCATGCGGTTCTCCTCTACTTAGCAGACGGGATGCATCGGTGATAGAGCTACCTCTAGAGGAGGAGCCGGCGCATGTCAGAGAGGGCGTCGCACAGGTGCCGCGTGAAGCGGGCCGCCAGCGCGCCGTCGATCACCCGGTGGTCGTAGGAGAGGAACACGGGCAACATCATTCGGGGGATGAACTGGTCGCCATCCCAGACCGGCGCCCGCTTGGAGCGGACGACACCGAGGATCGCGACCTCGGGCGCATTGACAATCGGGGTGAAGTTCGTGCCGCCAATGCCACCCAGGCTCGAGATGGTGAATGTGCCACCCTGTAGGTCGCTCGGGCCTAGCTTGCCGTCCCGAGCCTTTGCCGAGACCGCGCCAAGGTCCTTACTCAGCTCGGTGATGCCTTTGCGATCGACATCGGTGATCACCGGGACAACCAGGCCATCGGGTGTATCAACTGCCACTCCGATGTTGACGTACTTCTTGAGGATCAAGCTGTCACCTTCGGGCGACAGCGAGCTGTTGACCGTTGGGTAGGCGCGCAGCGCCGACACCGATGCCTTGAGCAGGAAGGCAAGCAGTGTGACGCGGTATCCGTTTGCCTTCGCGGCGGTATCGAGCTCTTTTCGGTACGCGTCGAGCTCAGTGATGTCGGCTTCGTCGCCGTGGGTCACGTGCGGGATGTTGAGCCAAGACCGGAGCAGGAACGGGCCGGAGATCTTCTTGATCCGCGGCAGTGGCTCGACCTCAATTGGGCCGAACTTGGAGAAATCAACCGCCGGAATTGGCGGGATGCCCGTACCGCCCGCGGCCGGCGCCGCAGCAGCGGCAGGGGCGGCCGGTCCGCGCACAGTCTCCAGCAGATCCTCCTTGGTAATGCGGTCCTTTGGCCCGGTTCCCTTGACTGAGGAGAGATCAACGCCCAGCTCTCGTGCGAGTCGGCGTACGCTCGGCCCGGCATGGATCCCGACAAAGTCGGGCACCACCTCCTCAGCGGGGGCACCGGCTGGAGCCGCAGCAGCGGCAGGCCGGACGGCGGGCGGGGCAACCTCTGGTACCGGGGCAGGCGGTGCGGCAGCAGGAGGGGTGGCTTCCTGCTGACCGATCATCGTTGGAGGCTCTGCTGTTGGCTCGCCAGTGTCTTCCAGCACAACGAGCGGAGTGCCTTGGCTAACTCGATCGCCAACCTTGATCAAAAGGTCACGGATCTCTCCGGCAGCGGTGCTGGGCACATCCATCGTGGCCTTGTCGGACTCCAAGGTCACTAATGGATCATCGACGGCGACCACATCACCGGCCGCGATGTGGACTTCGATTACAGGTACATCTTCGAAGTCGCCGATGTCTGGGACTGCTACTTCAGTTGTGGCCACTACTCGCTCCCATCAGGTCCGCATCGGGTTTGGCTTATCTGGGTCAATGTCGTACTTGGTTATGGCTTCTGCGACGCGCTCCTTAGGCAACAGCCCGTCCTGGGCCAGCGCATGCAGCGCGGCCAATGTGACGAAATAGCGGTCAACTTCGAAGAACTCGCGTAGCGCCTTCCGGTAGTCCGAGCGGCCAAAGCCGTCGGTGCCAAGCACCGCGTACCGCCGATCAATGAACGGCCGGATCTGATCAGCAAATGTCTTGATGTAATCCGTCGATGCGATCACCGGTCCCGGACGACCGGCCAGCAAGGTTTCGACATGGTTGCGCTTAGGCTCTTCGGTGGGATGCAATCGGTTCCACCGCTCCACGTCGAGTCCTTCCCGACGCAGCTCGTTAAAGCTCGGCACGCTCCACACATCTGCGGCAACGCCAAAGTCCGACGCCAACAGGTCGGCGGCAGCAAGCACCTCGCGGAAGATCGTGCCACTACCCAGCAGCTGCACCCGAGGGGTTTTCTTTCCCACCGGCCCGTCCGCATCAGCGGCGCGGAACAGGTACATCCCCTTGAGGATTTGCTCCTCAACCCCTTCAGGCATCGCGGGATGCTCATAGTTCTCGTTCATGAGCGTGATGTAGTACCAGACGTCCTCCTGCTCGCCGATCATGCGCCGCAGGCCGTCTTGAACAATGACCGCGACTTCGTAGGAGAACGTGGGGTCATACGAAACGCAGTTGGGGATCAGCGACGACTGGACGTGGCTGTGCCCATCCTCGTGTTGCAGGCCCTCGCCGTTAAGGGTCGTACGGCCAGCGGTGCCACCGAGCAGGAAGCCTCGGGAACGGCTGTCCCCCGCTGCCCAAGCAAGATCACCGAAGCGCTGGAAACCAAACATCGAGTAGTAGATGAAGAAGGGGATCATCGGCATGTCATTGACGCTGTACGACGTGGCTGCGGCGATCCAGGACGCCATCGCACCGGGCTCGTTGATGCCTTCCTGCAGAATCTGACCCTTCTTGTCCTCCTTGTAGAACATCAGCTGGTCGGCATCCTGCGGCCGATAGAGCTGTCCTACTTGGGAAAAGATCCCGAACTGCCGGAACATGCCCTCCATGCCGAAGGTTCGCGATTCGTCCGGCACGATCGGCACGATGTGTTTGCCGATCTGCTTGTCTCGCATCAGAGTGTTCAGGATGCGTACGAACGCCATGGTCGTGGAGATCTGTCGACCGTCGGTCGCCTGCAGCTGATTATTGAAGGCCGATAGCGCTGGCACTGGCAGCGTCACCGAGGACTTCTCGCGCCGACTTGGCAGACTTCCTCCGCCGAGCGTGGTCCGGCGCTCGGCCATGTATTGAGCCAGCGAGTCCGCCGGCTTCAGGTACGGGTAGTCGAGCAGCTCTCCATCGGCGATCGAAAGGTCGAAACGGTTGCGGAATACCCGCAGCGCGTTCTCCGCCATCTTCTTCTGCTGGTGGGTGATGTTCTGGCCTTCGCCGGCCTCCCCCATCCCGTACCCCTTCACCGTTTTGGCGAGGATCACGGTCGGCTCATCGGTATGTTCCACGGCCTCCTTGTACGCCGCATAGATCTTGACGGGATCGTGGCCGCCGCGATTTAGCGCCCAGATCTGCTCGTCGGTCATGTCGGCAACCATCTCGAGCAGCTCGGGGTACTTGCCGAAGAAGTGCTCGCGTACGTAGGCGCCGTCCTTGGACTTGAAGTCCTGGTACTCGCCGTCGACGCACTCCTCCATGCGCTGCCGTAGCAGGCCCGTGGTGTCCCTGGCGAGCAGCGGATCCCAGTTGCTGCCCCAGATGACCTTGATCACGTTCCATCCGGCCCCGCGGAATACGCCTTCCAGTTCCTGGATGATCTTGCCGTTGCCGCGTACCGGGCCGTCGAGGCGTTGCAAGTTGCAGTTGATCACGAAGATCAAGTTGTCGAGGTGCTCTCGGCCGGCGAGCGAGATGGCGCCTAGGGACTCCGGCTCATCGCATTCTCCGTCGCCGAGGAACGCCCAGACATGCCGATCAACGGTCGATGCGATTTCCCGACCTTGGAGGTACTTCAGGAATCTTGCCTGGTAGATGGCCATAAGGGGCCCGAGGCCCATGGAGACCGTCGGGAACTGCCAAAAATCTGGCTTCAGGAATGGGTGCGGATAAGAAGGCAGGCCGTCACGGAAGGCCTCCTGCCGGAAGTTGTCGAGTTGCGCTTCGGTTAGCCGGTCCTCCATGTAGGCCCGGGCGTAGAACCCAGGCGCAGAGTGGCCTTGAAAGAAGACCAGGTCACCGGGCTGGTCCTCGGTTACGCCGCGCCAGAAGTGCGTCCAACCGACGTCATACAGCGTTGCGGCGGACTGGAAGCTGGCAATGTGCCCGCCGAGTTCGGAGGATTCCTTGTTGGCGCGCAGCACCATAGCGATTGCGTTCCACCGGTTCATTGATCGAATGCGCCACTCGGTCGCAAGATCACCCGGATATGGCGGCTGCTTTTCCACCGGAATCGTATTGATGTAGGGAGTGGTGGTGGAGTACGGGACCGGCGCGCCGCGCTGACGGCCTTCCCCGATGAGTCGGTCTAGCAAGTAGTGTGCCCGGTCGCCACCCTCAAACTCGAGGACCGAGCCGAGTGCCTCGAGCCACTCTTCAGTCTCGGTCGGGTCAATGTCGGTCATGCCGTCCACTGCGGGTCCGGTCATGCTGCCTGTCGGCGGGTTAGTGATCGTGTCAGTCATGGCAGCTCTCTTTCCTGAGACCGCTCTTACCTCTCAGCGAAAGGACTAGATGCGGGAGTTACCGTCCAGCACAAACGTATCGGCGCGGACGTCGCAGGTCACCCCCGGGTTGAGCCCGTCATGTGGAGATCGGGGTAGCCGCCCATCACGTACGGCTAAGCACTTCTCCGATCACAAGCGCCCAAACGACTTACTCGACAACGCGCAGGACCACCTTTCCATGCTTGCCGTGGGCGGCGCTGCGCGAGAATGCCGCGCGGGCCTCGGCAAGCGGGAAGATCGAATCGATTTCAGGGCGCAGGTCGCCCCTGTCTACGAGCCGGGCTACCTCGGTCAGCTGCACGCGGTTGGGCTCGACCACAAAATAGTGGGCCCGGGGCGTCTCCTCGACAACCGTGACAACTCGACCGGCGCGGCTCACGGCGTGCGCCAGCTCTTCCCCTCCAGCGGTATCGAACAGCAGATCGCAGGGCTCGCCGGCGGCCACCACTTCCGCTCCTCGGCTTCTTGCGAGCTGCAGGGCCAAATGGCCGACACCGCCGTTTGCGCCCGTGACGCCGACGCGCTCACCCAGCTGAAGTCGCCCATGGACTATCAGCGCCTGCCATGCGCTGAGGCTAGGCATTGGCACCGCGGCCGCCTCGATATGGCTCAGCGAACGCGGTTTTGGCCCGAGCGCCTCCGCGGGCACGAGCGCGTATTCGGCCGCCGCGCCGTCGCGGTCGAACGGTATGAGCGCGATGACGTCATCGCCAGCGGCGAACCCATCAGTGTCCTCGACAACGACACCCGACAGCTCATAAGACGGGATCGCCGGCAGCCGGTCGCTGGGCCACTCCAGCTCGCCACGTGTGATCGCAGCAGCATGGACACGGACCAGCACCTGTCCCGGACGGGAGCGCGGCTCCTCGATCTCCTCCAGCTGGAGATCCTCGATCCCACCAGGCGAGTGCAGACGAATGGCTCGCATTCAAAAACCCTCTCTCATACATCAACGCCCGGCACATGCACCCCCCGCCAACTGCTCAAATTTCCGACCAATGCCGGCATTTCGGTCGGCAGCCCAGCAGTTGCCTACCGAAAACTCCGCATTGGTCGGAAATTTGATCAGCCTTAGAGGGCAGCCCTACGAGCTCCAGGCCCGCCACAGCCGGGCGTACTCGCCGTTGGCTGCCACGAGCTCGTGATGACTGCCGAGCTCAGCGATGCGGCCGTTGATCACTACCGCAATCCGGTCGGCATCGTGCGCGGTATGCAGCCGATGCGCAATCGCGACGACCGTCCGATCTTCAAGCAGCGCGGCCATCGAGCCCTCCATGTGTCGAGCCGTATGCGGATCGATCAACGATGTGGCCTCATCCAGCACCAGCGTGTGCGGGTCGGCAACCACCAGCCGCGCCAACGCCACCTGCTGGGCCTGCGCGGGTGTCAGTTTTTGGTGACCAGAACCGAGCATGGTGCCGAGTTGCTGCGGCAATCGCTCCACCCAGTCCCAGGCATCGACAGTTCGCAGCGCCTCGATCACTACGTCATCCGGTGATGACTCCCGAGCCAAGATGATGTTGTCGCGCACCGTACCGACGAACACATGATGTTCCTGTGTCACCAGAGCAACCTCGGTACGCAGCACCGGCAGCGGCAGCTCGGTGAGCTCCACGCCGCCCACGGTGACCGACCCTGTACGCGGCTTGTTAATGCCGGCTAGCAGTCGGCCCAGCGTCGACTTACCGGAGCCGCTCGGCCCGACAATGGCCAGCCGCTCTCCCGGACGCAGTGCAAGATCAATTCCGTGCAGCACGTCATGCTCGTCGTAGTAGGCGAAGCGCAGATTACGGCCGATCAACCGATTGCCGAGTGGCAGCCTCTCGCCCGCCTCGCGATCTTGTGGAACGGCGGCGATGCCTAGCAGCCGGCAGGTCGAGGCAATGCCGACCTGCAGCCGGTCGACGTTGCGGATCAGCCGGTCCAGCGGCTCGACGAGCGCCTGCACGTAGAGCGTCGCAGCGGTCACCTGGCCCAAGCTCACCCAGCCGTTCGTGTATCCGATGGCACCTAGGACAAGCACCATGACCAAAGGCGTGTCGTATGCGAAGCCGATCACGATAAAGAGCAGGTTGCGCAGGCTCATGGTGTAGCGCTCAGCCTGCCCCGAGACCGCGATGTCGGAATCACCGCGCTCGATTCGAGTGCGCTGCAGCCCAAGAGCCTCGACCGTGCGCGCGCCCTCGACGGTCTCGGTGAACGTCGTGTTGATCTGCGAGTACGTGCCGCCCTCGGTGATGTAGCCCTTCGGCGCCCGCTTGATATAGCGCCTCGCGGCGATGATCAACAACGGCGCCGTCACCAGCAGCGGCAGGGTGAGCAGCGGTGAGTTCAGCAGCATGGCGACTACGGTCAGCAGCGTCGTCATACCGGCGATCACCGACTCGGGCAGGCCAAAGCGGACACTCATGCTCATCGTGCTCACGTCACGAGTAACCCGCGTGACAAGATCACCCGTGCTCGCGCTTTCGACCTTGCTGAGCGGCAGCCCGAGGACTGTGCGTACGACGTATTCGCGCGCCTCAGCTAGCAAATCTTGACCAAAGATCGTTGACATCCGCAGCGCAAAGAAGGTCAGGATCGCCTGCACCACGATGACGCTCGTCACCGCCAAGGCGATCGCGTCCACCGTAGATGCCACAGTGCCAGGCGCAGACATCTTGTCGACCAGCGAGCCCAGAATCCGCGGGACCACAAGGCCCGCCAAGGCAGCCAATGCGTGCAACACCAATAGTGCGGTGATCATGAACCGCCTGGCACCCAGCAGTCGGGACGCGAAGGCGCCTACCTCCCGACGATCGGCAACCGGAAGCCCGCGATCAGGGTTGCGCGAGGCCGCGAAGAACTCTTCAGCACGACGCTGACGGAGCAGGTGGCGCTGCCGCCAGGCCCGCAGCCGCGAACCCAGCGACCCACTCCTCGGAGGCAGCAAGTCCTCGGGAACCTCCGGCGCCGGCGGAGTCACCTGCCAGGTCTCGGCAGAACCTCGAAGGCCGGTCTGCAGGTCAGTCATCGGAGCCCTCTGCCTCTGCGCCGCGAGCGTCGGTCGCGCGATCAGTACCCATCGAGGGGGCCTCATCCAGCGCCCGGGCGACGGTACGCCGGTAGTCCGGGTTGGTCTGCAGCAATTCCTCGTGAGTGCCGTACGCGGTGATCTGCTTGTTGAACAGAAACGCCACTCGGTCCGCGTGATGCAGGAGGAGTGGCGAGGCCGTCGTCACGATCGTCGTTCTGCCGCGGCGATGGGCCACCAGCCGCTCGGCGATCAAGGCCTCGGTATGCGCATCGACCGCCGACGTCGGGTCGACCAAGATCAAAATCTGAGGGTCGAGGCCCAGCGCTCGTGCCAGTACCACGCGCTGTCGCTGGCCGCCGGACAGCCCACGACCACGCTCGTCGATCCGTCCCTGCCAGCCTCCCTGCAAGCCGGTAAACACGTCCTCGGCCGCGGCCACGCGCAGCGCCGTCTCGGCCTCGGAAAGGCTGAGACGACCATGCGGATCAATCACCGACTGCAGCGTGCCGGCAAATACCTGACTTGCGGTATCGCTGACCACGATCCGCTCCCGAACCTGATCAATCGGCACATCTGCGAGGTCTACTGAGCCCAGGCTCACGCCCCACTTCTGTCCCGCGAGCTGTCGGTCCCGCTCCACCTGGCGGGCGTACTCTGCCCGTTGTCGCTTCCAGGCCCGCCGTGCCGCACGGCCCTTGAGCCCATCCGCAACGACGAGACTCACCGGTTCCTGATCACCTGGAAGGTAACGGCCGAGCCGGTCCGCCAACGCAGCTGAGTCGTCCGGAACCGCGCTTACGATGATCGTAAACTCACTCGGCCGCGCAACGAAGCCGGACTCTTGATCATGCAAGACATCATGATCAGGCAACGTCAGAGGTGGCTCCGGGGGGCGCCACGGAGGCTGGTGATCGAGTACGGCAACGGTCTTGCGCGCCGACACCACACTGCGAACCCACTTCTGCGCCAGCTCGAAGAAGGTCTGGATTGGCCACACCATAAAGATCGCGTAACCGAAGAAGCTGATCAACTGGCCAACGGTGAGTTCCCCGGCAACGACCTCACGAGCTCCAAGCCAGGTCAAGGCGACTAGAAACAGACCTGAGAACAGCACGCTGGTGGCATCAACAGCGCCCTGCCATATGCCAGCCGAGACAGCTGCCTCGCGGGTGCGCTGCGACTGGTCGGCGTAGTTGCGAGCGAAGGTCTGCTCACCGCCGATACCGCGGAGAATCCGCAGCCCCGCCACAATGTCGGTTGCCATCGATGTGAGATCTGAGGTCCTGTTGCGCTCGATCTCTTCCCGCCGCTGCAACGGCCGCAGCAACGGCATGGCAAACAAGACGATCAATGGCGCCGTGAGCAGCACCACAATGCCCATCTTGACGGAAGTCGAGAGCACCAAGCCGGCGATCACTAGGTAGGCGATCAAGGCGCCGGCGAAGCGTGACAGGATCTCAGTCAATGATCCGAATTCGTCGGAGTCGCCCGCCGAGACGCTGAGCACCTCGCCGGTCGGCGTACGCTGCGGCAGCACATGGCCCATCTGAGTCACCTTGCGGGTGACCAGCTTCATGGTGCCGTACATCGCGACCAACCAGGTTCGGACAACCATGGTGTGACCGAGCACGCTCGCAATGATCCCGGTGATCACTAGGCCGAACATGATCAAGCTAAGCCGAAGGACGATCGCCAGGTCATGCGGCACAATCCCGTCGTCAACGATCTTGCCGACGATGTAGGGACCGACTGAGCCGGGCAACCACTCCATCACGCTGATCAGGGAGCTCAGCACGAGCGCCGGCAGCTGTTGCCACATCAACCAGCCGAGGAATCGAGCGCCACCCCGGGTTTCAGGATCGGCGAAGTCTCGTCTGGGCAGCCGGCGGCGCACCACGACCTGACCTCTGCGATTGGATGTGGTGTAGGCGGATGAGTCCAGCCCCGCCAAGTCCGGGACCAGCGGCGGGAAATCATGCATGACCAATTCAGCGTAGGACGTCGACGCTGACCGACTCCAGCCATTTTCGGCTCGCCTGCCATGGGCCGAGAGGTGGTATCTAGGATCTGTAGACATGACCACTGACTCGACACCCGGCAATGAACAACAGCCCGAGATGCCCGGAGTCGCGGGTCAGACCGATGATGGGCGGGTTTATGTCGTGACGCCACAAGGCATGGCCGTCGAAGGGCCGCCGCGGGAAGGGCAAGAAGGCCAGGAAGAGGAGCCGAAATCAGTGACCGAGATGGTCGAGCAGCCCGCAAAGGTCATGCGAATCGCCAACATGATCCGGCAGCTGCTTGCGGAGGTGAAGTCGGCTCCACTGGACGAGGCCAGCCGACAGCGGCTGCGGGCAATCCAGGAAACCTCGATCCGAGAGCTCAAAGAGGGTCTGTCGCCCGAATTGGACGAGGAGTTAGATCGCATCACGCTACCCTTCAGCGACGATGCCATCCCCAGCGACGATGAATTGCGAATCGCTCAAGCGCAGTTGGTGGGCTGGCTGGAGGGTCTCTTCCACGGCATCCAAACGGCACTCTTCGCTCAGCAGATGGCGGCACGGTCGCAACTGGAGCAGATGCGGCGAGCCCTACCGCAAGGTCCCACACCGGTACCACCTACGCCCGAAGGTCGGCCGCGTGAGGGCAGCAGCGGCATGTACCTCTAAGACCTTCACCACCGACTTGTCAGAACCCAGGAGCGTTATAACACTGCTGGGTTCTGACAACTCGGCGAGAAAACCCTGAGAAACTCCGATCGGCGGAACCCGGCATCGCATGTTGCCGTCCCAGGCGAGGTCCGTTGAGACTACGAGACCTCGGGGAGAGATCACATGCCTGCCTGGAGCACCAAGATCGACAACTACGCCGCCGCCCGATGCATCGAACTAGCCGCCGTCTTCCAAGATCAACTGCTGGAGGAGCCGCTTCCGGCAAGCGCACCCGGAGTGGTGCGGCGCCGTCAACTGGCATTGATCACCACCGCGCAGGCCGCGTGTCGCGAGTGCCCCTTGTTCATCGACTGTCTCTACCGGGCAGTCGTCGAGTACGACGTCGCGGGCTATGTCGCAGGCACTACGCCTGCGCAGCGGGCCCAGATTCGGCGGCGGCTGGATATCACCGTCGAGCGCGAAGACTTCGACAGCCTCGCCGGAGTCACGCGTCGGCATCGCCAGGTCAACCACAGCGAGGTCGTACGGCTGCGGAACGCCAATCCGCACGAGAGCCTTGAAACGCTGGCGCAGCGACTTGGATGCTCGCTTTCAACGGTCAAGCGTCATCTACGCCGTGAGCGCCGGCAGCCCTCCGCACGTACCGCCGCTCCGAAGCCAACTGTCGCCGAGGTAGTTGCAGTCGCAGCTATCGTCACTGACTCCCCTCTGGTACGCCGCCGCCCCAGGGCTGCCTGAGACGCGCTCCAGCAGCGCTTCTAGGCGCTGGGCCTGCACTGCGCATCAATTACTTGGACTCCGCATCATTTCTAAACGGTGCGGAGTCCGAGTTATCGATGCGGAGTGCCGTAGGTTGTGGCATGAGTTTTGGATTGAGCGGCGGCGGGTACCCATAACAAGGC
>Ga0307276_10000018_pt1 | contig 17064 bp, 13 predicted proteins | sample ER_DNA_115_FD_194477 | JGI IMG/M metagenome (GOLD analysis project Ga0307276, IMG submission 194477) | Bulk soil microbial communities from the East River watershed near Crested Butte, Colorado, United States - ER_DNA_115 | ecosystem: Environmental > Terrestrial > Soil > Floodplain | place...
GATCGGTGCCTGGAGCATCCGGGCGATCATCCTCGGCCTCAATGAGTGGTTCCGCAAGTCGGAATTGTCGTGTGATCGCGCCGGCCTGCTGTGCTCCCAAGATCCCAGCGCGGCCTTGCGGGTACACGCCAGCCTGGCTGGTGCTCGCAACCCCAACGACATAGATGTGGCCGGATTCCTGGACCAGGCCGAGGAGTATGAGACGCGGGGCGACGTACGCGACAGCGTGCTCAAACTGCTGCAGCTGAGTGGCAAGAGCCACCCGCTCGCGGCGCTGCGGGCGGCCGAACTGCAGAGGTGGGCCGCGGGTTCTGACTACGCCGAGATCTTGGCCGGCAACTACCCTCGCCGCTCCGATGACAAGGACGCTCCGATGAACGAGGAAGTCAAGGCCGCCGCCAACTCCTATAAGCAGAACTTCACGACCTCAGGCGATCCGCTGTACAAGCTGGTAAGCAAGATCGGTTCTGTCGCGGGCACTGCCGGCGGGTCAGCGGCCAACCGAATGCGTGACTGGTGGCGCGGAGGTCCGGACGTTGGGTCAAACCCGTGACGTTGCAGGTCGGTGGGCATGGTGATCAACTCGATCCCATCGCCGAGGCGGCCGCCCGCGGAGCGACTCTGGCGCAGTTCTTCCTTGGGGACCCGCAGGCCTGGAAGGGACCCGAGATTCGGTACGCCGGCGGTGCGGCAGCGCTCCAGGCCGCAGCTCAAGAGGCTGGCATCACGCTCTATGTTCACGCGCCGTACGTGCTGAACGTGGCGACCACCAATAACCGGATCCGGATCCCCAGCCGAAAGTTCCTACAGCAGTATCTGGACGCAGCGGCCGAAGTCGGCGCGGCGGGAGTGATCGTGCATGGCGGGCATGTGTTGAAAAGTGATGATCCGGCGATCGGCTTCGACAACTGGCGGAAATGCATTGCCGGGCTTGAAATGCGGGTTCCTTTGTTGATCGAGAACACCGCTGGCGGGGACAATGCGATGGCACGCCGCCTGGAGCGCATCGGGCGACTGTGGGATGCGATTGGTCAGGCCAAGGGCGGTGACACAGTTGGCTTCTGTCTCGACACCTGCCACGCCCACGCGGGTGGTGAGGAACTCGTCGGCCTGGTCGATCGGGTCAAGGCCATTACCGGCCGCATCGACCTGGTCCACGCCAACGATTCCCGGGATTCGTTCGACTCCGGGGCCGATCGGCACGCCAACTTCGGCGACGGCGAGGTCGGTACCGATGCCCTCGCTGAGGTGGTGCGTACCGCCGCTGTCCCGGTCGTTGTGGAGACCCCTGGCGGTCGGGAGGGTCAGGGCGCCGATATCGCTTGGCTCAAGGAGAACGCTTGATGACGATGGCGTTCCGGTACCCCGAAAATGCATCACTCACGAGTCCGACACCCGCCGAAACAGGCTGCCGGACGACGTGAGTGATGCAAAACCAGGGCATTGAACCTCAGGTGGTGCTACGCCCCACCTGCTTGACCCCCACCCACATGCCAGCCGCGCAGGTGAATACCGCCGCTAGTACGGCCCATCCGATCGCCGGATCGTTGAAGGTGCCGGAGAAGAGCGCCCGCTCTGCATCAACGATGTAGGTCAGCGGATTGAACCGGCCTAGCACCTGGATCCAACGCGGCCCAGCTTCCAGCGGCAACATCATCCCCGACAAGATCAACAGTGGAAACAGCAGCGACTGCTGCACCGCCCAGAACATCCACTCCCGCTTCCGCGCTGCGATGGCCAGTGCATTGGAGAACGCGCCCATCCCGACCCCGAAGACGCCAAGCAACAGCAGACCAGCCAGCACGTGTATCGGGTAGAGCTTGAAACCAAACGGGATTGACACCAAGGTCACCAGCGCGGCCTGCACCACGAGCGGCGCCAGCTCCTTCAGCGCCTTGCCGACCAAGATCGAGGAGCGATGCAGTGGGCTGGCGAGCACTCGTTCGTAGGAACCAGTGATGATCTCGAACAGCAGGTTCGATCCGGTGGCACTGGTGCCGAACAGGCAGATCATGACGATCACTCCCGGCAGGAACCACTGCAGCGGCGACGCGCCATTGATGGCAGCCGGATCCACGGATCCGGCCAGCAGCGGGCCGAACAGGCCAAGAAATACCAGTGGCTGAACCAGAGAGAAGATCACCGAGAACGGATCGCGAAGCACCAGCGACATCTCGCGCTGAAACACCGCCCTGGTATCGGCGACGAGCGTGCTCATGAGGTCACCGCCTCACTTTCCTCGCGCAGACTTCGGCCAGTCAGACTCAGAAAGACATCGTCTAGCGTCGGAACGCGTACGTCGGCCGCCCGTACCTCGACTCCCGCATGATCAAGTTCGCGCAATAGCCACGGCAGGGCGCGGGTACCTTGATCAAATCGCCCAGCGATAGTCACCTCCCGAGATCGATTCGACGTGGTCAGCTCGCTGCCCCGTTCAGCCACCAAAGCCGACGCGGTGCGAGCACTCGCACCATCGACGGTGATCAGAATTCGATCGCCTGCCAATGTCGCCTTGAGATTGTCCGCTGTGTCGTTGGCGATGATTTCGCCATGATCAATAACCAGCACGCGCTCCGCGTAGGAATCTGCCTCCTCGAGGTAGTGCGTGGTCAGCACAATGGTGGTCTCTTGCCGCTCCCGCAGTCCGTTGATGTGGTCCCAGAGGTTGGCTCGGTTGTGCGGGTCCATCCCAGTCGACGGCTCATCGAGAAAGATCAGCCGCGGGCTGTGCATCAGACCAAGGGCGATGTCGAGTCTGCGGCGCTGCCCGCCGGACAGCGTGCTGACCTTTCGCCTCTCGAGCGAGGTGAGATCGAGGGTCTTGGTCAGCTCCTGGGCCCGAGCAAGGGAATCTGAGGAGTTCATTCCGTAGAACCGGCCTTGATAGACCAACTCATCCATGACTCGAAAGCTGTGCCCGGCACCATCACCTTGGCCGATATAGCCGATCCGGGATCGCACGACGGCGGGCTCGGTGGTGATGCTGGCTCCGGCCACCCAGGCCTTGCCCGAGGTGGGCGGCAGCAACGTGGTGAGCATTCGCAATGTGGTGGACTTTCCCGCGCCGTTGGGCCCCAGGAAGGCCACCAACTCCCCAGGAGCGACATCGATGTCGACTCCCTTGACGGCTTCCACGGTTTCCTTCTTACTGACAAAGTGCCTAGTCAGCTTCTCTGTGTGGATCACTGGGTCGATCATTCCTGTCACGCGCCCTTCCCGACGTGAACTCCGTACGCCGTACTGGATTTAGAATAAACATACACTGTACGGAGATAAGACAAGCACTAGCCACTGACACTATGACGGCGGCCCGCTTCGCCAACTGCAGGAGCTCGCGACTGGAATTTAGTAACGGGCCGACGCGTGTGCGCGAGCGACGAAGGAGGCGAATCGCGCGGGCCGCCCGTCAGAGTGCAATCAAACACTGACAGTTTGCCGAGGATGCGAACGTGACTGAGCAGCAGCCGGGTACGCCCGAGGGACGTCGAGTGGTCGAGTTGCTCTGGGCGCCCACCCAGCAACCCCCCGGACGCGGCCCAAAGCCTCGCCTCAGGCTCGCCGACGTCGTCGCCGCCGGGGTGGCGATCGCCGATGAAGAGGGGCTGGCGGCCCTGTCGATGCGAAAGGTGGCGAGCCGCCTCGGCGTGGGCGCCATGTCGCTCTATACCTACGTGCCTGGTCGCTCCGAGCTAATCGAGCTCATGATCGATCGGGTCTACGGTGAGCACCAAGTCCCCGACGCGAAGCTGCCGTGGCGGCAGCGGATTGAGCAGTGGGCTCGAGAAACCTGGCGAATCTACAGCGCACACCCTTGGCTGCTGGACTACAACATGGCACGACTTCCCATTGGTCCCAACGTCTTGGACGTCTCCGAGGCGCTCTACGGGGCGTTGCGTGATGCCGGATTCACTGGCGCAGAGAATGTTGCAATTTCCAACCTCATCCAGTGGCAGCTGCTGGGTGCGGCACGCTCCATGATCAGCGACGCCGACGAGGCGCGGCATACCGGCGTCTCTGCCGAGGCCTACTGGGATTCCCGAGCCAGCTTCTGGGATACCTATTTCGATTGGAACCGCTATCCGACCATGGCCGCCATCTGGCAGGCCGGCGGTTTTGGCGATCCGGCCGGCTGGGATTTCGACCGCATGCTCGACCGGCTGCTGACTGGCGTCCAACAGTTGGCGGCTGTCAGCTAGGCGGGTGAAGCTCGAACGGCTGATACCGATAACCACGGCCGACGATGCAGCGGAAGAAGTACTCATTCGGCTCCTGGGGTCCTAAGTACAAGATCTCCCAGTCCGAGCGGCGATCTCTAGAGCGCAGCATCGAGTTTGCGATCTCGTTGGTGCACACGCGGCGGATATGCGCATCCGAATCCAGCTGGGACTGCCGGCGGACGTCGTAGGTGACCCGGCCCGCAATAAAGGTCTGGTAGATGTGCTGCTGATCGCAGTCCGCCCGGGTGCCGAGCGACGGGACGTCGGTAATCCCCTGGACGCTCCCCCAGCATTCCGGTCGAGTAGCGCAGTAGGTGTCCGGTCCAAGCTGTTCGGAGCAGTCCACGAATCCGGCCGGTACCACAACCGGCGTGCTACTCGGGCTCACGGGTGGTGAGCTCGAGGTCACGGAAGGAGTCGGCTCGACAGCGGGCGTACGCGTCGCCAGATTCACTACGGCAATCACCGATGCCACCACGATCAGCACAGTGGCGATCGCCAAGGTAACCAGGCCGCGGCGCCTCCATCTGCTTGGTGGGCTGGGCGGGGCCGCTTCGGCCTTGGCGGCGACTGGCTCCTCCGTACGCGGCGGCGCTGCCGACTCCTGATCTTGATCTGTCTCAGGCGCAGGCAATGGCTTCGGCGCTAGCGCCGGGGACAGATTGAGAGCCTGAAGTTGATCACGAAATTGCGCGGCCGTCGGCCGGTCCTCGGGATTGTCCGCCATGGCGTTCAGCAGCACATCCATGAACGCCTTGTCGACTCCCGGAATGCGCCTGATCGGCGCCCTCTGCCGCTTGATCATCTCTGGGATGCTCGGCATCTCCATCGTCTCCGACCAGCGTGGGGCGTGACCACTGAGAACGGCATACAGCGTGGCCGCCAGGGAATAGACGTCGGCGTACTCGGTGACCGGCTTCTTGGCGAAGACCTCGGGCGGCGCGTACGCAGGTGTGATGGCTTCGACGGTCTCACTGAGCGGCATGTCCGGATCAATAAGCGCGGCAAGCCCGAAGTCAGCCAAGCCAGCATTGTTGTACGCGTCGATCAAGATATTTGCCGGCTTGACGTCCCTATGCAGCACGCCCAGCAGATGCGCGGCAGCCAACGCGTCCGCTATCCGTACGCCGACCTCCCGGACCCGGCGTTGGCTGGGCCGCGGATCCTTGGTCAGCCACCGCGTCAAAGAGCCGCCGGGGCAAAGCTCCATAACAAGGAAGGGCCGGTCATCGCGGAGCAGCCCGGCGTCGTGCACGGTGACAATGCCTGGGTGGCCTGACATCCTGCCCGCCGCACCCGCCTCGCGCAGAAAGCGTCGCTGCTCGGCCTCGCTGTCCAGCTTGCGCTCGTCGACCTTGACCGCTACCAGCCGGTTCAACGACTCTTGGCGGGCTTCCCAAACGATTGCGAAGCCGCCCCGCGCGATGGCGCGCCAATCCGCCATCCCGGGAATTTCCGGTGGAATGGGGGCAGCCACGCGAACCAAGATAGTTCCGACTCCCGCCGCCCCGGCGCTTATACCACGCGTCTTGCCGATAACGTCAGAAGTGTGAGTCGCAGCGTTTACGTCGCATCGCCTGAAGGCCTCACTGGCAAGTCGGCGGTAGCGCTCGGATTACTGGACGCGCTGACCCGTGAAGTGGGTTCGGTTGGCGTGTTCCGACCACTGACCACCACAAGCTCCAACAGCGCGGATGTTGATCTCACTGTTGATCTTCTGGTGAACCAGCCCGGCATCTCACAGTCCTATGAAGAGGCGATCGGCGTTACCTACGACGCCGCCCGCCAGGACGCAGATGAGGCGCTGCATATGATCGTCGAACGTTTCGGCCAGCTCACTGATCGTTTCGATGTGATCTTGGTCGTGGGCTCGGACTACTCCGACGTGACCACCGGAACGGAGTTGTCTTTCAATTCCAAGATTGCGGCCAATCTTGGTTCGGCGGTGGTACTGGTCGTGCATGGCCGGGGGCGGACTCCAGCGCAAGTTCGCACCGCCGCTGCCGGCGCAATTGCGGAGCTGCGGGCCAATCATGCGCAGACCGTGGCTGTGATCGCGAATCGTGTCGATCATGCTGCGGTAGAGGCGATTCGTAACGAGCTTGCCAAGCTTGGCGATGTTGTGACTGCTGCCATTCCGGAGAGCCCGTTGCTGTCGGCGCCGACTTTCCGGGCGCTGGTGGAGGCTGCCGATGGTGAGCTGGTGTTGGGTACCGAGGCTTGGATGGATCGCGAGGCTCTGAGTGTGATCGTGGCGGCGATGAGCCTGCCTCACGTCCTTGATCGACTTCTCCCGGATGTCACGGTGATCGCTCCCAGCGACCGTACCGATCTACTTCCCGGCCTGATGCTTGCCCACCAGTCGGGCACGTTCCCGACACTCTCCGGCATCTTGCTCACCGGCGGATACGAGATTCCCGAGAGCATCCGACGGCTGTCCGAAGGCGTCCAGCAGGACTTGCCAATCGCGATGACCGACCTCGGCACTTTTACGACGGCCGAGCGGTTGATGCGCGTCCGTGGGCCCATTACGACGGAGTCGAGCCGGAAGATCGAGACTGCTCGTCGGGTGTTTGCGGAGCAGGTTGATCAAGCGGCTTTGCTTGCGGCGATCAATGTTTCGGCCTCCGATGTCCGTACCCCGCTGATGTTCGAGTATCAGCTCGTGGAGCGCGCCCGAGCTGATCGGCAGCGGATTGTATTGCCGGAAAGCGAGGATGATCGGATTCTCGAAGCTGCCGCGATCTTGCTCCGGCGCGGTGTCGCGAACCTGATCTTGCTCGGCGACGAGACCAAGGTACGAGCTCGGGAGTCGGCACTCGGTCTTGATCTTGATGAGGCGTCGATCGTGTCGCCGCTGGATCCTGAACTGGTTGAAAAATTCGCGGCTGCGTACGCCGAAGCCCGAGCGCACAAGGGCATGACGCTGGAAGGCGCACGGGAGATTGTGACCGATATCTCCTACTTCGGAACGATGATGGTCCATCTCGGCATGGCCGATGGCATGGTTTCGGGTGCGATGAACACGACGGCACACACCATCCGGCCGGCGTTGGAGTTCATTAAGACAAAGCCCGGGGTGAACACGGTTTCGAGCGTGTTCTTGATGTGCCTGGCTGATCGGGTGCTCGCCTACGGCGACTGTGCGGTGATTCCTGAGCCGACGGTCGAACAGCTGGCCGACATTGCGATCTCCTCCGCCGAGACGGCGCAGCAGTTTGGCATCGAACCCCGGGTAGCGATGTTGTCCTACTCGACAGGGACCTCTGGCTCGGGTGCGGATGTGGAGAAGGTGCGAGCTGCGACCGAGCTCGTTCGGCAGCGCGCGCCCGATCTAATGCTCGAGGGCCCGATTCAATATGACGCGGCTGTCGATCCAGAGGTGGCGCGCACTAAGCTGCCGAATTCACCGGTTGCCGGTCGGGCGACGGTGTTCATCTTTCCGGATCTCAACACCGGGAATAACACGTACAAGGCGGTACAGCGCAGCGCGCACGCGATCGCCATTGGTCCGGTGCTGCAGGGGTTGCGGAAGCCGGTCAATGACTTGTCCCGTGGAGCGCTGGTGGAGGACATCGTCAACACCGTGGCGATCACTGCCGTACAGGCGCAGGCGATCAAGCAGGAGCAACCTTCAGAAGCAGCGGCGGCGGCGGGGAGTCCCTCGTGAGCGAAAGACCGGTTCTTGTCCTCAATGCTGGTTCCTCGTCGCTGAAGTATCAGCTTGTCGTTCCGGAGACTGCTGAAGTGCAGGCTAAGGGCATCGTTGAGCGGATCGGTGAGGCCGGCAGCCCGGTTGCTGATCATGCCGCCGCCATGCGGACGATGGCAAAAGATCTTGCTGCGAGTGGTGTTGATCTTGATGCTGTTGGCCTGCGTGCGGTCGGGCATCGAGTGGTTCACGGCGGACGGGATTTCACGGACCCGACCATCATCGATGACAAGGTGCTTGAGGAAATCAAGGACCTGATTCCCCTTGCTCCGTTGCACAATCCGGGCGCAGTGTCGGGTATCGAGGCGGCGCGAGCGGAGTTCGACGTGCCGCATGTGGCAATCTTCGATACCGCCTTCTTCAGCACCTTGCCGGCCGCTGCAACGACATACGCCATCCCTCGCGATCTTGCCGAGCGATATCGAATCAAGCGCTATGGCTTCCACGGCACGTCGCATCAATATGTATCTCGCGCAGCTGCGGAGCTGGTGGGCCGTGATCTTGCTGAACTGGATCAGATTGTGCTGCATCTGGGGAACGGCTGCTCGGCCTCGGCGGTACGCGGTGGTGTCGCCGTGGAGACATCGATGGGCCTGACGCCGCTGCAGGGCCTGGTGATGGGTACCAGATCCGGAGACGTTGATCCTGGGCTGCACACGTTCCTGCACAACGAGCTCGGCATGACCATCTCTGAGATCGACACCTTGTTGAACAAGCAGTCCGGGCTGAAGGGCCTAGTTGGCGTCAATGACTTCCGCGAACTGGAGCAACGCCGAGCCGCCGGCGATGAGGCGGCGCAGCTCGCATTCGATGTCTACGTCCATCGACTCAAGCACTATGTCGGCGCGTACCTGGCACTTCTCGGCCGGCTGGATGTGTTGAGCTTCACTGCCGGCGTCGGGGAAAACAACCCTGCGGTCCGTGCGGCACTGGCTGAGGGCCTTGACGGCCTCGGCTTCGAGGTAGATCCGGAGCTCAACGACGTGCGCTCCAAGGTCGCGCGTGTGATCTCGCCCCACGGCTCACCGATCATCATCGCTGTGGTCCCCACCAACGAGGAGCTAGCGATCGCCCGCGAGACCGTGGCCCTGCTCGAATCCCGCTCCGACTCTTAATCGACCGGGACCCACAACCGCCTGATCCATTACGCCCGCTGCCCCGAAACTAGCCAGCCGGTTGTGGAGTGCCCGGCGGCATAGGGTGAGCGCATGGCAACTGCCCTGATCACCGGTGGTACGGCAGGCATCGGCGCTGCGTTCGCGAGGGCGTTGGCGGCGCGTGGTGACGACTTGGTGCTGGTAGCCCGGAATGCCGACCGGCTCTCCGACATGGCAACCGAGTTGAAGGAGCGGTACGCGGTCAATGTGGAAACTGTCGTCGCCGACTTAGCCATACGCGCTGATGTGGCAGGGATTGCCGAGCGGCTGACCAGCCTCGAGCAGCCGATCGACATGGTGATCAACAATGCCGGATTCGGAGTCCGGGCCAAGCTCACCGACGCAGACACGACTCGACACGAGCAGGCGATCGACGTCATGATCAGGGCCGTCTTGATGCTCGGTGCCGCGGCCGGACGGACCATGCGGCAACGAGGATCGGGCACGATCATCAATGTGTCGAGCACCGCAGGCTTCGTGGCAATGGGGAGTTATTCGGCGATCAAGGCGTGGGTGACGACCTACACCGAGAGCCTTGCCAACGAGCTGCACGGTACCGGAGTCAGGGTCACCGCACTCTGTCCTGGCTATGTGCGTACGGAATTCCACGAGCGCGCAGGCATCAACATGGGTTCGCTACCCCAACTCATGTGGTTGGACGCCGATCGTCTGGTCGCCGACTGCCTGAACGACGCCGCCGCAGGCAAGGTGGTATCCATCCCGTCCAAGCGTTACAAGGTGATGATCACCATCTGCGAGCATCTGCCGCACCGCGCGGTGCGCCTTATCTCACGCAGATTGACCTCTGCTCGTCATTAGATGGGTAGGGCCTGCCCTTCGACAGGATTAGGGCACCTGCTCATCCGAGATTGACTCGCAATGCGCCATCGCGGCTCGGGTTACGCTAACCCCATGTCGAGCCGGAGCCGCTACACCTCGCCGCTGCATGCCGCGTCTCGGTTCGTTGCTCAACGAGGCCTACTCAAGCCGCTGGTTTGGCGACTGGTGACGGTGACAGTGCTGGGCGAGGAGCATCTCAAAGGCCTCAATCGACCGTTCGTCATCGTGTCCAACCATGCGAGTCACCTCGATGCGCCACTCATTCTCGGGTCCCTGCCGCGCAGACTGTCCCGCTATGTCGCGGCCGGAGCCGCCGCCGACTACTTCTTTGACGTGTGGTGGCGCAAGGGCTTGACCTCCCTGTTCTTCAACGCATTTCCCGTCGATCGCACCGGGCTCCGGGGCCGCCACGGTCTGGCCACCGGCCTACTGGACGACGGCATACCGCTACTCCTCTTCCCGGAGGGCACGCGCTCCCGGACCGGCGAGATGGCTAGCTTCAAGCCGGGCGCGGCGGCGCTGTGCATTAGCCGGGATGTGCCATGCCTGCCGGTTGCCATCGTCGGTGCGTCCGAGGCCATGCCGTACGGCCAGAACTGGCCCGCTCGGGGGCGGCAGCCGGTATATGTCAGCTTCGGGGAGCCGATGCGAGCCGAGGACGGCGAGACGGTCGCCCAGTTCTCCGAACGTATTGCCAAAGAGGTGCGCGGGCTGATCGACTACGCCACGACTTACCGCGCCGGCCAGGCGTAGCGCTTGCTTATCTCGTAATCGAAGGAGAGCCAACACTGATGCCCGACGTCAAGCACATGAAGTGGTGGGGCTGGGGAGTGGAAGGGGTGAGCTTCCACCACGAGGACAAGCCGGCGTTTCGGCCGTTTGTGATCAATGCCATCGATCTTGATGTCGACACCAAGCCGACCGCGCCCATGTCGCTCGACGACCTGCCCATTCCGGCGCCGATGATCAGCGATCAGCTACTGGCTGAGCTGATTGACGCGGTTGGTGCTGACAACGCCGTACAAGATGATCTTGACCGCATTGTGCACACGTACGGTAAGAGCCTGCGAGATCTGCTGCGGATCCGCGCAGGGGATATTCCGCGGGTTCCGGACGTCGTGGTTTATCCCGGCAGTGAGGATGAAGTGCAGCTGATCGTCGATCGCTCCGTCGCAGCGGATGCGGTGATCATTCCGTACGGCGGCGGCAGCAATATCTCCGGCAGTCTGCATGCTCCTGAGGCGGAAACTCGACCGGTCATCTCACTTGATCTTGGTCGATTGAACCAGCTGATCGACATTGACGAGGAGTCTGGCCTGGCACGCATTCAGGCGGGCGTGCAGGGTCCGGATTTGGAGGCGCAGCTGGGTGCGCGCGGCTGGACAATGGGACATTATCCCGACAGCTTCACCCACAGCAGTCTTGGCGGCTGGGTGGCGACTCGGTCCTCAGGCATGCAGTCGGACAAGTACGGCGACATCGCTGACATCGCCCGGGGCATGCGAATGGTTATGCCCGGCAAGGTATTGCAGGTGCGGCCGTTGCCACACACCTCAACGGGTCCCAGCGTGCGCGAGATGGTGCTCGGCTCCGAGGGTCGGCTGGGTGTGATCACTGAGGTGACCGTCCAGGTACATCGCATCCCCGAAGTTCGAGTGATCTTGGGATATTTGTTCCCATCTTGGGAAGCGGGACTGGCCGCCATGCAGGAGATCTCCACCAGTGATGCGCATCCGTCGATCACTCGAGTCTCCGATGCCAAGGAGACCGCGTTCTCGTTTGCCACCAGGAAGAAGTCCAGTGGCATCTCGATTTCCTCCCTGATCAGCAAGGGCCTGATGAAGGTCCTCCAGCGACGCGGCTGGAACCTGGACGAGGTCTGCCTGTCCTTCATCGGCTACGAGGGCGGCAAGGCTCATGTGGCCAGGCAGAAGAAGATCGTCAAGGACATCGTCAACGACCACGGCGGGATCTTGGTCGGCAAGGGCCCAGGCGTGCTCTATGACCAGAAGAAGTTCGATACGCCGTACATCCGTGACTTCCTCCTCGATCGCGGGGCGGTTGGCGACGTCTCCGAAACCGCAGCGCCATGGTCAAAGCTGCTGCCGCTCTACCAGAACGTGAACGCGGCTGTGGAGAAGGTGTACGCGCGGCTCGGCGTACCGGGCTGGATCATGTGCCATCTGTCGCACTCCTACCACTCCGGCGCCTGCCTGTACTTCACCTTCGCCTTCAAGCACGATGGCGTCGACCCCCTGGCGCAGTACGAGCCGCTCAAGAATGCGATCCAGCAGGCGTTCGTCGACTCCGATGGAACACTCTCACATCACCACGCGGTCGGCACCGAGCATGCGGCCTGGCTGGAGCAAGACATCTCGGCTCCTGGTGTGCACATGATCGATGGGCTCTTCACCGCAATGGATCCAGGCCGCAACTTCAACCCTGGCAAGATCATTGCGAAGTAATCGATTCGTGATCATCTTGCCCGGCAAGATCATTATCACGTAATCGACTTGTGATCATCTTGGCCGCTGACAAGTTGATGTTGTTAGGGATAGGGTGCTTGCGTGCTTCCCCACAAGATCAACACCCGTCGTCGCTGGTCGTGGCCGTTGATCTTCGGTAGCGCCGTGGTGCTGCTCGTGGGAACCGGGCTGGTCTTGATCGCCCGGCACGACGTACACGCCATCGCAGCGCCCGTAGGTCCGTCGGTGCCGCCGCCACAGACTGCCTCTTCAGCTACATCCGAAACCGTCCTACAGTGGAGCGGCTGGGATGATCTTGGCGGCTCTTTCAACGCCGGACCCAGCGTTGCGGCCTGGAGCGCGAACAGGCTAGATGTCTTCCTCCGAGGTCCCGGCCAGACGTTGCTGCACCGAGCCTTCAACGGCACGAAATGGTCTCCAGTTGAGAATCTTGGTCCGTCTGTTCTTGGTGGACCGGGAGCGGTGGCGCGAGGGCCGGACCGGATCGACATCTTCGTTCGCGGGGCCGACAACCAGCTATGGCAGAAGAAGTGGAACGGCGGGTGGATGGGCTACTTCCCGCTGCGCGGGTTCTTGACATCGAGCCCCGCCGTCTCGTCTTGGGCGCCAAATCGGCTGGATGTCTTCGCCAGGGGCAGTGACAACGCCCTGTATCACAAGTCATGGGACGGCATCGGCTGGAGCGGGTACGAGCGGCTCGGCGGCAACCTTGAGGGTGCGCCTGCGGCCATCTCGCGAGGGCCGAACTTGATCGACGTCTTCTTCCGCGGTCGCGACAACCACCTGTACCAGATGTCATACAAGGGCACAAAGTGGCGGGACCTCATCGACCTCGGCGGCGGACTCCATTCCGACATCGCAGTGTCCTCCTGGGGTCCGGATCGGCTTGATCTGTTCCGCAAAGGAGACGACAACACCCTGGAGCAGCGATCCTGGGACGGAAAGGACTGGACCGACTGGGTGGCGATCGGCACGGGTATCAGTGACACTCCGGCGGCGGTTTCTTGGGGACCGAACCGGATCGACCTACTCGCGCTAGGCACCCAGGGACAGCTCTTGCACAAGCACCTTTTCCGCGAGAAAACCTCTTGATTTCAGGCTTGTCAGCGTCGATCGTCGCTATGACGACCACAGGCGCTGACAACTCGGCGTAATGTGCTAGGTCGTGCTGCTCGCCATGATCAAAGCCCACCGCCGATGGTGGTTGCCGGCGATCCTGGGCAGCGCTGTGTTGCTGGTCGCCAGTATTGGCCTCGTCGTCATACTGCGGCCAGCCGCTCCGGCCGCGACCCCGTCCACGATTCCGACCATCTCGGTAACGCCGTCACCGACTCCGTCGCCGACACCAACCGTCTCGCAGTGGACCGAATGGGATAATCTCGGCGGTTCCTTCACCTCGGCACCGAGCGTGACTTCGTGGGGCGTCAGCAGGCTGGACGTCTTTGCTCAGGCCCCGGGCCAGACCTTGCTGCACCAGGCGTACGACGGCAATACCTGGTATCCGTCTGAGGATCTTGGTCCCGCGATGGTGGGCGGTCCTGGCGCAGTCGCTTGGGGGCCGAACCGGCTTGACGTCTTCTTTCGAGGCACCGACAACCAGCTCTGGCAGAGAGCCTGGGCTGGAATGTGGGTGGGCCAGTACCCACTCGGCGGCTACCTCGCCTCGAGCCCTTCAGTGGCGTCATGGGGAGAGAATCGGCTGGATGTCTTCGTCAGAGGCGGCGACAATGCGCTGTACCACAAATCGTGGAACGGACTCGAATGGAGTGAGTTCGAACGGCTTGGCGGCGACCTGGAGGGCGCACCGGCAGCGGTTTCTCGGGGGCCCAACTTGATCGACGTCTTCTTCCGCGGCAGCGACAACCATCTGTACCAAAGGTCGTACGACGGCTCCACCTGGCTGCCGGCGGTCGATCTTGGTGGCAAACTCCACTCCGACGTTGCCGTGTCGTCGTGGGGACTGCGCCGGCTTGATCTGTTCCGGGAGGGCGACAACAACACCCTGCAGCATCGATCCTGGGATGGAAGGAGTTGGACTCGCTGGGAGACGATCGGCGGCGGCATCGATGACACCCCTGCCGCCGCCTCGTGGGGCGAAAACCGGATCGACATATTCGCGCTCGGCGCGAACGGGCATTTGCTGCACAAGCACTTCTGCACCAGCGAGGAACTTTGTTGATCACGCTTCCGATTTGGAAGTGCCGAATTCACACAGGGCCGAATTCACGGGCCGATTTCACAAGGGGGCGCAGCGACGCAGGTTTAACCCGGAATAGGCGGTCCGCACAGGGGATGGGGCCTACCCGCGCGGGGAAACACGGGGGCCGATGCGTTGGGCCTATTCCGGGCAGCCCGAAACCACACTTGAACGGTACTCGCCTCTCGTGCATTATGGGTCGGCTTCGGCTCTGCGCCATATGAGAAAGTCGCCCACAACCGCTTGTTCGGCCGTGCGAACGTAAGAACCCAGGTCAACAGAGGTTTTGAGAGGGTCCAGCGACCGGCGGCATCGGGTATTACATTCGCACCTGTGGCTCTTTCGGTACGCACCATCGAGGCAGATCGGCATCGGGAGTTCAACGCTGCCCAACCCTCCGTGAGCTTCCTCCAGACGCCAGCGTGGGGACAGGTTAAGCATGAGTGGCGCAGCGAGTCGGTCGGGTGGTTCAACGGCACAGAGGGTCCTGTCGGTGCAGGACTGGTGCTATATCGCCAACTTCCCAAGATCAAGAAGTATCTCGCTTACCTTCCCGAGGGCCCGGTCATCGATTGGGCGGCACCGGACATTGGGGAGTGGCTGAGACCGTTAGCCGATCACGTACGTGGAGCCGGTGCGTTTGGCATACGGATCGGAGCGCCTGCGGTTGCACGGCGCTGGAGCGCCGAAACGATCAAGGCGGCGATCGCCGACGAAGCAGTGACCCGACTCAGCGAGGCAATGCCTGATCAGGTCGATCACGAGACCACTCGGACTCGCAATCAATTGCGAGAGCTAGGTTGGCGCCAGCCGCAAGAAGATGAAGAAGGGTTCGCCGCCGGCCAACCACGATTCGTATTCCAGCTGCCGATCGCGGGCCGCACACCTGATCAACTGCTGGCCGGAATGAACCAGCTGTGGCGGCGCAACATCAAGAGGGCCGCCAAAGCCGGAGTTGTGGTACGTCGTGGGACGGCTGATCAACTACCAGACTTTCATAGGCTCTACGTCGAGACCGCGGGACGTGATCATTTTCGGCCACGACCGCTGTCGTACTTCCAGACCATGTTCAACGCCTTACTGGCAGAGGATCCCGATCGAATCCGGTTGTACCTCGCCGATCACGAAAATGATCTTGTGGCCGCGACTACCTGGGTGCGGGTCGGCCAGCACACCTGGTACTCCTACGGCGCAAGCTCCACCGCCAAGCGTGAGGTCCGAGGCTCGAATGCGATCCAGTGGCAGATGATCCTCGATGCGACGGAGGCGGGCGCGACGATCTACGATCTGCGCGGCATTACCGAGGGGCTTGAGGCCGACGATCCCCATCTTGGTCTGATCCAGTTCAAGGTTGGCACCGGAGGCGAGGCGGTGGAGTACCTCGGCGAATGGGATTTGCCTCTCAATCCCTTGCTGTACAAGGCTTTCGACCTCTATATGAAACGTCGGTGAACTGTCCCAATGAGTGCAATGGTATTGAAATGAGCGGGGTAACCCTGCGGCTGGACGGGGAACGCTGGCGCGAACATCTCCGTACTGTGGCGGTTGCGACGCCCGGCATTGTCCCGGTGATCAAGGGCAATGGGTATGGTTTCGGCCTGCGCCAACTGGCCGAGGAGTCCAAGATTCTCGGCGCGGACACGGTCGCAGTTGGCATCCCGTCCGAGGTCGGCATCATCCGGGAAGTGTTCTCTGGTGATGTGGTGATCTTGAACCCTTGGGACTCATCAAGCTCGCTCGCCAGCGAGCTGGCCTCCGAGCCTTCGGTGATCACTACGGTGTCCAGACTGTCCGACCTCGAACTGCTGGCCGCGCGCAATGATCAGCCTCGGGTACTGGTCGAGGTCCTGACCTCGATGCAACGCCACGGGATCCCGCAAGATGATCTTGCGAAGGTCACCGATCTGCTGCCCGGCGTCCGCTTCGAAGGCTGGACCATCCACCTGCCACTGCATGTCGATGGTCGCTACGCCGAAGCCGAGCGACTCAGTCGGACTGCCCTTGCCGTGGCACCGGGGACGCTGTGGTTCTCTCACCTGCCTTCGGAGGAAACGGCGGCCCTGGCCCGGCAACTGGGTGGTGCAGATAGTGATCCGGTCCCGGTACGGCAACGGGTCGGCACCAGGCTTTGGTTGGGCGACAAGCTGGCGCGTACCAGCACAGCTACGGTGCTGGATGTGCATGCGATCAAGCGCGGCGAGCGGGCCGGATATCGGCAGCGGGTCTGCCCCGCGAGTGGCTGGATTGTGGTCCTTGCCGGCGGCACCTCGCATGGCATCGGGATGGAAGCGCCGACGTCAGCCAAAACCATTCGGCATCGAGCGATCGCCCTAGCGACCGGATCCCTCGCTGCTGCCGGGCTGGCCCTGAGTCCGTACACGATCAATGGCAAGAAGCGCTGGTTTCTTGAGCCGCCGCATATGCAATCCAGCCAGGTTTTTCTGCCGGCCAAGGA
>Ga0307276_10000023_pt1 | contig 16602 bp, 12 predicted proteins | sample ER_DNA_115_FD_194477 | JGI IMG/M metagenome (GOLD analysis project Ga0307276, IMG submission 194477) | Bulk soil microbial communities from the East River watershed near Crested Butte, Colorado, United States - ER_DNA_115 | ecosystem: Environmental > Terrestrial > Soil > Floodplain | place...
TGAGGAGGAGGGAGGGGACACGCTTTTCGTCCCCGAGTGACGACGAAGTAGGCGGCTCCCCGACGCGATCCGCGCGGAGCGAGCATGGCGAAGTGGAGCAATCCAACCTCGGATCGCGCGCCGCCGTGCTGAGGAGGAGGGAGGGGACACGCTTTTCGTCCCCGAGTGACGACGAAGTAGGCGGCTCCCCGACGCGATCCGCGCGGAGCGAGCATGGCGAGTGGAGCAATCCAACACAGTAGGCTGATCAGGTGACCATCGCCCCCGAAGGCCGCAGGCTGCTGCGTCTGGAAGTTCGCAACGCCAGCACGCCGATTGAGAAGAAGCCGTCGTGGATTAGGACGACTGCGCGGCTGGGGCCGGAGTACCGCGAGCTCCATGAGCTGGTGAAAAGCCAGGGCTTGCACACCGTCTGCCAAGAAGCCGGATGCCCGAACATATTCGAATGCTGGGAGGACCGCGAAGCTACCTTCCTCATCGGTGGCGATGTCTGCACCCGGCGCTGCGATTTCTGCCAGATCGACACCGGCAAGCCGGCCACCTTCGACGCGAGCGAGCCACTCCGTGTCGCCGAGTCGGTTCAGACAATGGCTCTTCGCTATGCCACCGTCACCGGTGTCTGCCGGGATGATCTTCCTGATGAGGGCGCCTGGCTTTATGCGGAAACCATTCGCAGAATTCATGAGCTCAACCCCGATACCGGCGTTGAGATGCTGGCCCCGGATTTCTCCGGCAATGCGGAGTATTTGGGTCAGATCTTCGACACCGAGCCTGAGGTCTTCGCACACAATGTGGAGACCGTGCCGCGAATCTTCAGACGCATCCGCCCCGGCTTCCGCTATGAACGCTCCCTCGATGTTCTGCGAGCATCACGGGCAGCTGGTCTCGTCACCAAGTCCAATCTGATCCTCGGCATGGGCGAGACCCGTTCGGAGATCAGCGAAGCGCTCACCGATCTCTACGATGCCGGTGTCGAGATCATCACGATCACGCAGTACCTCCGGCCGTCGCCGCGCCATCATCCGGTCGAGCGCTGGGTTAAGCCCGAGGAGTTTGTCGAACTCGCGGACGAGGCAAGCGCACTCGGTTTCGCTGGCGTCATGAGCGGTCCCCTCGTACGCTCCTCCTATCGTGCAGGCCGGCTTTACCGCCAGGCGATCCACAACCGCCAGGCCTCGTCGAATCATGCTTCAGTGGTCTAGAACAGCAGCAGAACAGAATCGAGACCTGAAAGTGAGTAGCAATGGCTGACGCGGCGTCCAGAAACGCTAGGAGCGGCGCCAAGGACCCGAAGGCTGCAGCCAAAGACGTCAAGGCTCAGGCCAAGGTTGCCAAGCAGGCAGAAAAGGCACGCAAGAAGGCCAGCAACGATCCAAAGGATATGGGCCGGATTCGGCAGATCGTTAGGGCGTACCAGGTCACCCATGAGTACGACCGAGCCCTTCCCTATATTTTGCTCGGCGCCTTCTTGCTGCCAATCGCGCTCGGTGTGATCGTTGGCCTGCTCTGGGGCCACGCCTTCAACGTGATCTTCATCGGCATCATGCTCGGGATCCTGGCCGCAATGTTCATGCTGGTTCGCCGAGCAAAGCGGGCCACCTTCAAGCGCTACGCCGGAAAGACCGGTTCAGCCGAAGTAGCCCTGCAAATGCTGCCGAAGAAATGGGTCTCGACGCCCGGCATTGCGGCGAATCGGAGTCGGGATGTGGTGCATCGCACCCTTGGACCGGGTGGGCTGGTGCTCATCGGCGAGGGCGAATCCGGTCGGGTTCGGCAACTTCTCGCCAGCGAGGTGAAGAAGCACGAAAGGGTCGCGTACGGGATCACCGTGACAACAATCGTGATGGGCGACAAAGAAGGCCAGGTGCCGTTGGAGAAGCTCGCCGACCACATTCGCAAACTGCCCAAGGCGCTGCAGCCCTACCAGATCACCGACATCAAGCAGCGGCTGCGGGCCCTTGATGCACTCCGTCCACCAGTGCCGATTCCGAAGGGCCCGATGCCGACAAATCCGCGCCAGGTGAAGGGCGCCCGCCAGGCCATGCGTGGTCGCTGATCAGGCAGATCGCAGCGCTTCTCTGAAAACCTTGTCAGCGCGTCATTGATCAATGGGCAACCTGATCAACGCCGAGCGCGTCACGATGAGCTACGGCACTCGTACGCTCCTCGACAGCGTCAGCCTCGGGCTCGACCGCGGTGAGGTCGCTGGGATTGTGGGCCGGAACGGAACCGGTAAGACGACCCTGCTGCGGATTCTGGCGGGGACACTAATTCCCGACAGCGGGCGGGTAACTCAGACGAGCTACCTCTCGATCGGCTTCCTGCAGCAAGGTGAGGAGATCACCGTCGATGCATCGGTACGCGATCTCATTGTCGGCGGCGCACCGAACCATGTTTGGGCTGCGGATTCTGGACGGCGATCGATAGTCGCTCATCTGCTCGCCGATGTCGATCTTGACGCCCGAATCAGTACCTTGAGCGGTGGCGAGCGTCGCAGAGTCGCGCTCGTGGAGCTGCTGCTCGCCGATCATGACATGTTGATCTTGGATGAGCCGACGAATCATCTCGATGTGGAGGCGATCGACTGGTTGGCAAGGCATCTGAATGATCTTCGGGCCGCTGATGCTGCCATGTTGATCGTCAGCCACGACCGCTGGTTCCTCGACGCTGTCTCCAGTCGCATCTGGGAGCTGCATGAGGGCCAAGTCGACGCATACGAGGGCGGCTATGCAGCGTACGTGCTGGCCCGGGCAGAGCGCCAGCGCCGGGTCGCCGTGGTCGCCGCACGGCGCAGGAATCTGCTTCGCAAGGAACTGGCGTGGCTCCGCCGCGGCCCGCCGGCTCGTACCTCCAAGCCGAAGTTCCGACTGGATGCGGCGGCCACGTTGATCGCCGACGAGCCTGAGGCGCGCGATCGGCTGCAGCTGCAACGATTGGCCACTGCCCGATTGGGCAAGGACGTTTTCGATCTTGACCGGGTGACCGTGACGCTCAGCGGCCGGCCCATGCTTCATGACGTCTCCTGGTCCATTGGCGCAGGAATGCGAATCGGCGTTATCGGAGTCAACGGCTCGGGAAAGACGACACTGTTGCGGCTGCTCGCTGGTGACCTCGCACCGGACTCCGGAATCATCAAACGCGGCAAGACGCTCCGCATTGGATACCTGAGCCAGGCACTGGACGACGTCGACGGCAGCGAACGGGTGCTTGAGGCGATCGATCGGATACGTCGGCAGGCTCGGCTTGCCACAGGCGCCGAGGCCAGTGCCCGCTCGTTGCTGGAAGATTTCGGATTCACAGGCGACAGGCTGACTGCCAGGCTGAATGACCTCTCTGGCGGTGAACAACGGCGGCTTCAGATTCTCCGGGTGCTTCTCGACGAGCCGAACGTGCTGCTGCTGGACGAGCCCACCAACGACCTCGACATCGAAACTCTGACGGTGATCGAGGACTACCTCGACCGCTGGCCCGGAACCCTGCTGGTAGTCACCCATGATCGCTACTTCCTCGAGCGGGTTTGTGACGTGAGCTACGCGCTGATGGGAAATGGCTCATGTGTATTGCTCCCACGTGGTGTTGATCAGTACCTGGAGTCCCGTCGTGAACGGCCATCGGAAATCTCGCCGGCCAAGACCTCGATCAAGAGGCAACCGGCTATCTCAAGCGCTACGTCCCGGCAGGCCAAGAAGGACCTCGCTCGCCTTGAACAGCAAATCGCCCGACTCGATCGGCAACTCGCATCGCTACATGAGCAGATGCTGACCGCGGCAGACGATTATCAACGGCTGACCGAGCTGCAGCGCGAAATGGAGTCGATTGCTGCCAGCAAAGACGAGCTAGAGCTGGCATGGCTCGAGGCGGCGGACGTTGCTGGTTAGGCTTCGGGGCTAATTTGGGCCACATGGAGACGGCATTGGAGCAGCTCGTCGCGACCCTAGGTGATGCGGCGCGCACCGATCCCGTCACCTGCGAGAACTACCGCTTCGATTGGTCCCGCGATCCGACAGCCGGAGTTCCGATCGCGGTTGTCCGCCCGCGTGACGCGGCCGAAGTGCAGAGCACCGTCCGATGGGCAGCCGAGCATCGCGTACCCGTTGTTCCCCGCGGCGCAGGCAGCGGGCTGTCCGGCGGATCCTCTGCGGTTGCGGGAGGCATTGTGATCAGCCTGGAGCGGATGCGCTCGATCGAGATCGATCTTGCCGCCAGGGTCGCCGTTGTCGAGCCAGGCGCCTTCAATGCCGACGTCAAGGCCGCGGCGGCCCAGCATGGTCTGTGGTATCCGCCAGACCCGTCGTCGTACGAGATCTGTTCGATCGGCGGCAATATCGCCACCAATGCCGGCGGACTGTGTTGTGTGAAGTACGGCGTTACGACGGACTATGTGCTTGGCCTTGACATTGTGCTCGCCGACGGAACGCTGATCACACTGGGCGGCAAGCGGATCAAGGATGTAGCCGGTCTGTCGCTCGTCAAACTCTTCGTCGGCAGCGGAGGCACGCTCGGCATCATCACCCGCGCTGTCCTTCGGCTGATTCCCGCACAGGGACCGCGGTCGACCTTGGTTGCCTACTTCCCTACTGTGCAGGACGCGGCCGACACCGTCGTCGCGATCGGCAAGACGTTGCGCGCCTCCATGTTGGAGCTCATGGACCAGACCTCGATCAATGCAGTCGAGGATTATCGGTCGATGGGACTCGACCGTTCTGCTGGTGCGATGCTCATCGCTCAGTCGGATGCGCCAGGTGCCGCTTCTGCAGCAGAAATCGAAATCATGGAGTCTGCTTGTACAACCGCTGGCGCCAAAGAAGTCTTCATCACCACTGATCCAGATGAAGGTGAGCTGTTCGTCGCTGCGCGTCGGGCCGCATTCCCCGCGATCGAGACGCGCGGCGCCATACTCCTAGAGGACGTCGGTGCGCCCGTGCCCGCACTCCCCGAGCTGCTCTCGGGCATCGCCGCGGTCGCTGAGCAGTACGCCGTCGAGATCCCCGTCGTGGCTCATGCTGGGGACGGCAACACTCATCCGATCGTCGTTTTTGATCGCGGAGATGCCGCGGCGCAGGAGCGGGCCTATCTGGCCTTCAACGAGATCATGCAGCTGGCGATCCGGCTCGGCGGAACGATCACTGGTGAGCACGGGGTAGGCCGAGCGAAAAAGGCCGCCCTGCCGGCTCAGCTCGGCCCAGAGGTCATGGCTCTCTCACACAAGATCAAGAACACCCTCGACCCGTTGGGTATCCTCAACCCCGGAGCGATCTTCTAGTCCTCCGGTCAGAACTCAACCGCAGAAAGTGCGGGGCGAGTGATGACGCATTTCCGCGCGCGATGGAGTCAGCGTCGATTGATCACGGCTGTGCCTGCGGCAAGATCTTGAAGACCACGCCGATCTGTCGAGATGATCATGGCAGGCAGCGCAAGCGACACGAGGAATGCGCGTAGCAGCGCTCGCGGGAGACCGAGCGGCTTCATATCCAGCCGAACCACGGCAATGCGGCTGAGCAGCTGCCCGAAGCTGCCACCTGCCAGCCAGGACAGCACGGTGGATTCGACAAAGAAGACAGTCAAGATCATCCACGCCCGCCAGCCACCACCCGTAAGCACCGCAGAGCCGAAGAATCCAACCGCCACCGCCATGCAAGCGGCCCAGTCGATGATCAACGCGCCGATCCGGGCCCGCCAGCTCGCCAGGGATCCGCGACCCTCCTGCGGCAAACCGAGACGGTGGCCTGGATAGGCTTCGTTGGCCGAGGCTGTATCCGCCGCATTGTCCGCCACGTGGCCGAGGCTACCTGGCGCGTACGCGGGCTGACTTCCCAGCGCGCGGTGGTCGTGTTACATGCGCGAAACATTTGTGCAACTGCACAGAAATCGCATCTCCATTAGGCTTCCAAAACAGTCGGGGGCGGATCCCAATCCGCTTTCGTCCAGCATTGCTTGTTCAGCGTCGAGTACGCGTCAGTGCTCAAGGTTGAGCTGGTTGTCCATTTGCGTGCCATCAAAGCGCGTAACCACACAGCGTGCCCACGGCACGATTTACCTCACCGGAGGACAGATGTTCCAAGGAGCCGACGACCTGTTGGCCTATGTCAAGGATGAGGGCGTCGAGTTCATCGACATTCGCTTCTGCGACCTGCCCGGCATCATGCAACACTTTACGGTCCCGGTGGGCACGTTCGGCCCCGAGTACTTCGAGGACGGAGTCAATTTCGACGGTTCGTCGATCCGTGGCTTCCAGAAGATCCATGAGTCGGACATGGCCCTCTTTCCAGATCCCACAACGGCCTACCTCGACCCATTCCGTACGGCGAAGACCCTGTGCATCAACTTCTTCGTTCACGATCCGCTGACGAAAGAGCCGTACAGCCGCGACCCGCGCAACATCGCCCGTAAAGCAGAGAACTACCTGGCTTCGACTGGGATTGGCGACACCGCATACTTCGCTCCCGAGGCCGAGTTCTACATGTTCGACGACGTACGGTTTGAGACCAAGCAGCAGACCGGCTACTACGCGATTGACTCAATCGCAGGCGCGTGGAACACCGGTCGGATCGAGGATGGCGGCAACCGCGGATACAAGGTCCGCTACAAGGGCGGGTACTTCCCGGTGCCCCCCGTCGACCACTTCGCTGATCTACGCGACGCCATTGTGAAGCACCTCGAGGCCTCCGGGCTCAAGGTGGAGCGAGCGCACCACGAGGTGGGAACCGCTGGACAGGCTGAGATCAACTACACCTACAACACGATGCTCAAGGCGGGCGATGACCTCCAGAAGTACAAGTACATCGTCAAGAACACTGCTTGGGCAGCCGGGAAGACCGCGACCTTTATGCCAAAGCCGATCTTCGGTGACAACGGCTCCGGCATGCACGTCCACTCCTCCATTTGGAATGAGGGCGAGCCGCTGTTCTATGACGAGGCCGGCTACGGCGGCCTCTCCGATGTCGCGCGCTGGTACATCGGCGGCATTCTCGAGCACGCCCCGTCGCTGCTGGCATTCACCAATCCGACCACGAACTCCTACCACCGGCTGGTTCCCGGCTTCGAAGCGCCGGTCAATCTGGTGTACAGCTCCCGCAACCGCTCGGCCGCGATGCGTATCCCGATTACGGGCTCCAACCCCAAGGCAAAGCGCGTCGAGTTCCGCTGCCCTGATCCATCCTCGAATCCCTACCTGGCATTCGCGGCGATCCTGCTGGCGGGCGTGGATGGCATCCTCAACAAGACCGAGCCAGCTGCACCGATTGACAAGGATCTGTACGAGCTGCCGCCAGAGGAGCACGCGTCAGTGCATACGGTGCCGGACAGCCTGGACGGTGTCCTCGACAACTTGGAAGCAGATCATGAGTATCTGCTCTCCGGCGATGTCTTCACTCCCGACCTCATCGAGACCTGGATCGAGCTGAAGCGCGAGGACATTGATGCGGTGCGGCTCCGTCCGCATCCGCATGAGTTCGAGCTCTACTACGACGTATAGCCTCCAACCCGCTGCTGACTAGGAGATTTACGCATCACTCCTGCCCCAGTCCGCAAAAAGTCCGCAACATTCTCCGCACGGGCCGTCATCACAACATCGATGGCGGCCCGTGTATTTGTCATCGGGAGATTCCGCAGTTATGACGGCGCAAATCCTGCGTCGTTTACTCAAGGCACGTCAACTACAAACATGTCTGACGTGTTTGCGGGTGATTGGCGGCAGTTGATTATTGGGGCAGCGTCTCGGCTTCACGGTGCAGACCCTGGTGGAGCGGTATGCGGAGCTTGGCCAAATCGGGGTATCGCGCATTGGCACGGAGATATCGGGCTCACGCGGGCTCGTGCGTTCGCTGTGTACCGCTACCTGAAAAGCAACTGATGCCGAGCGTTGAGGAGCGGGAGCGGCTCGCGGACCTACGCGCCCAAGAGGTCGGCGATACGGTGCCCCGCTTTCGCCGCGGTTCATCCTCTCGCCGGGCTATGTGCGGGTCTTGGCGTACGCCAAATCGCTGATGGACCGCTGGTGCAGCTCACCTGGCCTTCTAGCGCCCTGTGGGCCAGCGAACGCGGGCGGTTGGTTGCGTAAGCTCGCTGAGCCCAAGGTCAAACATGCCATGTTTCCGCGGTGGAACGCTGTACGGCTGTGCCGACGCGAAGCTTCACGCCCTCTAGCCTAATCGAATCTACATTCGATAGGCTGGACCATGGCCACCGACGATCAACTGCTCTACAGTGCGCTACACAGCACCGCAATGCGGTACGCCGCCGAACGCCGCAACCTCCAGGAATCGATCGATGAGCTGCGCCGGATTGCCGACGGTCGCGACGAAGTCATCGCTGAGGCCGCTGGTATCGCGGCGGGAGCCTGGTACGCCTGGCCGTCGACCCATGCGGGTTATGAGCTGGTCGCAGCCGGAATGCTGATCATGGCCGCAGGTCATGAGGGTAAGCCGTTGGACTATCAAGCGTTGGAGCGCTGGACGCGCGTTGGCTTCGAGCGGGGGATGAGGTTCCGTAAGGGCGAGCGGTGAATGCTGCCTGCACGGGGAAAGACGAGAGCCCCGGGAGGCGTGTCCCGGGGCTCTTCTCGCGTTCGGTTGCCACCCGGGGAAGTAAGCGGCTCGACGGGCATCTCATTTTGAGCTCGCCGAGCCTGTTGCGCGGCCTGGGGTACCGCCACGCCGCGTCGTAACTGCTGTTTACCCCCGTTTGGTCGGCTGCACTCATGCGGTTGCAGGCCCGTTTGTTTAGCGTCGTGTTGCCGAAGCGGGATTTTACAGACTCCCTGACACACCGGTGACTGCGACGTATGGTGCCTTCCTGAAGAGCAACATTCGGACCGGTCTAGCCGGTCTCATCGCGCTAGAAATCTTCGTTGCCGTCCTTCGCTGAGGTAAGCCGAGCGAACTTTGCGACCGACCCTGGGCAATGTGCTTAGGGATCAGGCACTTGTTCTTAGCATCAGCTCCAGATGGTGCGGAGACCGAGTAAGTGAAGCGGAGTGAGGAATGCTGCAGCGGTTAAGGTGCCTGGGTGCTGAACGTCGCGCTCGCGGTCCTGTCCAGCCTGATCTGGGGCGTCGGCGACTACGCCGGCGGTAAGGCTACCCAGCACGCAGCTGCCCTAGCGGTCGTCTGGCTATCGAAGCTGGTGAGTCTGCCACTTCTCGCGGTATATCTGGTCGCGACGTACGTGCCGATTACACCGATTGGCTTGGCCTGGGGTGGCTTGGCAGGTGTGGCTGGGGTCGTTGGCTTGGTGCTGTTTTATCGTGCGCTCTCGGCAGGCGCCATGACGGTCGTTGCCCCGATAACAGGTGTCACCTCCGCCGCCATTCCGGTCGTTGTAGGCCTCCTCAGCGGCGAGCGCCCGTCAGCTTCTCGACTGCTTGGGGTGGGCTGTGCGCTGCTCGCGATAGCCATGGTCAGCCTCGCTCCGCAACCACCACGACAGCGCCAGTTGGCCAGTTCGAGGCTGGTCATCGCAGCGTTGGGGGCCGGCGCGGGCTTCGCACTGTTCTTCATCCTCATCGCCCTCGCGGGTGAGGCGGCCAGCGGCTCCGCAGGCCTCTGGCCAATCGCGGGTTCGCAATTCAGCGCGCTCATCATCTGCGGCCTGCTGCTCCTCATGATGCGACCCGGCCCCTGGCCTCGAGCTGTGGCCTTGCGGTTCACGATGGTGGCCGGCCCCTGCGACATGACGGCGAACGCGCTGTTCCTGGTAGCCAGTCGCAGTGGCGAGCTCAGCGTTGTTGCCCCGCTGGCCGCGCTCTATCCCGTGACGACCGTGATCTTGGCTTTGATCATCGACCATGAACGGCTGCGCAGCATCCAGGTAGCTGGCTTGGCTTTCGCCGTGGCTGCACTTGTGCTCGTGAGTGGGTAACAAGAGGCGTAGGAAGCGAGGCTATAGGAATCGCCTGTAGCCTCTCAGCGGGAGGCGAAACATGCACACAGGTTGCGAGTATCCCAGTCGGGTGGCGATGGTGAGCATGCACACCTCCCCACTAGCGACACCGGGCGTTGGGGACGCTGGAGGCCTCAATGTTTACGTGGCCGAGCTAGCCCGACGGCTCGGCGAGCGCGGGTTGAAGGTTGATGTCTTTACCCGCCGTGATAAGCCGGGGGTGCCGGACATCGTCGATGTTCATGAGCACACCAGAGTGATTCATCTCAAGGCGGGACCGGCCAAATATGTCCCCAAGGAGGCGCTGCAGTCTCTGACTGAGAAGTTCTGCGCTCAGTTGGAGGCCCGCCTTGATGGTCATGATCTGATCCATTCCCACTACTGGCTCTCTGGTGAGGTCGGCCTGGAGCTGAAGCGCAGGCGTGGCCTTCCCCTGGTGCACACCATGCACACCATGGCTCGGGTTAAAAACTCCAATCTGGGAGCGGGTCAGTCAGCCGAACCGCACGTACGCGTATGCGGCGAAGCCGCGATCGTACGAGGGGCCGACGTGCTGACCGCCAGCACCAGCGATGAAGCGGCCGAACTCCGTGCTAATTACGGCGCACGGGACGAGCAGATCATGATCGTTCCGCCCGGAGTCGACTTGCACACCTTCCATCCCTGCAATCAGCCCAAATCACGCGCCCAGTTTGGCGTGGCTCAAGACATCCAAGTGATCTTGTTCGTCGGTCGCATCCAGCCGTTGAAGGCGCCCGACGTGTTGATCAAGGCCGTTGCCGAGCTGGTGCGGCGCGACCCGGGGCGTCGTGATTACCTGCAGTTGATCATCATCGGCGGTCCGAGCGGCTCGGACGCAGAGTGGTCAAAGACACTTGGACCGCTGGCAATCGATCATGGCATCGAGGACATGGTGGACTTCCGGCCGCACTCCGAGCGCTCGGAACTGTTCCGCTGGTATTGCGTCTCTGACGTCGTAGCAGTCCCGTCCTACAACGAATCCTTCGGTCTCGTCGCGCTCGAGGCGCAAGCCTGTGGTCGCCCCGTGGTGGCAACAGATGTGGGAGGACTCCGGCACGCGGTCCGAGATGGCTACAGCGGTCTGTTGGTGAAAGGGCACGATGAGCGCGAGTGGGCCGATGCCCTTGCCGCGATCCTCGATGATCACGACGAAAGGATCACGATGGGCTCCAATGCGGCGGCATATGCGGCGACGTTCAGCTGGGACAACACCGCAGCTGCAACACTTCAGGCGTATCACAGGGCGCTGTTGACGGGCTTGCGCTGATCACACCGACCTTCCGCTAGCGCCCCAGAAGACCCGCTCCACAACCTGCCTGGCTCGCCGGGTCACCCGACGGTAATCGGCAAGCAGGTGCGAGGACTCTCCTGCGCCATAACCCAGCAGCTCGGCCAGGCTCGCCAGCTCCCGGTTGTCGCCGGGTAGCGAGTCCGAGCCGCGGCCGCGCATCAGCATGATCTGGTTGCGAATCCGGCTGGCCAGGGTCCAGGCCGCCTCAAGGTGCCCGGCGTCCATCGCATCAATCACGCCAGCTTCATGTGCAGCCCGCAAAGCCACAATCGTCTGCGTGGAGCGCATTGCTGGAAGCCGGTAGGCATGTTGCAGCTGGAGCAGCTGAACGGTCCACTCAACATCGGCGATGCCGCCGGGTCCGAGTTTGGTGTGTTTGGCAGGATCGGCACCTCGCGGCAAGCGTTCGGCCTCGACGCGTGCCTTGAGCTTGCGGATTTCAGTGAGCTGCGATGCACTCAGCCCACCTTCCGGCCAGCGGTGCGCGTCGATCTCGGCCATCAAGGCTTTGCCAAGTTCCTCGTCGCCTGCCAGAGCGTCGGCGCGAACCAATGCCTGGAGCTCCCAGGTCGACGACCAGCGGCTGTAGTAGTTGCGATAGGCGGTGAGGGAGCGGATCAGAGCACCGCCCTTGCCTTCCGGGCGCAGATCGGCGTCGATGCTTAGGGCGGGATCAGCGCTCGGTCGAGTGAGCAAGGTGCGCATCTCATTGATCACCGTAGTGGCGATCTTGGTCGGATCGCTGTCGGAGTTGGAAGCGTCCCCCATCACGAACATGGCGTCAGCATCCGAGGCGTACGACATCTCCCGCCCACCCCACCGGCCCATCGCAATAGCTGCGATCCGTGGCACCTCGCCGTTAGCGCCGTCGCATGCCACGGCCAGCGCAGCATCGATCGTCGCTGATGCCAGGTCGCTGAGCGCCTGCCCGACGCTCTGTACGTCGTTCTCCCCGAGAAGATCACCGGCCGCCACCCTGAACAGCTCTCGTCGGCGGATCGCCCTGATTGCCTCGACGGCTGCAACGCTGTTGCTCTGTCTGCCCGCTGCCGCATGCATCTCAGCCTTTAAGTCAGCCAGTGATCGAGGTCTCAGCTCTTGATCATCGGCCAGCATCTGAACGGTCTGCGGTGCCCGCTTGAGCAGCTCTACCGCGTACCGGCTGGACGCGAGGATACGGGCCAGCCGCTCCGCCATTGCACCCTCGTCGCGAAGCGCCCGGAGATACCACGGGGTTGTCCCCAGTACCTCTGAGACCTGGCGGAATGCCAGCAGGCCATGATCGGGGTTGGGTGCTCCCGCAAACCACCCCAGCATTGCCGGCAACAGCTGGCGTTGAATCTCGGCCTGCCTGGTCACGCCCTGACTGAGTGCTGCTATGTGGCGCAGTGCCGCCTGCGGATCGGCATATCCCAGCGCTTTCAGCCGGTCCAGAGCCGCGTCGGTGGTAAGTCTGAGCTCCTTGGACGGAATCTTGGCCACCGCGTCCAGCAGCGGTGAATAGAAGAGTCGCTCGTGCAGCCGGCGTACTCGCTGAGCGGTGTGCCGCCAGGTGCTCAGCAGCTCGTTCACCGGATCCTTGTAACCGAAAGAGCGGCCCAGTCGGCGAAGATCATGATCGTTGTTGGGCAGCAGATGGGTACGCCGCAGGTTGTAGAGCTGGATGCGATGCTCAAGTGTGCGGAGGAATCGATAGGCCAGAGCGAACCCTTTGCCATCCTCGCGCCCCACGTAGCCGTTGTCGATCAACGACTTCAGTGCCGGCAGGGTGGCACGGGACCGCAGCCGCTCGTCGATCCGGCCATGTACCAACTGCAGCAGCTGGACCGAGAACTCGACGTCGCGCAAGCCGCCCTCCCCCAGCTTGAGCTCTCGACCCTGATCACGAGCTGGGATGTGCGCCACTACTCGCTTACGCATCGCCTGGGTATCGGCGACGAAGTTCTCCCGCTCCGCGGCGCGCCAGACCATCGGCGCCACAAGATCAACGAAGGCTTGCCCGAGTTCTCGATCACCGGCAGCCGGTCGAGCCTTGAGCATCGCCTGGAACTCCCAGGTTTTGGCCCACTTTTCGTAGTAGATGCGATGACTGGACAGCGTACGTACCAGCTGGCCCGCTTTGCCTTCCGGCCTGAGGGCCGCATCCACCTCCCAGATCGTTCCGGCCGAGGTGTGGGCCGAACAGATGCGAGTCATGTCGGCGGCCATCCGAGTGGCGATCTGCACTGCCTGATCGTTGCTGATCAGCGGCGTACCGTCGGCATCTAGCACGGGCTCGGCGACGAAGAGGACATCGACATCGCTGACATAGTTGAGCTCCTGGGCACCGCATTTGCCAAGTCCTACGACCGCCAAGCGGGTCTTCAGAGCGTTCTCACCGAGCTTGAGTCGGCTGATCGAGAGCGCGGCCTCGAGTGTCGCGTCGGCCAAGTCCGAGAGCTCATCGGCGATATCAACAACGGCCTCGATCGGCTCTGGCGCACACAGATCGCGAGCAGCAATGCGCAGCAGCGCTCCACGATAGGCAAGACGCAGCTCGTCGCCCATAGTGTCGGTAGCGATCGGCACCGCCGACTCGGGATCAGCACCGGTCGCCACCAGCAACTCCTGCCGGAGCGACGCCGCAGGAATCTTGACCAGCTCCTTTTCGAGGAGCTCAATGTGTTCGGGATGGGCGATCAGGTGATGGGCCAGCCTGTTGCTGGCACCTAGAACCATGATCAGCTGACGAGCCAGGATTGGGGCAGCGGTCAAACGAGAGAGTAGGCCTGGCACCCGCTCGCAGAGCCGGTCCAGCTCCGCCAGTGCCTGATCCGGATCGGCAGACTGCGCCAGCACATCCAGCAACGGCTCATGCTCGTCGTCCCAGTGTTCGATGACGCGTGCTGCAGCCTCGGCGTCGACGAATCCCCGTCGCGCCAGGGTGCCTTGTGTCGTCTCGATCCGGATCATTTGCCTCGATGTTACTGAGAACGTTCGGCCTTGATCCCTCAGCATTCATCGACACTGCCGATGACTGGTACCGTCGCCGCGGAAGTCTTTGAACGATGCCAGGAGATCGTCAGTAATGGCGCCACGACTCGGACCGCAGGAGGCCTTGCTCGAGCAGTCCCGAACAGTAGTGGCGTGGTTGCAAGGTCTACCGACGGAGGTTTTCGAGCGGCCAACGGTGCTGCCGGATTGGAATGTCCGACAACTTGCCGGCCACTTGGTCCTCGTGCACGCCGGGCTTGCGGCATCGCTCCAACACCGGACCAGGGAACCTCCGCTTCCGATCCATGAGTTCGTGACGCGCTATCGGCGTGACGTGGAAATGATCATGGCGTCAACGCTGGAGGAATCCGCTGGACTTACCGGCCCGGAGGTTGCGGCGCGGCTGGAGTCGTCGATTGATGATCTTGTGGCCACACTGGATGGCGACGTCCAGCTGTCTCGAGCGATCATGACCGGCCGTGGTCCCACGACGATCGAGGACTATCTGGCAACCCGAATCGTGGAAGTGGTGGTACACACCGACGATCTGAATCGCTCGGTCCCGGAAGTGGCACCGGCCAGCCTCCAGCGGGGCGCCCTCGCGCGGTGTACGCGTACCCTTGCTGGAATTCTCGCCGGCCGGCATCCGGGCAGGTCGGTAGAGGCGCGAATCCCGCCGTACGCGGCCGTACAGTGCGCGATCGGCGATCCCGGGCCGACTCACACTCGCGGTACCCCGCCGAACGTCGTAGAGACCGACCCAGTGACCTTCTTGCGGCTAGCAACCGGCCGCATTGCCTGGGACGAGGCCGTTGCCAGTGGCACGGTGCACGCATCAGGCCTGCGCGCCAACCTGTCCCCAGCGCTCCCCCTGCTCTCCTAGAACACCGACTTGTCAGCGTCTCAAAGGGCTATAGCACTCTGAGACGCTGACAAGTCGGAGAGTTAGAGGACGGGGAGGAGACGAGTGAGCTCTAGCGGAGTCACCTGCCGGCGGTACTCATCGAACTCGGCACGCTTGTTGCGAAGGAAGAAATCAAAGACGTGCTCACCTAGCGTCTCGGCAACCAGATCGGAGCGTTCCATGGTGTGGATCGCCTCATCGAGGTTCCGTGGCAGCGGTGAGATACCCAGCGCTTGCCGTTCCCGCTCGGTGAGCGACCAGACGTCGTCCTCGGCACCTTCAGGCAGTTCATACTCGCCTTCAATCCCGGCTAGCCCTGCCGCCAGGATGAGCGCAAAGGCCAGGTAGGGATTGGCCGCTGAGTCGATAGACCGCAGCTCGATGCGTGCCGAGGACCCCTTGTTCGGCTTGTACATCGGTACCCGGACCAGCGCGGAGCGGTTGTTGCGACCCCAGCAGATGTAGCTGGGCGCCTCGCCTCCGCCCGCCAGCCGCTTATACGAGTTGGTCCACTGATTAGTCACTGCGGTGATCTCGGCAGCGTGCCGCAGCAGGCCGGCTATGAAGTAGCGCCCAATCTTCGACAAGTGATGTTCCGCGCTGGCGTCGTAGAAGGCATTGGTGTCGCCCTCGAAGAGCGACATATGCGTGTGCATGCCGGAGCCCGGGTGCTCGGTGAACGGCTTAGGCATGAACGAGGCGTAAATACCCTGGGATAGCGCAACCTCCTTGACGACTACACGGAAGGTCATCAAGTTGTCAGCCGTGGAGAGCGCATCGGCGTAGCGAAGATCTATCTCTTGCTGCCCAGGACCTCCCTCGTGATGGGAGTACTCGACCGAAATGCCCATCTGCTCGAGCATGGTGATTGCGCGACGCCGGAAGTCGGTGCCCAGACTCTGCGGCGTGTGATCGAAGTAGCCGGACTGATCCACCGGAATGGGCGGCTTGCCCGGCTTCATCGGGTCCTTGAAGAGGAAGAACTCCACCTCGGGATGGGTGTAGAAGGTGAATCCCAGATCAGCGGCTCTCTTGAGCGCGCGTTTCAGCACATAACGGGGGTCCGCGTACGAAGGCGAGCCGTCCGGCATCGTAATGTCGCAAAACATCCGGGCTGTAGCCGGACTGGTGTCACGCCATGGCAGCACCTGGAAGGTCGCGGGGTCAGGATGGGCGAGCATGTCGGACTCGTACACCCGTGCGAAGCCCTCAATCGCTGAACCATCGAACCCCATGCCCTCGGCGAAGGCTCCCTCGAGCTCCGCAGGTGCGACAGCAACCGACTTCAAAAAGCCAAGAACATCGGTGAACCACATACGGACGAACCGCACATCACGCTCTTCGATCGCCCGCAATACGAACTCGGTCTGCTTGTCCACCCGGCCAAGTCTGCCGTCCAGAATGTAACAACAGAGTTACGGGCTACAACCCAATCCTGGCTCGCCCTGAAAACCCGACGCTGGCGGACCCCATCAGGTCATTTTCGGGCGATAGCGTTCACACCAGGGATGGAAATTCAGGGGTGAAGGCCCTA
>Ga0307276_10000024_pt1 | contig 16177 bp, 17 predicted proteins | sample ER_DNA_115_FD_194477 | JGI IMG/M metagenome (GOLD analysis project Ga0307276, IMG submission 194477) | Bulk soil microbial communities from the East River watershed near Crested Butte, Colorado, United States - ER_DNA_115 | ecosystem: Environmental > Terrestrial > Soil > Floodplain | place...
GGGTCCTCGGCGATGGCGATCACATCTGCGTCGGTGCCGTCTCGGAAAACCACGGCGTTTCGCTCCATGGCTCGTTGCAGAGCACCGATGTCATCCCGCAGCCGAGCCGCTCGCTCGAACTCCAGCGCATCGCTGGCCGACCGCATTTCCCGTTCCAGCTTCTTGATCATCGGCCCCGCCTGGCCCGACATGAACTGGCAGAAGTCGTCGACAATCGCGCGATGCTCTTCAGCGGTCACCCGCCCAACGCACGGTGCGGAGCACTTGCCGATGTAGCCAAGGAGACAGGGCCGGCCAAGTTGCTTGTGGTTCTTGAATACTCCGGGGCGGCAGGACCGCATCGGAAATACTCGGAGCAGCAGGTCGACCGTCTCGCGGATCGCCCAAGCATGAGAGTACGGGCCGAAGTAGCGGGTGCCCTTTCGCTTCGCTCCACGGCCGACCATCACTCTCGGAAATTCCTCGGACAAGGTGATAGCCAACCAGGGATACGACTTGTCGTCCCGGTACTTGATGTTGAAGCGCGGATCGAACTCCTTAATCCAGGAGTACTCCAGCTGCAGCGCCTCGACCTCGTTCTGGACCACGGTCCAATCAACCTTGGCGGCAGTTTCGACCATTGATCGAGTACGGCTCATCATCGAAGCCGGATCCGCGAAGTAGGAGTTCAGTCGAGAGCGGAGACTCTTGGCCTTCCCGACATAGATGACCCGACCTTGGGCGTCGGAGAAGCGATACACCCCAGGCTGATCGGGAATAGAGCCCGGTGCAGGCCGGTAGGCCGAGGCTGGCCGAGACGAAACTGGAGGTACCACGCGCCCAGCGTAGGCCCGAGTGCTGGCATTTCGACTCTCGGTGACTCCGGTCAACCAGTTACGTATACCTTGCCCTCGAAGACCGCCGTCTCGGCTTCGGCAAGCGGCTTCGGAGCCGGCGGCCTGGTGACAGAGCCGTCCGTGATCGAGTACTCGCTGCCGTGACAGTTGCAGTGAATGACACCGTTTTCGACGGATGCGACCGGGCATCCCTGGTGAGTGCAGATCTTGCTGAACGCCTTGTATTTTCCCTTACTCGGCTGGGTTATCACGTAGTCGGCGTTCTCCAAGATGACGCCGCCGCCGACCGGCACTTTGGACGTCGCGACGCTTGGACCGCTGGGCGCCTTAGCCTGCGAGGCGGACGGTTTGGGGGAAGTCGCGTCGGCAGTCGGCGACGGCGAGGCTGGTGGAGGAGTCGTTGCGGCGGCTGGTGTGGCGGATGGCGGCCCGCTTTGGGCCTCGGCAGAGCAGCTAGCCAGCCCGGCGGCGCCGGTGCCGGTCAGGGCGAGCAGCCCAGCGGCTCGCAGCACGGTCCGCCGACTCGCAAGCGGCGGTTCGTGAGCTTGCTGTTGATCGCCGAGTTCGGTCACAGAAGACTCCTGGCGTGAAGACGCTTTTGCGAGCCCACACGAGATAGACCTCGATTTGGTTCGATCGCTACGGAGCTGCTCGCGCAAGGCCGGCGCGCGCAGCTGTAGGGAACACTTGCTCAGCTAGCAACAAGCGCTGGCTGGCTCGCCCTGATTGGGACGGCCCGACCATCCAGCAACGGGCGGAGGTATTCACCGGTATAGGACTTGGAATTGTTAGCGATCTGCTCAGGGGTGCCCTCGGCGATTACCAGGCCACCTCTTGATCCACCTTCAGGTCCCATGTCGATCAGCCAATCGGCGGTCTTGATCACGTCGAGGTTGTGCTCAATGACGACGACGGTATTTCCCGCGTCCACTAGGCGCCCGAGAACGCCAAGCAGCTTGCGGATGTCTTCGAAGTGGAGCCCCGTCGTCGGCTCATCGAGGACGTAGAGAGTCCGCCCGGTTGCCCGCTTTTGCAGTTCGCTTGCAAGCTTGACGCGCTGCGCTTCGCCGCCGGAGAGGGTGGGCGCCGGCTGTCCGAGTCGTACGTAACCCAAGCCAACGTCGACCAGCGTGCTGAGATGCCGAGCGATGGCAGGCAGCGGAGCGAAGACTTCGAGTGCCTCCTCGATCGACATGTCCAAGACCTCAGCGATCGACCTGCCCTTGTAATGGACCTCTAGAGTTTCCCGGTTGTACCGGGCGCCGTGGCATACCTCGCAGGGCACGTACACATCGGGCAGGAAATTCATCTCGATCTTGATCGTGCCGTCGCCTGTGCAGTTCTCGCAGCGGCCACCCTTGACATTGAACGAGAAGCGGCCGGGCTGATACCCGCGTACCTTCGCCTCGGGGGTCTCGGCAAAGAGTCGGCGTATGTGATCAAAAACACCGGTGTAGGTCGCCGGGTTGGATCGCGGCGTACGACCGATCGGTGACTGATCGACGTGGATGACCTTATCGATCTGATCAGCTCCGCTGATCGAGCGGTGTCGACCCGGCACCTCACGAGCGTTGTAGATGCGCTTCGCGAGGGCGTTGTAGAGGATGTGGTTGACAAGCGTCGACTTGCCGGACCCAGACACTCCCGTGACGGCGATGAGCTGGCCCAGCGGAAATGACACGGTGATGTTGCGCAGGTTGTGCTCGGCCGCCTTGTGCACCGTGATCTCCCGGCCGGGAAGGCGCGGACGCCGCGAGCTCGGCAGCGGGATCGACCGCCGCCGGGACAGGTACGCGCCGGTCAGCGAATCGCGATTATTCAGCAGCTCCTCGACAGTCCCCGAATGCACCACTCGGCCGCCGTGCTCTCCGGCACCGGGGCCGATGTCGACCGCCCAGTCCGCGGCCTTGATCGTTTCTTCGTCGTGTTCCACAACGATCAAGGTGTTGCCGATATCTCGCAGCCGCAGCAGGGTTTCGATCAGCCGGCGGTTGTCCCGCTGGTGCAGCCCGATGCTGGGCTCGTCGAGCACGTAGAGGACGCCCACCAATCCTGAGCCGATCTGAGTCGCAAGTCGGATTCGCTGCGCCTCACCACCGGAGAGGCTGCCCGTGGGTCGGCTGAGCGAGAGATAGTCCAGGCCAACGTCAAGCAGAAACTTCAGCCGCTCGTTGATCTCCTTGAGCACCCGCTCGGCAATCTGCCGCTCCCGCTCGGTGAGCTCGAGTTGGCCGAGAAACACAGCGGCCGCATCGATCGACATGGCCGACAGCTCTGCGATGTTCTTGCCACCGATCGTGACAGCTAGCGAGGTGGGCTTCAGCCTGGCGCCCTTGCAGACCCGGCAGGGCACCTCCCTCATATAGCCCGCAAAACGCTCCCGAGAGGTGTCGCTCTCCGCTTCAGCGTGCCGCCGCTCGATGTAGGGGATAACACCCTCGTATTTCGCGTTGTAACTGCGTTCCCGACCGTATCGATTCCGATAGCGCACATGCACCAAGCCAGGCACGCCCTCGAGCAGCATCTTCCTTGCCGACGTCGGCAGCCGCCGCCACGGAACCGTGGTCGAGAAACCGGCGCTCTCGGCCAGCGAGTCAATGAGTCGACCGAAATAGTCCGCCACATGTTGTGAGGACCACGGAGCGATCGCACCCTCGGACAGACTCTTGTCATCGTCGGGGACCACAAGCTCGGCGTCGACTTCCATTCGGGTACCCAGACCTGAACATGCCGGGCAGGCACCCCACGGCCCATTGAAGGAGAACTGCCGCGGCTCGAGCTCGTCGATGGCGATGTCGTGGTTGTTTGGACAGGCCATCTTTTCGGAGTAGGTGCGCTCGCGCTGCGGATCCTTCGGATCAAGATCCACGAAGTCGATCGCAACGACGCCCTGCGCGAGCTTCAGCGCAGTTTCCACCGAGTCGGTCAAGCGGTGCTTGACTGTCGGCTTCACAGTCAGCCGGTCGACGATGACGTCGATGGAGTGCTTGTACTTCTTGTCGAGAACCGGCGGCTCTACGAGCTGGACGATCTGTCCATCGACCCGCGCGCGGCTGAAGCCTTCGGCGGCGAGCTCCCGGAAAACCTCGACGTACTCCCCCTTACGGCCCCGAACGACCGGGGCGAGCACCTGAAACCTGGTCCCCTCCTCCGTGGCCATCAAGCGGTCGACGATTTGCTGCGGCGACTGCCGGCTGATCGGCTCACCGCAGATCGGGCAGTGTGGCCGACCGGCCCGGGCATAGAGCAGTCGGAGATAGTCGTAGACCTCGGTAATGGTTCCAACCGTGGAACGTGGGTTGCGGCTGGTGGATTTCTGGTCGATGGACACCGCCGGAGAGAGGCCTTCGATGAAATCCACGTCCGGCTTGTCCATCTGACCGAGGAACTGCCGCGCGTACGCCGACAGCGACTCGACGTAGCGGCGCTGGCCCTCGGCAAAGATGGTGTCGAAGGCCAGACTCGACTTGCCCGATCCCGAGAGTCCGGTGAAGACGATGAGAGCATCCCGCGGCAGCTCGAGCGAGATGTTCTGCAGATTGTGCTCGCGCGCACCCCGGACGACGAGACGGTCAGTCACGGAGCACATCGTATGTGCCCGCACTGACCTAATTGCACTCTGACGGACCGCCCGCCGGATTCGCCTCCTTCGTCGCTCGCGAACGTAGCGAGTCCTCCACGTAGCCGGCCCGCGAGCTCCTGCAGTCGGCGAAGCGGGCCGCCCGTCATAATGCCGGGGCAGTAGACACCGAAAAATGTCCGAGAGAATGTGATGGCGTTGAGACCTCCCCCGAACCTTGGTCGGGCACTACGGTATGGGGCATGACTGCCGCCGCATCTCCCCCAGCAACGCAGCTGGAGACGCTGCGCGGACTGGTGAGAACCGCCACCCAGCGCCTGCTGGGCGACACGATCTTGGTCACCGACGAACAATGGCGCGCTCCCAGCCGGCTGCCGGAGTGGACGCGGGGACATGTGGCCACGCACATTGCTCGACATGCCGACGCCATCTGCCGACTGACTGAGTGGGCACGTACCGGCGAACGGCAGAATATGTATCCCTCACCGGAGCACCGTGCTGCAGAGATTGAGGCCGGTGCCGGGCGCTCCGGTCTCGACCTCCAGATCGACATGGACACCTCAGCCGGACGATTGAGCTCAGTGTTCGAGGAACTCGACGACGACGCCTGGGACGCTGTCGTTGAGATGAGCCGAGGTGTCCAAGTGCCCGCACGGCTACTGCCCTTGGCACGTCTCCTCGAGGTGGTGATCCATCACGTTGATCTTGACGTTGGCTACGAGATAACCGATATCGACAACCAGACAGCGGAATGGCTGCTCGAGTGGTCTGCGTTCCGGTTGCGGGATCGCGAGGGCTTTCCGGAGTTGCAGCTGACGTCGGACTCTGGTCTGACCACGGCGGTAGGCAGCGTTGGGGAACCCGTGCCGATCAGTGGCAGCAGTGCCAATCTCCTTGGCTGGCTGCTGGGTAGAACAGACGCCTCCGCGATCACCGGAGGCACCGGCTTGCGACTACCGGCGTTCTGATGCTTGGCATCAATCATGTCGAACCCGGCGGTCCGCCGCTCGTCCTGCGGCTCTCCGCCTCAGTAAGCGTGATCAAGATCAGCGTCGGGCCGGTCGACAACAACGCATACCTGCTGCAACACAGCAGTGGTGGCGGCGTACTCATTGATGCCGCCAATGATGCTGATCGACTTCTCAAGATCATCGCTGATCAGCCGCTGGACGCCATTGTGACCACCCACCAGCATGCCGATCACTGGCAGGCACTACCGTCGGTCGCTGCTGCTACCGGGGCTCAGTTGGTCTGCGGCGATCCTGATCTTGAGGCGATCAGGATCGGCACCGAAGTGCGGGGCTTGCACGGCGTCTGGGACGGCGATCAGATTCAGCTAGGTAGTGAGTGGTTGGAGGTAATTGGGCTGGTCGGGCACACTCCTGGTTCGATCACTCTCGCGTACCCCGGCGCCGGCCGGATGCATCTGTTCACCGGCGACAGCCTTTTCCCTGGCGGGCCTGGCAAGACCAACACGCCTGAGGAGTTCAGGTCGCTGATGAATGATCTTGAAACTAAGATCTTCGGCCGCTTCGACGATGACACCGTGGTGCACCCAGGTCATGGCGACGACACGACACTGGGCACCGAGCGTCCTCATCTTGGGGAATGGCGGAGTCGGGGCTGGTGAGCCCAGACACATACAAACTCTTGTTGACCGACCTGTCGCGATATATCGTTGACGTATCGATGAGACTCGTCACGAGAGGATGGTTGACATGGGTGGCGCGTACGCAATGGGGGCACCGTGGCTCCGCTTCGCCGGCCGCTGCAATCCAGCGTGGGGCAGGGAGTTAAGCGATTGGTTGGCCAAGATGACCGGGGCCCGCGGCCCAGGCGGTCCGCAGGCATTCGGTCAATGGGGATCCTCAGCGGGTCCGGGCTTCGGTAGTCGGGGCTTTGGGGGTCCAGGCTTCGGGCCGTGGTGGGGCGCAGGTCGAACCTGGCGCGCTCCGAAGGCCCGCCGCGGGGATATCCGGGCGGCCATTCTGGCGGTCCTGGCGGAGCAGCCGATGAACGGCTATCAGATCATTCAAGAGATTGCGACCCGAAGTGGCGGAGTCTGGAAGCCGAGTCCTGGCTCGATTTATCCGACTCTGCAACAACTCGAAGACGAAGGCCTGGTGCGTGTTGAGACCGACGCTGGGCGTCGCGCGTACACCTTGACTGACGAAGGTCGTGCCTACGTCACCGAACACGCCGACGAGGTATCCGCTCCCTGGCAAGCCATGAGCGAGGCCGGCGAGGAAGACGACGGATTCAAACCGCTGATCGGTCAGGTAGCGGGTGCTGTGTGGCAAATCGTGGCTACTGGATCGCCCGAACAGCAGGCAAAAGGCCGCGAAGCCCTGGTCGAGTTCCGACGCAAGTTGTACTCCATCCTTGCTGAAGACGACTCTGCGCCGGACAATGGTTCATGACTCGTTACTTCCCAGGCAAAGTAGGTCTTCCCCCGGGCAACGCACTGTGGGTGTGGCCGATGCCGTACGGGCCGATGGAGTCTCGGCCCACCCATAGGGTTCCGGTGAGAATTGGCGATGCGGAGCGAGACCGCGCTATCGCATCTCTTGGTGATCATTTCGCTGCAGGTCGGCTGACGGCGGAGGAGTTTGATCAGCGTATGGATCAAGCCCTCAAGGCCCGCTTCAACGAGGACCTCGAACCGCTGTTCGCCGATTTGCCGCGGACCGTGGAGCCGGACGCGCAGTCCAACTCCAATCGCCGGCCAGATCTCCATCTCGCATGGTCAGCGATGCTCTGGATGGCGCCGCTGATCGTTATCTTTGCGGTGGTAGCAGCCGTGGTGCTGAGCGCTCCCTGGCTCGTATGGATCTTCCTGTGGGTGTTCTTGATCACCGGGCTCTTCCGGCGTCGCCGGCGCTACTACTACGGACCACGCCGCTACTACGACGTGTAGCCGGACAGTCCCGAGGCGCGAGGTGGTCCGCGTCAGTGCCCGTCCGCGGTATTTGCCGTCCGCGTCACGGGCCGCCAGTGCGCCCGGCGACGTGGCAAACATCTGAAATCCGAGCGACAACAACTGCCGCACCTTGTTTGATGGTCGGGTGCAGGCCTTCAAGGACGGGCGAAGCTGGCAGATCGGGACAGCCCGCGAAGTCAGCTGGATTGCGAACGGGACGACGGAAGACCTGTCGATAACTGCGGCGATCCCACCGGCCTTCGAGGCGTACGCCACCTGCTACGAACCTGATGGAGTGACAATCGAGGCGCACGAACGCGCTGTCGTGGAGCAACTGGTGCAATTCACCGCTGACCAGCCATGGTGGCTGGGCTATCTCGAGACGGGCGCCCACAGTGTTGTCTTCGATGACGCCCCAAGAGTGTCGCTTTATTGGGGCTGGCCCTATGTACTGATCGCCGCGGGTCCCGAGCAAGCTCTTACCTGGCGAACGGGTCATATCCGAGCGGAGTACGGCGTCCTCCCTGACTTGTTCTTTCCTCAAGATCGATCGTGGCTGGTCTCGGCTCTCTGGGACGACACCTGGACCTGTATTGGCGGATCGAAGATTCTTATCGAAGCCCTCCACCGCGATCCACTGGTTCACGCTCACCGCGTTCAGCGAGGTGTTGACCCCAAACCCCCAGGACGCGACCGCGATGACGGGACGGCGACGGCGACGGAAACAGATTCCAGGATGCCCTTGTGGTACCGCGACACGTGATCAGGCGCGCTCTCGGGATCACTCGTTCGGTGATCATCTACTACGGCCCAGCCTGGCGCCGGCGCCGGATGGATGCTTTTTACCGGCAATTCCTTCAGGCCGGTGACCTGGCTTTCGACATCGGTGCCCACGTCGGCAATCGGGTACGCGTTTTCCGCCAGATCGGCGCCCACGTGGTGGCGGTTGAGCCGCAGCCTGACTTCGTTGCGGTGTTGCGGCTGCTCTATGGGCGCGACCCGGCGGTCACCATCGAGCACAGTGGCGTAGCGGCAGAAACGGGCCAGGGGAATCTCCATCTGAGCAGCCGTACGCCGACCGTCTCGACTTTCGCCGATTCTTGGATGAGCGATGTCCAGTCGGACCGACGATTCCAGCGCGTTCAGTGGGACTCAGTCATCAGCGTCCCGTTGATCACCCTTGACGATCTCATCGCGCGGCACGGTGAACCGCAATTCTGCAAGATCGACGTCGAAGGATTCGAACACAAGGTGCTGAGCGGCCTCAGCCGGCCCATTCCGGCGTTGTCCTTCGAATACATTCCCGTGGCGGCCGAACACGCGATCGCCTGCGTCGAGCGAATCAGTGCTCTCGGTGACTATCGCTATCGACATTCGCGAGTAGAGACTCACCGGTGGGCCGGGCGCAGCTGGTCGGAGCCGGGGACCATGATCAACATCTTGCGAACCTTGCCGACCAGTGATGATCGATCCGGAGATGTGTATGCAGTCCGCAGCGATCGGCTACCCAGAAGCGAGGTCGATGACCAACCGGACCGTTAACGAAAGATATTCAGGGTGCGGGGACTGTCGAACTCCGAGCCTGGAACCCGAGGCAGGTCGAGCGCATCGGTAGCCAGGTTTGCAAGATCACCATTCCGAATGGGTTGCTTTCCGTGATAGCTGGTGCGACTACCGCCGGGGCTGCGGAAGCTGGGACTGAGGCCATAGAGGTTGCGGCCGGCAGCGACGCCTGGACCCCAGGCCATAAAAGGGATCCGGAAGTTCTGCAGCTTGCTGGCCCCATAGTGCGCTGCGCCCCGGCCACCGTGGTCGGCGGTCAGAATCACCAGGGTGTGGCGCCGTAGGCCGGCGACAGTGTCGAGAATCCGTCCGAGCAGCCGGTCAGTGCGTCTGACAGCGTCAAGGTATTGCGGGCCCATGAAGCCAGAGGCGTGGCCAGCACGATCAGGTAGCGACAGGTGCACAAAGGTGAAGTCTCGCGGGTTCCGGCGCAGTTCTGCGGTGACCTTGGAAACCAGCCGCGTGTTGTTGCGATCGATGGTGAATCTATCGATCTTGGCTCGGCCATCGTTACGCCCGACCCGATCCTGAGCGCCATGAGTGTTCCACGTCCGCTTGTAGAGCCTGAACTTGGACTTAGCGCCGAAGAAAGCCGTCGAGCCACCGTGGTCGTGCACTACGTCGAACACGCTGGCCACGTAGTGCCCAGCGGCCTTGTGGACGGTGCTGCCGTTGTCGAAATTTTCGGTGTAGCCATGGCCCCCATGCTTGGCGTCTACTCGTCGGCCGGTAAGCATCGCCGTGTGATTGGGCGTGGTGCTCGTCTTCTCGCGGACGGTACGGGCGTTCAATGTGAAGGCGCCCTCGCGCATGAGCCGGTGAAACGCCGGGGTTCGGGACTTGCCAAGTTCTTCGATGGCCCGAGGGTTGAGACCATCGATTGAGATGGCGATCACGTGGTCGATCGGATCGTCGGCAGACTGATCATCGGGAGTGTGAGGCAGGATCGACGTTTCCGCTGCTGATGGCGTAATCGGCGGCGGCGCGGGTGATACCACCACGGGAGAGGCACCGCTGCTTGGTGGTGTGGCGTGACATCCCGCGGCCAGGACGGCAGTCGCGATCAAGATGGCCGGCCATGACGTCCGGAGGCGTCGAACGGTCATGAGCTCGACCCTAGTCGCGGCCACTCGTGCTTGGGAATGTGACGCGCTGCGCTACTGGGCAAGGAGTGTGCGAGACAGCGGCGTGTATCAGTTCGAGCCGGCGCCCCGCGCCGCAAGGAAGATCGCAAAGATCACCGCCGCCGCAGTCGCAATACCAAACGCCATCGGAGCGCTCAGTCTGTTGATCAAGATCGCAACCAGAAAGCAGAACAGCGCGAACCCGTCGAGGCCCGGGACGATTCCGCGCAGCAGTGCAAGAATCCCGGCGTGACCTGCCTGTGCTGTCGTGAAGGCGCAGACCACGCTCAATGCGATGGGAAAGGGCGCCAGCACTCCCGTCAGCGCAGGGCCTAGCATCTCCGCGAGACCGGTCACCAGCAGAACCAGAAGAGCAGTTGCGACCGCTCTCGCTGGGAGATCCCACCACGGTGTGGGGACAAGTGACGGAGGCGGTTTGCCCAGTCGGCGCAGCAGTGCGCCGGCTCCGTGCAGAGCCAGCAGGGCGAGCAACAGCGCACCTATCGCTGGCACATGTATCTGAGCCAGAGCGAGATCCGCGAGAAGCACCGCGACCCAACTGGCCAGCAAGGTCAAGAGCCAACCGTGATTCCTCGACACGTAGGCGAAGATCAACACGAACAACGCCAGCGGCACGATTGCAAGTGTGGCGGCGCGGGCCGCAGCGGCGGCGAAGCGGCTGCCATGATCCAAATACAAGATCAGCAAGATCGGGCCGGCGACGATTGGCAGTACGACGAGAATTCCGGCCAGTCGCGGACCCCAACGACGCCCGGCGAGTGAGGAAGCGACCACCAATAGCGGGGCAAGCAGTAGCTTCAACGCCAAGACGGTCATGGGTGCCGAGTATCCCAGGTGGCTGCTCGTGGCGACATGTTGATCTTGGGGGCCTTACCTCGCAAGACTAGCTGCTTGATGCAGGAGGGGGACACTGAGCACATGGCGCCACAGCAGGTTCGCGTCAGACTGCTGGGCGGCTTCGACGTCCAGGTCGACGGCGTTGCCGTTCCGGCAGGAGCCTGGCGGCTCGGCAAGGCGAGCTCGCTGCTGAAACTGCTGGCTCTCGCTGAGGGCCATCGCATGCACCGCGATGCGGTTGTCGAGGCGCTTTGGCCAGACCTCAGGGCTGCGGCGGCGACCAACAATCTGCATCAGACACTGCATTCGGCGCGTCGTGCGCTGGCGGTCGCCGGGGCGAGGGCTGACGTGCTTCGACTGCGAGACGGCGTTGTCACTCTCTGCCCCGAGTGCGTGTTGGGCACCGACGTCCAAGACCTCGAAGCAGCACTCGACAAGGCCTTGGCTGCGGACGACTCTGACCTGTTGCTCGATGTCGCCGCGCGGTGTGCTGAGGGACTGCTGCCTGAGGACCGTTACGAAGACTGGGCAGGTCGGTACCAAGATCACATTGCGGACCTGTGGCGCACGGCTGTGCTTGCTGCGGCAGCCGGTCTGATTGCGCAAGGCAAGGCGTATGAAGCGGCCAGCGCTCTCGAGCTCGTGGCGGAGGCTCGCGCCACCGACGAGAAGGTTCATCGCGCCCTCATGCTGGCCTACGACGGCGCCGGACGCCGCTGGGACGCAGTCGCGGTCTATGAGTCGTTACGCAGCCGCCTGGACCAGGAATACGCCGCCACACCCGACGTGGAGACCACGACTCTCTACCGCCGCCTACTCGCCGGACAGACAGATGCGAGCGCTAGCGCACAGGTTTACCTGCCAAGTCCAGCGACGCGATTCGTAGGACGTCAGCGAGAGATTGAGGAGCTTGTCGCACTCTGTGCCAGGAATCGCCTGGTGACGCTCTGTGGGCCGGGCGGCGCCGGCAAGACTCGGCTGGCGGTCGAGGTGGCGCGGGCAGTTGGGAGGACATCGTCCTACGCCGATGGACTCTGGACAGTAGACCTCTCCGGCGTACGAGATTCCGCGCTCGTCCCGGCTACCGCTGCATCGGCGTTGGGGCTGACTTTGTCTGGTTCGCGGCCAACGGTGGCCGCCCTCGCTGCCCAGCTCGCCTCCCGGGAACTCGTGTTGGTCTTGGACAACTGCGAGCATGTGATCGATAGCGCGGCCGCATTGGTACGGGCGACGCGTCGATCATGCCCGACATCCCATCAGCGAACACGCATATACCTACGGTCATGATCGCGGAGCGCGGCGGCTCTGATCGGCTGAGCGGCCAGAACGCTCAAGGAGCCCCGACTTCAGTTCCCCGCTGACGCCCCACCTTCTCCCTCGACGCCCCCACGTATAGGTGGAGCGTCGACAGCAGAAGTGGGGCGTCAGCAACCGGGCATGAATGGAGCCAAAACGTGGAGGTCGACCGCCCAGGCGACTAGCCGGTGGCGCGGCCAGTCAGCTTGTCGCGTAGCCGGTCGACGAGGCCTACTCCAGGGCCGACGAGCTTATGGAAAACCTCATTGTTCGGTGCGAGCGGATGCGGCCGGGTCGGTGCCAGTTTCTTCGCGTTCTCGACCTTTTCTCCGATCTCGATCAGTTCCTCCCGAGGCACCTGGGCCCGCAACTGCGGAAACTGCTCGTCCTCCTCGTCGCTGACATGATCACGCAGAATGTTCTCCAGCTCCGCGAGCAGTTGAGCGAACTCCGGACTCTGGGCGTCGACCGACTCGAGTTTCTTCATCGTCTGCTCGAGTTCCTTGTGTTCGGAGACGTCATGTTCGACAGCCTCGTCGCCGTCCGGTAGGTACTTTTTCATGGCGGGGTAGACGTACATCTCCTCGGCGACCGAGTGACGCACCAGCTCACTGATCACGGTGTCGGTGAGATCCCGGCGCACTTCGGCATCAGTGGTGATCTTGATCTGCTGTAGCAGGGCTAAGACCTCGTGGTGGTCGGTCGTCAGTATGTCAACGACGTCTTGATCAACGGGTGTGTCGGTCATCTTCGCTCCTCATGTAATTGGTTCGATGAGCCCCGCGGACCCTACCCTCAAGCGGCGTTCTCAATCCATCGGCATGATGACCGTTACGGTGACAGAACGACCTTGACGCAGTCGTCTTGCTTTTGCTTGAACACCTCGTACGCGTCCGGCGCCTGATCCAACGGCAGACGATGGGTGATGACGAAGCTCGGGTCGATCTCGCCGCGTTCGATCCGGTCGAGCAACGGCTTGGTGTAACGCTGGACGTGGCATTGGCCAGTCCGGAGCGTGATGGAGCGGTTCATTATTGACCCGATCGGGAACTTGTCCATCAGTCCGCCATAGACGCCAACCACCGAGACGATGCCGCCATTGCCGCACGCCAGAATTGCCTGCCGTAACGCTGCTCCGCGGTCGGTTTCTAGCCGCACGGCCTGCTTGACCCGGTCATAGAGCTGCAACGGGCCGAAGTCCGTATGGGCCTCGAGGCCAACGGCGTCGATGCAAGCATCCGGCCCCCGCCCGGCCGTGATGTCCCTCAGTACTTCCAGGACGTCTGCTTCTTCGTAATTGATCGTCTCAGCACCGGTCTTCTCACTGGCCATCTGAAGCCGGTAGTCGAACCGGTCAATAGCGATGACCTTTTCCGCACCGAGCAGAAAGGCGCTAGCCATGGCAAGCAGTCCGACCGGCCCGGCACCCCATACCGCGATGACGTCACCCGGCTTGATGTCGCACATCTCCGCTCCCATGTACGCGGTCGGGAAGATGTCGGAAAGGAAGAGCACCTGGTCATCTGACAGGTCGTTTTCGATCTTGATAGGACCCACGTCAGCGAATGGGACTCGGGCGTACTCGGCTTGGCCGCCGGCGAACCCGCCTGTGAGGTGTGAGTAGCCAAATATGCCGGCGCCAGCGTGGCCCCAGAGCTTTTCGGCCATCCCGGCGTTCGGATTGGAGTTCTCACACAGCGAGTAGAGCTCGGCGTTGCACGAGTTGCAGGCTCCACAGGCTATTGGGAAGGGTACGACGACTCGGTCGCCGACCGACAGCCTGCTGACGCCGGGACCGACCTCGACCACGTTGCCCATGAACTCGTGGCCCAAGATGTCGCCCTCCTCCATGGTCGGGATGTAGCCGTCGTAGAGGTGGAGATCGGAGCCACAGATAGCGGTCGAAGTGATCTTGATAATGGCATCGCGCTGATTCACGATCACGGGATCCGGAACGTCTCGCACCTCGACGGTGTTGCGCCCCATCCAACAATTGGCACGCATGGCAATCTCCTCCTCAGTCGCTACTCGTCGGTGCCACGGGCTCGGCAGGGCGCTGCTTACGCTGCTGCTTCGCGTCGGTGCCTTCAGGGCTTCCCTCCGAGCGAATGACTTCGCCCGCCTCCAGGACTTGCTTGAGCCGGCGCAGTGCATCATCAAGCTGACGCTGCGGATCTGTTCCGACTGCCGCAGCCACCTTTTGGCCTAATCCCCCGCCCGGCGCGGTCTTGTCGAGAACGACGCGAACCTCGGTGCCGCGATTGCCGGGCGCTGGGGCAAATGAGGCCTGCGCCGCCTCATCGGACAGCGGTGGCTCTGCCTCCGGTAGTCGAGCCATGATCTCTTCCTGAGAGCGGTTGATGGTCACCGCCGATGCTGCGCTCATAGAATTCCTTTCGCCGATGCCTTTTCGTTGCAGGCCATCATGATGCGGTCGCTGGTCGGCGATGCTTGCTCGACGGGCCACACGTCAACGGTGGTCCCTGCAGCCCCGCAGGCCAGCTTCGGCCACTCGCGAGCCGTTACCCAGACTGGCTGTGGGGAAACGAGCCGCGCATCGATTGCTTGCAACGTGGCTGCTCGCCAAGGGTTTCGACTGGTCCACGTTCGCGACCTGCGAGTGATCATTCGACGGTGTATTTGTCCCGCAGATGCACAGGTTCGGGTTCGGGCGCTCGGTTCCGCTTGGCCTGTCGTGACTGGTAGGTGAGGTTCAGCGCCTCTACGCAGATGGCAAACGCGATCGGCCCATAGATGAAGGGTTTGTCGATGTGGAAGTCGAAGCCTTCAGCGATCAGGCTCGCGCCGATCAGCACCAGGAATGACAGGGCAAGCATTTTGACAGTCGGGTGACGGCTGACGAATCCGCTGATCCAGCCAGCGGTAAACATCATCAGCACGACGGCGAGCACCACCGCGGCGATCATGATGTAGAGCTCGTCCACCATGCCGACAGCTGTGATCACCGAATCGAGAGAGAACACCATGTCAAGCAGCAGGATCTGGATGATCACTCCGCTGAAGGTCGCCGTCCGCCCGGTTGATCTCTCTGCTTCATGCCCCTCGAGTTTCTCGTGAATCTCGGTGACTGCTTTGTAGACCAGGAAAGCGCCACCCAGGATCAAAATGAGGTCTCGTCCGCTGATCTCGAGTGCATCCCATGGTCCGATGCTGAACAGCGGCGCAGTGAGGCCGACGACCCAGGAGGCTGCAAACAACAGTCCGATTCGGAAAACCATGGCCAATGAGAGACCCAAGATTCGGGCCTTGCGCCGCTGTTCAGCCGGCAACTTGTCGGCCAGGATCGAAATGAAGACGACGTTGTCGATGCCAAGGACGATCTCCAGCAAGAGCAGCGTGACGAAGGCGATCCACAGGTCCGGGCTGCTGAAGAATTCCATGGCCCTCTGATACCCATCGGCGCACTTTTCGGCCCGTTTAAATGCCTGATGGGCGCGTCAGGTGACGACCTCGTAGTGCCGCACCGTCCGATCACGTTCGATCAGGAAGCGATCATCCTCGGGATAGAAGACTGCTTGATCAATGTCGTCGCCCGCGAACGCCCTGATGCTGTCTGGAGAATCCCAGAGCGAGAACGTGATGATCTCCGATCGATCGCCGTCATCGCGACGCAGCATCCAGGCCCCTTGGTTGCCAGGTGTTGATCTGTACTCAGCTATGCCGGTGTTCGCTATGTAATCGGCGTACGCGTCCGCGTCCTCGCGGCGCACAACACCTCTCCAAATCCGCGCGATCATGGATTGACACTAGCGAGCAGAGCGGAATGAAACTCTCGACTGCAGGCGAAGGCCCACGGAAAGTGTCAGACCTAGGCTCTAATGTGAACATATTCGATGAGCAGCTGGGCGGGGCCAACGCGGCGGCGACACTATCGCTGGCCTCGACCACGCACTGCCTGGTCCGGCAGCAGGAGTGCAAGCTCCTCGAACTTGCGGCGCACTGGGCGGACCTTCATCACCCCCGACAGCCAAGCACCCGC
>Ga0307276_10000028_pt1 | contig 15042 bp, 15 predicted proteins | sample ER_DNA_115_FD_194477 | JGI IMG/M metagenome (GOLD analysis project Ga0307276, IMG submission 194477) | Bulk soil microbial communities from the East River watershed near Crested Butte, Colorado, United States - ER_DNA_115 | ecosystem: Environmental > Terrestrial > Soil > Floodplain | place...
CGATCCCGAAGAGTCCCAGCGCTTACTGACCACCTTGCGCCGTGACACGCGGGCCGCGCTGGCCGACGTGCGCCGGCTGGTAGACAATCTTCGACCGCCGGCGCTGGATGAGCTCGGGCTGATTGGAGCGTTGCGGCAGCGAGCTGATCAACTTGCCTGGCGTGCCGATGGGGAGTCGGTGCAGGTTCGACTCGATGCTCCCGAAGAGGTGCCGGCCTTGCCGGCCGCGATTGAAGTGGCGACATACCGGATCGCTACCGAGGCATTGACTAACGTCGTACGCCACTCCAAGGCAACGGGTGCCGTGGTGCGGCTGCACTGCGACCAGCGGCTCGAACTATCGATCACCGATGACGGACCGCCCAATGGCGCGTGGGCTCCGGGCGTCGGGCTGAGCGCGATGCGGGAGCGCGCGGCGGAGCTCGGCGGGTCATTCCAGGCTGGCCCGACACCAACCGGGGGCCACGTTGTGGCCTCGTTTCCGCTGTCATGAGCGACATCCGCGTCGTACTGGCCGATGATCATCCCGTGGTCCGCGCCGGTCTGGCCGCGCTGCTCGGATCTTTGCAGGGCATCGAGGTGGTAGGCGTGGCCGCTGACGGTCGGGAAGCCGTACGCGAGGTGGTGCTGCAGCGGCCCGATGTGGCACTGCTCGATCTGCAGATGCCTGGTCAGGACGGCTTCGCCGCCACTCGAGAGATCATTCGGGCCGCCCCCGAGGTCGCGGTCTTGATCTTGACCATGTTCGATGATGATGACTCTGTCTTCGCAGCGATGCGGGCTGGCGCTCGGGGCTATGTGGTCAAAGGCGCCGAGCAGGAGGAGATCGGGCGGGCGATCCGGGCCGTCGCATCTGGTGAAGCGATCTTCGGACCCGGAATCGCGCAACGGGTGCTGCGCTTCTTCGCGACTCCAGCGCCGGCGGCTGATCCGTTTCCCGAGCTAACTGCGCGGGAACGCGAAATCCTTGATCTGCTGGCCGCGGCGATGCCGAATTCCATGATCGCGACGCGTCTCGGTCTCTCGCCGAAGACGGTCGCCAACCACTTGTCGTCGATCTTTACCAAACTTCAAGTCGCGGACCGAGCTCAAGCGATTCTGCGGGCGCGGGACGCCGGACTGGGGGTTCGCCAGGACACTCCGTAGCGCCAGCCGGCTTGCTCCCACGTACGTTTCCGCCAGTTTGGTGGCACAAGAGCGCCCAACCCGGCCGAGCGCGTACGTTTCCGCCAGTCTGGTCGAAAACGCACGCCGAGCAACTGACGCCAGCCTCACCCGACAAATCCGCCTCTTGTAGATTTTTCGGTGCCGACGACAAGGGAGGACTCGTGACGGGCAGCGGGGTTCCAGCACAGACCGGTTATGTTCCGGTGAACGATCTCCAGATGTATTACGAGATCCATGGCACGGGACAGCCTCTCGTGCTCTTACACGGCGCGTTCTCCGCAATCGGCACCTCGTTCGGACAGCTGCTGCCTGCCCTTGCCGAGGGCCGGCAGGTCGTGGCCTTTGAGCTCCAGGGTCATGGGCGTACCGCCGACATCGATCGCCCATTGACCCTCGAAGGTTTAGCGGATGACGTTGCCGCGGCAATTGATCAACTTGGCCTCGGCAGCGCGGACATCTTCGGTTACAGCACAGGTGCAGCTGTGGCACTGCACCTGGTTCTTCGGCATCCCGAGGTAGTGCGCAAGCTCGTGCTCGCCTCGGTCACCTACACCATGGCCGGCGTCCATCCCGGTCTGATGGAGGGACTGGGCGAGATGACACCAGAGATGATGCATGGCTCGCCGTGGCATGACGAGTACGTCCGCATCGCGCCGCGTCCCGAAGATTTCCCGAGGCTGTTCGCGAAGAAGACAGAGATGGACCGGCAGATCAAAGACCTGCCAGCCGACGCGATCAGCGCGATCAAAGCGCCAACCTTGTTGATCATCGGAGATTCTGATCTTGTCCGTCCAGAGCACGCAGTGGAGATGTTCCGGCTGCTCGGTGGTGGCGTCTTTGGTGACACTCCAGCTGGCCTGCCGAATTCACAGCTCGCGGTACTTCCGGGTACATCTCATGTCACCGTGGTGAACCGCGCCGATCTGCTGCTGCCGATGATCACGTCGTTTCTTGACGCGCCCATGCCGGCAACTGGCTAAGGATCAAGCCTTCCGCACAATCCGGACATGCAGAGCCGCCGGCGTACCGACAAAGTCTGCGATCTCATACCCATCCGGCGCCTGGTCGAGGTCATCCCAGAGCCGTTCGCCGCTGCCCAACAGCATCGGCGCGTACGCCAGGTGCATTTCATCGACCAGACCGGCGCGCAGATATTGCTGGATGGTTGAGGCGCCGCCAGCGAGCCGGACGTCCTGCCCGTCGGCCGCCTGGTACGCCGCCTCTAGGGCCTCTTCAAGACCGCCAGTCACGAAGTGAAAGACAGTCCCGCCCTCCATCGTGATCGACTCTCGCGGATGATGTGTCAGGACGAACGTCGGATGATGGTACGGCGGATTGTCGCCCCACCAGCCCTTCCACTCGTCGTCGGTCCAATCACCGCGGATCGGCCCGAACATGTTGCGGCCCATGATCGTCGCCCCTAGGCCTTCCTCACCGGCAGCGGCGAAACGATCATCAACACCTTCATCACCGCCCTCTTCGCCGAAGATCTTGTGGAACGTGCGAGTGCCGAAGAACCAGTTGTGGAGCTGCTCTCCGCCAACACCAAGGGGTTCGTCGAGACTTTGACTAGGTCCGGCGGCGTAGCCGTCAATTGAGACGCTGAAGTTATGGACGCGTAGCTTCGGCATTGATCCTTCTGTTCTGCGCGGTTACGTGGCGCTTCGCATATGTTGCAACAGTGACGTACGAGCAAGATCCGCGGGTTGATACCTACATTGACACGCTACCTGTGTGGCAACAGGAGATCTGCCAACAGGTTCGCGATCTTGTCCACGCCGTCGACCCGGAAGTGGCTGAGACCACAAAGCGGCGGGTGCAACCCTACTTCGTACTCGACGGCAACATCTGCGCACTGCTTGCGGCCAAGGATCACGTCAACGTATTCCTCTACGACGGCGCGATCGTTCCCGATCCTGAGGGCATCATCACCGCGGGCCACGACAACAAGACCGCCCGTACTGTCGCGATACGCCAAAACGAAAAGATCAACACTCGGGCACTCAGCGAGATGTTCCGACAGATCATCGCCAATAACCGCGCCGGCGGCTGGCGCAAGATCAAGAAGGAACAATGACTAACCTCGAAGATGGAAGGCCAGTGAACGGGCGCGAAATCCCTCCACGGGCGTGGCAGCTGGACGCGGCGAGTCTTTCCGATGCCAACAAGGCGCTGCGCATCCTGCCCCGCGAACTCCGCCCCTACAGCAACGGCATCCGTATGGTCGGGCGGGCGGTGACAGTCACCGCATCTGCTGATCTTGTGCCGGTGCTCGCGGGCCTGCAGCAATGCGGTGCCGGCGACATTCTGGTAGTGGACGCCGGCACCACGGAGCACGCGGTGCTTGGTGAACTGTTCGCAACCGAAGCCGTACGGCGTGGCATGGCCGGCATTGTTGTCTACGGGCTCTGCCGCGACACCGCGACTCTGGCCAAGCTGCCGATTCCCATCTACTCGCTCGGCACGACACCGCGCGCCGTAGGAGCAACACGGCTTCCAGTTACCCAGGAGGCCATTCGTCTCGGAGATGTCGAGGTTCGACCTGGCGAATTTCTGGTCGGCGATGACGACGGCATCGTCGTGCTGAATGACGCAGAATTAGATGCGGCGTTGCAGACTGCCGAGGCCATCCAGCGACGCGAGGGCGCGATACGGTCTGCCATTCAGGACGGCACGTCATTGTTCGAGCAGCTGAACTTCGCCGAGCACCTCGATGATCTTCAGGCGGGCCGTCCGAGCGCGTTGACGTTCACAGTGGAGTGAAGCGGGAACGTTTTGACGGCTGTGCTGTGAACCATAGGGTCGGGCCCAGAGCAAAGGGCTTTCACCTCTCGCTGCCTGGCTATCAGCAAACGCCGCTTGTTGAGCTTCCCGAACTTGCGGCCGAGCTCGGTGTGGCGACGGTGTTCGTCAAGGACGAATCCAACCGTCTCGGCTTGCCGGCATTCAAAATCCTCGGTGCCTCCTGGGCAGTGAACTGCGCGCTGAGCCACCGCAGCGGTTTTGAGGTGCCGGCTAAGAGCCTGACCGAGCTGCGGGACCGTTGCGCCCCGGTCACTCTGGTGACAGCAACGGACGGGAACCACGGTCGGGCGCTCGCGCGAATGGCAGCGCTACTGGGGCTGGCGGCCCGCATCTACGTTCCCGCAGGAACGACCAAGGAAACCGTGGACGCCATTACCAGCGAAGGCGCCGACGTCGTGCAAACCGACTTGATTTACGACGAGGTGGTATGGGCTGCCGCAACTTCGACTGCCGGCCACCCCGACGATCTGTTGATCCAAGACACGGCCTGGCGGGGATACGAAGAGGTGCCGGGGTGGATTGTCGAGGGTTACGGCACTTTGTTCCACGAGATTTGCGTGCATCTCGGCGAACGTGCAACGCACCTCGTCGCGGTGCCGACGGGCGTGGGATCGCTACTACAGGCCGCGTTACAGCACTATCGCGATCCGGCTCTTGATCAACGTCCGGCAGTGCTAGCGGTCGAGCCAGTCACCGCCGCCTGCGTAACAGCCAGTCTCGCCGCAGGAAAGCCGATCAGCATCGATACCTCCGAGCCCACGATCATGGCGGGCCTCAACTGCGGCAGCGTGTCCACCATCGCTTGGCCAGCAATCCGGGAAGGGCTGGACGCCTGTGTCACGGTCACCGATGAGCAGGCGCGTGTCGCAATGCACCGACTAAACGAACTCGACGTGCCCGCAGGGCCGTGCGGCGGGGCATCGCTGGCCGGCGTACGGGAAGCGCTAAGTAATCCCGACCATCGCGCCTTGCTGTCGATCACAGCGGACAGTGCTCTGGTGTTGATCAGCACCGACGGTGCGGCTGCTGATCATCTAGTCTGAGCACGGTCACGCCAGAGCAGCCAGGTGACAACACCGGCCGCCAGGAGCTGGAGCACGAAGCCCACCGTCTGGGCAACGGCATCCATCGCGCTCAAGCCCTCCAGATGAAAGCTGTGGAAGATCATGTGCGGCAGGGCATAGACAGCGAAAGCCCCAACAGCAACCGCACTCAGCAGGCTCTGCCCGGTCACCGCTGCTGCCGCAAGCACCACTGTCAGGGCGAGACTGAGTGAACCAACGTCACGGATCAGGTGCTCGTTGTACGGCGGAAGCAGCGCGACCCATCCGTGCCCCGCGGCCGGGAAGTTGCGATAGAAGCTCGCCGGCGCAAACAGCGCCCAGCCGCCAACGAGTGCCTCTGATACCGCGAGGATGCCTAGCAGCACGCGCGCGACCGTGGATGTGGTACGCGGCTCGGGTCCAGCCTCGGATGCGGTCATGGCGCGGCTGAGGTCTTGGTTCGGGAAGTCGTACGCCGCGTGAAGCGCGAGTTGATCACGGCACTAGTCAATCGGAAGCCTAGGTTGCGGCTCAGGATCTGGACCCGACTTGTGCTGTGAAACTGCTTCGCGGCACGCCGGGATTCCAGCACCGCCTTCGCCCGCGGGCCGCGATACCGGCCGACGCGTTCTGCGTCAGCGGGCAGCTTTGCCGACCCGAGCAGTTCGGCGAGGGCCACCACCTCCTCGGCCGTCACCCATGGGACCGACTTGTCAGCAGGGTAGGATCGCGCCGATGAGTATGGCGCCGGCGCCCACCGAAAACGACGTACCGGAGACCTTGCGCGCCGGCCGCGAGGCGTTCGCACGGCACGCATGGCGCGAGGCGTTTGATCAGCTCGCGCAGGCCGACGGCGTAATGACACTCGATGGAGCAGATCTTGAGTCGCTTGCGATCGCGGCATTCTTCTCCGGCCACGCCGACGTCCGCATAGCGATTGCCGAGCGCTCGTTCGCGGCTTACCAGCGCGCGGGCGATGTGATCCGTGCCGCGTACGTCGCCCTCGAGATCGCTGCCGCATTCATGCTCCGGGGGAAGCTTTCGGTCGCCTCTGCCTGGACGCGCCGCGGAGAACGACTTCTCGACGGCCGAGCCGAGACCTATGCCCACGGCTACCTGGCACTCATACGCTCCGACCTCGCAAAGGCGTCTGGCGACATTCCTCGCGCGCTCGAACTCGCCGGCGAGGCAGTCGCGATCGGCGAGCGCACCGGCCACCAGGACCTTTACGCCTTTGCGCTCACCGCCCAGGCGATGCTCCGAATCGCGACCGGAACCATCGATGAGGGGATCGGGCTGCTGGAGGAGGCGGCGATCGCGGCCGTGAATGGCGAGTTGTCGCCACTTCCCGCGGGCATCACGGCATGCCGGATGATCGGGGCATGCCGTGACTTGACCGATTACCAACGGGCATCGGAATGGATCGAGCTGACCGACCGGTGGTGCGAGACCCAATCGGTGGGGGGGTTTCCGGGCGTGTGCCGGGTCCACCGCGCGGAGATCGCAGCGCTCCAGGGAAGCTGGCAGCAGGCAGAGCAGGAACTTCGGAGGGCCACCGAGGAGCTTGAACAGTTCCAGGTCACTCCGGTGATGGCGGATGGGCTGTATGCAATTGGTGAGATCCAGAGGCTGCAAGGCGACTTCGAGGGGGCCGAGGAGACCCTGCGCCAGGCGCATGCGCTGGGCCGGAGCCCGCAGCCGGCGCTAGCGCTGATCCGACTGGAGAAGGGCAAGGTGAAGCTAGCGGCCGCAGCGATCGACGCCGCGCTCGCTGAGACGTCCTCGGACCCCATGGCACGCTGGCGCCTGCTCGGTGCACAGGTGGAAATCATGTTGCGGGCCGGCGACACCAGGCGGGCCAGAACCGCAAGTGACCAGCTGGCTGAGATCGCCGACGACACGAGCCCACCAGCATTGCGCGCTAGCCTCGCCTATGCCCGCGGCCGGGTCTTGCTGGCAGAGGGCGACGACCGCGCATCAACGCACGAGCTGAAGACGGCACTCCAGCTGTGGCGCGAGGTCGGATCCGCCTACGAGATCGCGCGTACCCGGGAGGCGTTGTCGCGAGCGCTGCGGGCTTCCGGGGATGACGACGATGCCGATCTTGAGCTGCGGGCCGCCCGGGACGAGTTCCAGCGGCTGGGCGCGAAGCCGGACCTCGCGGCAGCCGACGGCGAGCTCCGAGAGCTCGAAGAGCGGGGCGCGAACCGCGTCCAGGTTCGGATGGCGTTCCTCTTCACCGACATCGTGGGCTCCACCAAGCTCGCTGAGGCGCTCGGTGACCAGGCGTGGGAACGGCTGCTGCGATGGCACGACACGATGCTCCGCGCGGAGGTCGCGCGTCAGGGCGGACGGATCGTCCACTCCACAGGAGACGGGTTCTTTGCGGCGTTTGACACAGCCCGTCAGGCGATCCGGAGCGCGATCGCGATCCAGCGCGCGCTGACCGGACACGCCGAGAGCGGCGGATTTGCTCCGCCAGTCCGGATCGGAGTGCACGCCGCTGCCGCCACGCAGCGCGGCGATGACTTCAGCGGGGTTGGCGTCCACGTGGCGGCTCGGATTGCAGCGCTTGCTGACGGCGGGGAGATCCTAGCTTCCGCGGATGCCCTCGCCGAGGCGGCCGATGTTGTGGCGAGCGATGCTCGCGAGGCCGAGGTGCGGGGCGTGTCCAGACCGGTCCGGGTCGCATCAATCGTGTGGACGGAGCAGCCCCCGGCAGCCTGATCATTGCCGGGAGCATCTTCCGGAAAACTGGTCGCAGTCAACATCGACAGGGCCGAAATTGATGTTGCTGGCGACCACTTTCTCTGCGTTGCCGCTGAAGCCTAGGCCTCCTCGACCGCCAGACTGCGCTTCAAGTTGAGGAAACCCCGGGAGCTCGAACTTGGGCTCATGGTGCGACTCAGGTTATCGCCAGCGACCTGCTCGGTTCTGCTCCTGCCGCTGCTCTACGCGAAAGCGTCGAGGGTACGAATCAACTCCGCTTGCATCGCCTCGCTGCCCTGGTGGCCTGATCCGCCGAAGATCCGCAGCTTTGCGTCCGGCCAAACCCGGCTGAGTTCCCAGGCGTTGATGGCGGGGCCGCCCAGGTCGAGCCGGCCGTGGAGCAGCATGCCCGGAATACCGGCGAGCCGGTTGACATTGTGGAACAACACGTCGCCGTCAAGCCAGCAGTAGTGGGAGAAGTAGTGCGAGCAGATCCGCACGAACGCCAACTGGGCGTCCGTAGCGCGACTCCCATACGGGTTTGGCACGCCGTACTCTTCCTGCGACAGCACGGCGTCCTCCCAAGCACACCAGTCTCGGGCGGCGCGCAACCGCACCTCGGGATCGGGATGCTCCATCAGCCGGGCGTAAGCGGCCAGCAAGTCACCATCTCGATCCTCAGCAGGTACGCCGTTGCGAAAGCGTTCCCACGCCTCTGGAAAGAAGCAGCGAACGCCGTAATAGAGCCAGTTCAACTCGGAATGCCGACCGGTGGTGACAGGGCACAGCACGATCTCACTCACTCGCTCCGGATGCTGCTCTGCGTACGCCAGTGACAGCGTCGATCCCCACGACCCGCCGAACAACAACCAGCGATCCATTTGCAGGTATTCACGCAGCAGTTCCATATCGGCCAGCAGATGGTGGGTGGTGTTGACGCTCATATCTGTCGCTGGGTTGGCAGCGTGGGGACGGCTCTGCCCACAACCCCGTTGATCAAATTGAATGATGCGGTAGCGCTTGGGGTCGAAATTGCGGCGGAACGCCGAGCGCGAGCCCGATCCTGGTCCGCCATGGACAACCAGCGCGGACTTGCCGCGGGGATTGCCGGAGGTCGCCCAGTAGACAAGGTTGCCATCCCCCACATCGAGCAATCCCTTGTCGTAAGGCTCCATTTCTGGGTAGCGCACGAGCGCTAGTCTGTATCATGGCGATGTTCGCCGGGTCCCATGCCAGGATCGGGGCCGTGAGCGAAGATTCAGCGGGGCGCCCCTGATGTCGGACGCTGCGTTCAACCATGTGGATCGTGATCATCTACGCAAAGAGGCCTGGACGATGGCCCTCTATGTGCCTCGTACTTGCCATAGTCGTCGTCCCGCTGACACATGCGGTGGCGGGTCATGAGGGCTGAAGTCTCAGAACAGCCTTCTCACCAGGGCGCCATCACGCAAATGAGAGACTTCCCGATATGGCCGTCCCGAAACCTTTGGTGCGTGCGGGTAGGCGGCTGAGCAACGGCCTGTACCGAACATCCGGCGGCCGACTAATGGCAGGGTTCGCGGCATGCCGGTGTTGCTGCTCACGGTCCCCCGGGCGTAAGACCGGCGACCGCACACACCACGCCTGTCTGGTATTTCGAGGACGATGGCAAGTTCCTGGTGACTGGCTCGGGTTCTGGATCTGTAAAAGAACCCCAATGGTTCAAGAACCTGCGTCACACAGAGCAAGCAGAAATCGAGATTGGGCGCAGGAAAATTCCCGTCAACGTAGCGATCGCGTCCGATGAACAGCGCGACATCCTTTGGCAGCGCCTGCTGCTTAGGGCGCCTTTCTTTGCCGACTATCAGCGGAAGGTCGAGCGGCCGATACCAATGGCGATCTTGACACCTACGCCTCATGCCGGCAGCTAGTGATCTTGAACCTAACCTAGTTTCAGCTACTCGGACTCCGCTTCAGCTGCGGCTAGTGCGAAGATCAAGTAAGTAGAGTGCGGGACTGGGCGAGGCCGACGTGGGCCTGTCGAGACCGAGCCTGATGATGATCAGCCGGTGAGGTGATCAAAGTCCCCTCGGACCCAGGCAATGTAGCGGTCGGCCGATCGGCGCACCCAGTCCTCGGCGTCGCCGATGACCTGCCCGCCGAAGTTGTCATAGAGCCGGTCGAAGTCGAGTTGCAGCACCCGGTCAGCGACCTTCGCCACGACTGCCGCAGATAGGGGAATTTTGTTTGGGAAGCTGCGCATGAATGAGACCCAATGCTCGTCCGGCGTACCAGCCACGGTGTCGCCGCTCAACACCACTCCGCGACCGTCAGCCCCCAGAAAGTGAGCGACAGCACTACCAGGGAAGTGGCCGCCGATTCGATGGAGCACTACTCCAGGCAGCACCTCAGTCTTCTCCTCCCAGATGGTGACCACCGGGTCGTCCCGCTGGACCCACTCCTGGTCGGCAGCCTGTACATAGACCGGCACCCGGCCGAACCGGTGCGACCACTCGACTTGGACCCCGAACATGTGTGGATGGCTCGCCGCCACCGCCGCTACCCCGCCCAATCGTTGAATGGCCGCAACTAAGTGATCGTCCAGATAACCAGTGGGATCCCACAGCAGATTGCCCGACGTCGTTTGGACCAGCAGTGCACGCTGGCCGATCCCGACCGACGGTTCGATCGTGATGCCGTACAAACCCGGCTCGACCTCGGCGACTGTTCCTCGGCGCCCACCGGAAGCGAGATCTTCTAGGGTGGTCCACTGCTGGCCGGTGGGCCGTACATACTGACGCTCGTCGCTGCAGATCGCACAGACGGAGGCTGGCTCAGCCGTGTCCGGCTGCTCCACGGCGCACGTACGACAGATCCAGATGGTCACGATTCCTCCCGCGGGTTTTGTGAGTTACACCAGTTACAAGCCTGCATCGTGCGCTCATCAGCGGGGCATTCGGAGCTCGAACAATCGCCCGGCCCGCAGCGGGACAGTTCGCCAATTGGCCTGGAATGTCCTTGTAGCCAGCCAACAGCTGAGCTCGAGCCGGTGCGGCGTTTCCAGGAAAATGACCTCGGCTCCGAACGTATCTTCATCGGTCCAGCCGCCACTGACAGCCAGCGGCACACTGGTGCTGCGCGGGTGCGTCTCGAGCAGGTTCGTGTGCCAGCCTTCAGTGCCGACCGCTGCGCTGAATGCAACAGCATCCTCCACCAGGGCCAGCTGCCAGTGTTCATGATCTTGGTGGAGCTGGATGCCTGTCAGCGTTGGTTGAGCCTTACAACGTCCGCCCGCGGGCAAAAACCAGGCATCGGCCCAGGCGGACATCGAAGACTCGGGGGCGTGCTTGGCCTCGAACGCCGGCAGTCGAAGGCCGGCAAGTCGGGCAGCTAGCTGCTCGGCGACCGGCGACGGCTGCAGCGTCGCAGCAGTGTTGGCTGGCTTGGCCGGCATGGCCGGCACTAGATGCATCCACACCGCGTCCAGGATGCCCTGCATGTTCTCGGTTGCGGCGGTCGTCGCGATCACCGCATCCTGTTCGGGAAGCACCAAGCAGAATTGCCCGTACGCGCCGTCGCCGCGATATCCGTGTCGCGACATCCAAAACTGGAATCCGTATCCCCGCTGCCAATCCGGATTCGGCTCGTTCGGGGTCTCAATCTGCTCCCGGGTGGCCTCAGCGACCCATTCCTCCGAAAGCAGCCGCTGACCGTTCCAGACACCGCCCTGCAAGTACAGCAAACCGAGCCGGGCGATCGCGTCCGTCATCGCGTGGAGCCCTGAGTACCCGATGTCTCGACCAGCGGGGTACTGCTGCCAGCCGACCCGTCCGATGCCCAGCGGATCGAACAGCCGGGGCCGCAGGTATGCGGTCAGGGTTTGGCCCGTCAGCCGCTGGACGATCGCGGCAAGGGAGTACGTGCACGGCTGGTTGTAGGCAAACACGCTTCCCGGCTCCCGGTCCGGCGGAATGAGCAGGAACCCCCGTACCGGTTCGAGCGGATCGAGCACCAGCGCCCGGTCGGCGGTCTCTTCCAGATGCCCGCTAGCCATGGCAGCCACATGGCGGACCAGCATCGACCGACTGCGTCGGTCGGTGATCTCGCGGTCAAGCTCGGGAAAGTAGGCGAGGACGGTCGCGTCAAGGTCGAGCAAGCCTTCGGCAACGGCAAAGGCAGCGGCGGTGGAGGCAAAACTCTTGCTAAGTGAGTAGAGCAAATGCGTCTGCTCCGGTGCGTACGGCGACCACCAGCCCTCGGCGACCACCTGGCCGTGCCGGATGATCATCAAACTGTGCATCTCGATGTCTGGCGCAGACTCCAAGGTGTCGACGAAGACCTGGATCCCCGCTGGGTCGACGCCTTCGGACTCTGGTGAGCTGCGCGATAGGGCGCTGCTGCTGCTCATCTGAGGAGCCTAACTGTTGCAACCGCATCGAGTTGATCAAGTACGGCTCGACTTTGAGTGATCTTGGATCCAACGACGGAGCCGGATGCCCTAGGCCCACTTGGTGCCTGGGGCAGTTCAAGTGTCATCATCGGTGATCATCCGCAAGACAAGGACGCGACGATGTCATGGTTCAGGTGGTTACGGCCCAGCGTCCACGACCGCCTCGCCCCCTACAACCTGCGGCCCGATGTATTAGCTGCGGCAGCTGCAATGGCGTCGGATCAGCGCTCAGATGTCCATGTCGCCCGATTGCAGTCCTCCCTCACCGACTCAGAAACCGTGTTACGGATGATGGATGGGCGGTATGACCGGCAAATGGGCTTATTCGTACTGACCAGCGAACGCATTCTCTTCCGCTCGCGCCGCAGCGCTGAGCTCGCCTTTAGCGTGCCGCTGCACAATGTTGTTGCTATCGAAGCTGCCACCCGCAGAGTGTCAGGCACCGTCCGAGTCACCACGGCCAGCGGCAGTCTTACCGTCGACCAGATCCTGGGCACTCAGGGAGAGATGCTCGCAGATGAAGCCCGTGAGGCGATTCGTGGCGAAGTCCGGCCGCGTCGCGATCCGCTGGAGGTGCTGGCCGAGCTTCGAGCACTGCGGGACAGTGGCATGATCAGCGCAGCTGAGTATGAGATCCGCAAGTCAGCAATTTGGCGCGATGTCTAAGCGGCGAAAGATCAGATTCAACAAGACAAGGGGGCCATGGTGGAATTTCGGTACGTCGGCAACTCCGGCTTCAAGATCTCAGAAATCACGTACGGCAATTGGCTGACGCACGGCTCACAAGTGGAGAACGATCAGGCCAAGGCGTGCGTACGGGCTGCGCTCGACGCCGGCATTACGACGTTCGACACTGCGGACGTGTACGCCAACACGCAAGCCGAGACGGTGCTCGGCGAGACCCTGAAGGGTGAGCGGCGGGAGTCGCTGGAGATCCTCACCAAGGTCTTCGGGCCCACCGGACCCAAAGGACACAACGACGTCGGGCTGTCCCGGAAGCACATCATGGAGTCGATCAATGGATCGCTTGCCCGCTTGCAAACCGACTACGTCGATGTCTACCAGGCCCATCGTTTCGACTACGAGACCCCACTCGACGAGACCATGCAGGCGTTCGCCGATCTGGTACGGATGGGCAAGGTGCTCTATGTCGGCGTCAGCGAATGGACGGCTCAGCAGATCCAGGACGGCCACGACCTAGCCGAGGAGCTCGGCTTCCACATGATCTCCAACCAGCCGCAGTACTCCATGCTGTGGCGAGTGATCGAGAGCGACGTCGTACCGGTCTCTGTATCACTCGGCATATCGCAGATCGTCTTTTCGCCAATCGCCCAGGGCGTGCTCACCGGAAAGTACCGGCCCGGCGAGCAGCCGCCGTCCGGCTCGCGGGCCACCGATGAGAAGGGTGGCGCGAACATGATCAAGCGGTGGTTGAGCGATGACGTCTTGGAACGTGTCCAGCAGCTCGAGCCGCTCGCTAAGGAGGCCGGGCTTTCGATGGCCCAGTTGGCCGTCGCATGGGTGCTCCAGAACGACAACGTGGCGAGTGCGATCATCGGGGCATCGCGCCCGGAGCAGGTTGAGGACAACGCCGCGGCCTCTGGAGTCAAGTTGCAGGATGAGCTGCTGGCCAAGATCGACGAAGTACTGGATCCGCTGGTCGAGCGGGACCCAGCCAGGACATTGCAAAGCTCACCCAGGACCCGCGAGGCCTGAGATCGTGCGCCATTGCAAACCAACGAGGAGAGTGCCGTGATCATCCGCGTCTTTAGGCCGACGATCCATGCCGGCAAGGAAGCTGAGTTCGAGTCGTTTCTGCGCGATACGGCCATACCGCTGGTGTCACAGCAGAAGGGGGTCGTCGCGCAGCATGTTGGGAGGCCGCGTGACTCATCCTCGACTGAATTCGTCTACGTCACAGTATGGGAGGACGTGGAGTCGATACGGGCGTTCGCAGGTGAGCGCTGGCAGGAGGCCGTAATCGCCCCGGAGGAGGAGCACCTCCTCAAGGACACCTGGATTGGGCACTACGAGGTGTTGGAGACCGGCTGAGGCTGGTTTGCGTCCCGAGCTCGTCGAAAGGGGCAGTAGACACCGATCACCGTGACCTGCTTCGGTCTGCGCAGCAAGAGCTTGCAGATCACCGACATCACCGGTGTAGAAGTTGAGTCGCTGTCGACTCTGGGCCCTGCGGATCAGCCAAGGTCGGGCAGCAGTCCCAGCTGGGTCAACATTCCCAATCGGTCGGCGGTTCCCCAGATCTCGGCGATCTTGCCGTCCGCGATCCGAAAGATGCCGATCGCCTCCCAGACTGCTCGGCGGCCGGTCGGTGCAGGCAGATATCGGTAGTCACCGGTGTTGGTTCCAGACAACTCGAATCGCACCGCTACACAGTCGCCATCATCGACGACCTGACTCACGTTGGCGTAGAGGTTCGGAAACGCCGTGAACAGCATGCGCAAACCTTCCACCGCAGCGCCGGCTCCTTCGGGTTCAGTCAGCACGATCTTGTTGTGATCGACAACCGTCTCCGATAGCAGCTCCGGCGCGCGATCCGCGTTGTGAGCGTTAATCACCTCGTCGAAGAAGGTGCCTACCAACTCTTGGTTAACCTGCGTTTCCAGTGCCATTAGTGCTCCTGACTGTCCTTGCCGGTTCAGCGCACGGCGTGCGCGTCACGGCCTCACGGCAAGACGCTCGGTGGTTTCGGCGGAGCGCCGTTCTGGGTGGACCAGATACCAGACTCCCACCGCGCCTACCGCCAGACCGAGGGGGATGCCATAAGGCGGCAATCCGGCTCCATAGCTAATTACCGCTGCGATCATGATCGCTACACTCAGAATTCGCGGATAAACGCGAGCCCGGAAGCTGGCGATTCCGAACAGCAGC
>Ga0307276_10000033_pt1 | contig 14562 bp, 11 predicted proteins | sample ER_DNA_115_FD_194477 | JGI IMG/M metagenome (GOLD analysis project Ga0307276, IMG submission 194477) | Bulk soil microbial communities from the East River watershed near Crested Butte, Colorado, United States - ER_DNA_115 | ecosystem: Environmental > Terrestrial > Soil > Floodplain | place...
GTCGTGCTCGGCGGCCAGGCGGAGGTCGGCGGCGCGGCCGCGGGCCGCCAGCTCCCGGCCGGAGACGCAGCCGGCCAGGACGGCCGGCAGGTCGGCGGCGGCGTCGAGGAAGGCGGCAACGGCGGCGCTGGCCTCGGGTGACGGGGTGCCCCCGAGCGCCCGCACGACCGCGCCGGCGCCGAGGAGATCCTCGACGGCCGGCCGGAGGGTGCCGTCGGGGCGCCGCTCCCCGGCGGCCACCACCGCCACCGGTCCGCCGAGCTCGCGGGCGGCCACCGCCACCGCCGAGGCGTTGCGCAGGCAGCCGGCCAGCACCACCGCCCCGGCCCGGGCGGCGGCCAGGCTCACCGTGGCCCCGTTCGGGGAGGCCAGCTCCACCCGGGTCCCCGCCGGCACGTCGAGCAGCGAGACCGGCGACAGCGAGTACGGCCCGGAGCCGGACGTGCCGCGGGCGGGCGCTTCCCGGCCCGGCCAGGGAAGCGGGACCACCCGGGCGCCGCGGGCCACGGCGACCTCGACGGCGGTGGTGAAGCGGAGGACGTCGACGACCACGAGCACCGGGCAGACCTGGGCGAGGACGACGGCGCCCTCGGCCGCCCAGGACAGGCGGGGGTCGAAGCCGGGCTGGTCCTCCGGGGTCACGGGTCACCTCCTGGGGCTGGTACCCTGGTCGGGCCGGGTGTCTTGTTCAGGCCGGGCGGACACACCTATACTCGTTGGGCTTTGGGCTCAGGCTCGGGGCACCCACTCCCAAGGCCAGTAGCTCAATTGGTAGAGTCCCGGTCTCCAAAACCGGTGGTTGGGGGTTCGAGTCCCTCCTGGCCTGCCCGACCCCTCCGATGATCGACCGGCGCCTCGGCGTGAGGAGCAAGCCTTCGCAATGAACAGGGAAACCAAGCGGGCGATGGCCCGCCAGCAGAAGACCGCGGACCCGCAGCGGCTGCAGCAGCTGCGCAAGCAGCAGCTGGAGCGCCAGCGGGCCGGCGGGCGGGACGGCCAGCAGGGCCCCCGCCGGTCGCGGCTGCGTGGCGTCGGCTCGTTCGGCGGCGAGGTCACGGCCGAGCTGAGGAAGGTGAACTGGCCCGACCGGCGCACGGTGACCGCCTACACGGTGGTCGTGCTGGTGGCCGTCACCTTCATCACCGCGGTCATCTTCGGGCTGGACACGCTGTTCGGGAAGGCCGTGTTCGCCGTCTTCGGCGACTGACAGGAGCGTCATGAGCACCGACACCGCAACCGGCACCACCGGCCCCGCCTTCAGCCTGGGGGACTGGTACGTCGTCCACACCTACGCCGGCTACGAGAACAAGGTCAAGGCCAACCTCGAGTCCCGCATCTCCTCGATGAACATGGAGGAGCGGATCTTCGAGGTCGTGATCCCCATGGAAGACGTCATGGAGATCAAGGGCGGCAAGAAGCAGGTCGTCTCCCGCAAGGTCTTCCCCGGCTACCTGCTGGTCCGCATGTACCTGGACGACGACTCCTGGTACGTGGTCCGCAACACCCCGGGCGTGACCGGCTTCGTCGGCTCGGGGGCCAAGCCGACCCCGCTGTCCGAGAAGGAAGTGGCCAAGATCCTCGAGACCAAGCCGGTCGAGAAGCTCAAGCCGCGGGTCGAGTGGCAGGTCGGCGAGTCCGTCACCGTCACCTCCGGCCCGTTCGCCCAGCTGCCCGGCTCGATCGCCGAGATCAACGCCGACCAGCAGAAGCTCAAGGTCCTGGTGTCCATCTTCGGCCGCGAGACCCCGGTCGAGCTGGCCTTTGACCAGGTTCAGAAGCTCTGACCATCCCGAAGGAGTAACAACCCATGCCACCCCAAGCAGGTCGCCGTCGCCGCGTGGCGGCCGTCCTCAAGATCGAGCTCACGGCCGGCCAGGCCACCCCGGCGCCGCCGGTGGGAACGGCCCTCGGCCCCCACGCCGTGAACATCATGGACTTCTGCAAGCAGTACAACGCGGCCACCCAGGCGCAGGCCGGCAACGTGGTCCCGGTGGAGATCACCATCTACGAGGACCGGAGCTTCTCGTTCGTGCTCAAGACCCCGCCGGCCGCGGTGCTGCTGCGCAAGGCCGCCGGGGTCGAGAAGGGCTCGCCCGAGCCGCACCGCGAGAAGGTCGGCAGCGTCACCCGCGCCCAGGTGCGCGAGATCGCCGAGACCAAGATGCCCGACCTCAACGCCATCGACGTCGAGGGCGCCATGAAGATCGTCGAGGGCACCGCCCGGTCCATGGGCATCACCGTCGCCGGCTAGCGCCGGCCGCTCCGATCCGAGTTCGTGGGAGGGCCGCTCCGGCGGTCCGTGGACCACAGGAGGAACCGATGGCAGGCAAGAAGTTCGCCGAGGCGGTCGCCAAGGTCGACCGGAACCGGCTGTACCCTCCGGCCGAGGCGCTGGAGCTGGCCAAGGAGACCAACCCGACCAAGTTCGACGCCACCGTCGAGGTCGCGTTCCGGCTCGGGGTCGACCCGCGCCGGGCCGACCAGATGGTGCGGGGCACCGTCTCGCTGCCCAACGGCACCGGCAAGACCATCCGGGTGGCCGTGTTCGCCGAGGGCGAGGCCGCCCGCCTGGCCGAGGAGGCCGGCGCCGACGTGGTCGGCGGCAAGGACCTGGTCGAGCGGGTCCAGGGCGGCTTCCTCGACTTCGACGCCGCCGTCGCCGTGCCCGAGATGATGGGCCAGGTCGGCCGCCTTGGCCGCATCCTCGGCCCCCGCGGCCTGATGCCCAACCCGCGCGCCGGCACCGTCACCCCGGACGTGGCCAGGGCCGTCGCCGACATCAAGGGCGGCAAGGTCGAGTACCGGGTCGACCGCCACGGCAACCTGCACCTGATCCTGGGCAAGACCTCCTTCGACGCCCGGGCGCTGGTCGAGAACTACCAGGCCGTGCTGGACGAGATCCTCCGCGCCAAGCCGGCCGCGGCCAAGGGCCGTTACATCAAGGGCATCACCATCGCCACCTCGATGGGCCCCGGCATCAAGGTCGACTCCAGCGCCACCCGCAACCTGGCCCCCGCCACCGCCTAGGCCGCGGGAAATGATCACCGGCACCGAGGCGGAGCGGCCGTGACCACCGGCGCCGCCCGGGCAGCTGGGCCGTGGGCCCCATGACGACCGGCACCGGCCGCGCCAGGTCCGCGTGGGAGCTCGGGTGGTGGGCGCCGGTGCCGCCGGCGGTGGAGCCGGGGGAGCTGGTCGACCCGGCGGTGCACGGGGCGCTGCTGTCGGCGGTGGCCGACGGGGCCCCACTGGACCGGCTGGGCCAGCACCGGCTGGAGTCGCTGAAGGCGGCAGGGCTGGCCACCGCCGACGGCCGGCCGCGCTTCCCGGTCGCCCAGGCCGCCCAGGCCAAGGCCGTGGCCGAGACCGCCGGCGACCTCGGCCGGGCCATGGCCCGCCTGGTGGCCGGCGAGTGGAGCCGGATCGAGGTCGAGTACGAGTCGGTCCACGCCGCCCTGGCCAGCCCGGCCCCAGGGGCCGCCGCCTTCCTGGTCGTCGGCGGGCTGCTGCTGGACCTGGGCGTGCGCCGGCTGCTGCGCCGCCAGGGCCTGGCCGCGCCGCCGTTCGGCAGCGCCTTCGTCTGGCTGGCCGAGGGCGACGGCGCCGCCGGCAGCTGGTTCGCCCGGGTCACGGGCCTGCCCGGCCGGGGGAGCCTGATCCGCTTCGGCCAGCCGGACGCGCCCGCCTACCAGCTGGTTGCCGCCGACCCCGAGGCCGCCCCGGCCCTGCCGGCGGCCCTCGAACCCGCCCTGCGCGAGCTGTGCGAGGGCCTCGGATGGTCGGTCGTGCGCCTGGTCGAGGACGCCCTCCCGGCCCTCGACCCGGTCCGCCGCCGTGTCCCCGGCGCCGACGACGAGGGCGCCTTCCTGGCCTGGGCCTACACCCTGGCCGTCGACGAGGCCCTCGACCGCCTGGCCGCCCGCGGCCTCCTCACCCCACCGGCCGCCGCCGTCACCGCCGTCCGCGTCACCGACCCCTCTCTCGCCGGCGCCGCCCTGTAGGCAGGGCTCGCCCGGGAGGAGGGATCAGCCGCGCCCGGTGCGGCGGAGGAGGTTGCGTTCGTAGACCGCGTCGAAGCGGCGGGTCGCCAGGCGGCGTCGCCAGTCGGCGGTCAGGGGGGCGGCGAGGGTGGCCAGCACCACCAGGATGGCGATGGCGACCGGGTCGGCGGGCATGGTCCCTCCTGCGGCGGATCGACGATCCGGGGTTGACGGGCTGCGGACCCCTCCTAGGGGAGGACGAGCAGCGACGGACGGGGCTCCTGACCGGGTGGCCGGGTGCTGGGCGGACCGCTGGCGGGGCGGGCCCCGGCGACGAGCAGGCCGACCCGGCGGGCGCGGTCCTGGTCCTCGAGCGCCTTGGCGACGCTGATGTCGGTCAGCCAGCGGCCGCGTTCGAACCCGCGGTCGAACTGCCTGACGCCCTCCTCCTCGATGCGGTTGGCGGCCCACATGGCCATGAACGCTCCGCCGGCGACGAGGCCGACGAGCATGCTGATGATGACCGGCGTGGCCATCTACTCCCCCTTCGGATGCTGCGATCGTCAACTGTGACTAGATCGACGGCTTCGGAACCTATGACAGTAAGGCGCCCGGGAGCAAAATAACGGTACGGGCGGCCGGCTGCTCGCGGTTATCCACAGCCCCCCTGTGCTAGAGTGCTTCGTTGCCAGAGACCGTCCGGTTGCCACATGGCACGAAGGCCCTCCAGGGGGCGCCGGCGCAGGCGAGCACCGCGAGGTGCCTCCACGCGTGGCATGCGCCAGTCGGACGGTCTCGGACCGTCCGTTTTCTTTTGGAGGTGAGGCCGTGCCGAACGCGAGCAACGTCGCCGAGGTCGAGGCCATCAAGGGACGCCTGGAAGGCTCGGTGGCCGCGCTGCTGACCGAGTACCGGGGCCTCAAGGTCGCGGAGCTGGGCGAGCTGCGCGCTTCGCTGCGCGGGTCGTCGACCGAGTACCGGGTGCTGAAGAACACCCTGACCAGCATCGCCGTTCGCCAGGCGGGCTACGAGGACCTGGTCGGCCTGCTGCAGGGCCCGACCGCGGTCGCCTTCGTCCACGGCGACCCGGTCCAGGCGGCCAAGGACCTGGCCGAGTTCGCCCGCTCCCACCCGGCCCTGATCGTCAAGGGCGGGGTGCTGGACGGCAAGGTCCTCGGGGCCGACGAGGTCCGCCGCCTGGCCACCCTCGAGTCCCGCGAGGTCCTGCTGGCCCGGCTGGCCGGGCTCCTCCAGGCCTCCGCCCAGCAGACCGTCAACCTGCTCGCCGCCCCGCTCCGCCAGGTGGCGACCATGACCGCCGCCCTCCGCGACAAGACCCCCGGGGAGCCCGCCGAGGCCGCCCCGGCCGAGGAGGCCCCGGCCGCCGAGACCGCCGCAGCCCCCGAGGCCTCCGCCGCCGAGGCGGCCGGCACCCCGGATGCCGCCGAGACGACCGACACCCCGGCCGCCGAGGCGACCGACCAGCCCGAAGAGTAAGGAGACCCACCATGGCGAAGCTGTCCACCGACAACCTCCTGGACGCCTTCAAGGAGATGACCCTCCTGGAGCTGTCGGAGTTCGTGAAGCAGTTCGAGGAGACCTTCAACGTGTCCGCCGCCGCCCCCGTGGCCGTGGCCGCCGGGCCGGTCGGTGCCGGGGCTGCCCCGGCCGAGGAGGCCGAGGAGCAGACCGAGTTCGACGTGGTCCTCACCGGCGCCGGCGAGAAGAAGATCCAGGTCATCAAGGAGGTCCGCGCCCTCACCAGCCTCGGCCTCAAGGAGGCCAAGGACCTGGTCGACTCCGCGCCCAAGCCCGTGCTCGAGCGCGTCCCCAAGGACCAGGCCGACAAGGCCAAGGCCCAGCTGGAGGGCGCCGGCGCGAGCGTCGAGCTGAAGTAGCCCGGCTCGGCGGTCGGGGGGAGCCGTACCCTCCGCCAGCGTCGTTCACCGGGCGCGTTCTGGCCGCCCACTCTCCGTAGTTGTCCCTTGACACTCCTGGGAGTGGGCGGCAAACTCGGTCGGACAAGACGAAGTGAGGTGCCCACGCAGACCCTCAGTTCGACGTTGACGGCGGTGTAGAAAAGCGCTACACTGCTCCTTCGCATGTCTTCGCGCGCCTTCGACCAGCCTACCCCGGGCTTTGGCGTGCCCAGCCGCCGCCGCACCACCCGCTTCCACACCTGCTTCCCGCGAAAGGGGAGGGACGCCTGTTGAGCGACCCGCGTACCTCGGCCTCCCTACGACTCTCCTTCGGCAAGATCCCCGAGATCCTCCCCATCCCCGATCTCATCGCCATCCAGCGCCAGTCCTTCGAGTGGCTGATCACCGACGGTCTCCGCGAGACCTTCGACGAGATCAGCCCCATCGAGGACTTCACCGGGCAGATGGCGCTCACCTTCGGGGAGCACCGCTTCGAGGAGCCCGAGCACTCTGTCGAGGAGTGCCGGGAGCGAGACAACACCTACTCTCGCAAGCTCCACGTCCAGGCCGAGTTCCAGAACCGCACCACCGGTGAGATCAAGTCCCAGTCGGTCTTCATGGGTGACTTCCCGGTCATGACCGACCAGGGCACCTTCATCATCAACGGCACCGAGCGCGTGGTCACCTCCCAGCTGGTCCGCTCGCCCGGCGTCATCTTCGAGCAGGAGCCCGACAAGACCCTCGACAAGCTGCTCACCTCCTGCCGGGTCATCCCGGCCAGAGGCGCGTGGCTCGAGTTCGACGTCGACAAGAAGGACACCGTCGGCGTGCGCCTCGACCGCAAGCGCCGCCTGCCCGTGACCGTGCTGCTGCGCGGCCTCGGCATGGGCGACGAGCAGATCCGCGAGCGCTTCGGCGACTCCGAGACCATGATGGGCACGCTGGAGAAGGACCACACCAAGACCGAAGAGGACGCGCTGGTCGAGATCTACCGGCGCCTGCGCCCGGGCGAGCCGCCCAGCGCCGAGTCCGGCCGCCAGCTCCTGCACGGCCTCTTCTTCCAGCCCAAGCGCTACGACCTGGCCAAGGTCGGCCGCTACAAGATCAACAAGAAGCTGGGCCTGGAGAACGCCGAGCACAAGGCCCTGACCCTGACCACCGACGACGTCGTCGCCACCGTCGACTACCTGGTCCGGCTGCACGAGGGCGACCCCACGACCAGCACCGACGACCAGGACCACTTCGGCAACCGGCGGCTGCGCTCGGTCGGCGAGCTGATCCAGAACCAGGTCCGCATCGGCCTGTCGCGGATGGAGCGGGTCGTGCGCGAGCGCATGACCACCCAGGACGCCGAGGCGATCACCCCCCAGACGCTGATCAACATCCGTCCGGTGGTGGCCGCGATCAAGGAGTTCTTCGGCACCTCCCAGCTCAGCCAGTTCATGGACCAGACCAACCCGCTGGCCGCCCTGACCCACCGGCGGCGCCTGTCGGCGCTCGGCCCGGGCGGGCTGTCGCGCGAGCGGGCCGGGTTCGAGGTCCGCGACGTCCACCCCTCCCACTACGGCCGCATGTGCCCGATCGAGACCCCCGAGGGCCCGAACATCGGCCTCATCGGCAACCTCTCGACCTACGCCCGCATCAACGAGTACGGCTTCGTCGAGACGCCCTACCGCAAGGTGGTCAACGGCCGGGTCACCGAGCAGGTCGACTACCTGACCGCCGACGACGAGGACCTGCACGTGATCGCGCAGGCCAACGCGGCCGTGGAAGCCGACGGCAACTTCGCCACCGACCGTGTCCTGGTCCGCCAGGGCAGCCGCTCGGCCGGCATCTCCAGCCACCGCTCGGTCAGCCGGGCCGACTTCGGCACCGGCCAGGGCGCCGGCGTCACCGGCGAGGTGGCCAACGTGCCGCCCGAAGAGGTCGACTACATGGACGTCAGCCCCCGGCAGATGGTGTCGGTGGCCACCGCCCTGATCCCGTTCCTGGAGCACGACGACGCCAACCGGGCCCTGATGGGGGCCAACATGCAGCGCCAGGCCGTGCCCCTGCTCCGCTCCGAGGCGCCGCTGGTCGGCACCGGCATGGAGCGGCGGGTGGCGGTCGACGCCGGCGGGGTGGTCGTGGCCGACGCCCCGGGCACGGTCGAGGACGTCACCGCCGACCAGGTCACCGTCCGCCACGCCGACGGCTCGGCCAAGGTCTACCGGATGCGCAAGTTCGAGCGCTCCAACCAGGGCACCTGCATCAACCAGAAGCCGATCGTGGTCGAGGGCGCCAAGATCGCCGCCGGCGACGTGCTGGCCGACGGGCCCTGCACCGACACCGGCGAGCTGGCGCTGGGCAAGAACCTCCTGGTGGCGTTCATGCCCTGGGAGGGCCACAACTACGAGGACGCCATCATCCTCTCCGAGCGCCTGGTCAAGGACGACGTCCTCACCTCGATCCACATCGAGGAGCACGAGGTCGACGCCCGCGACACCAAGCTCGGGGCCGAGGAGATCACCCGCGACATCCCCAACGTCTCCGAGGACGTGCTCAAGGACCTCGACGAGCGGGGCATCATCCGCATCGGGGCCGAGGTCCGCGACGGCGACGTCCTGGTCGGCAAGGTCACGCCCAAGGGCGAGACCGAGCTGACCCCGGAGGAGCGCCTGCTGCGCGCGATCTTCGGCGAGAAGGCCCGCGAGGTCCGCGACACCTCCCTGAAGGTCCCCCACGGCGAGACCGGCAAGGTCATCGGCGTGCGGGTGTTCTCCCGCGAGGCCGGCGACGACCTCAACCCCGGCGTCAACCAGCTGGTCCGGGTCTACGTGGCCCAGAAGCGGAAGATCTCCGACGGCGACAAGCTGGCCGGCCGCCACGGCAACAAGGGCGTCATCTCCAAGATCCTCCCCGAGGAGGACATGCCCTTCCTGGTCGACGGCACCCCGATCGACGTCATCCTCAACCCGCTCGGCGTGCCGAGCCGGATGAACATCGGCCAGGTGCTGGAGACGCACCTGGGCTGGGTGGCCGCTCACGGCTGGTCGTTCGACACCCTGCCCGGCTGGGCCAAGGAGACCGGCTGGACCAAGGCCCAGGGCCGCCAGGACGAGACCCTGCCGCTCGGCACCCCGGTGTTCGACGGCGCCAACGAGGAGGCCATCGAGGACCTGCTCACGGCCACCCTCGGCACCTACGAGGACCCGGTCGACGGCGAGGTCCACAAGCTGGTCGACGCCGAGGGCAAGGCGGTGCTGTTCGACGGCCGCACCGGCGAGCCGTACCCGACCCCGGTGACCGTCGGCTACATCTACATCATGAAGCTGCTGCACCTGGTGGACGACAAGATCCACGCCCGCTCGACCGGCCCCTACTCGATGATCACCCAGCAGCCGCTGGGCGGGAAGGCGCAGTTCGGCGGCCAGCGGTTCGGCGAGATGGAGGTCTGGGCCCTCGAGGCCTACGGCGCCGCCTACGCCCTGCAGGAGCTGCTCACCATCAAGTCCGACGACGTCCTGGGCCGGGTCAAGGTCTACGAGGCGATCGTCAAGGGCGAGAACATCCCCGAGCCCGGCATCCCCGAGTCCTTCAAGGTGCTGATCAAGGAGATGCAGTCGCTCTGCCTGAACGTCGAGGTGCTCTCGGCCGAGGGCCAGGAGATCGAAATGCGGGAGACCGACGAGGACGTGTTCCGAGCCGCCGAGGAGCTTGGGATCGACCTGTCCCGGCGCGAGCCCACGTCGGTCGAGGAGGTCTAAGTGCTCGACGTCAACTACTTCGACGAGCTGCGGATCGGCCTGGCCACGGCCGAGCAGATCCGCATGTGGTCAAACGGCGAGGTCCGCAAGCCGGAGACGATCAACTACCGCACCCTCAAGCCCGAGAAGGACGGCCTGTTCTGCGAGAAGATCTTCGGGCCGACGCGGGACTGGGAGTGCTACTGCGGCAAGTACAAGCGCGTCCGCTTCAAGGGCATCATCTGTGAGCGCTGCGGCGTCGAGGTCACCAGGGCCAAGGTGCGGCGCGAGCGGATGGGCCACATCGAGCTGGCCGCGCCCGTCACCCACATCTGGTACGTCAAGGGCGTTCCCAGCCGGCTCGGCTACCTGCTCGACATGGCCCCCAAGGACCTCGAGAAGATCATCTACTTCGCCGCCAACGTGGTGACCTGGGTCGACGAGGACCGCCGCCACGACGACCTGCCGAGGGTCGAGACCGAGCTGGCGCACGAGCGCGAGCAGGTCGAGGTCGACAAGCAGAAGCGCGAGGAGGAGATCAAGGCCCAGCTGGAGGCCAACCTGGCCGAGCTGGAGGCCCAGGGGGCGAAGTCCGACCAGCGCCGCAAGGCCCGCAACGAGGCCGAGCGGGCGTTCAAGGACGTGCGCGAGAAGGCCGCGACCAGGGTCGAGATGCTCGAGCGGATCCTGGACGTGTTCAAGAACATGGCCCCCAAGCAGCTGCTGGCCGACGACCAGTACTACCGCGAGCTGCGCGACCGCTTCGGCGAGTACTTCTCGGCCGGCATGGGCGCCGACGCCATCAAGGACCTCCTGCTGCGCGAGGGGGTCGAGGAGGAGCAGGCCCGCCTGCGCGAGGTCATCGCCACCTCCAAGGGCCAGAAGCAGCAGCGGGCCATCAAGCGGCTGCGGGTCGTCTCGGCCTTCATCGGCCGGCGCAACTCGCCGCTGGGCATGGTGCTCGACTGCGTCCCGGTGATCCCGCCCGACCTGCGCCCGATGGTGCAGCTGGACGGCGGCCGGTTCGCCACCAGCGACCTCAACGACCTGTACCGGCGGGTCATCAACCGCAACAACCGCCTCAAGCGGCTGCTGGACCTGGGCGCGCCCGAGATCATCGTCAACAACGAGAAGCGCATGCTCCAGGAGGCCGTCGACGCGCTGTTCGACAACGGCCGCCGCGGCCGCCCGGTCACCGGCCCGGGCAACCGGCCCCTCAAGAGCCTCTCCGACATGCTCAAGGGCAAGCAGGGCCGCTTCCGCCAGAACCTGCTCGGCAAGCGGGTCGACTACTCCGGCCGCTCGGTGATCGTGGTCGGTCCCGAGCTGCGCCTGCACCAGTGCGGGCTGCCCAAGCAGATGGCCCTTGAGCTGTTCAAGCCGTTCGTGATGAAGCGGCTGGTCGACCTGTCGTACGCCCAGAACATCAAGTCGGCCAAGCGCATGGTCGAGCGTTCCCGGCCCCAGGTCTGGGACGTGCTCGAGGAGGTCATCCGCGAGCACCCGGTGCTGCTCAACCGGGCCCCGACCCTGCACCGGCTGGGCATCCAGGCCTTCGAGCCCGTTCTGGTCGAGGGCAAGGCCATCCAGATCCACCCGCTGGTCTGCAAGGCGTTCAACGCCGACTTCGACGGCGACCAGATGGCCGTGCACGTGCCCCTGTCGTCCGAGGCCCAGGCCGAGGCGCGGGTGCTGATGCTGTCGGTCAACAACATCCTGTCGCCGGCCAACGGCCGCCCGATCGCCATCCCGACCCACGAGATGGTGCTCGGCATCTACTTCCTGACCTACAAGGAAGAGGCCAAGCCGGACACGGCCAGGTCCAAGGCGAAGGCCAAGGACAACGGCGACCGGCCGCACCTGCCGATCTTCGGGTCGACCGCCGAGGCCGTCATGGCCCACGACTTCAAGTCGATCGGCCTCCAGGACGCGATCGTCGTCCGCCTGCCCGAGGCCAAGGCGGCGGTGGCCGAGGACGGCGCCACCAAGGTCGAGACCACCGTCGGGCGGCTGCTGTTCAACGAGGCCCTGCCCGAGGACTTCCCCTACATCAACGAGACGCTGCAGAGCCGCGAGCTGACCAACCTGGTCTCGCGGGTCGCCGACCGCTACGACCAGACCGAGACCGCCGAGGTGCTGAACAAGCTCAAGACCCTCGGCTTCCACTGGGCGTCGCGGGCCGGGGTCACCGTGTCCATCCAGGACGTGCTCAAGCCGCCGCGCAAGCAGCAGATCCTCGACGAGTTCGAGAAGCGCGCCGAGAAGGTCGAGTCCCAGTTCCGCCGGGGCATCATCACCGACGACGAGCGCCGCCAGGAGCTCATCGAGATCTGGACCGAGGCCACCGAGCGGGTCCGCGAGGACATGGAGGAGCGGTTCCGCCAGGAGCCGTTCAACCCCATCTACATGATGGCCACCTCCGGCGCCCGCGGGAACATGACCCAGGTGCGCCAGATCGCCGGCATGCGCGGGCTGGTCGCCAACCCCAAGGGCGACATCATCCCGCGGCCCATCAAGGCCAACTTCCGCGAGGGCCTGTCGGTGCTGGAGTACTTCATCTCGACCCACGGCGCCCGCAAGGGCCTGGCCGACACCGCCCTGCGCACGGCCGACTCCGGCTACCTGACCCGGCGGCTGGTCGACGTGACCCAGGACGTGATCGTCCGCGAGAGCGACTGCGGCACCGAGCGGGGCATCCCGGTCACCATGGCCGTGCAGCGGCCGATCCCGGGCGGCAAGAAGGGCGAGTTCGAATGGGTCCGGCCCCGGGCCGTCGAGAGCCAGGCGCTCTCGCGGATCCTGGCCGAGACCGTCATGGACCCGGCCGGCAAGGGCAAGCAGGTCCTGGTCGAGGCCGGCACCGAGATCGGCGAAGAGGTCATCGACCTGCTGGTCGAGCACGGCATCGAGGAGGTGCTGTGCCGCTCGGTGCTGACCTGCGACTCCAAGGTCGGGGTCTGCCAGATGTGCTACGGCCGCAGCCTGGCCAACAACCGGCTGGTCGACATCGGCGAGGCGGTCGGCATCATCGCCGCCCAGTCGATCGGCGAGCCGGGCACCCAGCTGACCATGCGGACCTTCCACACCGGCGGCATCGCCGGCGAGGACATCACCCACGGCCTGCCGCGGGTGCAGGAGCTGTTCGAGGCCCGCACTCCCAAGGGCATGACGCCGATCGCCGAGTTCTCCGGCCGGGTCGGGATCGAGCAGGTCGAGAAGGGCGTGCAGGTCACCGTGACCTCGGACGAGGGCGAGGAGTGGGTCGCGATCGTGCCCCGCCGGGCCCGGCTCCGGGTCGAGGACGGCCAGGAGGTCGAGGTCGGCCAGCCGATCATCGACGGCATCCCCAACCCCAAGGAGATGCTGCGGGTGCTCGGGATCCGGGCCACCCAGCGGCACCTGGTCGAGCAGGTCCAGCAGGTCTACACCAGCCAGGGTGTGACCATCCACGACAAGCACATCGAGCTGATCGTCCGCCAGATGCTCAAGCGGGTGACCGTGCTCGAAGGCGGCGACACCGACCTGCTCCCCGGCGAGCTGATCGAGCGGGCGACGTTCGAGCGGGCCAACCGGGAGGCGCTGGAGGCTGGCAACACGCCGGCCAACGGCCGTCCCGAGCTGCTCGGCATCACCAAGGCGTCGCTGGCCACCGAGTCGTGGCTGTCGGCGGCCTCCTTCCAGGAGACCACCAGGGTGCTGACCGAGGCGGCCATCGAGGGCAAGAGCGACTCGCTGATCGGCCTCAAGGAGAACGTCATCATCGGCAAGCTGATCCCGGCCGGGACGGGTATGACGCGCTACCGCAGCGTCACCCCGGTCCTGACCGAGATCCCCGCGTCCGCCTACGGGGTCGACGCCTTCGGCGACGCCTACGAGACCTACAGCGACGACGTCTACTACGCCGAGGACGGCACCGCCTACCAGGTCCCGGTCGGCACCGAGCCCGACGGCAACGGCGAGCTGGTCGAGGTCGACGCCGGCGCCTACACCACCGACGACTACCAGCCCTTCGACGAGCAGCAGCAGCCCCAGCAGTAACCACCACCACGAACGGCCCGGGCCCGCCAGGACCCGGGCCGTTCGGCGTGTACGATCCGGCCATGGCGGAGGGGAGGCGGGTCGGGGACGACACCGTCAGCTGGCAGGTGACCAAGCTGGCCAAGGCCCACCGGGCCCTGGTCGGCGACGCCCTGGCCGAGCTCGGCCTGCACCTCGGCCAGGACCTGCTCCTCGAGCAGCTCTGGCGCCAGGACGGCCTGACCCAGTCGGCCCTGGTGGCCAGGCTCGGGGTCGAGCCGCCGACGGTGACCAAGATGCTGCAGCGCCTGGAGCGGGCCGGTCTCCTGCGCCGGGAGCGCGACCCGGACAACGCCCGGCTCTGGCGCGTCTACCTGACCGAGCGCGGCCGTGAGCTCCAGCAGCCGGTGCGGGACCTGCGCCGCCAGGTCGAGCGCCGGCTGCTGACCGGCCTCTCGGACGCCGAGCGGGAGCGCCTGCTCGCGCTGCTGGCCCGGGTGACTGCCAACCTGCGCGAGGCCCGCTATACTTAGCCGGCAAATTAGTCGGCTAAGTAAGGGAGCGTGCCTTGCGGATCGGACTATCGGTCTCCAGCTTCACCTGGCCCGGAGGGCCGGCGCGGATCGGCCCGACCTTCGGACAGATCGCCAGGGACGCCGAGCAGGCCGGCCTCCACAGCCTGTGGGTCATGGACCACTTCTTCCAGATCCCCGTCTTCGGGCCCGTCGACCACGAGATGCTTGAGGCCTATTCGGCCCTGGCCTTCGCGGCCGGCCAGACCAGTCGTATCGAGCTGGGAGCCCTGGTCACCGGCGTCACCCCTCGGCATCCCGGGGTGCTGGTCAAGACCGTGACCACCCTGGACGTCCTGTCGGGGGGCCGGGCCTGGCTCGGCATCGGGGCCGCCTGGAACGAGCGGGA
>Ga0307276_10000040_pt1 | contig 13273 bp, 15 predicted proteins | sample ER_DNA_115_FD_194477 | JGI IMG/M metagenome (GOLD analysis project Ga0307276, IMG submission 194477) | Bulk soil microbial communities from the East River watershed near Crested Butte, Colorado, United States - ER_DNA_115 | ecosystem: Environmental > Terrestrial > Soil > Floodplain | place...
CTTGCGCTGGTCTAGGCGATGTGTCCTACGCTGGGTGTGGAGCTGATCCATCGGGGACGCGGACAGGTGATCCAGGCACAATCACCTTCGCAAGCTCCGAGTTGGCAGGGTATGTCGTACTGCCAGGTTTACTCAGCATTAGTAAGGAGTGAGAGCTCCAACATCATGCCGCGAGAACAAGTTTCTGGCAGGTCCGGCGGTGCCCCAGCGTTGCCGGCTGAGGCTCCCGCCGTCGGCTCCCCTCAAGCAGTAGTGCCTCATGATCAACTTCACGATCAGCGGACTCGCCGGCTGGTCCCCATCGACAACCTCAAGGCAGTTCTCGTCGCATGGGTCATCGCGGGACACGCGTTCTTGGGTTACGCAGCGATGGGCGGGTGGCCTTATGACGAGGTGGCTGAGACGACCCTGCCCAGGACGCTGGAGTTGCTCTTGGAGATAGTTATCGGACCAACGGCGCTCTTCGTGATCGGAACGTTCTTCTTCCTGAGCGGTCTTCTCGCTCCCAACAGCCTCGCTCAGCACGGCCCGGGCGGGTTCGTTCGACAGCGGCTGTTCCGACTCGGACTGCCTTGGCTGCTGTTCACCCTCTTGATCTGGCCCCTGGTGATGTGGGCCGCCTACCGCGCGGCTGGCCGCCCGCTTCCAATTTGGCAGGCCTTGCAGGCCCGGCAGCCCTTCTTGGATTCGGGACCGCTCTGGTTTGTTCAGATTCTGCTCTACGTTTCACTGGCTCACGCGCTCTTGAGCTGGATTGTCCACCGGCATAACATCCATCCGCGTGTCGCTCTCACACTCGTTACAGCTGCCCTGGCCATCGCCGCGGCCTCGTTCATCATCCGGCTCTGGTTTCCAGCCCGCAGCCAGCAAGTTCTCGATCTCCACGTGTGGCAGTGGCCACAGTGCATCGGCCTCTACGTACTAGGCGTCCTCTTTGCGAGTGAGAACTGGGCTCAGAATGTGCCACGTCGGGCGGCCCGGCGCGGCGGGATCACCGTGCTTCTAGCGATCGCCCTCGGTGTCGGAGTGATGGCAATACTCGGTGTCTCAGATCTCAAGCGCTATGACGGTCCGTTCCTCGGTGGCTGGCACTGGCAGGCTCTCGCTCTGGATGTTGTCGAAGCGACCCTGGTCGTCGGCGGGTCCGTCTGGCTGCTGGCCTGGGCCCAGCGCTGGCTGACGTCCCGCGCCGTCGGGCTGACCCGCGTGGCGCGGAGCGCCTATTTGGCGTATTTGCTTCAGGTGCCGGTACTGATCAGCCTGGAGATCGCTGGCCGATTGGTCCCGTGGCCAGCAGCTGTTAAAGCGGTGGTGGTTGCGGCGTTCGCCGTCGCTGGATCCTTTGGCCTCGCGTGGTTCCTTACCCACCGAGCGCGCGGGGATCGCAGCGAGTAAGCCTTGGCGGAAACACAGATCTGGCGCAGCCGCTGTATTGCGACTGCGCCAGCGCTGTCAATTGGTGGTTCGGTACTACTTGACGCCACCAGCAGTGAGGCCGGCGACTATGCGGCGCTGGAAGATCAGCACCGCGAGCAGCAGCGGAACGGTCACAAGTACACCGGCCGCCATGATGCTGCCGTACGGCGTATCGAAGCCAGTCGTACCCGTGAACTTGCTGATCGCCACGGTTGCGGTCTGCATATTCTTATCCTGCAGGAAGGTCAGGGCCAGCAAGAATTCGTTCCAGGCACCGATGAACACAATGATCGCCGTCGTGAGCACGCCCGGAGCTGCCAGCGGCAGGATCACCTTACGGAAGGCCACCCCCGGCGTGCAGCCATCGACCATCGCCGCCTGCTCCAGCTCGACCGGGAGCTGCTTGAAGAAGGCGGTCAGAGTCCACACCGCCAGCGGGAGGCCGAAGCTCAACCCGGGAAGGATGACGGACTGGTAGGTGTTAATCCAGTACGGGAACCAGGTGAATGGCGACGTCGAGGAGAACATCTTCAGCAGCGGCGGCAGCAACACGACCAGCGGGAACATCGAGCAGGCCATGATCAGCCAGAGCACCGCAACCTTGCCCCGGAACCTCAACCGAGCGAGCGCGTACGCTCCGATGATGCCGAACACCAGGACGAGGATCGTCGTGGTGCCGGCCACGATGACCGAGTTGAGCAGTGAGCGGCCGAAGTTGTTCGTTGCCGAGAACACGCTCTTGAAGTTCTCGATCGACGCCGGGCTTGGGATGAACTCGGTGCTGCGCCCTTCCGAAGGATCTCGGAATGCGGAGACGACCATCCAGTAGAAAGGAATGATGCAGTACAGGACGATTAAGCCCATTCCCACGTAGGACAGGACCACCCCGATCCTCTGGCGGAGGGGTCTCTGCGGGTGGGCGAGCTTCTCGATCTCTTCCTTGCTGAGATGCTGCTCCTGTACTTCAGCGGTTGTGGTGGACATCAGTGCGCACCTCCGATCGCCTCACCCATGACTGCCTCCACACGAGCTTCATCAGGTGGTGCCTCACCTTTCTTCTTTTTCTTCGTCTTGCCATCAGCGTCGCCGATCACCTCGGCGCCCAGAATCCTGACGAATAGGAAGGCCACCAGAAGCACGTACAAGAACAAGATGATGGCGTACGCCGCAGCGGGACCGTACCGGCTCTGGCTCGCTTCCTGGTAGGCGAAGATCGACAGAGTCTCCACCCGATACTTGCCGGCTCCGATCATGCCGTATGGCAGATCGAACATGCGCAAAGTGTCGAGCGTGCGGAAGAGAACGGCCACGACCAGCGCCGGTTTGACCATCGGCAGTGTGATCCGGACGAACTGCTGCCAGGTGGTTGCCCCGTCGACCTTGGCCGCCTCATAGACCTCGGCCGGAATGGTCTGCAGACCGGCTAGGGTCAGTAGGCCAATAAACGGAGCCGTCTTCCAGGTATCAGCAATCACGATCGCCCAGAACGATGCCCCAGAATCGGCGAGCCAGAGAATCTCGCGACCGAGAATACGGTTCATCACTCCGGACGAGTCGAAGATGAGCTTCCACATCAGGGCCGAAACGATTGTCGGGATCGCCCAGGGCACCAAGATGCCGGCGCGGACGAGGCCACGCCCCCGGAAGGCCTTGGCCATGATCAGGGCCATCGCCACGCCAATAACAGTCTCCAAGAGGACGCACACGATGGTGATGAAGGTGGTATTGAGGAAGGCGTTCCAGAAGCGGTCCATAGTGCCGTAGTTGCCCGTCACCGGGTTGGCGCCGGCGAAGATGTCGGTGAAGTTCTGCAGGCCGACGAACCTGTCGCCACCGGCCACCATGCCTGTGGTGGGATCCACCCCGGAGTTGGTCTGGTGGAAGGACTCCCAGATGGACAATGCGACCGGGATTCCGGCCACCACAGCGATGATGATCAGGGTAGGCGCCAGCAGGATCCAGGCCAGCCGGCCTTGGCCATCGCTCAGCGCGTTCTTCTTGTGCTTATGACCATCGGCCTGGGTGGCCGGCAGACTCCGTGGTCCCGCGGTGGCTGTGGCCATGCGGCTACCTCCTTTGAGAAATGCGCTGAGTTCTCGGCGCAGCACACGGCTGCGCCGAGAACCGTGCGAACACCAACTACTTGATCAGAGTCTGCAACTTAGCCTGCAGTGCTTGCAAGGCCGCATCGGGTTGAGTCTGACCTTGGAGTGCGCCATACGCGGCATCTTGTATTGCCAGGGTGACATCGCCGTACTCGACGGCCTTCGGACGTGGCTTGGCGGTCTGGATCGACTTCAGCTGGATCGGCATGAAGGGGAACTTCTTAAGCAAGTCGGGATCGCTGTACAGCGACTCGAGCACCGGCGAGTTCGACGTAGCGAGTGTGTTGGACTTCTGCGCCTCGGGGGAGGACACGTACTTCAAGAAATCGAGTGCGGTGCCCTTGTTCTCGGCGTACTTGGCAATGGCCTTCGTGTGACCACCGAGGCTAGAAACACCAGCACCGGTGATGCCCGGCAGCGGCGCCACATCGAACTTGCCCTTGATCTCTGAATCCTTGTCGTTGGCTGCGTGGTTGTACACGTATCCCCAGTTGCGGTGGAAGATCAGCTCACCGTGCTGGAAGGCGGTTCGTCCGTTCTCCTCCTGCCAGGTGATGGCGGCCTTCGGAATGTGACCGTCCTTGAACCAGTCGACCAGAGTCGACAGACCCTTGGTGGCCTCAGGGGTTGCCACGTTCGGCTTGCCGTCGTCGCCGACGATGACGCCACCGGCACCGTGCACCGCTTCGTCGAAGTTCACCGTCAGGCCCTCGTACTTGTTGTACTGCCCGGCGAAGCAGCCAAGCTTGGAGTCCTTCTCGCCTGCCGTGATCTTGTCGCAGGCGGCCTTCATCTCATCGAAAGTGGTCGGCGGCTTCAGCCCGTACTTGTCGAGCAGGTCCTTGCGGTAGTACAGCAAGCCGCCGTCCGAGGTGGAAGGCAGGCCGTACAGCTTGTTGAAGTACGTCGCGGAATCCACCGCCGGCTTCAACATTCCATCGGTCGAGGTGTCCGGAGGCATGGCCTCAACGATGCCCTTGGCCGCGAATTCAGCTGTCCAGACCACGTCCATTTCCAGAATGCCCATCTTGGCGTTCTTGATCTGAGCGTTCTGGACCATCTGCTGCCGCTGCTGATCGGCGCTGTCGGGCAACTCGTGGAAGGTGACCTTCCCGTTCGGGTGCTGCGCGTTGAACTGGTCGATCAAGTTCTGGGTGTTACCCGAGGTGTCCTTGCCAGCCCAGAACTCGGTATCACCCTGCTTAGTAAAATCAGCAGCGGCGGCCGACGTACCACCACCGCTCGGGGCGCCGCCGCCGCCACCACAAGCCGCGGCGACGAAGAGGGCGCTCATTGATGCGGCCGCAATAAGCACGCGGCGCGCGGGACGAACGAAAGTCATACAGGCCTCACTTCGTTGTAGAGAGGACACCCATTCGTTGGTGCCACCTCGACACACTAGAGGCAATCTGACACAAAAGCTCTAGTTCTCTCACGTTACGTTTAGATTCGTTATATGAGGCGCTAGCACGCGAGACCCCTGTTTGACAAGGGGAACTCACAAGTAGAGGCCGGTTTTGCCGTCCTGCAGTCTCTCCGAGGCGACGGCATGAAGATCACGTTCCCGCAGCAGCACATAGTCCTTGCCTCGGACTTCGACTTCCGCTCGGTCTTCGGGGTCGAACAGCACTCGATCAGTCGGCTTGACTGTCCTGACATTGGTTCCCACGGCAACCACTTGGCCCCACGCGAGCCGGCGTCCGATTGCCACTGTCGCCGGAATCACGATGCCAGCGCTGCTGCGCCGCTCGCCCGGCTCATTGTCGGTCGAGACCAGCACGCGATCATGCAGCAGCCGGATGGGCAGGGCGCCCTCATCCAAGCCGCCGGTGTTCGGGGTGCCGTTCTGGTCACTCACTACTGTCGTCACTGGTCCTGCGTCGCACGATCGCGCGAATGATCAACAGGAATCCAACAATCCCCGCCACGGCAGCGGCAACGCCCACGATCCGTCCGGTACGCAAATCGCCACGAGCGTTGAAGATCTTCGATTTGGCATTCTCCAGTTCTGTGTTGGCGAATTGCTTCACATTCGCGATCTGGCGCTGCTTGATCCGGTTTGGATGCACCTGGTCGATCAGCGCCGCGACCGAGGCGGCCAGCCGATCTCGGGTTGCGCCCAAATCAGCCTCGATCTGGGACTGCGTACGGGTGGGCTGAGAAGGTGCGGGCTGAGGAGAGTTGCTGGACACATGGCCTCCCTTGGACAGTTCTGCGGCGCCGACCGGCGGCCGGGGCGTCCCGAAATCACAGCGTATTGCAGCTTTGCCGGTACGCGGCGGGACGGTGCCTAAGGCAGGTCATGGGAACCGCTAGTGTTTTTGGCATGACCATTCGGCTCAGCGACGGCGATGCAGCGCCTGCCTTCAACCTGCCAGACGCAGACGGCAAGAATGTGTCCCTCGCGGACTTTCCGGGACAGCGCGTGATCGTCTACTTTTATCCCGCTGCTCTGACGCCAGGGTGTACGACGCAGGCGGTTGACTTCACTGCGGCGATGGAGGAACTCGGTGCTGCAGGCCTGCGCGTGATCGGCATCTCGCCGGACGTTCAGGAAAAACTCATCCAATTCCGCGACAAGGAATCGGTTGCTTTCCCGCTTCTATCCGACCCGGATAAGTCGACGCTCAATGCTTACGGCGCGTACGGCGAGAAGCTGCTCTACGGCAAGCTCATCGAAGGAGTGATCCGCTCAACCTTTGTTATCGACGTCGACCAGAAGGGTAACGGCACCATCGCGGTTGCGCAGTACAACGTGAAGGCCGCTGGTCACGTCGACAAGCTGAAGCGAGACCTCCATCTGTAGACTCGATCGCCGCGCCAAGCGAAGCGAGACAAGCGCACCCCGGATCGCGCCTCGCCGTGCTGAGGAGGAGCGAGCCGACACACTTTTCGTCGGCGAACGACGACGAAGTAGGCGGGTTCCAAGCGCGATCCGCGCGGAGCGAGCGCAGCGAGTGAGGCAATCAACTGAGCCGGAGTGGTGGAATTGGCAGACACGCAGGATTTAGGTTCCTGTGCCTTCGGGTGTGAGGGTTCGAGTCCCTCCTTCGGCACTGTTTGAATTGCTCGCTCCGCTCGCGGTGGACGATGACTTCGCTTCACTAACGAGAACTCCGCGTCATCCACAGATGAGGCGGAGTTCGAGCTAGTAGTGCGGAGTGAGCCTGGCAGCCTTAGGCGGTCCGGAGGCGACCGACGCGGCGCCGCCTTCTCATCATCCCCGCCGCTCCGTGCCCTGCTGGCGCTCCTCGAGCTCGGGATTCTGCGCGACGCCGACATCAGCGGTCTCGGCACGGGCGCCGGTGATGATCGCGTACGTCGCGCCGGCAATCGCCGCTCCAATTATTGGTGCCACGATGAACAGCCACACCTGAGCGAGCGCGCCACCGCCCGCGAACCAGGCAACCCCCAGGGAACGCGCGGGGTTCACTGAGGTGCCGTCCACCGGAATGCTGGCAAGGTGAATCACGGTCAAGCCCAGCCCGATCGCAATTGGCGCAAAGCCCTTGGGCGTGCGATCATCGGTGGCCCCCAGGATGATGTAAAGGAAGATCGCGGTCATGACGATCTCGACGATCAGGGCTGCGGCAAGACCGTAGCCACCGGGCGAGCGATCTCCGTAGCCATTGGAGGCAAAGCCGCTCTCAACTGCGCTGAATCCGGGCTTGCCGGAGGCGACCGCCAGCAGCACAGCGCCGGCAACGGTCGCCGCAATGGTCTGGGTGATGACGTAGGGCAGGACGCCCTTCCACTCAAATCGCTTCGCGATCGCCAGGCCGATGCTGACCGCCGGGTTGAAGTGACCGCCCGAGACGTGACCGAAGGCGAACGCGCCAACGAGCACCGCCAGACCGAATGCCAGCCCTATCCCGAGTAACCCGATCCCCAGCTGAACGTCGTTCTTGCTGAGGAATTCACCGGCGATGACTACACTGCCGCACCCGCCGAATACCAACAGGAATGTCCCGAGGAACTCGGCACCTAATTTTGCAGCCAGGGACGGTTCCCTCATGTGGCTTTCTCCTTGCTTCACACGTTCGACACTAGAGCGGCGATTCTAAGGTCAGCCGTGGTCGCTCTGCAGCCGCCACGCAGAGAGTTCAATCAGTGGGACTCGTCTTGTGCTCGACGGCGATAGCTGACAAAGGTGTAGCCGTCGCGCGCCTCACGGCATGTCTGGATCCATTCATTCGGATCAATCTCGGGAAACGTCACCTGCCCCTGAGGATGCTGATCCACTTCGGTGATCTCAAGGCCCGTCAGCCGATCCCAGGCCGCTCGATAGATTTCTCCGCCTCCAGCGACAAAGATGATCTTGGGATCGAGCAGCATGGCTTGATCGATCGCCTCCTCCACAGACGGCACCGCCCGTACGCCGTCGCCACGCCACATTCGATCCCGCGTGATCACAAACGTCGTACGGCCCGGCAACGGACGGCCGATGGAGTCGTAGGTCTTGCGGCCCATGATCAACACATGTCCCATGGTCAAGGCCTTGAAGCGCTGCCAGTCCGCCGCAATGCGCCACGGAATGTCATTGCTGGCGCCGATGACGCCATTTGCCGCCACGGCAGCGATGCCGATGATCTCGGACCTGACGATCTCAGACTCGATGATCTCAGGCATGATCACACCGCGATCGGCGCTCTAATGCCGGGATGTGGGTCGTATCCCTCGATCGCGACGTCATCGAAGGTGAAGTCATCGATCGAGCTGATGCTGGTGTTCAGGACGAGTCTTGGCAGGGGGCGGGGCTCTCGACTCAGTTGCAGCCTGGCCTGGTCGAGATGGTTCAGATAGAGGTGTGCGTCACCGAGAGTGTGGACAAAGTCACCGACCTCCAAGCCGCAAACCTGAGCCACCATCTCGGTCAGCAACGCATAGGAGGCGATGTTGAAAGGAACGCCCAGAAAGATGTCCGCCGAACGCTGGTACAGCTGACAGGACAGTCGGCCTTGGGCGACGTAAAACTGAAACATCGCATGACAGGGCGGCAGTGCCATATCCCCGAGATCACCGACATTCCACGCGCTCACAATGTGCCGGCGAGAATCCGGAACAGTCCTGATGGAATTGATCACACCAGCTAGTTGATCGATGTGCCCGCCGGCCGGTGTGGGCCAGGAGCGCCACTGATAGCCGTAAATGGGTCCGAGTTCGCCGTCGGGATCAGCCCACTCATCCCAGATGGTGATGCCCTGCTCGTGAAGCCATTTGACATTGGTGGAGCCCTGAATGAACCACAACAACTCACCGATGATCGACCGCGTGTGCAACTTCTTCGTCGTCAGCAGCGGAAAACCTTCGCCAAGATCAAAGCGCATCTGATAACCGAATGTGCTGAGCGTGCCGGTACCGGTCCGGTCACTCTTTTCGACACCGTGCGTCAGGACATGATCAAGCAGGTCGAGGTAGGTTTTCACTGCTCATCCCTCCCTCCAAAGGACGGCCAGCAGAGCCGGCCGATCGAGCGACAGGTTCCAGCCGGCGCAGTTCAGCCACGAGCACGGGCAGTATCGCCCGTACCGCCCTCCCACGATGGCTGATTGCGTCCTTGGCCGATGGGTCAAGCTCTCCGTTAGTCAGAGTGTTTCCCTCGGCCACGAACAGCGGATCGTAGCCGAACCCATTGTGACCTGCAGGACTGACAGCCAGGCGCCCTTGCATCTCCCCGACACGCACATGTTCTGTACCGTCCGGAAGCACCAGCGCCATGGCGCAAACGAACCTCGCTGTCCGCTCCGCCGGTGGAACGTCCTGCAGTTGATGCAACAGCAATGCGTTGTTCTCCTCATCGCTGGCGCCCGACCCCGCCCAACGGGCCGACCGTACGCCGGGCATCTGGTTGAGCACGTCAACCGCGAGTCCGGAATCGTCAGCGAGCGCCGGAAGTCCGGTGGCTGCTACACAGTCCCGAGCCTTGAGCAACGCGTTGCCCTCGAAGGTGCGCTCGGTTTCGGCTGGCTCTGGATATGGGGTGACGTCGACCAGTCCCAGTACTTGGATATCCGATGCCTCCGCCGCCACCAGGCGACGTAGTTCCGCAAGCTTCTTGGCGTTGTTGGTCGCCAGCACAACGCGACCGCCGACCGGCGTTGGATCCATCACGACGTCTGGCGGCCTTGCGGACCACCTACGAGGGGGGTCTGCATAGGTTGCTGACTGTCTGCACAGGTTGCAACCCATGCAAAGCGTGCGAAACCTATGTGAACGGAGGTTTCCGACCAGGGGCAGGCGCTGGGGGGCATGGTGGCATCCTCAGCTACGACGCAAGCGCTGCTTGTTGTAACGCGGTCAACTCCGCGCAGCCTTTAGCACCAAGATCGAGCAGCCCGTCGAGCAACCCGCGATCGAAGGGAGCGCCCTCAGCTGTTCCCTGAACCTCGATGAAGGCCCCATCGCCGCTCATGACGACGTTCATGTCCGTGTCGGCGGTCGAGTCCTCGGTGTAGCAGAGATCCAGCATCGGGGCACCATCGACTACTCCGACCGACACAGCTGCCACCGAACCCCGCAGTGGCTCCCCAGTCAGCAACTCTCGCTCGCGCAGCCAGCTGACGGCGTCGGCGAGGGCGACGTACGCCCCGGTGATCGAGGCGGTTCGGGTGCCGCCATCAGCCTGCAGCACGTCGCAGTCCAGCACGACGGTGTTCTCCCCGAGCGCCTTGTAATCGATGATCGCCCGCACGCTGCGACCGATGAGGCGGCTGATCTCATGAGTACGGCCGCCGATCCTGCCGCGCACCGACTCGCGGTCGGTGCGGGTGTTGGTTGCCCTCGGCAGCATCGCATATTCGCTGGTCACCCAGCCAAGGCCAGAGCCTTTACGCCAGCGGGGAACGCCTTCGGTCACGCTTGCCGCCACCAGCACACGGGTTTGACCGAATTCCACAAGTACTGAGCCCTCAGCCTGAGTCAGCCATCCGCGGGTGAACCGGACCTCTCGAAGTTGATCATGGCTGCGTCCGTCGGCTCGAGAAGTCACGACCCCACCCTAACCACCGATGTCCCACGCGGCCCCAGTCGACGCTAGCGAAAGGGGCCCGTCAAAGTGTGGCTTCGCTTCAGCCAGGACATCCTTCGGTTCGTGCCACGGTGGAATGTGGGTCAGCACCGCCGCGCGGACTCCGGCGGCCTTGGCGATCGCTGCGGCCTGTGCGCCCGAGAGATGCATCCCAGGGGGATTGTCTGAAACGTCAAGGAAAGCCGACTCGATCAACAGCAAGTCGGCGCTGTTCGCGAGCTGCACCAAGGCATCTGAGGGACCGGTGTCGCCTGAGTAGACGAGCGCGCCTCCCCCAGGCGCCTCCTCCTCCACTCGGATGGCATACGCCTCCACGGGATGCTCGACTCGCACCGTACGGACGGTGAACGGACCGATGCGCTGGCTGGACTGCCAGATGCGCCAGTCGAAATATTCGGCAATGGATGGACCGGATTCGCTCAGCTCGCCGTCGTTGCGTGGCACCTCGTACGCCCGTGCGAGCCGCACATCGGCGTCCGCCGGGGCGTAAATCGGGCGACGCGGCCATGGAGCGTTCGGCGAGTAACAGGCAGCCACGTGATAGCCGCACAGATCCAGACAATGATCGGCGTGCAAGTGGCTCAACCCGATGGCATCGATCTCCCGCGGGTCGAGATAGCGGTAGAGCGCACCCATGGCGCCGGGACCGAAGTCGAGGAGCAGCGAGAAGGTCCGATTGTCGTAAGGGGCCTGAACCAGGTAGCTGGAGGCGGGCGAATCCGGTCCCGAAATGGACCCGCTACAACCGACGACTGTCAATTTCATCGTTGTGATCACACGAACTGTTCGACGTCGACGACCAAGCCACCCATCAGACGATGCCCGACACCCTCGAAGGCCTCCGGGCTGCCCGTGGTCAAGAACCGGTAGCTCGCCCTTCGCGGCTCATCATGGGTAAGTCCGCGCCGGGTCAGGACGGCGTACACATCCTTGGCGCATTCCTCCGCGCTGGACACCAGGCTGACGGTGTCGCCGAGGACATAAGAGATAACGCCGGTGAGCAGCGGATAGTGCGTGCAGCCCAAGATCAAGGTGTCGATATCAGCTTGCTGGAGGGGTTTCAGGTACTCCTCAGCACACGCCAGCAGCTCTGGGCCACCGGTAATGCCTGCCTCCACGAAGGACACGAAGCGAGGGCAGGCTGCAGTGTGCAGCTCGATCTGCGGAGCTGCGGCGAAGGCATCGTCATATGCCTGGGATGTCGCTGTCGCTTCGGTGCAGATCACTCCGACACGACTGGATCGCGTCGCAGCAACCGCGCGGCGGGCCGCGGGCAAGATCACCTCAACGACAGGCACGGCGTAGCGCTCTCGGGCGTCGCGCAGGACGGCTGCGCTGCCGGAGTTGCACGCGATGACCAAGATCTTGACTCCCTGGTCGACCAGATGATCAAGGCATTCGAGCGCATACTCGCGGACCGTCGCAATCGGCTGCTCGCCGTATGGGGACCGTGCTGTGTCGCCCAGATAGATGACGTCCTCGTGGGGCAGCTGGTCGATGACCGCACGAGCGACCGTGAGTCCTCCGAACCCCGAGTCGAAGATGCCAATCGGAGCGTCCGTATCACCCACCACGAGCGCTCAGCCTACAAGTACTCATGCCCAAACTTGGGTGTCTAGGAAATCCTCGCTCGCATCGAGGTCGCCCGTATAGGCACCCGTCGATAGGTATTTCCAGCCGCCATCAGCAATGATCAACACGACGTCCGCCGACTCTCCTGCCACCTCGGCCTTCGCAGCGTGCGCAAGGGCCGCGTGGACGATCGCCCCCGAGGAGAGCCCGGCAAAGATGCCCTCGCGTTCGAGCAGCTCCCGGACGCGGCGGACCGCATCGCGCGAGCCCACCGAGAACCTCGAGGTCACGTAAGACGCATCGTAAAGCTCAGGAACGAAACCCTCTTCAAGGTTGCGCAAGCCGTACACCAGTTCGCCGTAGCGTGGCTCCGCAGCGATGATCTTGACATCTGGTTTCTTCTCGGCAAAGAAGCGGCCCACGCCCATCAGGGTTCCGGTGGTACCCAGCCCGGCAACGACATGCGTCACCTCAGGAAGATCTTCGAGAATCTCCGGTGCTGTGCTCAGATAGTGCGCCTCGGCGTTGGCGGGGTTGCCGTATTGATACAGCATCACCCAGTCGGGATGCTCGGCGGCCAGCTGTTTGGCGACCCGGATTGCCTCGTTCGACCCTCCCGTGGCCGGCGAGGAGACGATCTCTGCACCCCAGATGGCCAGGATTTGTTTGCGTTCGGCCGAGGTATTCTCCGGCATCACACAGATCAGTCGGTAGCCGCCTAGTTTGGCTGCCATAGCAAGAGCTATGCCGGTATTGCCGCTGGTCGGCTCGAGGATCGTCGCTCCGGGCCGTAGCGTGCCGTCTGCCTCGGCTGCCTTGATCATTTGCAGGGCCGCGCGGTCCTTGATCGAACCAGTGGGGTTGTAATCCTCAAGCTTCGCCCAGAGCCGCACGGACGGGCTTGGCGACAACCGCGATAGGCCTACCAGCGGGGTATGCCCCACCGACTCGGCGAGCGAGGCGTACCGGACCATAATGAAGCCGATCAGCCGCCGGCGACAGCAGGTAGCACTACAACGACGTCACCATCAACGGTGGGGGCTTTGAGCCCGCCAGTGAAGCGGACATCTTCGTCGTTGACGTAGACGTTCACGAATCGGCGCAGGGCTTCAGCCTCGACAATCCGATCTTTCAAACCAGGGTTGCTCGCATC
>Ga0307276_10000042_pt1 | contig 13077 bp, 10 predicted proteins | sample ER_DNA_115_FD_194477 | JGI IMG/M metagenome (GOLD analysis project Ga0307276, IMG submission 194477) | Bulk soil microbial communities from the East River watershed near Crested Butte, Colorado, United States - ER_DNA_115 | ecosystem: Environmental > Terrestrial > Soil > Floodplain | place...
GTCGAGGATGGCGGTGGCGAGGACCTTGTCGCCGAAGACTTCACCCCAGCTTCTGGAGACGAGTTGCAAGACCATGTTGGCTTCGGCCCGTTCCGGTACACATCCTCCGAGCTGCCAGCACGGCTCGCGAGGGCCCAGCTGTCAATGCGGCCATCATGACCATGATCAGGATGCACACAATGCACCGGGAGTCGCCCGCAATGCGCGCAGCTTTCCGGCAGGTGCAACCTTCGCAACGAGAAGGTCAGCTTGACGACGACGCTGATTACCAATCTGCTTACCAATCAGTGCGCTCGACGTCGCATATGCAGGCACATCTACGTCCACTTCCCGCGCTCAGAGCGGGCAAATCACGGCAGCCACTGTCGATGGCATGAAAGAGGTCAGGGGTTCGCGTCTCGTAGCTCCACCATTGCGGCCTTACTCAACCCCCGCGCGGCAAAGCCGGATGGACGACGCAGGCTAGCGCCGTTGCGGCGCTGACCGATGCTTCCGCGATCGTGGACCACCTCGCCGCTTCCCTACATTGAGAATCGCAAGCGGCATGGAAGACCTCCAGGTGCCGCCCTCCCGCCGGCGACACCTGTCTCAGGGTTATCCCAGACGTGACCGCCGAGAGACCACACGATGGCTTAGGGAGGTGCTGGTTGATTGCACCACGGACGTGACTTGTCACAGGTCTCTCCGGCGGGAAACCCGGGTAGCAAGAAGGCTGGCTAAATGGCGGTTAGACAGGCGGTACTCCGAGCGACAGGAACACTGAGTGAGCGGTCGGGCATGACGTGCTCGACGTGGACGTCAGGACAAGCACTACCGGCGACAGAGAGGCAAATGGGGAAGACGAGGCCCAATAAGGGAGAAAAGAGAGATGATCATGGATGTGGTGGCTAACGGCGAGCGGGACATTCCTCGCGATCGGCTGTGGTCGGTTGAGGAGGTTTCTTACTATCTCGGCGTCCCAGTCGGGACCTTGTATTCATGGCGAGTGCAGCGCCGCGGCCCGGCGTGTCGGCGGATCGGCCGGTTCCTCCGCTATCGGCCGGAGGATGTGACGGCGTGGTTCGCGGGGCTGGGCGATTGGCCAGCGGCAGGGTGAGTGGTCAGCGGCTGGATATCGGCGAGCACGGCGATGTCCACTACCGAGAGAAGCCGAACGGTCGCGTGGCAGCCTCGGTGTACTTCCGGAACGCGCAGGGGGTGCGCAAGCGGATCGAAGCCACAGGCGATTCGAAAGCGTCCGCACGTCGGAGGCTGTTCGCAACGCTAGGTGAGGCCATGGCAGCCGGAGGGCTGGGTTATTCGCCGCGCTCTACGTTTGCCGATGTCGCAGCCGATTGGCTGGAGTCGTTAGACGAGCTGGTGGCAGCGGGTCGACGTTCGCCGCGAACGGTGGCGCTTTACCGCCACGCGCTGACGCGCCATGTCTTGCCGGGGCTTGGCGGACTGCGGCTGTCGGAGTTGACCTCGGCGCGGATGGACCGATTCATCCGGGATCGACGGCGCGCGGCCGGGTACTCGGTGGCGAAGCTGTGTCGATCGGTGACGTCCGGAATCTGCGCGTTCGCCGTCCGCCGCGATGCGATGCGCCACAACCCGGTTCGAGACGTGGAAGCACTGGAACGCCCGTCGGGGCAAGAGGCGCGGGCACTGACGGACGAGGAGTGCCGCGCATGGCTGATGATCTTGGACGGCAGCGAATTGGCGCGGCAGGCTGACTTGCCTGAGCTGGTGCGTTTCCTGCTGGGGACTGGTTGTCGCATCGGTGAGGCGCTGGCCCTAACCTGGCCGAACGTTGACCTCGAGCGGCACTTGATCAACATCGACACCACGCTGATTCGTGTCAAGGGCCAAGGGTTGTTGATCAAGCGTCCGAAGACGAAGTCCAGCATCCGTGTGCTTCGTGTACCGCTTTGGCTGGTGGCAATTTTGCGTGATCGTAGGGCGCGCGATCCGGAGTCACAGGGTGCGGTATTCCCCGACTCGGTTGGCGGGCATCGTGACCCGAACAATGTCGAGCGTGACCACCGTCGGGTTCGGTGCGGGACGCCGTTTGAGTGGGTGGTGCCGCACACCTACCGGAAGACGGTTGCAACCATGCTTGACCGGCAGGGTCTCAGTGCCAGGACCATCGCTGACCAGCTCGGCCATGCGCGAATCTCGATGACGCAGGACGTGTACATGGGTCGACGTGCCGTCGACCAGGCGGCCGCTGCTGTACTGGAAGGCATCTCACCATCACATGATGGTGATGACCAGCCGCCTGCGGTGCTCTCGGTCGTGGTCTAGGTGCCTACTTCGGTAGCCAGTGTGACAGCATCGTGACAGTCTTCGCGGCTGGGAGCGGAGAAGCGGAATCGGAAAGGCGCTCCCACTAGGGAGTTCGTGGGCCCCGTGGGACTCGAACCCACAACCTACGGATTACAAATCTGGCTTTTGGCAATGCAAATCACGACACGTCATCACCTCGCGTATTTCCCATGTATTTAAGGGAAAGCGTCGACCTCATAGAACCTTAGCTTGATCAACTTCTGACAGCGTTTTGCGGCGTTTCTTGTGCCTAAGTTGTGCCTAATCGCTATAGCATCTCAGGGTGGGTAGACCAGGCCTCGTACTCGGCACCGCAGGAACGATCCGGATCTATCCTGTGGCACCCAGCGGATACAAGGCAGTAACCCGGTACCGGGATTGGGATGGCAAGGTGCGCCAAGTCAAGCGCCATGGTGCCACCAAAGGCGCCGCTCGGAGGAACCTAGCGGCCGCCATCAGGGATCGCTCGTCCGGCACCTCACAAATCGACATCAACGCAGAGACCAAGCTCAGCGTGCTATCCGAAGTCTGGTTCGAGGAGATCAAGGGTCGCGATCTGAGCCCGTCAACTGTCCAGGCTTACCGAGATCGGCTCGACAAGCAGATCCTGCCGTCGCTGGGGGAGCTCAAGCTGCGAGAGCTATCAGTTGGAGTGGTCGACCGGCATCTCGCCGCGGTGAAGGCCGCGCACGGGCCATCCCTGGCCAAAACCACCCGCAGTGTTCTCTCAGGCCTATTCACGCTTGCGTGCCGATACGACGCGATCGCCACCAACCCATGCCGTGACGTCGGCCGAATCTCGGTGAAGCCCAAGCGTCCGCCGACCGCACTGACCATCGAGGAGCTGAGGCGCCTCCACCAATGGTTGAGTCGCGATGAGCAATCGGTGGAGCGCGACCTGCCGGATCTCATACTCTTCCTGACCGCGACCGGGCTTCGGATTGGCGAAGCGCTCGCGGTGCGGTGGCGCGATCTGGACCTGGACGAGTGCACGGTGGAAGTCCGGGGGACAGTTCTACGGCTTCGAGCTGGCGGCCTCATCATCAAGCCGTCGCCGAAGTCCGCGGCTGGACTACGCATCCTTGAACTGCCCTCTTGGGCAGTGACAATGCTCCGGCGACGCCAGCCGGACGATGTAGGCGAGGATGAACTTGCGGGTCAGCAGGTCTTCCCTGCGCCGCTTGCTGGCGGGCTACGAGACCCGAACAACACCCTCAAGATGATGCGCCAAGCCTTCAAGCACGCTGGCTTCACTGGCGTTACGAGCCACTATTTCCGCAAGACCGTCGCCACCTTGATGGACGACGCAGGGTTGTCGGCGCGAGCAGCTGCTGATCAACTTGGGCACGCGAAGCCGTCGTTGACCGCGGACATTTACATGGGCCGCAGGAAGCGAGCGACCGGGGCAGCCGAAGTGCTCGAAGATCTTTTCTAGTTCTATGGGTTTCCCAACCTCCGTTGCCGTGGGCGTGACCGCTTGAGGCCACAGTCCGTCGGACCGGTTCTACTCTTGATCAATGGTGGCTCTTCGAGTTCCGCGCGACGTCCGCCGGAAGCGCGTGATTGATGCCTGCTCCTTCTGCAGCCGACGCGAGTCGGAGGTGGGACATCTTGTGGCGGGTCGAAGCGCGCTGATCTGCCGCGACTGTGCTGCTCAGGTCAGCTCGTTGTTTGCACCCAGGGCAAGTTGATCGGCTTCCGCGCCCGGGCGGGAGCCGGTGTCGTGACGGCGATCGGCCGGTGCGGCTTCGACCAGCTGGTCAGCAGACGGCGGTGTTCATGATCTTGAGTCAGCGCTTGTCGGCCTGCTGCTCGAGCCAGGCCTCGACGGCCTCTCTGCGATACCGCACATGCCGGCCCACCCGATAGCCAGCGGGTCCGTCGCCGTTGTGCCGCCAGCGGTACAACGTATGAACAGGGATGCCTAACATTTCCGAGACATCCGTCAACGACAATAACTTTTCACCGGCCTGCAGCGTCATGATCATCCTCTCTCTCGGTCGATGCAAGATCTGGCCCAGCCAGTCGATCCGGCAATTGCTTCAGTCGATCTAGTTGCCCATCCATGCCAGCAGCCTGTGCTGTTTGGCAAGTTTCACTGCAGACATGTGGATTAGTCAGACATCGAGTATCTCTCGACGTTAATCACCTAAGTCACAAAGCTGCTGTGTGCGGTCATGAGACGACAGGCAAGCTGTCAGCGACGCCGCAGATCATGAACTCGAGGCCCGTTATCCCGGAGCTGTTCGATGATGCCCGAAGCGGGCAGCCAGAGAGGTCGGAGCAAACGCTCAGGCAGCGACCTCGACGGTCATGCCCCGACTGGTCGGCGGAGGAACGGGCTCCCCAGCTTCGCGCAGGCCTTCGATGTGGAACCAAATCGCTTCTCGCATCTCATCAGCACACTCCTCGGCGGTGGCACCCGTAGCGACAACACCAGGGAGATCGGGACAGTAGGCCGAATAGTTAGTCGCTTCACCGCTTTCGATCACGATCAGATAGCTGCTCACCCCTGCCCTCCCTTCGAAGATTCGCCGGTTCGACCAGTGTCGTTCTTAAGCCCAGCTTGCCTCAAGATGTGGCGAGTGTCTTGGGATGCAGTTCGTCTCTTGGCTTTCCGGGCACAGTGACGACACCTGGCTTCGTCGGATGTAGGTACTGTCGATGCGATCCTCGAGTACGGGTGTGAACCCAACCGTCGCTCTCGATGAGCTTCAGGACCGCTGCAATTTTCATCAGCGCAGGATGCTAATGCCCGGTGGTCGTTCGATCAGGACGTTTTTGAAAGATCGGGTGGCGCGCGTATCGGCTCATCCGTCATGTTGTCCGGCCCGTGCCGCCGGCGAGGCAGCCAATTGCATCGCGGTACGGGAAGATCCCCCGGCGGCTCCCGACGTCCCAGTGCGTGGCATGGGAGCCGGTCGGCCGTCTGGCTGCTCTAGCGCGGCGGCGGTGGCCCATGAGTGCGAGGTCCCCGCGTCGGGCGATATGGCTCACGCCCAGATTTCGAAGCGCCGGGACGTGCCATCGCTGGCGTTGGCTGCTCTGAATTCGCTCGATTTTGCGGGGGCGGTTCGTCGAGAATGCGCCACCAGAGAGCAGCTGCCGGGTGATCATCGGGTAACGATCCTTTGGCTGCTGCCGATCGAACGAGACTCGCCGCGTCGAACCCTGAACGTTCCAAGCTTTCCAGTCTGTCTACCAGGCTGGGCAGGAACGAATCATTGATCACGTTCGGGACATGTTGGGCGAGCAGGTTTGTCCATTGTTGATCTTGGGCGATGTCGGCGGCCGCGAGTTGCTTGTCGAGTCGGCGCTGCCAGGTGCGGGCGAGAAGACTTGGTTGTTTGGGCCCGGTTGGCCGGAGATCGAATGGCTGAATGCGTGTTGCGGCGCGCCACACCTGTATCTCAGCGACCAGGTCAGCCAACGGCAGGAAACGCCGCTCTACCGCCCAATACGGGGCTCGCTCCGCCGTTCGGACTTGATCAGCGAGATCGGTGATCAATCGGGCTCGAGCGGCTAGATAGGGGCCCCAGTCGCGGTCTGTGGCGATGCGGCTGGGGATGGCAGGCAGCCACGGCAGCGGCGCGGCCAAGTTACGAAGGTTGGTGTCGTCGAGCCGCCGGTTGAGGACGGCAGCACGATCAGCTGCGCTGTCCAGTTCACGCCGCTGCGCTGCATCCCACAAACGGGGGATCGGGTCGGTGTCGTCGGCTGCGAGGAGGAGTAGCCGGCCCCGAAGGGCAGGCCAAGTTGCCTCGTTAGTGAGGCCGTTGATCAACTGGTCGGCCTCGTGGTCGAGGTCGGCGATAAGCTGCGGACCGGCGATGTGTTCGGCTGCGATGTGGAGAGCGTCGAGGTAGCGGGCGGTGGCGTCGCCGAGCTGCATCGCGGGATCGCGTCGCTTTCTTTGCAGGGTGGTCGCCGACGCTGGGCTGGCGTCGCGGGCCAGCATCTGTTCGAGCAGCTCGGTCGCGGTGGAGAAGTGAATATTCTCGGGTCGCAGGATCGCATGCGGATCTCCGTCGCCGACCACCGGAAGGTACAGGTGGTTGGCAGTGCGGCCGCGGGACAGCATCGTATAGAGGAGTTGGCGGTCTTCGGTGCCGGTGGCGAGCCCGTGCATGGTGTCGACGGTGAGTCCTTGGGCGGTGTGCACGGTGGTGGCGTAGCCGAGCTGGGTGGCCGTGCCGACGTAGCCGGGTGGCAGGGCCACGATGCGGCCGCTGCTCGCGTGCCGTACCTGCAACGCACCGGTCTCGGTGACATCCAGAACGGTCCAGCGGTCGCCGTTTTTGACCCAATCGGTCGCACTGAGGCGCAGCCGCCGGTCGTTTCGGCGGGTGATGATCACATCCCCGACCGCGGCTTGGTTGCCGTCGGCCAGCTGCACCTCCCGGCAGGGGCTGGTGTTACGCAGGCGATGCGCGCGGGCACGTTGGTTCAGCTGCGCGACCAGGTCGCGGTTGGGGGCGAGCATGATCGTCTCGAGGCCGCGGTCCCGGTCGGCCTGCCACGCGGTGAACAGTTGCTCAGTCGTCGTGTTGGGGTCGCCGACGTGGACGCGCTGATGATCAAGGTAGAAGCCGAGCGCTTCGGGTCTGCCGTCGCGGAGCGCCAGGCTGGCTGCAGCCTCTGATGGGTCTTGGAACCTATGGAGTTCGGTGAGCCGATCGCCGCCGTGCACGGCTTGGATGTCGCGGAGCACCCCACCAGCGCCGACCGCCGCGAGTTGTTGATCATCACCGATCAGCCGGACGCTGCCACCTTGTTGCACGATGAAATCCACCGCGGCATCGAGGGAGAGGGTGTCGGCCATGCCCGCCTCGTCAATGATCACCAGCGTGGACGGGCCGACGTCAAGAGCCCATTCTGGCGGGTCGCCGTAATCGATGGACCAGGTCAGCTTCGCCAGCGTTTCGGTCGGGGCGCCTGTTTGCTCGCGCAGTTGGGCGGCTGCTGCGGCCGACGGGGCGAGGCCCAGCACCTGACCGCCGCTGTCAATCCACGCCCGGGTCAGGGCGCGTAGGGCGGTGGTCTTGCCCGCCCCGGCCGGTGCAATGGCCAGCTGTAGCAGGGCTCCCGACGTGCTCATCGAGCGCACCAACGCCGCCTGTCCAATGTCTAGGGTGATGCCGTTGGCGGTTTGTTCCAGCAGCGCCAGCTCAACAATCGCACCATCGATTGTGCGGCCGTCGGTGCGGCCGGCGTATGTGAGGAGGCGCTGCTCGGCGGCCAGGATGCGGGCTGAGGTAAACAGGCCGGAGCCGGCAACGGTGTACACGCTTGACCCGTCGCTGCGGCGCAGCGCCGGCGGCTCGATCATGCCGTCGTTCGGCTGGGCCAGCGACACCGATCGAATGGTCAACACCTCGGCGACGACATCATCGACCAGCCGATCAACCATCTGAGATGGAATCTCGGCGGCCCGGATGCGGCGTAGCGCTTCGGCGCGGACATGCCAGCTTTGCCAGGTCGAGCGGCGCTCCTCAATGGCGGCGAGCACCAGTCCTGCGGTCCTCGACACCCACCGCTCATCCACCGGTGAGCTGGGTGTTGGGGGTGGGTGGAGTGCGGTGTTGATCATGGCCCGTACGGCTTCGGGTCCGCCGAGGGTTTCGGCTGCCTGGGCGTGCCAAGACGCGCGTTGCTCGCCGAGGCTGCGGGGCTCGTGTTTTCGCTGCCGGGTTTCCAAAGTGGCCTGCTGCGCCAGCCGCAGCGCCTCCACCGGCGTCGGCGGCCGGCCATGATCACGCTGAAAATTCACCGATAGTTCAGCCGACCGGGTCTTGATGTCTTGCCGTCGAGCCGACCAGCGAGCCATCAACTCCGGGTCGACACCAACGATTTCCCGCACCGCCGGCTTGCGCGGATCCAACTCTGACCGCTCCGCGAATCGGACGCCCAGCAGGTCACGCAAATGATGTTCCAGGGCGGTGTTGTACGTCTCCGACGCGGCGACGACCGCTTTGAACAGCACCCGCCCATCAATGGACAACCAGCGGCCCTGGAGGGTCTGGACCTTGTTGGCAACGGCGACATGAGTGTGCAGATCCGGATCACCTGAGCGGCTGTCCCGATGCGTGTACGCGGCCGCAACCAAACCCCGGACATTCACCTGCCGTACGCCCTGCGGTCCCTCCCGGGCGTACAGGGCATGGTTCTCAATGAAGCTGAGGGCGTCTCCGACCGCTGCCTGGTGGGCCCGCTCAATCACCGCCGCGATCTGGGGATCGGCGACCGCCCACAACGCCGACACGGACTTGACAGGGGAGAAGGTCAGGTCGTATCCGGCGACTGGTTGGGCCGGTGGCCGCGAGAGTTTCGCAATCGCGGCAGACAACTCCCGCCCATCGGTCGGCACGCGGCCGTGCTCGGCCTGAAAGAACTCCCGCGCCACCTCCGCACGAATATCGCGCCAAGCCGAAGCTTTGGTCGAGCCGACATGGCTAGCGGATCGTCGGGCCACCTCGACCTGGAATCGGTTAGGCTCCACGTCGCGAACCTTGAACGGCGCCCCGAGCCGGGTCGCCCCACGAATATTTTCATCGCTCAGCTCATCGTCGGACAATTGCTGCAATCGCTGCGCCGCAAGCGGATGCATCCCTATGCCGAACAGCGCCCACATCTGCTCCGCGGTCACCGGATCGCCAGCCTGCAAACCGTCAATCCCGACCATGCCGGAGCCGACCCATGAGCCCGGCGACTCCCCCCGCTCGGCGTAGTACGTCGCCAAACCGACATGACCCTTCGCGGTGGCGTCATAGGCTGCCACCTGCCGCGTCAAATAGTCGTACCCGGAACCCGCGGTGAGCTTGTGAATACTCATCGTCACAGCCACCAAAGGACATCTAGCCGCCCTCGGCGGTCACGTAACGCGGATCCAGATGCCCTCGTGCAAAAGGTGTGTTGGACATGACATTTACGAGAGTCTGTGGAGGTACGTCTCGCGAGTATCGGCACCAGCCCGTAGCATCCTCAGTTCACGAGCGAGGAGATGCCGGGGCCAGACCAACTCGTAGTCGGCGGAGTCAAACAACTCAGCGATTGTCGGCTCGGACACCGCCACGCTCTAACGGCCATTACACGGGATTCCGTGCATTATCCCGGCTAATAGAGGGCGAATTTCCTCGCCCTCGAGTCCTGGCTCAATCTGGTCGAGGCCTGCTTCGGCATATCGAGAAGCAAGCCATCCACCGCGGCAGCTTCCTCTCTCCGGCGACCTGATGATCAAGATCGGGGCGTTCATCACCGGCTGAAACCAGCGCAGTCACCCGTTCATCTGGACCAAACCCGCCGACCAGATCCTCGACAAGATCAACCGCAAACTTAACAGGACCTCTGAGCGATGGGATGCGACACGCATCCCACCGCCCGGAGGCCCTCGTCAGGTCAAGCGCTGAGCGGAGAGTCACCAACCTCCGGCCTCGATGCGAAGCGACCCTCGACGATGAAGAGTCTTCTTGCTCGCGGAGAGCAGGCGGCGCCTACGACAGGGAACGGTTCGTCCGGGCGTGCACAGCGGCCTCCTCCAGCTCACCTTCCACGACCTCTTCGTCCTTCAGCGCGACAGTCGCTCGCAGCGTCTTGCTGCCCGTCTCCGGAAGCGTGAAGTAGACGGCGAGGCAGACAGCGATGATCGCGATCATGTAGAGAGCGACGTACCGGGGGTGCCCGGCGCCGACGAACACGGCTGCGATCAAAGGGGCGGTGCCGCCGAGGATGGCGATCACCAGCTGGTGGGAGAAGCCGATGCCGGACACCCGGACCGACGCCGGGAACAGCTCCGCCTGGATGGTCGGGTACACCGCCTGCCAGATGCCCAGGACGAGCCATCCTGATGCGGCCACCACGACGTAGACCCAGAAGCCCGGCCTCTCGAGGAGGAGGAGCAGAGGGTAGAAGAGCACGATCATGCCGATTGCACCCACGATGGGGAAGATCTTGCGCCGACCGAGCCGGTCCGACAGCGCGCCGCAGATCGGCACGACGATGACCAGCAGGGTGAGCCCGATGACGCTGCCGACCAGGGTGGAGGCCTTGTCCCGTCCGCTGGTGAGCTGGGCGTAGGTGGGCAGGAAGGTCGCCCAGGTGTAGTAGGCCACGGCCGGCGCGGACAGCGCCGCCGTCTGCAGCAGGGCCTTCGGGTGCTCACGGAGCAGAGCCAGCAGCCGTGCGGGTGCCGACTTCTTGTCCACGAGGGAGCTGGCCTCGAACTCTTGGGTCTCGTCGGCGCGGGCCCGTATGACGAGACCGACCACACCCAGGAGGCCGCCCACGAGGAACGGGATACGCCAGCCCCAGGCCGCGAGCTCGTCCGGAGCGAAGGATGCGGTGACGATCGCGGCGGCCCCGGTCGCGGCGAGGGTCGCCAGGCCGCTCGCCATGTTCGAGAAGGACCCGAACAGGCCTCTCCTGTTCGGCGGGGCGTGCTCGACCATGAACGAGATGGCGCTCTGCGCCTCGCTGCCGGCTGAGATGCCCTGCAGGATCCGGGCCACCAGGAAGAGGATCGGCGCCGCGTAGCCGATCGTGGCGTACCCGGGGGTGAGCCCGATGATCAGGGCGCCGAGCGCCATCCCGGATATGGCCAGGGTGAGGATGGTCCGCCGGCCGTAGCGATCGGCCAGCGGCGAGATGATGATCCCGCTGAAGGGGCGGATCACGAACCCGATCGCGTACGTGAGCAGCGCCGCGATGAGCGAAGCGAGCGGGGAGTGGCCCGGAAAGATCTGCGGGGCGAACACCACGGCCAGCAACCCGTAGACATACCAGTCGTACCACTCGACGAAGTGGCCGATCGTGCCCGCCACCATGTTGACCGGGTGGTGAGGGCGATTCAGAACTTCAGAGAGCCCAGGAGGGCTTGAAGTCCCGGAGGCGTCTGGTGAGTTCGTCGTCATTGAGCGCTCCTTGGTGGGTGTGGTGCCGTGGTTGGTGTGGTGCCGTGCTGGGTGGGTGGTGCCGTGCTGGGAAACGTCAGGACTCGTTCGTCGAGGACATCGCCGTGCCCGTCGGCAGGCCGCCGTCGAGGGGGCGAAGCCAGCGGTGCAGCAGCGCCTTGGTGTTCCTGGACCGGTCGAGCTCGTCGTCCCGGGCTCCGGCTGTCAGCCGTCATCGGACCCGGTCCAGGTCAGCGCGTGCCGCCTGGTGCCGATCTGATGCGAGACCCGTTCGAGGGGTCCACCAACCAGCGAGGCAGGGGCCGAAGGCTCTGCGAACTCCATGATCGTCTCCCTAATGAGATCGGTTGCTGAGATCGGTTGCAGAAACAGTAGGGAGCGTGCGACCATTTGTCAATCACGTTCTTGACAAGAGGGGACACAGGTGTTCACCAAGCTTGCGACACTGCGCACAATCGACGAGTCAGGCGCTGTGCTCATCGTTCGGCTGCCCGACGCGGACAGCGCGGAGCGCGTCGCGCACGCCGCGATCGAAGGCGGGTTCCGCGCCCTGGAGATCACGCTCTCCATCCCAGGGGCCGTCGAGCTCATCCGACGGTTGGCCATCCGATACGCACCGGACGGTGTCGCCGTGGGAGCGGGAACCGTCCTCGACGGCTACGCCGCGTACGAGTGCATCCGAGCCGGTGCGGCCTTCTTGGTCAGCCCGCAGCTCAACCCCGAGATGATCCGGGTCGCCAACCGCTACCAGGCGCCGACGATCAGCGGGGCCTTCACCCCGACCGAGATGCTCGAGACCGCTGAGGCGGGTGCCGACATCGTCAAGATGTTCCCGACCGAGAACGCGGGTATCCCCTACGCCAAGGCCGTGCTCGCGCCGCTGGCGCACCTGCCGATCATGCCCGCCGGTGGTGTGACTGTCGAGAACGTCAAGGAGTGGTTCGCTGCGGGCGTGGCGGGGGTCGGTGTGGGCAGCGCCGTCACCAAGGCGTGGCAGCCTGACGGCGACTTCACCCGGGTGACCGCCGCCGCCCGCGACTTCCTGATGGCGGTGCGGGACGCGCGCGGATGAACGCGCCGACCCTGCACATCGTCATCGGCACGGCGGGCTCCGGCAAGTCGACGATCGCCCAGCGCCTCGCCCGGCAGCACGGCGCCGCGTACCTCGACAAGGATGCGATGAGCGCGCGGTTCGTCGAGGCCGCCCTGGCGTCGGCCGGGTATGACCCTGGCGACCGCGAGGCCAACGCGTTCTACCGCGACAGCATCTTGCCTCTCGAGTACGACTCGCTGCTCGACGTCGCCGGGGCCAATCTCCGCCTTGGTTGCCCCGTGGTGCTCGACGCACCCTTCAGCCCCTACCTGTCCGACCCCACTTTCATCACCGCGGCCGCGGAGCGCTTCGACTGGCCGCCGATTGACGTGGAGGTGGTCCGGGTCCGCGTCTCCCCGAGGACGCTGCAGGATCGGCTGCGCAAGCGTGGCCTCGAGCGCGACCAGGTCAAGCTTGCCCATTGGGACGAGTACTGGGCTGTGCACGGCGGGGTTCCGTGCGCGTGGACCGGCGTACGGCTGTCAGAGCTCTCCAATGACGCGGAAGAGGCGGAGGAGACGGAGACCGCCTCGGACGTGCCGGCGCCCCTGGTTGACCTCGAGCTCGGCGGCCGCGGCACGGACGCAGGCACCCGATGATCAGCGGAACGACCACCCTCGTCGCGCACCTGGGCTACCCCACGCGCACGTTCAAGTCGTCGCTGATCTGCAACCCGTGGTTTGAGGAGAACGGCATCGACGCCGCCGTTGTCCCGATGGGGATCAAGGCCGAGGACTACCCAGACTTCTTCCGATCGGTCTTCACCCTCAC
>Ga0307276_10000046_pt1 | contig 12781 bp, 10 predicted proteins | sample ER_DNA_115_FD_194477 | JGI IMG/M metagenome (GOLD analysis project Ga0307276, IMG submission 194477) | Bulk soil microbial communities from the East River watershed near Crested Butte, Colorado, United States - ER_DNA_115 | ecosystem: Environmental > Terrestrial > Soil > Floodplain | place...
ACGCCTGCCTCCTGCAGGATCCGCGCCGACTCGGCGAAGTGCGCCAGCTCCGGAGCCATTGTGACCTGACGCACCGTCACGTCGGCCGCACCCAGGAGCCGTTCGACGAGGTCGGGATCGGGGTCGCGAAGAAGGTCGGGATCGTGTGCGCCGCAGTACTCGCGGGACAGGAACGGGCCCTCGAGGTGGAGTCCAAGAATCGTGGAGTCTCGCCGGGTCTCCGCCGCCGCGACATGAAGTTGGGAGACCAGAACGTCGGGCGAAGCCGTGACCAGAGAAAGCAGCTGGCGAGTAATGCCATGCTGGCGGTGGAGCCGCCGTGCCGTACGGATGGCATCGGCGCCTTCGCTGTACGAGGCGCCGCCACCGCCGTGGTTGTGGATGTCGATCAGCCCTGGGGTGAGGATGCGACCCGCGCCGTCTACAACATCGGTCTCATTTCCGACGAAGTCACCCCAGCCGGTGCCGCTCCCGATGGCGAGGACCCGCCCGTCTTCGAATGCGACGAAAGCGTCAGCGCTGTCTAAACCTGAGCTGATCAACCGGGCGGAGTGGATGACGGCGGAGGCGGCGCTGGTCACCGGGCCTCAACTCCCGTGCTCGTGTGGGCCATGGCCCTGGACAATACGCTGATGGTGTGTCAGGAGCAGACGAGACCGCTCGACCCTCGAGGTACGTGTCAAGCGAGATTGCTGACCAGCCGTCGGCGTGGGCACGGGCTGCGAAGCTCGGGGCTACCGACGGTATTCGTCAGACCCTTCCAGAGCGGGGTCAACGAGCGGCCGTCATTGGGTGCGGCACCTCCTTTTTCATGGCACAGAGCTTCGCCGACCTCCGGGAACGCTCAGGGCATGGAGAAACCGATGCTTTTCCCGCGTCAGAATTCCCGAGCCGCCGCTCCTATGACACCGTCGTCGCGCTGACCCGCAGCGGCACTACGACCGAGGTCCTTCGGCTGCTGGAAAAGCTGCCAAACGCCAGCATGCCGCGTACGGTCGTGATCACTGCCGACCGGGATGCTCCGGTCATTGAGCTGGCCGATGATCACGTGCTTTTGGATTTCGCGGACGAGAAGTCAGTTGTTCAGACACGCTTTGCCACCACGTCCCTGGCATTGTGGCGGGCCTGGCTGGGTGAAGATCTGACTGCTGTTATCAGGCAGGGGCGCTCGGCATTGACCGATCCGTTGTCGCCACGCGCGCTCGACTCTGCCCAGTTCACTTTCCTAGGTAGCGGCATGTCCGTTGGCATCGCGAACGAGGCTGCATTGAAACTGCGCGAGGCGTCCCAGTCGTGGACGGAGTCCTACCCCGCCATGGAATTTCGCCATGGTCCCATCAGTGTGGTCGGCGGAAGCTCGACGGTCTGGGTCTTCGGCCCGCCTCCCGCGCGACTGCTGGAGGATCTCCAGGTGACCGGTGCACACGTGGAAAACAGTGATCTTGACCCGATGGCGGATTTGATCAGGGCGCAGCGACTCGCCGTCGCGCTTGCCGAAGCCAAGGGGCTTAACCCCGACGAGCCGCGGCACCTGTCACGATCAGTCGTGCTTTCCTGAGCATGTCCGCCACGCACTGGAGCGACGGTCAGCATGCCGCGCGGCGCGATCTTGTCGTTGGAGTCGACGTCGGCGGCACCACCATTAAGGCCGCCCTCTTCGACTCTGACGGACTTGAGTACGCATCAAGCAAGCGGCCAACGCCCAGACACCTCGGCCCAGACGCCGTTGTCGCAACAACGATTGAAGCCATCGTCGAGCTGCGAGCGCAGGTACCAGAGGCGACACGGCTGCAGGCGGTGGGTCTGGTGGTCCCGGGGATTGTCGACGCGGAGCAAGGGATCGCCGTCTACGCCGCGAACATCGGCTGGGATGCGCTGCCCTTACGCCAGATCGTGGCAGAGGCAATTGGTCTGCCGGTAGCCCTGGACCACGATGTACGCGCCGCGGGGCTGGCCGAGCTCGAGTTGGGCGCCGGTCGAGGCTTGCAAGACGTTCTCTACGTGGCATTAGGTACCGGTGTGGCGGCGGCCGTGATCACCAAAGGCCAGGTGTTGACCGGTGCTACCGGCCGGGCCGGTGAGCTTGGTCATCTCCCGGTATTTCCGGAAGGAGAATGGTGCGCCTGCCGCCAACGAGGATGTACCGAGACCTATGCCAGCGCAGCCTCGGTGTCACGCCGATATTCCGCCGCCAGTGGCAGCAGTGAGGTTCCCGCTGAAGAGGTCCTGAGCCGAGCTGCAGCCGGCGACCCGATAGCCGACAGAATCTTTCACGATGCCGTCACTGCCCTGGGTCGCGCCCTGGTGCATTACGTACTCCTCATGGACCCTGAACTGATTCTCATAGGTGGCGGCATGGCGGCCTCCGGCGAGATGCTCCTCCATCCGCTCATCCGGGAGGTACAAGCCGGTCTCGCCTGGCGGCCCGCCCCGACGATCTCGATCGGACAGTTTGCTGGTGACGCAGGACGCCGAGGAGCTGGGTTATTGGCTTGGCGCCTCCTAAGGGAGTCGAGCTTGCGACCCTGATTGGAATCTAGGAGGTCCAAGGGCCGCGCGCTGGCCGCTGACTTCGAACCTGATCCCTGCTGCTCGCCAAGATCGCCACTGGTTTCACCGTCGATCTTGGTGGGACCGACAGCAACTCTTACTCGGTCTCGACGGGAAGTGGCCTCGGCTGCACCGGAGTGCTGACCACGATGGATGTCACGGTCTGCCCATAGGTCAGGAATTGATCAAGCAGCGTCTCAAGCTCTTCCACGGCTGCGGCGTGGACCTTGATCAAGAAGCAGTCCTCGCCGGTAATGCGATGGCACTCGGTCACCTGCGCCAGCGAGCGGGCGAGATCGGCAACCTTGCTGAGTTGGCCGGCAGCCGGCCGGATGCGAGCGAATGCGGTGACGGGGAGGCCAAGGGCAGCAGGATTGATGTCCAGCCGGTAGCCGGTAATCACTCCGGCGCGCTCGAGGCGCTGCACGCGCTCGGTGACCGCCGGGGCGCTCATCTTGACACGGCGCGCCAGGGCCGACATGCCCATGCGCGGGTCGTCGCTGAGCTCGGCCAACAAGCGGCGGTTGATGTCATCAAGCAGGCCGTTACTCGCAGTAGTCCAGGTTGACGGGCCTATTGAGTTAGATTCTTTAGGCAATTCAGGACACCAGCCTTCAACACACTATGTACGGATGGCAATTCGCTGGTGAGCATAGTCCGGTGAGATCATCAGCCTCCGATCACGGCCCGGATGTGCCCGCTCGGCCGCAGGCCGTTGTGGCGGCAGCCAGCCGGCCGCCCGATGGTTTCGCCAGTGCAGGCCGCCGGATTGCGGCGCTGCCACCGGCCTCATTCTTCGTCGTTAGCGCGATCTTCCACTACCTCGGCCCGTCGTTCGCGGTACTGCTTTTCGCGCATCTCAGTGTCCTGGGCGTCGCATGGCTGCGGATCGCAAGCGCTGCGGTGCTGTTCGCGGCGTGGCGCCGGCCGTGGCGGCTGATCGCACGCTGGACCGGCAAACAGCGGTGGGTACTGCTTGCTCTCGGTGTTGTGCTGGCTGCGATGAACTCCCTGTTCTACTTGGCGATCGACAGGCTGCCACTTTCGACGGTCAGCGCCATCGAGTTCCTCGGCGTTGTGATCTTGGCCGCAGTTGGAACACGCACTCGGCGTAACCTGGTCGCTTTGCTGCTCGCGGTCGCTGGAGTAGCAGCGCTGACCAACATTCGCATTGTCTACGAACCGCTCGGGTTCGTGTTTGCCTTCGCTAACTGCGGCCTGTTCATGATCTATGTCGTCCTGGGTCACAAGATCGCCAACACGAAGATCAACTTCGGCAGCCATGACACCACGAGTACGGCATTGAGCGGCATTGATCAGCTTGGCGCGGCCATGCTGATCGCGGCGCTGGTGGCTACCCCGTTTGGTATTGGCGGCGCCACGCCTGCCTTTGTTCACCCGAGCTGGCTGCTGTGGGGCATTGCTGTTGGGCTGTGCTCTTCGGTGATTCCCTATGTCGCAGATCAGCTGGCGATGGCCCGAGTGCGCCGCTCAACGTTCGCTCTCATGCTGGCCATCCTGCCCGCTACCGCAACCGTGATCGGTCTCCTGGTGCTCGGGCAGGTTCCCACCGTCCAAGACCTCCTAGGGATCGCGCTGGTGATCGCCGGCGTCGCCCTGCATCAGGATCGTGAGCAAGGCGGGGGCAGGGCGTGATCGTCAATCGGCGGGCGCCCGGCGTGCAGTGCGGTAAAGCTCGACGAGCTGCTGAGTTGTGGTGGCGTCCTGTGGCTCTTTGTCGTCGCGCCAGCGCCCGGTGAACCGGGGAAACCGCATTGACAAGCCAGCGTCCCCTTTAAGCTCACCCCAGCCTGCGGTGTGGTTGGGCGACAACGTGAGCTCGGCGCTAAGCACCTCCACGACCAGACTTGGCTCGAACCAAACATCGGCGTTGACATGTGAGTCGATCCGGGGAGGTCGCGGAGCCCGGATCAGCGGTGCCAGCTTTGCCGGCAGCGCGGCCAGCTCCGCGTCGGAAAACCCAGTGCCGCACTTGCCGACCGTCTGATAGAGCTCTGCCTCCGGGTTGTACGCGGCCAGCAGTACCGCACCGTACGTGCCTCGCCGCCGACCGCGCCCGCTGTATGCCCCGACGACTACGAGGTCAATGGTGTCGGCCAGCTCGGTGCGGTAGTCGCGCTTGAGCTTGATCCAGAGCCAGCCGCGGGCCCCAGCCTGATAAATGGCGTCGGAGCTAGTCGACTTACACACCAAACCCTCCGAGCCGTCTGCCACGGCCTGCTCAAATGCGGCATCCAGCGCCGGGGCCGTTGCCACCTCAAGTGCCGTGGTCAGCCGAAGCCGATCTGACAACGTAACCGCCTCGGCGAGCCGTGCCCGTCGGTTGAGATAGGACGACTCGGTGAGATCTTGGCCATCGGCGTAGAGCAACTCGAAGCAGAACAACCCGACCGGCACATCACGTGCGGCTTCGGCGATTCCGTGCTTGCGGCGACGGAACATGACTTCCTGGAACGGCCGCAGCTCACCGGCCGCAGCGTCATAGGCGACAATCTCGCCCTCAAGGATTGCCTCCCGGGGACCTAGCCCCGCCTGCAGCAGTTCGACCACATCGGGGAATTGGCTGCTGACGCGTTCCTGCCGGCGGGTGAACAACTCAATGTGGCCATCAGCGGTGCGGTGTGCCTGCACGCGCATGCCGTCGTACTTGTACTCCGCCATGCACCGCCCGCCAAGTCTCGCGAGAATCTCCTCCGCTTCGGAGAGTCGCTGGGCAAGCATGACCCGCACCGGGTTGCCGGGCCGCACTTGCAGCTCCTTCACCGCGACCAACCCACCTGAGGCCAACGTCGCGGCAACCAGGCCAAGATCACAGCAGACGTTGTACGCCCGCTCCAGTACTGGCCGGTCCTTCCGGTTGCCGGTGTACACCTGCGCCAACGCGTCCAGAATCGTCGGCGTCCCGATCCCAAGCCGAAGATTGCCGGTTACCAAACGGAGCAGGTACCGCGTCTCCAGTGGCGTAGCCAGTGCGAGAAGGCCGGCCAGCAGGTCGAGCTTGCGGCCCTGCGAGCCGGCGCCTTCGGCGCCGGCGATCTGGTGGAGCGTGTCAACGACCGCGGCTACCTCGAGGCTTGGCGCCCGATCTCCGGCCGTCGCCGCTAATAGGAGCTCCGCAGCCTGACCTAGGTCGCCCGCCTCCCGCACAGCTGCGACCACTTCCTCCGGCTCGACGCTTGTCGCCGAAGCGACCGCGCGTAGTGCCAGCTTCTCAGCCAGGCCCAGGTCCACCCCGGCGAATTCTGGCGCTATCAGTCCTTGACACAAGTAACAGACGGTAGGCAGCAGCTCCTGCGGAGTCTGGGCTAGCAGGGCCGCGAGCCGGTCAATCAACATCAGCCGGCCAGAAGCCTGCTCCAAATCCCGATACGCCTCGGCGACGACCTCATACTCCACGCCGCTATCTTCCTGCCTCCGTCATCGGTTCCTGAAGGGGCGCGCGGAGCAGCGCCGTTTACCTAGTGACGCGCAAGTTGGATAAAGGGCTCCAGCGACTCCGGGTTGGCCAACGCGTCCCGACTCACCGCCTGGTCTGGATCGACACCCGCAAGAATCCGCTTGACCGGTACCTCGCACTTCTTGCCATTGAGGGTGTGAGGGATTGCGTCAACGGTGAGGAACCGATCCGGCACATGCCGCGGCGACAGTTCGGTGCGCAAAGCCTGCCGCAGCCGCGGCTCAACATCACCGAGTTTGGTGTTGGGGACGAGTACGACGAAGCAGAGCAGCTCACCTTCATCGCTGGCACCGAGTTCCGTAGTGTCCACGACCAGGGAGTCGTCGATCTCCTCGAACCCCTCGACCACCGCGTAGAACTCGGCCGTCCCCATCCGCACTCCCCCGCGGTTGAGGGTCGAGTCACTGCGTCCATAGATGACAAACGATCCGCGCGGTGTCTTGCGCACCCAGTCGCCATGCCGCCACACGCCGGGGAAATCTTCGAAGTAGGCAGCGCGGAGGCGGGAGCCGTCTGGGTCGTTCCAGAACGACACCGGCATCGAGGGCATTGGCTTCGTCAGCACCAGCTCGCCCACCTCGTCAACGACTTCGGCACCGCGGGCGTCGTACGCTGCGACGGACGCCCCGAGTGCGGCACACGACAGTTCCCCCAGCCAGACCGGGACGGTAGACGCCGATTCCAGGAACGCAGTGCACGGGTCCGTTCCACCAGACATAGAGCAGATCTGTACGTGCCGACCGACCGCGTCGGCAATCCAGCGGAAACCGTCCACCGACAACGGCGCTCCGGTGGAGCCCAAAGCTTGGACTGCTGACATGTCCAGCTCGTCCGCTGGGCGCAGCCCCGCCTTCAGGCAGGCGTGGATGTACGGTGCCGAAACGCCGAAATAGCTGACGCGATGCTTCTCGGCGAGCCGCCACAGTGTGCCGAGATCCGGATATCCCGGGCTGCCGTCGTACATCACAATCGTCGAGCCCACCATCAGGCCCGAGATGAGCAGGTTCCACATCATCCAGCCCGTCGTCGTGAACCAGAAGAACCGCTTGCCCGGCCCGAGGTCGTGATGCAGGGCATTGGTCTTGAGGTGCTCGACGACGATGCCGCCGTGGCTGTGCACGATGCCCTTCGGCAATCCCGTGGTGCCTGAGGAATACAGCACCCATAGCGGGTGGTCGAACGGCACGGGTTCAAACTCCAGCGAGCCGCGCTCAGCGGTTAGCTCCGACCACGGCAGCGTTCCAGCCAATGTCCCAGCCGAGGTTGCAGTGTCGTCTAGGTACGGCAGCAACACTGTGCTGGCGAGAGTGGGCAGCTGCTCTCGCAACGCTTGCACCCGCTCCGTGATGTCGAACGCCTTTCCGCCGTACTGGTATCCGCTCACTGCGATGAACACCGACGGTTCCAACTGCGCAAAACGATCATGCACTGCCCGGGTTCCGAAGTCGGGTGAGCAGGACGACCAGATTGCGCCGATGCTGGCGACCGCCAGGAACGCGGCGAGTGTCTCCACGCAGTTCGGCATCAGCGCCACGACTCGGTCGCCGCGGCCTACACCTAGCCGAATGAGACCAGCCCGTACGCTGGCGACGAGATCGCGCAGCTCGCCATGGCTGACTAGCCGTTCTAACCCATCTTCTCGGACGAACACCACGGCGAGGTCGTCACTGGCACGGCCTGGGCCGTCGCTAAGTGAGTGCTCGGCATAGTTGAGGGTTGCTCCGGGGAACCACTCGGTGCCCGGCATCGCCAGCGAAGCGTGGGTCGCTTGCGGAGGGGTGCGAAATCGTACGCCGAGGAACTCCGCGACCGCCGCCCAAAATCCATCAAGATCATCTACCGACCAGGCGTGCAGGGAGGAGTAGTCCATCTCGTCGACATCCGCCAGGCGCTGCTCGGCTACGAAGCGTGCGAACTGCGCCATCGCGCTAGTTCGGGCGGTCGCGGGATCCGGCATCCAGAGCACGTCGGGGGCGTCTGATTCCATCTCGACCATCTTTGCGTACCCAAGTCGCGGGCTTCGGCGGGCTCAGCGGACGTTAGGTTCAGCGTCCTCGTTCAGCGGTGGCACGGCGTCCGTACCGACCACCGCGCGCGTTCGAGGAGTGCTCCGCCAGGTTCCCAGCACCGAACCGAGGATGATCAGCGGGAATCCGATGGCCAGGCCGACGGTGAGTGGCTCGCCCAACACGGTTGCCCCAAGGAGTATGGCGACGGCCGGGTTGACGTAAGTGATCAGAGTCATCCTGGCCGGTCCAGCTTCTGCAATCAGAGCGAACATCACCAAAAACGCCGTGGCCGTGCAGATCACCGCGAGCACTGCGACCGAGCCAAGCGCCGGCGCCGTCCAGTGGTCCGGCCAAACGAACGGAGTAAACGGCGCGTACGCCGCCGCTGCGATCAACAATGACGCAGTAACGACTCCGAGAGAGGGCAGCTGGGCCAACTTGCGACTGATGATGATGGGCCCGATTGCATAACCCAGCACGACGAGCAGCAGCTGGCCGATCGCGACGAAGTCATCGATTTGCACGTCAAGACCCACCAGGAGCCCAACGCCGACGAACCCGATCACAAGGCCCGAGATGCGACGGGCATCCAGGCGATCGAGACCCATGACGGTGAGGATGATTGCCGCAGCAATCGGAACTACGGCGATGATCAATCCGGTGGTTGAGCTGTTCAGGCGGGTCTCGGCGTGGCCGAGGAGAATCCAGGGTCCAATGATCTCGACTGTGGTGTAGAGCAACAAGATCTTCCAGTGCGGCCGCAGCTGCTGGAGCGCCCGCGCCCGCAGCGCTAGCGGAAGCAGCAGCAGACCGCCAATGGCAGTCCGGCCGAACGCGACGATTAGCGGATCAAGATCAACAACGGCGATCCGGATGAAGAGGTACGGAATCCCCCAGCACAGGCTGAGTGCAGTGAAGAGCAGCCACCCGCGACGCGTCACAGCCCACCAGCCTATGCGGCCGCCCTGCAGCGTTGCCTGGCTGCAACACTGGAAATCTAGGAATCACGGCGTTAGGAGGTGTGAAGCTGTGCGAGCATCCATCTCGCTAGGCCGCATCGCTGGCATCAAGGTTGGAATCAACGCCAGCGTTTTTCTCATCATTGCCATTTTGGTGGCTGGGCTTGCCACTGGGCAGTTGCCCGCCGCCTTCCCGGGCCGCAGCATTGTCGCCTACGTCATCGCGGCCATTATTGCGGCGGTGCTGTTCTTGGCTTCACTGCTGGCACACGAGCTGGCACACTCGCTCGTCGCACGGCGCAACGGCATCGAGGTAGAGAGCATTGTCCTCTGGCTGCTGGGCGGCGTCGCCCAGCTGCGTGGTGAGGCGAAGACCCCAGGGGCCGACTTTCGTATCGCCATCGTCGGCCCGCTGACGAGCCTCGCGTTGGCGGTCATCTTCGGACTTGGCGCGGCGGGCGTGGCATCCGTGGGAGCCAGTGGGCTGCCCTTCGGGGTCTTGGCCTACCTGGCCGCAACCAATGCGATGCTGGCGATCTTCAACCTCATCCCCGCCGCGCCGCTGGACGGCGGTCGAGTGTTACGCGCGGCGTTGTGGCGGTGGCGAGGCGATCGCATGACAGCCGCGGTGAACGCGGCTCGTGCCGGCCGGATTCTGGGCTTCGTTCTGATCGCTCTCGGCGTACTGCAGGTGGTCCTCGGTCGCGGGCTGGGCGGGATATGGCTCGCATTGATCGGCTGGTTCGTGGTCAGCGCCGCCAGCGCCGAGGAGCAGCAAGCCCGACTAAGCGGGCGGCTCGCGGGCGTAAGGGTGGGACAGGTCATGGCCGCGCGTCCGGTCGTTCTCGACGGCAACCTGACCGTGAACGATTTCATCGCTCAGGTGGCTCTGACTCATCAGTTCTCCACATACCCGCTCGTTGATTCTTACGGCCGGCTCACCGGGCTGGTCACCCTCAACCGGGTACGCGGCGTACCGCCAGAGCTTCGCGCCACCACGCGGTTACAGGACATCGCCTGCCCACCGGCCGAGGTGCCCATTGCGCATCCGGAGGATGCTCTCGTCGAGCTCTTAGAACGGATGCAGGGTTGCGCCGATGGCCGGGCGGTTGTCGTCGATGACGCCGGTCGAGTAGTCGGCGTGGTGTCGGCGAGCGACGTAGCCCGTACGCTACAACTGACCGATCTACGATCCTTCGATCCCTATCCGGCACCCTCCGGAGCTGATATGACGTCGTTGTCATCGCAGTGGGATCCGCCACCCAGTCGCTAAGACGAGGAGCACCTTGAAGCAGACGCCGGCAGCAAACTGGATCAGAGTCGGCCTCTTTGCGCTACCGGCGTACGGGCTGCTGGTCGCGTACTCGACATGGAAACCTCAGCCTGATCAGGTAAGTGATCCAGAAGGCTGGGCACGCTTCGTTAGCAGCACCTCCTACCTCATAAGTCACGTGATCGCGAACGTGCTGGGCACTGCTTTGGTGATCTTCGGGACTTTTGCCCTCGGTGCATTCCTGGCCGCGGGTCGGGTACCGCGCCTTGGATTGTGGGGAATGGTGCTGTCGATCACTGGCTATGTGCTGTTCACTGTTCCAGGCGTCATTTCAACATTCGCTACCCCTGCGATTGGGGCCGCCTACCTCGCCGGAAACCGCGAAGTCATGGCGCTGGAGTTCTCCCCGGTCCTTACCGTGATCACCCTGTTGGGCCTCCTGCTAACGGTGATCGGTAACGGCGTTCTGAGCGTGGCTATCTGGCGTAGCGGCAGTCTTCCCCGATGGGCTGGAGTGGTCTGGGGTGCAGCGACGCTGATCTTCTACGTTCTCGGCGCCGCCCTTGGAATGGCCACAACGGGCGCCAGCCTTCCGACTCAACCGATTGGCGGCGCGCTGATGGCCGTCAGCGGCGCATGGATCGCTTGGGCTGCTGTACGGAAACCAGCGACCGAGTCGGTGAGCTTGACGGCCTAGCCCTCCGGTAAGGAGGAGTGCGATGAACTCTGTTGAATCCTCGACACCACAGGCTAGGTCGACACCCAGCTATTCCGATCCCACTCCCAATCCGTTCATCACCATCTCGGACCGCGCGTCCCGACTGATGCTGATCGTTTTGGTCAGCTGCGCGCTGACTGTGGCCCTGGTCCGTTTGTTCTTGGTACTCACCGGCTACCCGCAGATCGGTAACTCGACATTCCACCTGGCTCATGCACTGTGGGGTGGATTGGCGTTGCTCCTGGCCGGCGTGATGGCGCTGGTCGTGCAAAACCGCGGGGCAGCCATGGTCATTGCCTTGCTCACCGGAATTGGATTCGGACTCTTTGTCGATGAAGTTGGGAAGTTCATCACCCAGAAGAACGATTACTTCTTCCCCCTCGCCGCACCAATCGTTTACGCGTCTCTGCTGTTGATCTTGCTGCTCACCGAACTCGCGCGGCGCCACCAGCTGCGCAGTCCGCGGGCCCACCTGCTGGCGGTGATTTCGCTGAGCCAGACCATCGCCGACGGCACTGCCACTCGCACAGAAATCACCGCGATGGAAAATCACATCCGCCAGGCCCGTACCGGCTCATTAGATGATGCCTCCGCGGCGTTGCTGAACGGCATCGAGACTTCCATGGCGTTGACCGACCGAGTCGAGGAGCCCTTCGCCTTTGTGGGCCGTGCCGTTCGCCGAATCCGCAGGGCGATCGCGTCGTGGCTGCCAACGAATCGTGCCCGTCGATTGGCGCGCTTGACGATGGCCCTCTTCTGCATCTTCGGATTGCTTCAACTCCTGCTGCTCATCGGTGTCGCAGTCACACCGGAAGCGCTACGCCGGGGGCTGACGCTCAGCGTGCGCGATCAGCCCGTCGGAGACTTCGGCAAGATCGTCTTCGTTTTCACGTGGGGTCTGAACGCCGTGGTCGCAGTACTTGCGGGGATTACGTGGTGGGCGCTCCGGCCAGGGCGGATCCGTCGACATCTGGCGCTCAGATGTGGCTATGGTGCGATGTTGCTGATGCTCGTTCTGGGCAACCTGCTCTCCAGCTACGTTTACCAGTTCGCCGTCATGCTTGAGGCGACATTTCAGGTCATCACCCTCGCGCTGCTGGCGCGCTGGGACCAGGCGACGCGACCTCCGGTCGTCGCCTAGCGCCGTTGTCACTAACGCCGGCACTTCCGCTCGCGTACCGTGGCGCCATCGCGAGGTCAGCGGAGGACAGCGCGACGTCAGCAGTCGATCACACGGAGGGCTCATGACATGGCAAGCGAACGACAAGCAAGTGTTGACCGGGTCATTTCCTTCAGCGATGGTGTCATGGCGATCGCAATCACACTCCTCATCCTGCCGCTCACCGAAGTCCAGCGGGGGGAAGGTGCAAGTCTGATCAACGTCGTTGCCGACAACTTCGCGGCGCTGCTGGCCTTCGCTCTGTCATTTGCGGTGATCGCCAACTACTGGACCATTCACCACGCCATCTTCCGGCCCGTTCGGCGTCACGACGCACGCCTCATCGGGCTCAACATGCTGTGGCTCGCCGCCATCGTCTTCCTACCTTTTCCCACCGCACTGATCGCGGACGGCCTCGACGGCGGCTTTGCCACCTTCTACATCGGCTCCTTGCTCATCATCTCGGTCCTGAACCTTTTCATCGCCAACTATCTCGACCATCACCCTGAACTCACCGACGGTCAGGCCACCGAGGAAGGCCGCCAACACCGCATCGCCAGTGCATTTATCATTGGGACACTCCTCCTCGTCATGATCATCTCGCTCTTCTGGCCCATTGTGGGCATTTGGTGCCT
>Ga0307276_10000060_pt1 | contig 11236 bp, 9 predicted proteins | sample ER_DNA_115_FD_194477 | JGI IMG/M metagenome (GOLD analysis project Ga0307276, IMG submission 194477) | Bulk soil microbial communities from the East River watershed near Crested Butte, Colorado, United States - ER_DNA_115 | ecosystem: Environmental > Terrestrial > Soil > Floodplain | place: USA...
ATTGATGTTGGCACGCGCTGTAAAGCCCGACTACTGGACCGTCGACATGTCGCGATACCAGGCGTATGAGATCTTTGGCTCCGGTGTCGAGGCCTGGGTAATGATCAGCAACATCGCGACGCTGTTAGGGCTGGCATTGATCATTTTGCTCACCATCCGAGCCTTCCGCTACGACGGATCGACTCCGGTAGCTATCGGGTTTGTCATTGTGGCGATAGTCGCGATCATGACGATCACCAACAAGACCTTGAGCCCGCAATATCTGCTGTGGCTGGGTGGTCCGATGGCAGCGCTCTTAGCATTTCGGCCGCAAGCCTTGCCGGGCGAGCAGCCGCCGATCAACCGGATGGCCGGACAGCTCCTGATCCTGGCCTTGCTTACGCAGCTGGTCTATCCGCTGTTGTACGACAGCTACCTCGGTCTTCAAGGTCACGTGATGATCATCGTCGCGTCCATCGTTGCGGCCATCCGGAACCTCGCTCTGGTGGCCTTCACCGTCGAGGCCTGCTGGCTGGCTTGGCGCACGCTTGGTGTTGCGGCAAGCGACAGATCCGCCCTGACCCGCCGGGATTGATTGGTTGCCGAAACGCCACGCTGACGAGGTGTGTCACAAACCAGTGGCCGGCTGGTCTACAAGCGTGGGTAGCCTAGGTAACGCCTGCTAAAAGCGTGCCGGAGCGGGCCAAAGGCGGGTAAACCGGCGAGTAGTGCGGATGAGGAAGAAGGCGACAGTGGCCATCGTGCCCGACCAATCATCGACCAGCGCGCCCACAGAAGCCGACTTTGGTGCCAATGACTGGCTGCTGGAGGAGATGTACGAGCAGTACACCGCCGATCCCAACTCGGTCGATGAAACATGGGCAGAGTACTTCAAGACCCATGGCGCCCCAGTCAGCGGCGATGGCGATGGCGCCGCCACCGAGAAACGGCAACCACAGGCCAGGCCAGCAGCTGAGTCTGCGGCTCAGCAGAAGGAACCGACAGTCACGAAGGCGGCTCCGGCAACGGCAGCTGCCCAGACGTCCCCGGATGCCCAACCACAGGAACAGCCAAAGGAGCAGCCGGCGAGGTCGAGCCGCACCCCGACAGTCGAGAAGCCTGCGCCAACCAAGGAGATCAGACCGAGCGCACCGGGCGCCCGCGGCGGCGTTCCGGCAGATCCGCCAAGCCCTGGTGATCGGCCAAGCGTCGCAGTTGAGGAGCCTGTCAAGACCACCTTGCGCGGAGCGCCGGCTCGTACCGCGAAGAACATGGACATATCTCTGGCGGTCCCGACCGCGACCAGTGTTCGCTCCCTTCCGGTCAAGCTGCTTATCGATCAGCGCGTGGTGATCAACAATCACTTGCGTCGGGCTCGTGGCGGCAAGGTCTCCTACACACACATCATCGGCTACGCCATGGTGCAGGCGCTGAAGAGCGTGCCGGCCATGAACAACGCCTACGACGTCATCGACGGCAAGCCGACACTCGTCGTACCAGCCCATATCAATCTCGGCCTGGCAATCGACCTACCCAAGGAGGACGGCACCCGGCAACTTCTGGTACCCAGCATCAAAAACTGCGAGACCCTTGACTTCGCCCAGTTCTGGAACGAGTACGAGCAGCTGGTGAAGAGAGCACGGGCCGGGCAGCTGACCGTCGAGGACTTCGCCGGCACCACCATCACTCTGACGAACCCAGGCACCATCGGAACCAGCCACTCGGTACCGCGCTTGATGCAGGGTCAGGGCGCGATCATCGGCGTCGGTTCCATGGAATATCCACCTGAGTTCCAGGGGTCCGATCCCAATCGACTCAGCGACATGAGCGTCTCCAAGATCATGACGCTGACCTCGACGTACGACCATCGGGTCATCCAGGGGGCCCAATCTGGCGAGTACCTGGCACGTCTGCACGCCTTGCTGCTTGGTGAGGACGGCTTCTACGACGACATCTTCGGCGCGCTCCGCGTTCCCTATGAGCCGATCCGCTGGGCTCAAGACATCAGCACTGATCACGAGGACCAGATCCCCAAGCAGGCCCGGATCATGGAGATGATCAACGCCTACCGGGTACGCGGCCATCTGATGGCCGACACCGATCCTCTGGAGTATCGCCAGCGGCGCCATCATGATCTTGATGTGCAGTCGCACGGCCTGACGCTGTGGGACCTTGATCGGGAGTTCGCGACTGGATCCTTCGCCAGCGGTCAGGGCCGAATGAAGATGCGGAAGATCTTGGGCATCTTGCGCGACTCCTACTGCCGGACCATCGGCATCGAGTACATGCACATCCAAGAGCCCGCGCAGCGGAAGTGGATCCAAGATCGGGTAGAGCGGCCGCACGAGTCACTCCCCCGCGACGAGCATCTGCGGATCTTGGACAAGCTCAATGAGGCCGAGATCTTTGAGACGTTCTTGCAGACCAAATTCGTCGGCCAAAAGCGGTTCTCACTCGAAGGTGGCGAATCCGCAATCGTGCTGTTGGACGAGGTGTGCGAGCAGGCAGCCGAGGCCGGTCTGGAGGAAGTATGCATGGGCATGCCGCACCGCGGCCGGCTCAACGTGCTGTCAAACATCGTCGGCAAGTCGTACGAGCAGATCTTCCGAGAATTTGAGGGCAATCTCGATCCGCGTACCGTCCAGGGCTCCGGAGACGTCAAATACCACCTCGGATCTGAAGGCAAGTTCACTGCCTTGAGCGGTGCGACGATCAAGGCGTCGGTGGCGGCCAACCCGAGCCACCTGGAGGCGGTGAACCCGGTCCTGGAAGGCATCGCCCGAGCGAAGCAGGACATCCTCGACCGCGGAGCCGAGTTCCCCGTGCTGCCAGTGCTGATGCACGGTGACGCCGCATTCGCCGGCCAGGGTGTGGTCGCCGAAACTCTCAACCTCAGCCAGCTGCGTGGCTACCGGACTGGCGGCACCATTCACATCGTCGTGAACAACCAGGTCGGCTTCACCACTTCTCCCACGGAGTTGCGATCCTCCATGTACTGCACTGACGTGGCTCGGATGATCCAAGCTCCGATCTTCCACGTAAACGGTGACGATCCTGAGGCCTGCATTCGGGTGGCTCGGCTGGCGTTCGCGTTCCGGCAGGAATTCAACAAAGACGTCGTCATCGACCTCATCTGCTATCGCCGCCGCGGTCACAATGAGGGCGACGATCCGAGCTTCACCCAGCCGCGGATGTATGACCTGATCGAAAAGAAGCGGTCGGTCCGCAAGCTCTATACCGAAGCCTTGATCGGTCGTGGGGACATCACCGTCGAGGATGCCGAGAAGGTCATGACGCGCTTCCAGCAGCGGCTGGAGACTGTCTTCAAGGAGGTCCGCGGAAGCACCCAACCGCCCGCTGACATGGAATACAGCCGAGTGCCGGCGTACCCAAAGAAGTCTGTCGCGAAATTCGGCACCGCAGTCACCATGGAGACTCTCAAGAAGATCGCCGACGCGCACACCACGTTCCCGGCCGGCTTCACGGTCCATCCAAAGGTGATGCCGCAGCTGCAGCGACGGGCGGCCGCGATCACGCAGGGGCCGATCGACTGGGCCACGGCCGAAATCCTGGCTTTCGGCTCATTGCTCATCGAGGGTCGTACAGTGCGGCTGACTGGACAGGACACTCGACGCGGCACGTTCGTACAGCGTTTCGCTGCCATCGTCGACCGCAAGACCGGCGAATCCTGGGTGCCGCTGAAGCATCTGGATGAGAACCAGGGCAAGTTCCACGTTTTCGACACATTGCTGAGCGAGTACGCGGCGATGGGTTTCGAGTACGGCTACTCGGTGGCGAGTCCAGAGGCACTCGTTCTCTGGGAAGCGCAGTTTGGTGACTTCGCGAATGGCGCGCAGACCATCATCGACGAGTTCATCGTCTCGGGTCAGGCCAAGTGGACCCAGCAATCCGGGGTCGTGCTGCTCCTGCCGCACGGCTATGAGGGCCAGGGGCCTGATCACTCCTCCGCCAGACTCGAACGCTTCCTCCAGCTAGCGGCCGAGGGCGCGCTCACGGTCGCCCAGCCGTCGACTCCGGCGAATTACTTCCACATGCTGCGACAGCAGGCATTGGGCGAGCTGCATCGGCCGCTGATTGTCATGACGCCGAAGTCGATGTTGCGCAACAAACTCGCCGTCTCAGAGCCGTCGGACTTTACGCAGGGGTCCTGGAAGCCCGTGTTAGGTGACCCGACCATTGAAGATCCGAGCCGGGTCAGGCTGGTGGTGTTGTGCACCGGCAAGATCCGCTGGGATCTGGTGAACGCTCGAAACAAGGCTGGCAAGGATGGTGAGGTTGCGATCCTCGCGGTGGAGCGGCTCTATCCCCTGCCGGTCAAGGACATCGTCAAGCAGCTGAAGCGTTTTGAGAACGTCGAAGAGCTGCGTTGGGTGCAAGACGAGCCACTCAATCAGGGCGCGTGGCCCTTCATGGCACTTAACCTCCCGCAGCGCCTTGCCGAGACCGAGCCAGGTCGGACGTGGCAGCTCACAAATGTGACCCGACCTGAGTCGTCGGCGCCGTCGGTGGGGTCGACGACTGTTCACCTGCAGCAGCAGCGTGCACTGATGGAGGCCGCCTTCGCCTGACGGGGCCGGTTCATGTACTTCACTGATCGGGGTATCGAGGAGCTCCACGCCCGTCGGGGCGATGATGAGGTGACTCTGGCGTGGCTGGCCGATCAGCTACGCATCTTCGTCGATCTGCACCCCGAGTTTGAGACGCCCGTAGAGCGGCTGGCCACCTGGCTCGCCCGTCTAGACGACGAAGAGGACGAATAGGAACTCGCCACACCGCGCGGAAAGTGATCAGCGACCGACGGACCACCTGGTTGGTGATCGGGTTCATGGCTCAAAGATGATCTTGCCGAAATGATCACCGGCGATCATGGTGGCGAACCCAGCTGCAGCATCGGACAGCGGAAGTATGCGGTCGATGTGCGGCCGTACGCCGGCAGCCACGAGCATGTGGGTCAGCGAGATCAGCTCGTCTCGGGTGCCCATCACCGAGCCGATTACCCGCAGCGGCTTGAAAAAGATCTTGGTCAGCTCAGCTTTGGGAGGATTGTCGCCCGAGGTGGCACCACAGATCACGAGCGTGCCGCCCGGCTTCAAGACATTGACCGAATGTGACCACGTCGCGGCACCGACACTGTCCATGACTGCGTCCACCCGCTCCGGGAGCCGAGCGCCCGCTGGAAACGCCTGATGCGCACCAAGATCGACGGCTCTGGCGCCACGAGCTTCATCGCGCGAGGTGACCCAGACTCGCATTCCGGCCTGTCGGCCAAGCGCAATAAGCGCCGTTGCCACTCCCCCGCCCGCGCCCTGGATCAGTACGGTGTCGCCCGGCCGGGCTCCCGATTGACTGAACAGCATCCGGTACGCGGTAAGCCAGGCCGTCGGAAGGCAGGCGGCTTCGGCAAAGCTCAGCGCCGGTGGTTTGTCCACCAGATTGGCCGGCGGCACCCAGACATGGGTTGCGAGCGTGCCCGGATACCTCTCTGACAACAGTGACCGCTTGGGGTCGTAGGTGGCATCGGAGCCCGCAAAGTCCGGAGAATTGATGACTGCGTGAACGATGACTTCGCGACCGTCCTCGGTGACACCCGCTGCATCACAGCCAAGGATCATCGGGAGCCGGTCGGAGGGAAGGCCAACCCCGCGGAGCGACCATACGTCGTGACGATTCAGCGCAGCAGCTTTGACCTGAACCCTGACCCAGCCGGTGGGCGGGCTGGGCGGCTCGATGTCTCCAACAGCCAGGGCATTCAGCGGAGCATCGGCATCTGCCCGCACCGCATAGGCCGCCAACATGACCTCACCCTATGGGGCCGGACTACAGGCCGATGTGATCAGGGGCGCTTCGTCGATACAGTGAGAAATATGGGAAGGGGCGTCGGGTGAGCAACGACGCGAACTCCCTGATCGAGGCATTGCGAAATCAGACCGGGCGGCAACCGACCGGAGTCTGGGCTGCCCCCGGACGGGTCAACCTGATCGGCGAACACACCGACTACAACGAGGGCTATGTCATGCCGTTCGCCCTCGCCCAACGCGTGCTCATCGCAGCCGCTCCCCGCAACGACCGCACCTGGAGTGTCACGTCGCTCAACAATGACTCGACGAAGATCTTTTCAGCCGCGGATCTGAACCCGGGAATGGTCGGGTGGCAGGCCTATGTCGCCGGAGTGGTCTGGGCCCTCCAGGAGGCCGGGCATCGTGTCGGTGGTGCCGACCTAGTTCTCACATCCGACGTACCGGAAGGCGCTGGCTTGTCTTCATCGGCGGCTCTGGAGTGTGCAGTGCTCACTGCCGTGGTTGATCTCAACGACCTCGACGTCGTTGGCATAGAGCGGGCCAAGCTTGCGAGGCGCTCGGAAAATGACTTCGTCGGGGCACCGACTGGTTTGATGGACCAGGCCGCATCCACCCTGTGCACCGCCGGCCACGCATTGTTCTTCGACTGCCGGACCGATGCAGCCGAACAGGTGCTCTTCGACGCGACTAGCGCCGGCCTGGAGATTCTGGTGTTGGACACCAAGACCCCCCATGCCCTTGTCGACAGCGAATACGCGGCGCGCCGGGCCAGCTGCGAGCAAGCAGCACAGCTGCTCGGCATTCCAGCGTTGCGCGATGTTACCGACCTCGATGCCGCGCTCGATCAGCTTCCGGATCCGGTGCTCAAACGCCGCGTCCGCCATGTTGTCACCGAGAACGCCAGGGTGCTGGAGGCTGCCGATGTCTTGCGCGCCGGACGGATCGCCGACCTGGCGCCACTCCTCGACGCCTCGCACGAGTCCATGCGCGACGACTTTGAGATCACCGTGCCGCAGGTCGACCTGGCGGTCGAAACCGCCCGGTCGTCCGGATCACTCGGCGCTCGTATGACCGGTGGCGGCTTCGGTGGTTGCATCATCGCGCTGGTCGAGCTCGGTGACTCCGAGCGGATCGGCGAGGCGATCGTCGAAAGCTTCGGTGCAGCCGGATACGGTCCGCCGGTGTACTTCACTGCCGTTCCATCCACCGGCGCCCAGCGGCTGCAGTGACGTGCAAAATCATCGTTTCGATCGGATTCCAAACCGACTGGCATCGATCGAAGTCGGTCATCGCGTGCAAAGATCGGTCTGTCCTGAGGACCCATTCCACCGCTGACAAGAGCGGTGCACACGTGTTAATCAGCCCAGGCTCACGAGGACCTGGATGGAAGGGAGCAGCAAACACATGAATGTCCGGATCAAGCTCGGGGTGGTTGCAGCCTCCGTCGCCGCATTGGCTTTGAGCGCATGTGGCTCGAGCTCGTTGAGCGGGGAGCCTGGCGGCGGCGCTAGTGCTCCGTCGGTCTCGGTCAGCCAAAACGTGGACCTTGCGAGCAAATTGCCCGAGAGCATCAAGAGTGCGGGAGTGATCAAGATCGGCACCGACCCGACCTACGCACCCAGCGAGTTCCTGGCCGGAAACGGCAAGACAGTTCAGGGCTTCGACGTCGATCTCTTCAATCAAGTCGCGGCCAAATTCGGCGTCAAGACCGAGTGGCAGCCGTCGAAATTCGGCAGCATCATCACCGGTGTCAACGGCAAGAAGTACGACATGGGCATCTCGTCCTTCACCATCAACCCGGATCGCTTGAAGCAGGTCGACATGGTGAGCTACTTCAACGCCGGCACCCAGTGGGCCACCCAGCCGGGCAACCCGAAGGGCATCGACCCTAACAATGCCTGCGGCAAGAACGTCGCAGTACAGACCGGGACAGTGCAAGAGACCGACGATCTTCCGGTGCGTCAGAAGAAGTGCGGTAGTAACAAGATCAACATTTTGTCTTACGACAGCCAGGCCCAGGCCACAAGCGCTGTGGTCACCGGCAAGGCGGACGCCATGCTGGCCGACTCGCCAGTTGTTGCGTACGCAGTGAAACAAGCCGGCGGAAAGCTGGAGGCATTGGGCGACATCTATGACGCAGCCCCGTACGGCTATGTGCTACCCAAAGGCGAGGACCAGTTCGCTCAGGCAATCGCGGAAGCGCTGAAGCAGCTGGAGCAAGAAGGCGCGTACAAGGCTGCGCTGGAGAAGTGGGGCGTTGAGAAGGGCGCCATCTCCGACTTCGCTGTCAACCCGACGTCATGACAACCACAACGGAAGCCCGGCCAGCGGTCAGCGATGACCGCCCCGGGCTGATCAAGGCCACACCGGTTCGCCACCCGGGTCGCTGGGTCGCCATTGCCGTGATCGCCGTGCTGGCACTCATGTTCCTCAACATGTTGATCTTCAACCCGGCGTTCAACTGGCCGTTTGTCCTTGAGGCGATGGTCCAGAACCCGGTGATCGAGGGCTTCTGGAAGGGCACCATCCTCGTCACGATCCTGGCGATGGTTTTCGGCGTCACCTTGGGAGTGATCTTGGCGGTCATGCGGCTGTCGGACAACCCCATTCTCAAGGGTGTTTCGTGGTTGTACACCTGGTTCTTCCGCGCCATCCCTCGGTATGTGCTACTCATCATCATGGGCCAGCTTGGACTCCTCTTCGCAGAAGGCATTGCTCTTGGTGTGCCTTTCGACTGGAAGATCATCGAATGGCTCGGTCTAAGCGGTGACTGGCGCATCGGACCCTTCGATGCCAATGCGATCTTCGTCGGCCTCGCCGGCGGCGTGATCGGTCTAGGTGCGTCAGAGGCTGCCTATATGGCCGAGATCGCACGCGCGGGAATTCTCAGTGTTGACAAGGGCCAGATGGAAGCCGCCCAGGCGCTCGGCATGAGCCGCGGCATGGCCATGCTTCGGATCGTGCTTCCTCAGGCCATGCGCGTAATCGTGCCGCCGACCGGCAATGAGACGATCGCCATGCTCAAGGACACCTCGTTGCTCATCGGCATTCCGGTTGGCACCGAGCTCTTCTTCCAGCTTCAGGCCATTGGCAATCGGACCTTCCAAGTCTTTCCGATCTTGGTGGCGGCCACGCTGTACTACCTGATCGCCTCCAGCGTCCTGATGGTCGGCCAGGCATACCTGGAGCGGCACTTCGGACGCGGCTTCGGCGCCCAGGTGAGCGCGGACAAAGAGGAGGCGGCCAAGGGCCTAGCGATCGGAGCAGCGAAATGACGACCACGGCGACGGACACCGAGCATCTCGTACTCGCGGTCAATGTCACCAAGGCGTTCGGCAGCAATGAGGTGCTGAAAGGCATTGACATGACCGTTGACGCCAAAGAAGTCGTGTGCTTGCTCGGCCCCAGCGGGTCAGGCAAGACCACCTTCCTGCGTCTGATCAACCAGATGGAGACTCTGACGGGTGGCCGGATCTGGGTTGGCGGGGAGCTCATCGGGTTCGAGGACCGCAAGGGCAAACTGCACGTGCGTAAAGACAAGGACATCGCACGGCAGCGGGCGCGGATTGGCATGGTCTTCCAGCGCTTCAACCTCTTCCCGCACATGACCGCCCTTGGAAATGTCATGGAAGCGCCGGTCAAGGTCAAGCGGCGACCTAAGGCGGATATCAGGAAGGAGGCCCTGGAGCTGCTTGACATGGTCGGCCTCGGAGATCGGGCCAGGTACTATCCCTCGCAGCTCTCCGGCGGGCAGCAGCAGCGGGTGGCGATCGCGCGTGCCCTGGCCATGAAGCCGGAACTGCTGCTCTTCGATGAACCCACATCGGCCCTCGACCCAGAGCTGGTGGGCGAGGTTCTTGGGGTCATGCGCAACCTCGCCGAGGAGGGAACGACCATGATCGTAGTCACCCACGAGATGGCCTTCGCACGTGAAGTCGCCGACCGCGTCGTGTTCATGGATCAAGGTGTGGTCGTCGAGGAGGGCCCACCCAACGAGGTGCTGCTGAATCCCCAGGAGGAGCGCACCAAGTCATTCCTCCGCCGCGTCAAGCACGAGGCCGAAACCGAGGCCGCGCACGACGCCGAGCTGGCCAGGATTCTGGCGGAGGCTGAGGCCTTGGAAAGGGAGGTTGAGGCCTAGGAAGGGCTTCGAAGGGCTCAGCCCGCATCTGCTCTGCGCCGAGCCCGCATCTGCGCTCCGAGCCCGTCGAGCGCGCGGGCCACCAGCAGCCAACCTTACCGTTGCCCCCTATTGGCCGCCGGAGGCACGAAGACGGCCGTCGAGCGTGGGTGGAGCACACCAACCAATACAGCGATTGCAAGTGCGGCCAGCACGACGGAGACCCAGGTGGTACGCCCACCCACGAAGCCCCACGCCAGCGGCAACAAGATCAGCTGAGTGGCGACGGCGGGTCCTCTGCTCCACCTCCTGCCTAGAAGCACTCCTCGGGCAACCAGGAGCAGCAAGAGGCCGAACCCGGCCATCAGGATCGTGACTCCAACTCCCACACCTGCACGTGACATCCGAATTTGGCCCACCTCGAGCGCCGCGTACCCCAGGGCAATTAGTGCTTCGACAGTCAATAAGGCGGCGGCAACGACGATGGTGAGGGGGCGTCGGCGGCCTGGAGCCGGAGCAGGTGTCTGGGTCATAGGGGCGTGTTTTGCACCGTCAGAAGCGGGTAAAACCACTTGACAAGGCCCCCGCAGGCCGCAACTGGATCGAAATGTGAGGCACCGAACGCTCGAAAGTCTTGTATTGCGTCTCAATACTTGAAAGTCTTGGGAAGCGCGAGTCAAGGCTCAGTGTAGAGGACTCGTGGCTTCCCCATACTGCGGGGTCCTTATGCAGGGGGCCCGGAGCAACTAGTTAGGAGTGTAACGCCATGGATTGGCGCCATAAGGCCGCCTGTCTGGATGAGGACCCGGAGCTGTTCTTCCCAATCGGCAATACCGGACCGGCCCTCCTCCAGATAGAAGAGGCTAAGCAGGTCTGTCGGCGATGCGACGTCAGGGACGCATGCCTGCAGTGGGCGCTGGAAGCAGGTCAGGATCATGGTGTCTGGGGCGGTCTGAGCGAAGATGAGCGGCGAGCGTTGAAGCGTCGCGCCGCACGCGCGCGCATCCGCACCGCATAGCCAAGGCTTCGTCCAGCAAGCAAAGAACGCCGGGAAGTCCCCGGCGTTCTTGCATCTGCACCGCAGGTCTCTGCACTATGACGGCTGGCCCGCTTCGCCGACTGCAGGAGCACGCGGCTCACGCTGCGTACGCGGGATGGGTCAACGCACGCGGGGCGACGAAGGCGGCGAATGTGGCGGCCCAGCCGTCAGAGTGCAAGTTGACGCCGGATCAGTTCTGATTCGTTCGGTCGGCCCGGGTGAACGCTACGGCGTCTCTCGAGCTCACGGTGACCGTTGTGAAACCGCTGCTGTCCACTA
>Ga0307276_10000064_pt1 | contig 11023 bp, 13 predicted proteins | sample ER_DNA_115_FD_194477 | JGI IMG/M metagenome (GOLD analysis project Ga0307276, IMG submission 194477) | Bulk soil microbial communities from the East River watershed near Crested Butte, Colorado, United States - ER_DNA_115 | ecosystem: Environmental > Terrestrial > Soil > Floodplain | place...
GCCTGCCCAGACCAGCTTGGTCCAGATCCGCTGGATGTCGTTGGGGTCCTCGCCGATCACATCGTCGGCGATCTCTTTGGCGTGGGCGTACAGACCGGAGCCGCCGGCGCGCTTGGAGTAGCTGTACCCGACACCTTCGTGTCCTTCGAGGGTGGCAATCTCAGCGAAAAGGAAGGTGATTTGGGTCATTGGCCGCTGCCGGCCGGTGAGTACCTTGGCGTCGCTGATAGGGCGGTCGAGCGGAAGGAACACCAGCGACAAGGTGACCGACGTGATCTTGTCCTGACTGGCCTCGCCGGGCTGCAGAGCGGCGAAGTGGCGGTCGGTGGCGGCGCTGGAATCAGTGGTCGCGGTGCGGGCTGTCATGGAGACTCCATCAAAAGGTTGACGCGGTCGCGGACCGTCTCAACGAGATCCGTGTCGGAAGGAAGATCCCCGTCCAGAGTGCGGAGCACGCCCTCGACCGCACGGTTGAGGTCCGGATCCGCAGCCGCAGCACTGGCGGCTTCGGCACCGGGGTCCTTGACCGGTGCGCCCTTCCCCCGCAGATGCAGGATCCAGGCCGCAATAGCGGTTGCGCAGCCGACTGGCATCCGGCCCGCCGCGCGTTCCGCGCGCAAGGTCGGGAGGATCCGGATAGGCAGCTTCCGGGAACCGTCTGGGGCGATCTGACTCAGCTGATGCCGAACTCGCAGGTTGCCGAACCGGTCGACAAGGGCCGACGTGTACGTCGCAGCGGCCTCAGTTCCGAGAATCAGATTCCGCCCAGCTTCGGTCCAGAACTCTTCCACCCAGCTTCGGCATTCAGGATCGGCGATCGCCTCGTCGATCGTGGCGTGGCCGCGAATGCTCCCGGCGTACGCCAGCAGCGAGTGTGACCCGTTGAGCAGCCACAGCTTGCGCTGCTCGTACGGCGTGACGTCATCGACAATGCGGGCACCGGATTCGTCCCAGGCTGGCCGGCCCGCCGGGAATTTGCCGCTGATAACCCATTCGCTGAACGGCTCGGTCGGCACCGGACTGGCATCCTCATACCCCTGGGTGCGCGCCACCAGCACGCGGTCCTCTGGGCTCGTCGCGGGGGTAATGCGGTCCACCATGGACGTAGCGAAATCGACATTTTGGTCAATCCAGCCGAGCAGACTGTTATCGACGTCTGCAGCTAAATCGCGCACTACGGCGGCGGCTAAGGCGCCGTTCTCGGGAAGGTTGTCGCAGGACAAAATGCTGATCGGTCCGCCTTCCGCTGACCTGCGAGCGAGCAGCCCGGCTACCAGCTTCGCGGGAATTGAGGTCACCGGTGCCTGCGAGTCGTCTCGAAGTGCCGCGATGTCGGCCTGCACGGCGTCGTTCGTGCGATCCAGACTCCCGTCGGATCCAGCTAGGTAACCGACCTCAGTGACGGTGATCGTGACAACTGCGACCTCTGAGCGGCGCAGGTAGTCCAGATAGGCCGCATGATCGATGCTCGGATGGACGGCGGCGAGCGAGCCGATCAGGGTGAAGTCGTCGCCAGTGCCGCCGCGAGTGATGAGCGTGTAGAGGCCGTCCTGCGGGGCGAGCTGTTCTGCCATGTCCGGTCGACGGCTGGTGAATCCAGCTATGCCCCACTCGGCGGCGTCGGGTGCATTGGCGGTGTACCACGCCTGATGTGCCCGGTGGAAGTTGCCGATGCCCAGATGAACCATCCGGACCGGCGGCGCTTCCGGCATATCCGGCAGGCGGCGGCTCAGGCGGGGCAGATTCCGATCAGGCACCCCTTCATCCTCCGGCAGCCCGACCCTCGACGACAAGCCGACTTGGGCGAAGATATCGCGTGTGGCCCACTGATGCCGACTCGCTGATGAACTATCAGCGGCAGCTGGCCAGTGCCGCGCCGCAGCCGGTGATCGTGGATCCCAGCATTGCGATGATCGCCGGCTGCTGGGTGTGCTTTCCGCGTGGGCTTGCCGGTCCCGGTACCGATCATGACCCGGCGTGGTGCGCTGCAGTGATCATGTTCGGCAGCCAAGTGATGGAACAGCAGATGATCAACGGTAGGACGAGCGCTCCGTACGTGCCTGGACTGATGGCCTTACGGATCGGTCCGCTCATGGAGCAGACCGTACGGGCGCTGTCCCGTCGTCCAGACCTATTGTTGCTGGACGCCACGGCTCGTGATCATCCACGTAGAGCGGGGCTGGCGCTGCATCTGGGTGCGGAACTGGACATTCCGACAATCGGTGTGACGCACCGCCCGCTGGTGGCTGCCGGCGAATGGCCAAGTGACGAGCGGGGTGCAACGAGCCCACTTCTTTTCAACGAGTCGGAGGTTGGTTGCTGGTTACGGACCCAATCCGGCGTACGCCCCCTGGCGGTGCATCCGGGCTGGCGGGTCGATCTGGCAACAGCGGTTGATGTGGTCACGTTTCTTACCAGGCGGCGTCGTACGCCGGAGCCGTTACGGCGTGCCCGCCAGCTGGCCCGCCGCAGTCGTACTCAGCAGCAGATGCCAATGAATGCGCAGCACGTACCGGAGGGACACTTGACTGGTGAGTAGTGATCTTGAGAGTCCGGTTCAGATCCCGGCGGCCGGAGTGATCTTGGACGGTGACTTGATCACGTCGGCCGATGCGGCGGGCGTCGTGGTGTTCGCGCACGGCAGTGGCAGCAGTCGACACAGTCCTCGCAATCGGATGGTTGCGGCGAGGATGCAAGAGGCTGGCTATGCAACGCTACTGATGGATCTGTTGACCGCGGGGGAGGACGAGATCGACAGCCGGACGCGGCAGTTCCGGTTCGATATCCCGCGTTTGGCGTCGCGGTTGACTGGCGCCATTCGGTGGTTGAGTGATCGTCCTGACACCGCCGAGATGCCGGTGGCGCTATTCGGCGCCAGCACAGGCGCAGCGGCGGCGCTCACCGCCGCTGCGGAAGTTCCTGATCATGTTCAGTTGGTGATCTCTCGAGGGGGTCGGCCAGACCTCGCCGGTGACGCGCTGCCACGGGTTCAAGCGCCCACCTTGCTGATCGTCGGTGGTCGGGACCTCGAAGTGCTGGATTTGAACAAGGCGGCCGCTGCGCAGCTACGTGGACCAGTCGAGATCGCCGTTGTGCCAGGGGCGACCCATCTGTTCGAGGAGCGCGGGGCCTTGGATCGTGTCGTGGAGCTCGCGGTTGGTGCCCTTCGGCAGCACCTCGGCGCCCCATCAAGCAAGCAATTGGGACCCTAGGTTGCTTGGGGTTGGGTCATTGCCTGCATCATGCCGAAGATGTTGCTTTCGGTGTCTTTGTAGTAGACCTGCCAGCCCACGCCCGGCACCTCGAGCTTGCCCAGCGCCTCGACGCCGCCCAGCTTCTTGGCCTTGTCGATCATCTCGTCTATGTCCTCGACGTCGACCGTGCAGACATAGGCAATCACCGGTGTCGGCTCCTGTGGATCGGGGTTCTCACCCATCCGCCGCAAGATCGCTCCCTCAATCCCGGGCGGCTCGGTGCCGGTGCTCACCAGCCAGTAGTCGACCGGACCGTCCCACTTGGTGATCTCCCAGCCGAACAGTTGGCTGTAGAAGTTCGCCGCTCGTTCCGGGTCCCCAGCGTGTATCTCAAAATGCACCGGCCGTCTCATGCGTGCAATCTATCGAGACCCGGCTGCTGTGCTCAGACCGCATTGCCGATGGATCCTGCCTTGCTGGCGATACCTTGCGACCATGCCATTTGATGCCCGCCACATCGCCCGAATGCGAAACGTCGCGACGCGGTCCATTAGCCCGGAGAACTTCGACGGCAGCAAGGGCGGCGGCGGCCGAGCGACTCAAGGCACCGGGGCCAACGCGGCCCGTGACCTCGGAGTTGGATGGAAGATCTCACCGTCGGTCAGCATCGACTCCGGTGCGAGCTTTTCGATGGCCACGATCGACGGGCCTGGCACGATCACCCACATCTGGCTCACCACGCCCCCCAACAACTGGCGGACGTTGGTACTGCGGGCGTACTGGGACCACGCGCCGGAACCGGCCATCGAGGTTCCCCTCGGCGACTTCTTTGCCAACGGCTGGGGCCGGTTCGCCCAAGTCAGTTCGAGCATGATCGCGGCAAACCCACACGGCGGCTTCAACTCCTACTGGCCGATGCCCTTCCAGCATTACGCCGAACTGACCGTGGAAAACCTAGGTAATGCCCATGCTGAGCTGTACTACCAGGTGACTTACGAGACGGACGTCGATGTTGACGGGGGGCTCGGGTACCTTCACGCTCAGTTCTGCCGGAACAACCCGCTTCCGGCAGGTGAGGCGCACGTTCTCCTTGATCGCATTGCAGGGCACGGTCACTACGTCGGCACCTACCTTGCCTGGGGTGCCAACTCACCAGGCTGGTGGGGCGAGGGCGAGCTCAAGATCTATCTCGACGGCGATGAGGACTATCCGACGATTTGCGGCACCGGGACCGAGGACTACTTCGGAGGTGCCTGGTGCTTCGACATTCCGGGTCGCGGTTACGCCGAGTACACGACGCCGTACCTCGGCATGCCCCAGGTAATCCGTCCCGACGGCTTCTACCAGAGCCAGCAGCGCTTCGGCCTCTACCGGTGGCATGTCCTGGACCCCATCCATTTCGCCACCGATCTGCGGATTGAGGTCCAGGCGCTCGGCTGGCAGTCCGGCGGTCGATACCTCCAGCTGCACGACGACATCGCCTCAACCGCGTTGTTCTATCTCGATCAGCCGAGCACCAGCCGACCGGCCTTCCCGCATGCCGACGCCCTGCAGACTGGTTGACCCGCTGGAGCAGCTACCCGGGCGTCCAACGCTCTTGGCTCCTAGTGGGCGCCGCCCATGTGCATGGTGTGCTGGCCGGACATCTCGCGATTCATCTTGTCAAGTGCCTGTTGGGTCTGTTTCGAAAGGCGACCGTCTTTGGTGATGTCGATGATGCCCATCATCCCGCTGTCCTCGTGAGCCACGATGTGGCAGTGGAACACGGTCGCACCGGTGAAGCGGTTGAAGTGCATGCGAATCCGCACTTCGCCGTGCCACGGTAGCGGCACAGTGTCTTGCTCGCCGTAGGACTGGACCGGCTTGCCATTGACGGACATGACCATGAAGTCATTGACGTGAATATGGAACGGATGCTCCTCGCGGGAGACATTCCGGATGATCCACTCCTCGGTGGTACCAAGCTTGGCGACGAAGTTGACGTGGGTCGCGTCGAACTGCTTGCCGTTGATATAGAACTTGTTGGTCTTGGTGTTCTCGCTGAATTCGAGGTGTCGGGTTCGATCAACGTGGTCCGTCGCGAGCGGAGATGGCGGCGCCATGGAAGTTGGCCAGGCGACATCGGGCACTGGGTCGCCGCTGACCTGCAGCGTCATGAGTCGCCGCTGAGGGTAACTGTCGCCATCGGGCCCCGTGGTATACGGCAGGGTTTCCAGCGTCTGGGTACCCGGCTGCGGCCATCGGACCAAGACGTCGAACCGCTTGCCCGGCGGTAGTACAAGCTCGTCGGCGGTCCACACATGCGACACCGGATTGGCGTCCTCTGCGATCACTGAGAACTGCGTGCCGCTCAGCCGAAGCCGGTACCAGATGTCCGCACCAATGTTCGCGAGTCGCAGCATTTGAGTTTCGTTGGTACGAACGGTTAGCACGGGATCGACCTGACCATTCACCGTACGCGTAGTCGGGGCGTTGGAATCGATGTTCGATCTCACGATTGCCCCGTTTTTGACCTGCAAGTCCTTCAGCGCCACGACGTGCTGCTGGACGGTTTGTAGTGCTGGCGGCAGGAGTTCTTCCAGGCCGTCGACGATTAGTACGCCCGATAGCCCAGCGAAGATCTGCTCCTCGACCAGTCCGTGCAGATGTGAGTGGTACCAGTACATGCCAGGCTCGATATCGGAAGGCAGCTTCCACACGACGTGGTTGAAGGTCTTGCTCTTCATGACCCGCAAGACGTTGTCGGAGATGCCGATCGGTGACATGAACATCCCGTGGCCATGCAGGTTGGTGGGCTGCCCGAGCCGATTCGTTAAATCGATCCTGACCGTGTCGCCGGGATGGACCCGCAGCGTCGGGCCGATGTACTGGCCCTGATAGGCGTAGCCCTTGATCATCGCGCCCGCTATGGGGAAGGTTGTCGGTTCCACGGTAAACGCGGTCCGCAGCATTCCGTTTTCCGATTGCAGCTCGACTGGCGCCTCGAAAGGGCGGCGCTGTTCAGTCTTGAAGGTCGTCGGTACGGACTCGTCGGCGGGCCTGCCAGCCGGATTGAGCGACGGGCTGCTCGGGGCAGCACCGGCCGCTGTTGGTGGCCTGAGGGTTGGGCCGACTCCGATGACAATGGCCATGATGATGAACACAACGAGGCCGACGACCGCCATGGGGATGACCAGCGCACGTGTTCGCATACGCCCGACCCGTTCTCCGACGGCCCTCGACCATCGGTCTGGCAATAACGTAGCGCAGTCGAACTGGCTGTGTCACCGTCGAGCGGGGCCGGCGCGCAGCGGCGATCAAGGGCGAACGATGGGAATGCGGTTATGAGCGCTGATCATCAGCTAGGTGTAGCAGTAGTCACTGGCGGTGCGGCCGGCATAGGTGAAGCAATTGCTCGACGACTGTCGGCGGACGGTTTCATGATCGTCATCGCCGATCTTGACAGTGAGCGGGCTGAAGCAGTTGCGAGCGACATCTCTGCTACCGGTGGTGAGGCGAGTGGCAGGCACGTGGACGTCTCGGCGGCGGAGTCGGTGACGGCGCTGTTCGAGTGGCTTACTGATCACCTCGGCCGATGCGACGTACTGGTGAACAACGCGGGAATCGCCAGCACAGCGCCGCTCTCGGAGTTGCGGCTGGAGCGGTGGGAGTCCACTATCGGAGTCAATGTCACTGGCGCACTCTTGACGACACAACATGCCGTTCCATTGATGAGGAACCGTGGCCGTGGGCGGATCGTGAACATCTCCTCGATCAGCGGCGTACGCGCAAGTGCCGGAAGAATTGCCTACGGAACGTCCAAGGCCGCGATCATCGGGCTTACCCGACAACTGGCGATTGAGCTTGCTACGGACAACATCACGGTCAACTCCGTCGCACCAGGTCCAGTTGATACCGACCTCACGCGCGCTGTTCATACCGAAGCGACGCGGCAGAGTTATTTACGCCTGGTTCCAATGAACCGCTATGGCAGGCCGGAGGAAATCGCCGCCGCCGTGTCCTTCCTCTGCTCGGAGGATGCGTCGTACATCACCGGACACACGATTCCGGTCGATGGTGGGTTTCTTGCGGCTGGTGTCCTTGAAATCTGAGGACATCAGCGGCGGCGTCGACCCCATCCGATCTCGAGGACTTCCACTGTCCGCCCTTGCGTTGCAGGGCCACCATTGAGCAGCCCTGTGAATCGCGGGTCGGTAGCGGGTTCGTCCCAGGAGTCGAAGGTCTGGGACTCGAAGATCGCCGGGAACACATCAGGAATGCGGCGAAGATCATCCACGAGCCTGTTGTAGGCGATCCGGTTGCCGCGTTGTCGAGTGGCTGACATCCACTCATCTGTGGCCAGCAGGTGCTCGACGCGGCTAAGGTCGGCGCACAGCTTGCGGCGGCGTTCCAGCAGCCACATCTGCTGTTCTTCGGGATCCCATTCCTCAGTTTGCTGGCGGTGGGCCGTCACCCAGTCGCCAAACCGTCTGGCTAGCCGAACAACGACACGTCGAGGCCGCGGCTCAGTGAGCAGGAGCAAGCCGATGAACACAACAAGTACGACCCACGACCCGTCGACCTGAGGCACTTCGATCACCGCCGAATGTCGCATCGGCAGGCACTCCCGCCCGGTGTTCGGGCAACCGAGGAGCGTCGCGATGCAAGCTCTTCTAGATTGATCGCCTAATACGTTCCAGACAAGAGGCTTCAGCGAATCTGACGCACGGGCTCGTCGTGCCCCCATGCGGCGTCCGCGGTCAATGCCGGTGCCTGTAGCCGGTGGGCCAGCGACAGACATAGCCGATCACCGAGGGAGAGTCCCTCCCCACGGCGCCAACGAGCCGCCGCCCACTCTGCGTCCGACTCAGTAACGCTCTCAACGGACACGCCGTAGCTGGCGAGCAACGCGCGCGATAGTGACCACTCCCGGCCCGCGCCACGGATCTTTTCCGCCACCTCAGCCCAATTCGCTGCGCCACAACGCGCGTCGTTGACAAGATGCTCCTCGACGACGTTGGCGCCCTGCTCGTCCTGGAGGAACGCAAGGATCGCGGATGCATCCAGAACCACGGTCACGCAGCGTCCTCCGCGTCGGCCTGGGCGCGACGCTCGGCCAGAAGTTCCTTGACGAGGTCAAGGCCGGCCAATTCAGCTCGGACTCGTGCCTTGAGCTGTTCCCGCGTGAGGAGGATGAGCCCATTCGGCGTCTCGATCAACACCAGCCGGGTGCCTTCGCTCAGACCGGCACGCTCGCGCACCTCCGCAGGCACCACAACTCGGCCGCGATCTCCCACCACCACATAATATGTCCCACTCACGGTAACAGCGTACCATCGTCAGCACTCAGGTGGTACTGCTTCAGTGCAAGGAGCACTCCTCGCTGAGTGCACGAGAAGAACCGTCTTGAAGTAGCCGGAGCAGACGGCAGACGCTGACTGCGACGCCTACCGCCAGGGCGTTGCGATGACGAATGTCACGACCATGCCGTACACGTTAGGCACATTGCTCCTCTAGGCTGCCGGTCATGCTTATCCTCGGGCTCATTCTGTTCGGCATATTGATCGGTGCCGGCGCGCAGTTGATCTTGGGCAAGTCCGCCAAGGGTATCGACTGGACGTTGGCGTTTGTGGCGGGACTTGCCGGGTCCTTCCTCGGCGGACTGCTGATCAGTCTGCTGTTAGGGGACGGGCTGCGGCTCCGGCCCAGCGGCATCATCGGATCGCTGGTGGGTGCCCTGCTGGTGACCGCGGGATGGCAGTGGTATCGCCGCCGGAGCAAGGCTTCGCACGCCTAAGGACCGTGTGCGGTGCGTGCTGCCGGCCTCACAGCGAGCGAGTCACAATTTCGCCGACTTCTTGATCACTGAGCTTGATCGGATTCCCTCGCATGCTGGAGGCGTTCTGAGCAGCCGTGACGACAGCATCGATCTGGTCGTGACTTAGGCCGTAGCTCGCTAGCCCAGGTATGGACAGCGCGCCTGTCAGCTCTTGTAGCCAGGCGATGGCGTCTTCTGCGATCGCATCCGATCGACTAGTGAGTAGGGTCGCGACCTCGGTGATCTGGGGGAGCGCGGGGTACTCAGGTGCTCGCTCGCGCAGTGCCCGCAGATTGACATCCATAGCCGCGGCGAGAGTGGCGGCGCATACGGCGCCATGCGGCGCAGACAGTCGCGCGGCTAACGCGGCAGCGAGGCCATGGACGACGCCGAGCCCGGAATTGGCCAGACAGATCCCGCTGAACAGGCTGGCCATTGCGAGGTCTTCGCGTACGCCAGAGTCCTCCATTCCTTCCTGGTACGCGCGCCGCAGTGATCGAGCCGATCGCCGGATGCCAGCACGAGCCAGCGCATCGGTGAACGGGTGGGCACGCTGCGACAACAGCGGCTCGATCAACTGGGACAGCGCGTCCATTCCGCTCGCGGCGATAGTTGGCCTAGGTACGCCGACGAGCAGATCGGGGTCAACCAGCGCGACCCTAGGTAACAGCAGCGGACTTCGGAGGCTCGCTTTGACTCCGCCGCCGGACAGCACCGCGTTGCGTGTGACTTCCGAACCTGTGCCGGCGGTGGTCGGCACGGCAACGCATGGCAGGCCGGGCCGCTCGAGCGGGCGGCCGGCACCAATGATCTCTAGATGGTCCATAACGTCGGTGCCTGAGGTGGCCAGCAGGGCAACAGCTTTGGCTACATCCAGCGCGCTGCCCCCACCGAATCCGAGGACGGCATCGCAGCTCGTTTCCAAGAGCAAGTCAAGGCCGGCGCGTACCCGTTCGACCGATGGCTCGGTCGCGACGCCGAACACCACGCTCGAGATATCGGCGTCCTTGAGTGCCGATCGGATCCCATCCGCTCGCGTGGTCGTGCGACCAGTGACAACCAGTACTCTGCTGGCACCAAGATCGGCAAACACGCCCGGCACCTCGCTGACCCTGCCGGCACCAAAACGTATGTCGCCCGGGACTGCGAGATCGAAGCGAACCATCGCTACCAGTCCGAGTCTTCGGGGGATGTGTTGACGTAGCGCGTCGCCTCACGAGGCCGGGCCATCATCTGCGCGACGATGTCGCGCCAGCGCTGATAGTGCCCGGTGTCCTTGTGCGCTGCGGCAGCCGCCTCGTCTCGATAAATCTCGACCAGTACGACGTGGTTGGGATCGGTGCGATCGCTGAGCACGTCGAACCGCACCACCCCAGACTCCTTACGACTTGCAACGGCGTTCTCCTCAGTCGCGGCGAGGAAGCCTTGAAGTTGATCAGGCACGACCGCGATGTCGACGTGGACGATAAGCAGGCTGTTCGGCACGAGCCGACCCTATTCGACTCATGGCGGCATCGATAGAACAGGTGGTCCTCCCCTGAACGGCTGATCTCGACGAAATTCGCTGGAAACTTCACTCCAGATGAGCTTGCGGCATTCGACTCGGGCGTAAACCGCCAGAGGATGCTGCGTCTAGAGTGAAGTTTCCAGCGCGGCCGCACTCAGGGCCAGCATCAATCGGCCGTCACAAACAGCGGAGTGACCGATATCTGCACCCGCAGCCGCCGATCCCGCAACTCGACCGGCTGCTTCTGACCGAGCGCGTCGGTGGCTAACGGTCCAGGGGCTGACGGTTTTAGAGCCTCGGCACGCGCATCGGGCCATGGCCACTCGAACGCGACCGGCGGCTCGTCCTCGCCTGTGAAGGAATCGGCATGCCGCCAGACGACGAGCAGCGGCCCTCGCTCCCGGCGGCGTACGTCGAACAGGAACACATCTTGCTGATCATGTGGATCGAGGCGCGTCACGCTCTCGACATCGGAGAGCTGCTCGGCCAACAGCTGGAACGTATCGGCTGAGGGATTCCGGATCC
>Ga0307276_10000065_pt1 | contig 10971 bp, 13 predicted proteins | sample ER_DNA_115_FD_194477 | JGI IMG/M metagenome (GOLD analysis project Ga0307276, IMG submission 194477) | Bulk soil microbial communities from the East River watershed near Crested Butte, Colorado, United States - ER_DNA_115 | ecosystem: Environmental > Terrestrial > Soil > Floodplain | place...
TTGGCCTTGGAGCGGCCGAGGCCGAACGCCGAATTCTTGATCCCGAATCGCAGCGCTCGATCGTCAGAGCCGAGATCGAGGCCAGGCTGGCAGCTGCCACCACGTATGAGGAGCATGGGCAGGGCGCCCGCGCTGCCGAGCTTCGGCTGGGCGCCGATGCATTGCTCGCAGTGCTTGAGAGCAGGAGCGAAGGCGACTGAAGCCTGGTCGCCGTACCCCTTCGCGCTTGTGATCGAAAACGACCCCTCGGAGCCGCCCCAGAGGGGCCGTCTCGGCGCTTGTGATCGAAGACGTACCCCGAGAGGCCGCAGTCACCGCTCGGATGCGCGGAAGATGTCCGACACTTGGACACTGATCGAATTTTGCAGGCGGCACAACCGATTGCGTTTCGGCCCAGTCGGTGAAAGGGCCTTGAAGTGGCTATTCGCCCTGTCGGAGACTGGGTCGGCATGAGCGGGACATCGGCAGCGGACACCTTTCTCCACGGCGCGGACGTATACGACCGGCACATCGGCCGCTACGGCCGCGAACTCGCACAGGAGTTGATCAAGTTCGCTGATGTGCACTCCAGGCAGCAGGTCCTCGACGTGGGCTGCGGGCCGGGCGCCCTGACCTGGCAACTAGCCATGGTGGTCGGCGCCGAGCAGGTCGCCGCAATCGATCCGTCACCCTCTTTCGTGCAGGCGTGCCAAGACCGGCTGCCCGGCGTGCGGGCCCAGGTGGCCGCTGCCGAGGCGTTGCCGTTCGCGGATGGAGTCTTCGACCGAACGCTTGCTCAGCTCGTGGTGAACTTCATGACCGATGCCGAGGCTGGCCTACGCGAAATGCGCCGCGTGACCAAGAGCGGCGGCATCGTCGCGGCCGCGGTCTGGGACTACGCCGGCGAAATGACATTGCTACGCCGCTTTTGGGATTCGGTGACGGAGCTTGACCCGTCAGCAGCCGACCTGGACGAGGGTCGCTCCATGCGGTACTGCACGCCGGAGGAACTAGAGGTGCTCTGGACGAGTGCCGGCCTGAAAAAAGTCGGAATCTCTGAGGTCGTTGTCACGGCCGGTTACGAAGGATTCGAGGACCTCTGGGAACCGCTCGAGTTTGGAGTCGCTCCGTCAGGCGCGTACGTAGCCTCACTACAGCCCGACCGGCGAGCGAAACTCAAAGCTGACTTCCAACAGCGCCTCGGCGCCGGAAACAAGCCATTCCGGCTCGGCGCACGAGCGTGGCTCGCAATCGGGCATGTTCCCTGATGCCGAAGATGCATTAGCGCGGCTGAGGTGGCCGACAGACAAGCACCTCTGCTCGCCCGCGGAGTGCCAGCGGTCCGAATGAGTTCGGCGCCACGGCTGTGTTGCCTGCCCGCAAGCGTGGAGCTCGCCCGCCTGCAAGATCGGCTTCGCCACTGAGAAGAACCACCACGGCGAAGCCCGGTTCGAGCGTCGCCTCACCGTCCAACGCAATGCGCTCCAGCCGGAAGTACTGGTCTGCAGCTTGCGGCATCACGGAGTGCCCGAACCCAGCCGGATGCACCAGCTGATCGATCTCTTCAGCGCTTCGGGCCCGGCATTCGACCGCTTGCAGTGCTAGATCGAATCCCAGCCCAAGATGTCCGTCCCGCTCGCCGTCCAATTCGAAGCCTTGCCACTCCAGCAAGATCGAGAGGTCCTCCGGCTCTTGCAGTTCTACCAAGAACACACCTTCGCCGGGCGCGTGCAGCACACCCGGCGGCACGTAGACAATGTCGCCGGAATGTACCTCGATTCGGTGGAGCAGCCCGCGCATCCTGTCGACGTCCTGGCTCATGATCAGCGACATGAGGTCATCCAAGATCACATCGTGCTCGAAGCCCAGGTAGACCTCACCGCCGTCCAGGATGAACCACGCCTCGGCTTTGCCATGCGCTCTGCCCAGGTGCCGAGCCGCGAACGACCCATCCGGATGAGCATGGACGGGTAGCCGCTGGCCGGCATCCAACAGCTTGACGAGCAGACGGGTATCGGCCCCGAAACGGTCCAAATGCGCAGCTCCCAGCCAGGCTTCCGGCTCCTGCTCGATCGCGGCCTTCAGTGATCGACCATCAGGAAGCGCACTCAGCCCGAGTAACTCCTCACCGGCAAGCGTGGTGGTTGAGGCAACCCAATCCTCCGGCTCCCGCTCGCCGGCGGGCGGCTCCCCCCGGAACTCAGTGATCTTCCGGCCACCGCGGTAGAACCTGTCCGGCGGACGATTGGACGGGAGCAGGATCAGGTCCACGAAGCTGTTCTCCTACGTATGAGGGCGGCCAGGCGGTTCGCGGCAGCACGCCAGCAGGTCTATCAGGCTCGCTTGCGCGGCACTCCACATCCCTGGACGACAGACCCGATCTTGGCTCGTATCAAGCAGCGCTATGTGCCAACTGATCAAGCCGTCACGTCATGGTTTCCGCCAAAGTGGGGAATCAACGGCCTGGCTTCTCATTCCGTCTGGGTGTCTGAGTGTTTGCCCTGGCGGGTTGAGGCACCTGGAAACTGATCCCGAACGTGGGCCGTAGCCAACATCTTGCTTAGAGCCTGCAGCGACCGGCCGTGCCGCGTAATATCACGCCGCGTGAAGCGCATCGCCTCCAAGTCTGCGCCGTCACCGACCAACCCGATTAGCGCCGAGGACGCCATCGATGTGGTGATCGCCTGGGTCGATGGGCGCGATCCACAGCACCGCCGGAAGCGCCAGCGCTATCTTGCCGATCCGGGCGCGGATGAACAGCCGGAGCAGGTGGCCAGCAAAGAACGGCGCTTTTCAGACAATGATGAGATTCGCTTCTGTCTCCGCTCGATCCGCAATTACGCGCCGTGGGTCCGCAGCATCTGGCTGGTCACGGATGACCAGGTTCCGGCCTCCATCGACCGCCAGCAGGCGGAGCTGGACAACATCCGCATTGTCGATCACCGCGAGATCTTCCGCGGCCACGAGCAACTGCTGCCGACGTTCAACTCGTTCGCCATCGAAACCATGCTGTGGCGCATCGACGGTTTGGCCGATCGGTTCTTGTATTTCAACGACGACATGATGTTGGTTGGCCCGGTCGAGTCCACCGACTTCTTCTCAAACGAAGGCAAGGTCAATCTGCGCGGCCGCTGGAACAACTTGGACGGAAAGCGCGAGGAGGAGATCAGCTTCTTCGACGGCACCAAGGTGCGAGGCGCCGAAATGCTGGGCTACACGTCGGAACATTTCTTTTCGCCCGACCACGCGATTTATCCGATGCTGCGACCCGCCATGGAAGAGCTGTTCGAGGAGTTCCAGCCCGCCTTCCTCAGCAATGCGGCGTATCGATTCCGCAGCCGGAAACAGTTCTGGCCGATCTCTACACACAACCATTTGTTGCTCAAGACGAGCCGGGCACGGGTAGAGAAGCCCCAAAGATCGGCGCATTTCTCGAACCGCTATTGCCTGACGGCAAGCCCCGAGGCCCTCGAAGCGCGGCTGAAGCAGCTGTCGGACGGCACGATGCGTATGGTTTGCATCAATCACCTCGAAGCGATCGTCGACAAGGTGCCTGATGCGATGCACTATCTGTCGGAGGCGACCGGGCCGGCAGCGCCGTTCGAAAAGCGGCGGCGCCGAACGTACGCATCACGCTTGCGATCAGTCGCGCGTACTATCCCGATCGCTCGGAGACTGGCGATCCGCTGAACCTGCTGTAAGCGGAAACCGCGTACGCCGCCCGACAATCTCGCTGCCAGCCTGTCTGGCGTCATCTGCTTGCAAAACCACTGCAAAGGCGCTCTTTCTAGCGTGCCGATATGCCACATACACAACAAAGACGACGGCTAATGATCACGTTGATCAGTGGCATGCTGGCGCTGACCGGGTGTGTGGCAGTAGCGCTCCGAGCGCTAGTAGCTCCGCGCCGGGCTCGGACACATCTACCGAGTGGCCGTCGCTCCCTCCGGTTGTGAGCACCGAGCAGTTCTGTACCGTCAAAGTTCCGGCTGGGATCACACAGCGGGCACTTCAAGCGCCAGACGGCGTGTCGCTGAACAGCGCATGGCTCGGGTCGGGAAAGACGGTAGCGGTGCTGCTGCATCAAGGCGGCGGGGACGGCCTCTGCGGCTTCCTCTTTACGCTGACTTCCTCGCCAAACAAGGAATCCGGGTAGCCCTGCTCGACCTGTGCAACAACGGCCAGTCGTATTGCGTCAACCGCCCGATTGCCGACGATCCGGCCGCCCAGGTGAAGCTGATCGTCGACGCGGCGCGGGCGGATGGTGCGCAGCGGGTTGTCCTGGTGGGTGCTTCCTTAGGTGCCTCAGTCGCAGTGACCGCGGCCGGGGCAACGAAACCCGATGCAATCGTGATCTTGTCCAGTTCGGCCCAGGAAGAGCATTCCGACATTACGAAAGACGCCCCAAACGTGGCGATGCCGGCCCTCTTTGCGTTGTCTCGCGCCGATCATGACGATCTCGTTGTCGTCCGAAGCCAACTGAAGAAGATGCCCACCAAGAAGAAGCGTTGTGGTGGCTGGCTGATCACGAGGATGGTCCACCGACCCAGGCCCGGCTCGCTCAGCAGGCCGGGACCGACCCGATGATGACCAGCCAAGTGATACGCAAACTGGAGGCGCGCGGTCTGCTCGAGCGAGCGCTGGATCCCACGGACAGCCGCGCGCGCCGCTTGCACCTGACCGCCGCCGGGCGCACCCTCGTCGGTCTAGCGCTTGCGGATGTCGAAGCCGCGGATGAGGACTATTTCGCGGCCTTGGGTCGGGAACGGGAAGCGTTTCGGCACGCTCTTCAAACGCTCGAGGTGGCGTCGTTGCCTTAGCCGCTGACCTGCGGTTCTGCGTCTCGGCCCGCGGGCGGCTCCGGCCTCAGGTAAACGACCAAGCGCAGCAAGATCAAAGATGCTGACGAGAACACCCACCGTGGGCAGTGCCAAGCAGATACCGTTGGCGCGTGGGGGTATGGCAACGAGCTGATCTAGCTGAGTTGGCGGACTGGGTGGAAGGGCTTCGTGCAGCCGCACAGAAGGCACGCGAGGACGGCAACCCCACCTTGGCGCAAGCGCTGGATATCACCCGCTTTGAGGTCTATGAGGGCTACCTCGACAAGGAGTTGCACCAACAAAGCCAGTCAAGTTGGCACCCCAGCTGATCTTCGAGGTGCGTGCAGACCCTGGTGGGCCGCAACGGCGCGTTTGATGCGTACGCGTGGGGGTAAATCCAGTTGTCTGCGGCGGCACACAGTCGCGACTTTCTGTTTGGGTTCACTCCTGGAGGATGTATGAGCGAAAATCCGAATCCCGCGCCGGCGGCGACCCCATCGCCCGAGACCGCTCCCACAGAGCCTCCGGCGAGCAGCGCTCCCGGCACCGAGTGGCCCGTGCTGGATGAGGGTGCTGCGCCGTCAACGACCGCAGCATCCAGCCCAGCTGCTTCAGACACAACCCCCGCGGTCGATCAGTCAAGCACGGCGGCGCCCAGAGGGTTAAGTTATGCCGTCGACATCGTCTTCTGCATCGATGTGACGGGAAGCATGACGCCGATCATCGATCAGGTGAAGGAGAACGCGCTTCGCTTCTACGATGACGTTCAGTCGAATCTGACGGCCAAAGGCAAGAACGTTGATCAGCTTCGGGTACGAGTTATCGCCTTCCGGGACTTTGCGGCCGACGGTGCGGCCGCCCTGGATGAGTCACCATTCTTCACTCTGCCGGATGACCGGGCTGACTTCTCCGCGTTCGTCAATGGCCTGGTAGCCGAGGGCGGTGGCGACGCTCCAGAGTCCGGCTTGGAGGCGGTGGCCCTGGCGATCGATTCCCCCTGGACGACCTCCGGCGATCGCCGCCGACAGGTGATCGTGGTATGGACCGACCAGCCCGCTCAGCCGCTCGACCCCGCGGCACTACCCTCCGATATCGCAGCACGGGTGCCACGGGACTTCAGCGCTCTAACCGATGCCTGGGAGGACGAGCAGGGCCGGATGGGCTCTAGTTCCAAGCGACTCATTCTGTTCGCCCCGGATGGCCCCGGATGGAGTGACATTTCGGGGGTGTGGGAGAACGTGGTGCATAACCCGTCGCAGGCTGGCGGTGGGCTGTCCGAGGTCGACTACGGTACGATCATCGACTCGATCGGCAACTCGGTGTGAGCGAAAGCCCTCGTGCCTGGCCGGGGGCGCCTTCCTCGGCGGCGCTGGGACCGACCATCTCCTTCGCGTTCAATCTCGGCAAGATCCTAGATCAGGGCGAGGACTCTGACCCGATCCTGCGGGATGGGCCCGATCTCGCGCTGCTGGGGGTTTTCGATGGCATGGGTGGAGCGGGTGGCACCGTGTACGAGACGCCGGAGGGGCGGCGGACCGGGGCATATCTAGGCTCACGCATCGCTCGAGACGTCGTCGAACAGCGGATGCTGGACCTGCTTGAGCCTGACTGGCATCTCAACGGCAAGGCTGCCGCCAGGAACCTTGAGCATTCGGTTCAGCAGGCGCTGAAGCAGCGGCTGCAAGAACTCAATCCGGCGCCTAGCGGCTTGCGCTCGCGCTTGATACGTGCGCTGCCAACCACTATGGCGCTCGTCGCACTGCAACGCACCCAGCCGGGCGGTCCGACTTGGGCCGGTCATGTCTTCTGGGCGGGCGACTCGCGAGTTTACGTCTTCGAGGCCCGAGGGGCGAGCCAGCTCAGCACTGATGATCTCCGGGACCCTGGCGATGCCCTGGCCAACCTCCGTCGGGATTCCGTGGTGAGCAATGCGTTGTCTGCTGACACCGAGTTCCACATCAATTACCGTCGCGTGGAGTTGCACTCTCCATTTTTGGTGGTGTGCGCCACCGATGGCTGCTTCGGATATGTACGTACGCCGATGCATTTCGAGTACCTGGTGCTGAGGCACTTGCTGGAGGCGCGTAGTACCGAAGCGTGGTCGTCAACGTTGCAGGCCGAGATTGCGGCCGTCACGGGTGACGATGCGGCCATGTCGACACTCGGGGTGGGCGCGGACCTTCAGGAGTTTCAAAAGCTGTTTGCGCCACGGGTCGCCGAGCTTGCATCCGACTTCATTGAACCGCTCGACGACCTCAGTGACGCTGTCACCCGGGCCGAGCAAGAACTTCGGGCACTGCAATCGCGCCAGCTCGATGAGATGACGGAAAGGTGGAACCGGTACAAGTCGGAGTATGAGCGTTATCTTCGACCTGAGGCCGTAATGGAGGACGAATCCACGGCGGGTGAAAAGATGGAACAGGAGGAGGCAGCCGCTTCCGACGACAGCTCCGTTGCCGTCGAGACGTCGGGCAGCGAACCGACGGTCCATAGCACCGCGGTAGGCAACGAAGAGTCCCGACCGACCGAAGGCGCCGGCCCAATTGACGAGCCCTCGCTGGAACGCACGGAGGACGGGTCGTCATGAAGGCCGGCGATGTAATCAACGGTTACAGGATCCTCGAGGACTTCAAGGTCGTAGGTGCTGGTCTGAGCAAGTGGACTTTCGCTGAGCGGGGCGGCCGGCAGTACTTCATCAAAGAGTTCTTGAGCCCGACCTATCCCGATGACGATGCCCCCGGCAGCGAGAAAATCAAGGCGAAAAAGCGGGCCCGGTGTGCTGCGTTCGAGGCACATCACCGAGGCGTCCAACGCGCGCTGGCTCCGCTGTCCGCGTACGGTGGAAACCTCATCGTCACGCTGGACTTTTTTCGTTGGGGTGCCAAGTACTACAAGGTGACCGAGAAGGTCGACGCCGAGGGTCTGAGTAGCGCCGACATTGCGGCACTCGGCTTACGTGCTCAGCTCGTCTTGATGAAGACCGTGGCGCACAGCCTGAAAATCCTTCATGACCTCAAGATTGTCCATGGCGACCTCAAGCCGAGCAACGTATTGATCAAGCGCACCGAGCTGGGTTACACCACGAAGCTGATCGACTTCGATAACGCCTACATCGCTGGCAGCCCGCCGCCGCCCGAAGAGATCGTCGGCACGATCAACTATTACTCCCCCGAGTTGCTCGGCTACATCCAAGAGGCTGGAGTTCCTGCGAGCGAACTTGGAGTTGCCTCCGACATCTTCACCCTTGGCCTGATTTACACCGAGTACCTGACCGGAGCGCCGCCGCCCTTCGACGTTGCCAGATATCACGAACCGGCGGTGGCAGTCAGGAACCGCGAAACGCTGCGCATCCCTCGTCGGGAAATCCCCACCCAACTCGCTGACCTCATTGATGTCATGCTGGCGCCGGAACCGGTCCAACGGCCCACCATCGGTCACGTCCACGCCACCCTGATGAGCATGCGGCCCGTGATGCAGGACGAGGTCGCACCGCCGCCGTCCGGCGCCCTTCGGGGTAAGGGTCTTCGCGCCACACCTCAACGATCGCCGGCTAGCGAGTCAGGCCTTGCGGGTCGTCTGGTCGGAAAGCTCGTCCGAAAACGCACTAATCCGCCTCCAGGATGAGCGCAATCTGGCGATGCCCTGTCTGTGAAGGGGTAAACCGCGGCGGCCGGACGTGCGCGGCGTGCGGTGCCGTGATGCCGTACGGGGAACCACTCCGAGCGGCGGTGAAGACGCGGCTTCCGAGCGCTTCCAAGACGGTACCGGCACCGGTGCCGCCGACTCCACCTCGACGCGAGCTACGGGAATTGCCGACCCCTGAGGAGATGAGCCGCGTCGACCCTGACCACCTCCTGACGTCGCCGAATGATTTCAAGGTGACTCCTCTGCCCGGTGGATGTCTGGTCTCCTTCGTGCCGCGTCAGTACCGCCAGCGGTCGTGGGAGTGGGAGTAGTCGCAACGCGCTAGCGCCAAGATCACCATCATTCGGGCACCGCGACGGTCACGGCATTTGACCGCCGCCTTGCCGGTCCAATCGATCGGTCGTTCTCATCGCATCGTCTAGCGTTTGGTACGCGCTGCACCGAGGTGAGTGCAGACCAGAGAGAGGCCGAGATGAGCACACCGGCAGCCGAGGACATAGTCGCGGCCGAGCTGGTCGCCGCCCGAAGAGAGGGGCGGAGCCTGACCGGGTTCCCGGGCGTTATCCCCGCCAGCATGGCCGAGGCCTACCAGATTCAGGAGCTGGCGATGTCGCGATGGCAGGACTCGCTGGTCGGCTGGAAGATTGGCTATATCCCGCCGGACCGGCGTGCGCCCGGGGATCCGGACCGGCTGGTCGGCCCAATCTGGCGCCAGCAATATCACCTGAGCGAGGAGCACGTATCCGCAGCCGAGGTCGGTATCTTCGTGTCCGGTTTCGCGGCCGTGGAAGCAGAGCTGGTCATTCGGCTGGGTCAGGATCTGCCTGCCCACGACGGATGCGACTGGACGGCCCAGGAGGCGGCGGACCTGGAGCAGCATCTGCTGGTCGGCATCGAGGTGGCTAGCAGCCCGATCCCAGAAATTAACTCGCTCGGCCCGACAGTGATCGCCGCCGACTTCGGGAACAACAACGGTCTGGTGCTCGGCTCGGTCCTTGCGGACTGGCCTGGTGGAGCTCCGGTCCGGCTTGCTTGTTACGTCGACGGGCAACTCCTAGGAGAAGGATCTGACGAGAACCTGCCAGGCGGGATTCATCATGGACTGGCGACTGCCCTAAATGTCCTCGCTCACCGAGGTCGACCGGTCCGAGCAGGCACGGTCTTCGCCACAGGCGCCATCACCGGCATACATTCGATCGGGCCAGGGCAGCATTGCCGAGTCGACGTGCGGGATGGACCGTCAGTGGAACTTCGGACCGTCGACGCCCGTACGTTGTTGCGCCGCTGAACCTCCGTCGTGCCGCATCACTACTGGTCGGCCGGGCTCTGCGGATGTCCACCAAAGAAAGCGGTTTCGACGGTCGACGGCCAGATACAAAGTAGCCGCCCGCCTTCTGGACCTGTTCGGAACCCGTGGACGGCGCCAGGCGGAATGAAGACGAATGTGCCTGGTCCAACTCCCTCCGCGGGAGCGGTGCCGGTGTAGAAGGTGTAGCTACCTTCAAGGACGTAGAAGGCTTCTGCTTCATCATGGGTGTGCGGTGGGTTGTCGAAGCCAGGATCCTGCGACGCCTCCCCGATCGCCCAATGACCGCCGGTCTCGGTTCGGGATGCTTTGCGCGTGATACGCGCGCGTTGGCGACCATTGGCAGGATGATGCTTTCTCCCTCCGCGGGCCCGCGCAGGACTACCTTGGGTCCCTCTCGTTCAGGCATTCACGGCCTCCTCATCGCGGACAGGGCTGGCGAGTCACCCCAAGCATCATTCTGGTCCGCTGCAAACGCTAGGACCTCGGCGTCAAGGACGCTGATGTGGTCTGCATCCGAGCGATCGAGAAGTGAGAAAGCCAGCGCCCTTGGACCCCGCCCTCGTCGGCCAGTAATCCAGGCGGGTCGGCGGCGGGCCAAGAGAGGGTATTGTCAACCGCAGGGCTTGCCGTGCGGTGAAAGGTGGTCTGGTGTCCACTGGGTCAGGCGACGAGGAGCGCGCGTGGGCCGCCGACAAGCGCGATTTCGTTGCTGACAGGCGAGATGAGGTGGCTGATCAGCGAGACAGGGCGGCCGACACCAGGGACCGGACTGCCGACGACCGGGAGGCGGAGCTCGACGAGTGGGAACGGCAGTTGGACGCCCGCGCCGCGGAGCTTGGCGGTCCCGCTGAGGAGTCTGGAGCGTCTGCACAGCGGGCCGAGGCCCGTGCCGGACGGTCGCAGGCGCGACAGAACCGAAACGAGGCGCGGGCGAAACAGGCGATAGCAGCTGCCGATCGAGAGGAATCGAGGAAGCGGCGGCAAGCCGACGCCCCACCGACGCGCCTCGCGATGGTGTTCGCCGACATTGCCGAGCAGCTTTACGACGCCGACAGCTTCGATGACGTGCTCGTGCAGATCGCCGAGGCCGCGGTATCGACCATCGCCGGCTGCCAGATGGCGAGCGTCACGCTCCGTGAGCGGAGCGAGTATCGAACCGCCGCATCCACCGATCTGGCCGCGACGGCGGTGGATCAAGCGCAGTACCAGTCACACGAG
>Ga0307276_10000066_pt1 | contig 10946 bp, 16 predicted proteins | sample ER_DNA_115_FD_194477 | JGI IMG/M metagenome (GOLD analysis project Ga0307276, IMG submission 194477) | Bulk soil microbial communities from the East River watershed near Crested Butte, Colorado, United States - ER_DNA_115 | ecosystem: Environmental > Terrestrial > Soil > Floodplain | place...
CGGCGGCGGCCACTCTGCGCGCGGCACTGCCGGCGACGGTGGCCACGGTGCTGGCTTTCTCCGCCACCGTGGCCCGGACGGTGGCGATAGCACTAGCGAGCTTCAGTGCGTTGAATATCTTGGTCAGCCCTGCCGACACGGCAACGATCGTGTTGTATCCCGTGAGCGCCACGTTGTACGCAACCCAGGCTGCCACGAGTGCCGTGATCACCTGCGGCGGAAGGGCCGCGATCAGCGAGGCAAGCGCCTGTGCGATAGCCAGTGTGATCGGCGCCAGCGGGGCCACGGCCGTGGCCACCTGGAGAGCCGCGCCGGCAATCTGCGCGAGCGCCGTGAATGCCCCCGGGCCCTGTGCGCGGATGCTGTCGAGCAGATCCGTCAACCCCCCGCCCGAGCCGAACTCAGCCAGCTTTGCGCTGCCCTCCGCGAGCAGATGCAGGAAGCCCTGCCCGTCGGACACCACGTTCCCGAACAGGGCACCGAGGAAGGTTGCGAGGTTGCTGACGATGGTGGTCAGGCTGGCGATCGCTGGCTTCGCGTTGGACGTGAGGAACGCGACGAATCGCTTGATCCCTCCGCCTGCCGCGAACTTCTCCAGCGCCGTCAGTGCCTTACTGACGACCTTCCGGCCGATGTCGAACAATGGCTGTAGCTCAAGCACGGCCTTGCCGAGTAGCCGGTACCCGCGGGCCAGGATCTTGAATGTGGCCGGCTTGTTCTGGTCGATGAAGTCCTGACCGTCGGACTTCAGTTGCATGTATGCCTCGGTCGCTTCGCGCTGCGCCGGGGGCAGGAGGTTCAGCTGCGCCTGTAGCTGCAATTGAGCGGCGGCCTGCTTCTTGAGCATACCCGTGTTGTCTTGGCCGTGCCGCTTCATGATCGCGGCCTGCTCGCTGTAGAGCTTGCTCTTATCGGCAAGATCCTGCAGCTTGGTCGCAGACTCGGCGACCTCGGTCTGCGTCTTGGCCAGCACGGCACCGAACACGCCGAGAGGTGCTGCAGCGCTGGCCGCCGCCACCCCCGCGCCTATGGCGCCGATGGCCAGGGCCGCCAGCGCGGGCACGGCATTGGGGGCCACGAGCGCCTTAGTCGCCGAGGTCAGCCGCGCGGACGCTTTGGCCATGCCCTCAGACTGCTTTTCGAAGCGCTTCATCGCGGCCCCTGCAAGGCTAGTCGACTTGACTAGATCCTTGACGTCGCCGAGAAACTTGATCTTTACGCTACGCTCGCCGGCCACCTGTCAGCTCCCCTTTCCGAATGCCCGGATGATCCGGTCCGCCGCGGCGCGCCACTCCCGTGCTGTGGCCGTAGCCTCTCTCTCGATCGTCGGGAAGAACCAGATCCCGGCGCGTCCCGTGTGGAGCCGGGGAAACTGCCGATACTGCATCGAACCGAACTCGGCGCCGAACAATAGCTTCCAAGCAGGCGCCTTACGTGACCCTAGGCGGCGCACGCCTCCGGCGACGACAGCCGGCACCCTGTCGCGGACGGCCCGGACCGTCTTGGCCACGAGTGCCGCCTGCTGGCCCTCGGCGACGCCTGCCGCCTGCGCGCTCAGGGCCAGCTTCCGGGACAGCTCCAGTGACGTTTCACGCAGCTCTTTGGACGCATCCTTGGGCAGCGCCCGGAAGGCCGCGAGGGTCTCCCGGACACCGTCAATCCGGACGCCGACCGTGAGCTGAGACTTAGCCACTGGTCACCCTTCCGTCGTTGCGCCCCTTGGGACGCGCCCTGTCCTGTTGCTCGCGCTCCTTACCGAGTGCGTCTAGCGCGGTCATCAGGTCTCGTTCATCCTCCGCCCACCACACGGACGGCGCGACACCGGATTCGATCGCGAGCAGTACTACCGCCCGGCTCAGGCTTCCGGGCGGGTAGACAAAGGGTCACGGGCCTCAACTTCATCGTCGAGCCCCTGAGCGGCCAGCGCGGCAGTCTCCGCCTGCAGAGGCGTCAGGCCATCGAACTCAGCGAGCAGGCGATCGCGCACCTCAGCATATTCGGGCGTCAGTTCACGCAGTTCGTTGCCGCGAGGGTCGATCATCTCGATGTCGTACGCGTCCACGAACTGGTCAACAGTCATGGCGACCGGCACCATGCCCTGTCGCCTGCAGGCGGAATACGCAAGTTCGAACAGCACCGTTGCGGACATACTGGCGGGATCGCTGAGCATTCCCAGTGAGCGGTTCCTGTGCAGCTTTTCCCACAAGCGGGTGTCGCGCATACCGGCGCCGACTTCGAACGTGTCGCCGTCGTCCGGTTCGACCCTGAAACGGAATGCCTCGGACATCTCTGGTTCTCTCCCCTATCTCGGTGTTGCTGTCGTGCCGTGCTGGTCAGCTCGACGCGTCGTCGTCCCGGGTGTACGTCGGTGTTCCGATGATGACCAGGGTGACCTCGGTCATCTCGGTCTCTCGCGCCTCGCCTCCGACGTTCGGCGCCTTGACCTTCAGGTCACCGGTCCACGTGACGTGCTCCGCCGGGATGTCCGGGTGGTGGTCGAGACGGAACGCGACCGTCTCGCCGTCGTGCTGCACCAGGTAGTCGGAGAATCCGTCCGATCGCCAGTCGGCATACGCCGTGATGTCGAGCGTGTAATCCGGATCAGTCTCCTCGGTGTCCTCGCCGGTTGGGCACAGCGAATAGATCTTGTCGCCGTCCTCCGTGTTGTTGTTGAGGGACCAGCTCTGCACCTGACACTCGAATGCGACGTCGGTCGGATCGGTGCCGAGCGAGAACTCGATCAGGGTCATCTTGCGCTTATGAATGGCCATGGTTGATCTTCCTTCAGAGCGTCGTCTCGGCAGTGATCACGTAGCACGGCAGGTCGCTGCCTCCCGTTGGGAAGGCGCCCGGAACAACCGGACTCAGCACGGTGGTCGCGGCGCCCACCTCGCCGAGGGCGACCAGAACCGACGGCAACCGCTCAAGCAGCCGTTCGACGGCCCGCTCACCTACGGCCTCGCAGAGAAACACGGAATACGTGATCCCGGTCGGCTCGTCCGGTTCACACATGCCCTCGAATAGGAACGTGGGCGGACCGACGATGGCCTGCCCGCCCTCCACGCTGGCGCCGAGGTCGACGACCAGCTTGACATCGGTCGTTGCGAGCGCCGCCTCAAGCTCTCCGGTAAGGGCGAGCCATCGATCGGACAACACGCTCATGCCGTCACCGGTGGCGAGTAGCGCCCGATCTGCAACATGCGTTCGATGTCCGGGTCGAATGACGGGACTCGCGACGAACCCAGCTCGCCGGCCGTGATGAGCGCGTCGGGTGACCGCCGCCGGGTCTTCCAGCGGATCGCCAGCCTGATCGCACCCAGCACCATCTCGGCGGGCGGACGGGGCAGCGTGCTGCCCGAGTCGTCAGCGAAATCGAACATCCCGTCGTGACGGCCCTCAACGAACGAGATGGCCGCGGCCAGCTGCGTCGTGTGGTCGTCGTCGTCGCGCACGTCGGTGTCCGGGATGCGCTGATCCTGCTTGAGCATCGCGAGCGTCGGTGGCCACTCCAGCGGGATCGCTGCCACGGTGCACCCCTTCCCCTAAGTGAGGTACCGGTGGCCGCCCCCTAGGGGAAGGAGCGGCCACCGGTACCGGCTCGGTCAGCTTTCCTCGGTGATCTCGACGCGCTTCACGGAGGCGGTGCCGTAGCGGATGAGTACGGCGGTGTATGCCCAGATGCCCATCTTGATCGACTCGGGCCCGAGCGGCTGCTCGTACCGGAAACGCATCATGCTCGACTCGAACAGCAGCACGTCCTGCCCGCGGACGGCGGCGAACCGGTCGTCCAGCGCGATGCCGTCGGTCGGCGCGAGCGACAACCCGCGGAAGCGGCCACCGTCAAGCGATCCCACGTCGGCGCCACCGATGACGTTGCTGGGAGACTCGCCCGCGCCGGTCACCAGCGGACGGCCGGTCGTGTCGCGCAGGTCGATGAAGTCACCCCACCGGTTGACCGACATCGCCAGGATGTTGGCCGGCAACTTGCGGGCGTTGCGCACCGCGATCGCCGCCTTGACTGCCACCCGGTTGTAGTGCGACGGGTCCGTGACTTCGGTGTCCGAAGTCGCCGGGAGCGCCGTCCCCACGGCGATGATCGCGGCGCCTACCTTCTTCTCGACCTTGAGGTTGTAGGCCGCGATGAGGTCGCCGTAGATCAGCTGGTCGATCGAGGGGGATGCCATGTCGAGCATCTGACGGGACACGACCTGAATGCCCGAGGTCGGCTTGGGCGTGACCGTGTCAACGTCCGAGTCCCACGCGTCGTCGTCCTCAACCGGGTCGTTCTCGGCCGCCTGCTCGGTGACCTCGGTGTCCGCGCCGGCCGTCTGCTTGGGCAGCGTCAGCGGACGGGGGTCGTTACCGAGCGGGACGTTGCGCACGAGGTTCGCCAGTACACGGCCCTGACGGGCCAGCTCGGCGAACTCCTCGATCAGCCACTTCGGCGCGACGACACCAACGCCATCGGTGCCAGTGTCGAGCGCGCGAGAGTGCTCGGCCAGCCGGCGCGCAGCCTGCTCGTCGCCACGCTCACGGGCGCGGTAGAGGTCCGCGAAGAACGAGCCCGTGCCGCCCTCTTTGACCGACCGGTAGTGACCGGGGTCGCGCTCCTGGGCGGTTCCCCCACCGACCTTGCGCACCTGGTCGTCGCCGGCACCCGGCTTGCCCTGATTGCCCGAGCCGTCCGAACCGTGAACGGCGGCGGACACCCGGGCCTGCATGTCACGGACGCTGGCGGTGCGCAGCTCGGACTCACTCAGCATCTCGATCTCGGTGAACAGCTTGTCGCCAGTCACCTTCATCTCGGTGATCGAGCGCAGCTCGTCCTCGGTCAGGCCTCGCTTGGCCTCGGCCGCGGTGTCCTGCAGCGAGCGGATGCTCTGCTGCAGGCTCTCGTACTCGGACCGCTTGGTGGTCAGGTACACGTTCTCCATGACGGGCACGGTTCCTCCCTCGGAATCGCCCTTGCTTCGGGGTCGCTTCCGGGGGTGCGGCTTGGGGGTGCCTGCCGTAGCAGGGGTGCCCGACCGGGTGCCCGCTCTCGCGTTACGTTGCGAGCATAGCCGACCATGGTGCTAGACGACCTACTAGGTCACCTCGATGGCCCGCCCTGCTCGTAGGGCGACGGGTCCGGGAAGGCGCGCCGGATCACCTTACCGACCGCGTGGTACTTGAATGAGCTGTCGGTCGTCGACAGAAACGGCCCGGACGATGGGGACGGCTCGGGGCCGTAGACCTTGATCTCGCCCGTGAGCTCGCCACCGAGATGATGCACGTTGCCGAGGATCGACCGCGGGGCCACCATCTTGCCGGCCGCGTGCCGCTCGATATAAGCCAGCGTCCGCGACAGCTGATCACGGGTCATGGTCATCGGACTATGCGTCTCATAGCTGAGAGCGTCCGGCATCCCGGCATCGGTCAACAGGCGTGCCGTCCGGTCGAGCACTTTCGTATAGTGGCTGCTCGGATTGATCCTGGCACGCCGGCGCGCCAGCTCGACCAAACTCCCCCGGTGCAACGGGGGCGGCTCGGGACCGGTCAGCTGAGTCACGAAGAAGTCATCGTTGAACAGGACGAACCGGTCAATGTCGGCGCGGGCGGCAATCTCCTGCAGGATCAGCAGCGCGTTCTGCCGCTTCCACCGCAGCGGGTCGCGCTGCGGAACGAACACGTGCCGAGCCGCGGCGGACACGAACGAGGGCCGGTGACCGAACAGCCACACGCGTTCGTGCGGCATGTTCCGGTGCACCGACCGCAGCGAGTACCTCAGCTCGGGGTTCTCGTTACCGGGTCTGACCAGGTAAACGATGTCGGTCACGGTGCGTTTCCCTCGTCCGGCTCATCCCCCCCCGAGGGCGGGGGCGGGCCCTCGGGGTCATCGATCGGCCCTGGTGGCGGCGGGTCGCCCGACTCGTCCTCGGGGATCTCAGGCTCGGTCATGACGGCAACCTCAATGGGGGGAGATCCGGCAGGGTGAACGCCTGCGCAGCGACGGCGCGCTGCGCGGCACGCAGCTCGGCGAGCTCGTCACAGCACGTACAACCGTGCCGCGCAGCAACCGCGGGGTCGATGTGCGCGGCAGACCGCACGCCGGCCAACTCCGCCAGTTCTCCATATGCGCCCTCCATCACCGTCGCAATCTCAAAGAGATCCGCAGCCGTACGCCGTACGCCCCCCGCGGGGGTGCGCTGGTTACCGTGCGGACGCTCCCGGAAGCCGATCGAAACCTGGCGGAGTGCACCGTCCTTGACCAGCTCCAGGGTCTCGTTACCGGCAACGATGTCACTGACCCGGGCCTCAAAGTACAAACCCTCCGGACGATCCTCCAGCTTACGGACCGCACCGATCATGGTGCCGCCAAGCTGCACGTGTTCGCGTGAGAGCCGGATCCGGTTGGCTGCTCGCAGCTGGTGATCAAAGGCGCCGCGGGCGAACTCCTCGGTGAGCCCGTCATGGATGTACTGCGGAGCGTCATACGGTACCGCGATACCGAAGATCGTCCGGCCGTCCCCGCCGGCCGCGGAGGACCGCAGCGACAGGTCAGCGTCGAACGTCCGGGTAATGAGGTCGGTCACTGCTCAGTTCCTTCCGTCTCGGGATCATCGTCGTCCGGCACCACCGGTGCGGCCGGCGTGGACGCAGGCGCGGGCGCGTCGTCGATGCCCTCGATAGCTCGGCGCCGTTCGGTTGCTCGGACCTCGCTCGGCAACAGCCACGGCTTACCGCCGGTCGCGATGTTGTAGGCGTTGTACCGGTTGAGCGTGTCGCTGGCGAGCAACGCATCGAGGTCCGGTTCAATCGTCACGCCACGAGGGAACGCCTGCGACAGCGCTTCCTTAAACGCGGTGAAATGATCGTTCATCGAGAACTTGATCAAGTTGATTGCGTCTTGCTCGATGTTCTTGTACGTCCGGCTACCGGACGCCCCGCCGAGCCACCCGACCGGCAGGCCAAAAATGTTCTCCATGTCGGTAAGCGAGAACTTTCGTGCCTCGATCAATTGCGCCTGCTCGGGATTCCACGCCAGCGGCACGAATTCAGTGGTCGCATTCAGTACCGCTACCGTACGAACGGCCTGCGACTGAAGCCACTTGGTCTTCAACGCATCGGCGCCCGCCTGATTGAGGTCCGGATTGGTCGCCTTCAGATAACCGGTCGGGACACCCTTGACCGAGTGCGCCTCGGCGCTCAGGTCGTCGGCGCCCCGCAGGGTCTTCATGTGCGCTTCCAGGATGCCAAGGCCGCGCAGCCCGCCCGGCTCGCACGGGCCCTTGATGTGCAGCACCTCGGCCGGCGAGAAGCGCAACGAGCCGATGGAGTACTCAATCTCTCCGACTGGCAGTCCGTAGTCGCGTTCGTCGATCCGGCGCACACCGACGAACGCGGCCGGCACGGGGACGATCGCGGTCGGCCAGCCATCCCGCCCGCGGGCGGCATAGACCCCGATGGCGTTGCCTTCCCAGAGGTAGTCGAGGCCCATCGACCGCATGGTGGTGAACCGGGTGTCAGGCGGCGCGGGCTGTTGCAACAGGGGTGGCGTGGGCGTCACGAGCCGTGGCGAGGGATCGTCACCGGACGGCGCACGGAACCCGTTCCAGGGCATCCCTGCAAGCAGACCGGAAATCAGCAACGAGGCACGCCACGCACCCGGAATGCTCATCCCGTTCTTGTATGAGCTGGCCGGCCAGTCGGGCGCGAGATCACCAAAGATCTTGTAGGTATCGAGGTGCGCGCCACTGGTGATGTCGTACGCCTCATACCGGGTGCCACCCGTGCCAATGGCTCTGTGCTGCGGGAGTAGCTTCCCGAGACCCATCTAGATCCTCCCGCTTTCACGCAGCACGGCCAGCGCCGTCATAACGACACCGCCTGTGATCAGAGTAGCCGCCAGACCTGCGGCGAGGTAAACGCCACTGAGAATCGGTAACGCGCTGAGTAGCTGCACGGTACTGGCCGTGATCCGGCGCCGGACCCTGACCGGATGCTGCACATCCACCTCGATCTGAGCGGCCGGCACGCCGAGGTGCTTGGCGACCTGCTCGATCAGCAGGGCCGGAGCGTTGGCGAGACTGCGGACCGTCACCGACGGCCGTCCCTGCAGGTCCGGCACGGTGACGCGCCACCGGCCACGCCGGACCTGCCGGACCTTCGTCCGGTATGTGTGCCCTCTCATCTGTCTCCCCTAGAAGATCTCGCTCATGGGAAGCGGCGCCTCAACCTCGCGCGGCTCCAGTTCGGTCGCGAACATCGCCGCGGCCAGCGCCGGCGCGCAGTCAATCCGCCGGCGCATCTTGCCCTTGCGTAACCGCCAGCCACCGTCGCTGGAGTGTGGGACGGCGCTGGCAATCTGATCGGCAAACGCCGGATCACCATCGTGCAGGAGTAGGCCGTCGACGATCACCCGGTACGTCCGGGCGTAGGCCACGATCATGTTCCGGCCCTGTTGCGGCATCCGGAAGATCGGGATGCCCTCCCGTTCCAGCGTCGGCAACGTCGGCCACCACGCTTCATCGGCTGCTACCCAGATCACATTATGCGTGTCATTGAGCAAACGAATGTAATTGTCCGGTCCGTCCGGTCCGTCTTGGTCGATGAGCTCGCCATCCGGTAGCCACACCTTGGCCGACGCCTGGAACAGGCCGTCCTCGCGACGCTGCACCTTGAGCACTGCCGCGCTGTCCCGCTTCAGCGCCATGTCGGCGCCGACCCACGTCGGCAGGTCCGGATCACTGACCCAGTCCAGTGCGCGGCGCGTGATCAAGTTGGCGTCCCATGCGCCCTGCGGAAGCCACGATTCGTCGCTCGGTACCCACTGGTTCCAGTAGTACCGCTTCGCACGCATGGCCGGCATGCCCTTGAACTTGGCGACCAGCTTGGCCACGTTGGCGATACCGCGCTTGGCCAGCGGGTTCGCCTGACGAATCCCCTCGCCGATATCGCTGTCGCTGGTCGGATCGAGACCGGGCCGCGCCTCCATGCAGACGAACAGCTCGTTGTGCGCGAACGCACCCCGCTTGCCCTGCGCGACCTTGCGGCCGAACAGGCTGTTCAAGTCGTTGCCCGCCGTCGAGCCCCACAACGTCAGACCGTTCTCGCGCTTCGCCGTGCCACCCGAGGCGACGTCGACCGCGCGCTCCTGGTTCTCGGTCGTCAGTTCGTGCACCTCGTCGACAAGCAACATCGGGGTCTTGGCGCCGTCCGCTTTTCGTGGCGTCGCCGGGATGCGCCGGGCCATGGCGCGGCGGCTCCTCATGACGATCTCGCCCTTGTGGGCGTCCGCCTGGCCTTTGAGCGGCGCGTCCTCGTGCTCGAACGTGGCGCGCATCTCGTCGAGCACGAGGTCTGCCTGGTCGTACGAGGACGCCATGTTGATGACGCCGGCAGACGGCCGGGCCATGCCCCGCGGGTTGCCGTTCGGCGCCCATTCTTTGAAGATCCGGCAATCACTGGAGATCTCGATGTTGCCGAGCCACGCCAGGATCGGAGACTTACCGGCGCCCTTCCCCATCGTGATGAGCGCGAAGTCGAACCGGAACCGGCCATCGTCCTCCAGCTCGGCCAGCTTCCAGAACAATGCTTGCTGCTCGGGCGTCATGCGTGCCCGCTTGCCGTACTGGTCGCCCTCACCCATCACGCACTTGTCGTGCACATGCCGGACCCATGACGGGCCAAGGGTCCGGTTGCGCTGAGGGAGCGGCCCATTCATCTTGAAGATCAACGCAGCCATGAAATCCGGGTCGACATTCTCGATCAGCTCGTCGCGCGTGAGCGGACGGGCGATGATCATGCGAACCACACGATCAAGACCAGCATGACGAGCAGGGCAGACAGGACATCCCATCCCGTGCAGTGCCATCCAATCTCACGCTTGAGCTGCTCGTACTTCTCGTCATCGGTCATCCGACCCTCGCAAGGTAAGCCGCACACCTGGGGCACGGGATCCGGTAGACGGGTACGTCGTTCAGCACGCTAGCGACGACGTACCCGCACAACGTCCGCGGCGAGTCGGCGAGTCGGGAGTGCACACGCAACCCCGACCCCCGGGTGACGGCACCGCCCTCAATCGTCAGCATCATCGTGGACCACTTCCTGTGTCGCTTTCCCGACGGCGGCTACTGCGGCGCCGATGACGAGCCGGCCGCGGGGCGTCACGCCGAGGGTCTGCTCAAGCTGTCGGATCTCGGCCGCGATCGCGAGCAGCACCCGGGCGAACTGCGGGTCGAACACGGCATCGCCGTCCGCCGACTCCAGCCATTCGAGCTGACGATCAAACGCGGCGTCGAACTGACGGCCACGCCGATACAGCGAGAACAACCGGGCCATCGGCTCAAGGTCGGACACGGGATCGAGGACCGCGGCAACCGGCGACGTCCACACCGCGTGCCACCGGTCGACCAGATCCGCGGGCAGTTTGCGCAGGGACTCCGGTAAAGACGGCGCGACGAGTCTCCCGCCGTCGAGCACGGCCGGCGTGCCCCGGTGACCGGCGCGCTCATCGACTGGCTTGGCGTGGCTCACTCGCACAGAGCTCCGCGGAGGTGCCCACTGCGCAGGCCTCCAGCGCAGTAGCACAGCGGCACCGCGAGCGGCTCGACCACGCGCGGGATGAACTCGGTCTGCACGTCCTCGGGACGCCACCGCTTACCGTCCGGCGTGTGTACCGCCACAGACTGTTCCGCTGGCACAAGCGGCAACTGACTGGCGATACGCGTCCAGAGGATGCCCAGCCCGATTTCGATTTTGGACTCGCCGGCGTGGCCCTGTGCGATCAACTCGTCAGCCTGCTCGGCGTGCACGATGGCACGGCGTACAGCCTCCGCCTGCGTGATCTCATCGTCCGCCATGTCACCCTCCCCGTACCACTGTGACGATTGCTACCGCGACCATGATGAAACCGATCAGGATTCCCCAACCGGCAGTCATACCGGCACCGCGACCGGCCTGCG
>Ga0307276_10000071_pt1 | contig 10614 bp, 9 predicted proteins | sample ER_DNA_115_FD_194477 | JGI IMG/M metagenome (GOLD analysis project Ga0307276, IMG submission 194477) | Bulk soil microbial communities from the East River watershed near Crested Butte, Colorado, United States - ER_DNA_115 | ecosystem: Environmental > Terrestrial > Soil > Floodplain | place: USA...
TCGGCTAGGTGTTGTCCGTTGCTCGTGGGCTGCCGAATCTCGCCGGAATGTCGGTAGCGAGCCATATATTGAAAGCGTGTTCGAAAATGACCTCGGCGAGCTCGACGCGGCAGGCACGCTGGCCGCCGCAGAGGACAACGAACACGCCCTGATCACCGCCGAAACCCGCCGCCTCCACATTGCGGCGCATTGGGCCCACCTCCACCCCGGCGGTGCACCTCAGCGAAGAAGCCCTCAGCACCGGCACCGGTGTAGCCCGGGTCGAAGACGTCGGGCCGGTGCTGCTGAACCGGCTACACGCCATACTCGGTGATCACTGCAGCATCAGCATGAAACCAGTGATCAACGTCGCTGCCGGCCACGCCGTCAATCACCCTCCGCACTCGCGCCGACTCCTACGAGTCCGATACAGCCAGCGTGATGACGAGATCGGCTCGTGGCAAGCTCTGCGCGATGAGCACCGCATTGTCCTGGTCAGTCGTACGAGCCCAATTGTCAGCCTCGTCGTGGCTCATTCCGTGTTGCTGATGGCGGTAGGTCAACCGCTGCAAACGCGTGGAGTCATCCACCTGCAGATACCAGCACTCGTCCAGCAGAGGGCCCACGCCGGCCCAGCCACCAACATCGCTCAACAGATAGTTGCCCTCAGTCACGACGAGCGGCACTTCTCGGCGGATCGGCAGTGCGGAGCCAATGGATTCGTCGATATCGCGGTCGAAGTCAGGGGCGTATACGATCTGCTCCTCTTGGTTCCGCAGCCGACGTAACAGGTGAACGTAGCTATCGGCATCGAAGGTGTCCCATGCGCCCTTGCGGCCACGCCGACCCAACGTGATCAGAACGTGATTGCTGAGATGGAAGCCGTCCATTGGGACGAGCACAGCCAGGTCGGCGCCGAGCTTATCGACGAGCTCACGCGCGACCTTTGACTTCCCCGCTCCCGGCGCCCCCGTGATACCCAGTAGGTGCCGCTGACCCCGGCGGGCCAACGCTCTGGCCCGTTCCACCAGATCGTCGAAGCTCAGAATGACCACTTGGGGACCACCCTGGGCGCCCGAATACAGATCACGACGACGAGGTGGGTCGGCGCCAGCCCGCGTACAGGTATGGGATGCGATGCGGCATGCGTCCTGCAACATCTGCTCAATGCCCTCGGTATCCAATGAGCGCAAGGCATCGTGGTTCAGGAGCCCTCGTTCATGAAGGTGAGCAAGGGCACCGGACATGAACGCGTCGCCGGCGCCGACGGTATCGACAACCGGCACCTTCGGAGCTTCGACAGTCGCCGACCCCAGCGGCGTACTCGCAACGGCCCCATGCTCGCCGTGCGTCACGACGACGAGCGGGATGCCAGCGGCGTGCCACAGCGAAATGGCCCCGTCCTCAGAAAGGCGCGGGTAAAGCCACGCCAGATCCGCTCGACTCACCTTCAAAATGTCGATCAACCGCATCCATCCCTCGAAGCGGTCCAGGTAGGCAACCCGATCTGAGATCAACCCCGGGCGAATATTGGGATCGAGGCTCACAACCCGTCGGCCGGCCTCACGCCGCAGCAGCCATTCCAGCGTGGAAGCCACCGGCTCGAGCATGAGAGCGATCGATCCAAGGTGCAGTGCCGCTCCGGGAGGCAGCGCCGTTAGATGCTCCGGCAACAATCCGCGATCCGCCGCGTCTTGTGCATGGAATGAGTACGTCGCCTGGCCATCCCGCAGATGGACCGCGGCCAGGGTCGTCAGATCGTCGGTGTCGACAAAATAGCCGGGATGCACTCCGGAGTCGGCAAGGTGATCGCGCAGCATCTGCCCGAACGCATCGCTGGACAGCCGAGCCAGGAATACCGTCGGCACGCCGAGCCGTCCCAGACCAACCGCCACATTGAGGCACGATCCGCCAGGATGAGGCTCGTACGCGAGCTGGCCCCTGACTGTGGTGGTGGGCGTCAGATCAATGAGGGCATCGCCCGCCACTACCACAGCCGGCGATGGACCGGCATCGTCAGGGACATTGTCGGTGACGTCGCCAGAGCTGTCGATACTCATGCTGAGGTCGCCCGGACCGCGTCTTCGAAAGTACGCGCCGCCTCGGCGGTGGTCGGATCGGTGAAGAACTGTTCGGCAACAGCTGGCGCCATGGTGAAACAGTCGACGCCATGGCGCGCCAGGGCAACCATGTCAGGAACGCTTCGAATGCTGGCCAACAGCACCTTCGTCGCACTACCAGTGGCAACCAGCACCTCATGCATCGCAACTACCTCCGCAATCCCTTCACGACCGGCATCATTCATCCGTCCCAGGTAGGGGGCGATGTAGGTCGCGCCGGCAGCCGCGGCGATGATTGCCTGCCCCGGGTCATAGATCGCGGTAAGCAGAGTAGGTATGCCGCGGGCAGCCAGGGCTGCGCAGGCAGTCGAACCGGCTCGGGTGGCAACAAACTTGACGACAACTTCCCGACCAAGATCACGTAGCTGCTGGCCACGCTCGATCAGGGTAGCGGCGTCTTCTCCCCATGCCTGAAAGAAGACCTCCTGGGCCCCGGCTTCAACTGCCCAGCGGTAGATGTCACGGAGATCAGCAACGCCCATCGAGGCGCGCTGCAAGATCGTGGGATTCGTGGTGACGCCGTGAAAGAGGCCGGTCGCCAGCAATGATTCCGCCGCTGCCCGATCGGCGGTGTCCAGGTAGAGCTTCACTGACATTCTCCAAGATCGGAATCTGTTGCCTGTTTGGGCTAGATCCCATTCGTTCCATCCAAATCGCTCTGTGCCCGCTTCACTCTTTGAGCAAACACTATTGCTCGTACGAGCTGCTCTGCTATTGCGAAGTGGTCGCAAACGACAGTCCGCGAGACCTGTCGCATGTCGCTTATGACCACTTTCTGTCGCGAGCGGCGACCGTGGCCCGGATGGATCGCCGAGTGTTTTAACGCATACTCACCTTGTTGCGGCTGGCTCTGTGGGGGGTACGCCATCGATGATCGGCAGCGGGGTGTTTGGCTCGGCTTTGCGGAAGTCCGCGGCCCGACGGGTCAGCAAGTACGCTGCGACCAGCACCAAGATGATCATGGTCGCCACCCCGGTCTCGGTCGTCACATAGGCCATTGTCGCCGGCGAGGTTGCGACCACAAGGCCGGCGGCGGCCGCCATGAGGTTGTTGAAGGCGCTATGAGCCAGACTGACCGGCCAGATGCTTCCCGACCATAGTCGCAGCCACCCGTACCAGACGCCGGCCAGCGTAAGCGTGATCATCACCATTGGTACGACGATCCAGCGCTTTCCCTCGTTCTGGTAGGTGGTGGTGAGCAGCAGCAACGGTAGATGGAAGATCGCGTGGAAGGCACCGGTGATGACAGCAGCACGCCGCCCTGAGGTGAGCTCGGCCACGCGAAAAAGCAAATAACCCCGCCAGCCGATCTCCTCGCCGAGGAAGACGACCGCGAAGATGACGATAGTCACGGTGATGTTGACAACTGCCCGGCCGAGGCCCGGAGGCATGCCCGTAAATCGGACTACTCCAAAGGCGGCAGCGATGCCGAAGCTCAGGGCAATGATTGCCGCCGGTCCAAGGACGCCGATGATCAGACCCCGGCCCCTCCGTGGATTGAATCCGACCGCCGCCCAGATCGCGCGTCGCTGACCACGCGGCACCGTGAAGGCGACGGTGAGTGCAACTGCGATCACCGGAAAGGCAATAGCGATCAGCGGTGTGATCCCGGCGTGCGGTAGTGCGAGCGCAATGGCGAGCGTCAGCCCGTAGGTGATGGATAGGTAGACGACAATCTGACGTAAGGGACGGTACGTTCTCGGTGGGGCCGGCTGTTCAGCCGCTGGTCGCTGTCGCATCGGTTTCCTCCGATTCGTGCTGTGGTTCCCCGAATCAGGCGCTTGAACCTTCAACGCAGTGACCGGCATATGCCATCGGCCAGAATCGGCGCCGACAACGACCCAGACTTAATGACACGCCGGAAAGCCCACCACCCCGCTTACCCGTGACCCAACCGCGCGTCTCACCGCCGTTACCGCGCAAGCCACAATGCGCCCTCAGCGTAACATCGCCGTCGGCCGGAATTCCGGGAAGAGCCGCCGCCCCTAGGCTGAGAGGGTGAGTGCGCGCAGCGATCCCGATGCCGCAGCTCAGCGCTCGGAGTCGGAGCCGGAGGCACTTAGCTGGCTGGGACGAGCATGGCAGGTGATCAAGGAAACAGCAGCAATCTGCGTGCGCTATCGAGTCACCGGACTCGCAGCTGAGGCGGCCTTCTTCGGCATCCTCTCGCTGCCGCCACTGATCTTCGGCCTGGTTGGCGCCGTTGGCTTCGTGACCAGCACTTTGGACATCCGTACTATTGCGAACTTCCGCGAACAACTGCTCAACCTGTCCTCACGGGCGCTGACTCCTGATGTAGTGCACAGCGTCATCGAGCCCACACTCGACGACGTGCTCTCACGTGGCCAGGCCGCAGTGATCTCGATCGGGTTCATCATCGCGTTGTGGTCTGGTTCACGGGCGCTCAACGTCTTCGTCGACACCATCACGATCATGTACGGCATGGCGGGAAAGCGCGGCATTGTGCGCACCCGAGCCCTTTCTTTTCTGCTCTATCTCGTCTTCCTGATCGCCGGAATCGTGTTGCTTCCGCTGATCTTGGCCGGCCCAACCTTCGTGAACCGGGTGCTACCGCCGAGTCTGGAGATAATCGGCGATCTCTATTGGCCAGTCGTACTACTGGGCTCGGTCTGCATGCTCGCTACGCTCTATCACTTGTCCGTTCCGGTTCGTACGCGCTGGCGGGCCGATTTACCGGGCGCTGCAGTCACGATGGCCATGTGGGTCGGCGGCAGCGTGCTGTTGCGTGTCGTGCTGACCAAATCGGTCGGCAGCCCCACCATCTACGGGCCGCTGGGCGCTCCCATTGCATTCCTTATCTGGCTTTATGTGATTTCCATGGCCGTATTGATCGGCGCGGCCTTCAACTCCAGCCTGGACGAGGTGTTCCCGCGGCTCTCCGGAATTAACCACGCCACCCAGACAGACCAGCGGCTCCCGGCCGAGAGAAAACCGCTGCGTCATACGCTCGCCGGCGTACGCTCCCGGCGCCGTGTGAAATCCCAATAGTTGGACTTGCTTCTCACATTGTGGGAATCGATTTGATTCGATCATGGCCACTAGCGGAGTGTTGGTCCGTGCGCATCGCTCCGGAAGCTCAGACGTTGGATCTGACCGCGCGACGCTTCGTCGATCTTGGCCGGACGAAGTCGATGATGTGTCACTGCTGCGCTGCCTGAATTCCCTGGCCCGCAGCATCCGCCTGGCAGCAATCGCATGCCTCTGCCAGACCGGCTCGTGCTGCTTCATCAGAACGAGGACCCGATGACCACCGAGACTGCCCCCAAGACCACTGCCCCGATCCGAACTCCCGCTGCGCCGCGACCCAGAGCGACAAGTCCGCGCCGCAAGAAGGGCGAGGGACAGTGGGCACTCGGCTACAAAGAGCCTCTTAACCCCAATGAGCAATCGAAGAAGGACGATCACCCGCTGAACGTCCGCGCGCGCATCGAGAACATTTACGCCAGGAACGGCTTTGCATCCATCGATCCCAATGATCTTCGTGGCCGGTTCCGGTGGTACGGGCTCTACACACAGCGCAGGCCGGGAATCGACGGTGGCAAGACGGCGACGCTAGAGCCGTGGGAGCTGGATGACGAATATTTCATGCTGCGCATCCGGATCGATGGGGGCGCCCTAACCACCGAGCAACTGCGCGTGATCGGCCAGATCTCGGTTGAGTTCGCTCGCGACACCGCCGATGTCACCGACCGGCAAAACGTCCAACTGCACTGGATCCGCATCGAGGATGTGCCAGAGATCTGGCGGCGGTTGGAGGCGGTCGGTCTGGAAACCACCGAGGCTTGCGGCGACTGTCCGCGCGTCATTCTGGGGTCACCCGTCGCCGGCATCGCTGCCGAAGAGATCATCGACCCGACACCGGCCATCCGCGACATCGTTGACCGTTATATCGGCGATCCCGAGTACGCCAACCTGCCGCGGAAGTTCAAGACTGCTCTTACCGGTCATCCGGTGCACGATGTGGCACCCGAGGTCAACGACGTTGCATTTGTGGGCGTCGTACATCCCGACCATGGGCCGGGATTCGATCTTTGGGTGGGTGGCGGCCTTTCCACCAACCCGATGCTCGCGGTGCGCCTTGGGACCTGGGTGCCGCGAGAAGAGGTGGCCGAGGTCTGGGCTGGCGTTGTCGCCGTATTCCGCGACTACGGCTATCGGCGGCTGCGGACTCGGGCCCGCATCAAGTTCCTGATCGCAGACTGGGGCGCGGAGAAGTTCCGCGAGGTGCTTGAGACTCAGTATCTGAACCGCCGCCTCATCGATGGGCCGGCTCCGGCAGTCCCGACCGAGCCTGGCGACCATGTTGGGGTCCACCGTCAGAAAGACGGCAAGTATTTCGTTGGGCTTTCCCCAGTCGCGGGACGAACCAGCGGCAGCAATCTGCTCCAGTTTGCCGACGTGGCGGAGGCCCACGGTTCCCACCGCATCCGGACGACGCCGCTGCAGAAGCTGTTAGTGCTCGATCTTGACGAGTCACAGATCGACCCGCTGATTGCCGCTGTCGAACACTGCGGCCTTTCGGCAAGGCGCGACGCCTGGCGCCGCACCGTTATGGCTTGCACGGGCATCGAATTTTGCAAGCTCGCCATCGTCGAGACCAAGGCACAGGCCGCCCGCGTCGTCGATGAGCTGGAGCGTCGGCTGGGTGCCTTGGATGCACCGATCAGCGTCCACATCAACGGCTGTCCCAACTCCTGCGCCCGAATCCAGGTGGCCGATATCGGTCTGAAAGGCCAGCTCGTTGTGGGGCCGGACGGCAACCAGGTTGAGGGCTACCAGGTTCACCTCGGCGGTGGTCTCGGGCTGGACGCCGGATTTGGCCGCAAACTCCGAGGACACAAGGTAACGGCCGCTGACCTGCCGGACTACGTCGAGCGGCTGGCTCGGCATTATGTGGCCGAACGCCACGACGGTGAGCGGTTTGCCCAGTGGGTGGCCCGAGCCGATGAGCTGGTGCTGTCATGACGGCCGAGACATCGCACGCGACACGACAGTCGGTGCTGTACTGCCCATACTGCGCCGAGGAAACCCTGTTTCCGCTAGAAGGCGGCGGCTGGGAGTGCCGCAGCTGCTGGCGAGCGTTCTCGGTGACCTTCCTCGGCCTAGTGCCACGAGGCCGGTCCGCATGAGTACCGCCCTGGACCTGACCGATCTGGCCGCTCAGGCGAATCGTGATCTTGAAGGTGCCTCAGCGTTGGAGATCTTGACCTGGGCCCACCACGAATTCGGCTCGAGACTGGTGGTGGCCTCCTCAATGGCGGATACGGTGATGGTTCACCTCGCCGAGCAGGTTGCTCCAGGCATCGACGTGATCTTCCTCGATACCGGCTATCACTTCGTGGAAACGATCGGCACCCGGGACGCGGTCAAGCTGGTCCACAACGTCAACTTGATCAATGTGACCCCTGAGCAGACGGTGGCTGAGCAGGACGCGACCTGGGGCAAGGATCTGTTTGCGCGTGATCCTGACCAGTGCTGTGCGTTACGCAAGGTCATTCCACTCGGTAAGGCACTGCAGCCCTACGCCGCATGGGCCAGCGGAGTGCGACGCGCCGACTCCCCGGCACGGGCCAACACTCCACTGGTGTCGTGGGACTCGGCTCGAAAGTTGATCAGAGTTGCCCCCATTGCCGCGTGGACGGATGAGGATGTGGCTCGCTACATCGAAATCAACTCCCTCATGATCAACCCACTCTTGGAGGACGGCTACACCTCGATCGGCTGCGAGCCGTGCACCACGAAAGCCTCCAACGATGATCCGCGGGCTGGCCGCTGGGCCGGCTTCGCCAAGACTGAATGCGGGATCAACTTGTGAGCGCGCAGACGGCGATAGCTGAGGTCAGCCGGCAGGATCGGGTGGAGCCCGTACCCCTACACCCGGCTCGTCGAGGCGCCACCCTGTGGTTCACCGGCCTTCCGTCGGCCGGGAAATCGACTATCGCCCATGCCCTGGCCCACGAGTTGCACGCCGCCGGCGAGCGCGTCCAGGTGCTCGACGGCGATGAGGTGCGACCGCATCTGTCGGCTGGTTTGGGCTTCACTCGGGAGGATCGTAACCTCAACGTCAGCCGGATCGGCTGGGTGGCTCGGATGCTGGCATCGCACGGCGTCATCGTGCTGGTTCCGGTGATTGCTCCGTACGCTGCAGCCCGGGACGCCGTTCGAGATGATCATGGCCGCCTCGCGGTCCCGTTCGCCGAGGTGCATGTCGCCACCCCGCTCGAGGTCGCTGAGGCCCGCGACGTCAAGGGGCTGTACGCGCGAGCACGCCGTGGAGAGCTGCAGGGTCTGACCGGCGTCGACGACCCGTACGAGGTGCCGGCTCAGGCCGAGCTTGTCGTCGATACCGCCACTATCGATCTTGAGACGGCGGTGCAGATGTCGAAAGCCCTGCTCGCGGCGATCGTAGAGAGGGACTTCGGGTGACCACTGATCAACTACGACCGCTCACCGAGTTGCAAGCGCTCGAGTCCGAATCCATCCACATCATTCGTGAGGTGGCGGCCACCTTCAGCTCCCCGATCATGCTTTTCTCGGGCGGCAAGGACTCGGTCGTCATGCTGCACCTGGCGGCGAAGGCGTTCTGGCCGGCGCCGATCCCATTCGGGGTACTGCATGTCGACACCGGGCATAACTTTCCCGAGGTCTTGCAGTTCCGGGACGAAGCTGTCGAGTTCTACGGTGCTTCCCTCAAGATCGCATCTGTCCAGGACTACATCGACGACGGGCGACTCCGGGAGCGACCAGACGGTACCCGTAACCCGCTGCAGACGCTGCCGCTGCTGGATGCGATTGCCGCAGGCCGGCACGATGCAGTCTTTGGTGGTGGCCGCCGTGACGAAGAGCGGGCCCGCGCTAAGGAGCGGGTCTTCAGCATGCGCGACGAGTTCGGCCAATGGGATCCCCGCAACCAGCGTCCCGAGCTGTGGTCGCTCTACAACGGGCGCCACCTGCCTGGCGAGCACGTTCGGGTGTTCCCGCTCTCCAACTGGACCGAACTGGACGTTTGGGACTACATCGCCTCCGAGAAGATCAACGTGCCGACGATCTACTACGCCCACGAACGCCCAGTGACCTTCCGTGACGGAATGTGGATCGCGATCACCGAAGTCACTCCGGTGCGTCCCGCTGACGTGGTCGAGCTGCGCTCGGTCCGCTATCGGACGGTCGGGGACATGTCTTGCACGGCCGCTGTGCTCTCCGCCGCTAGCACGGCACACGATGTGATCACCGAAGTCGGACTGAGTCAGCTCACCGAACGCGGTGCGACGCGCGCCGATGACCGGCTGTCGGAAGCGGCCATGGAGGATCGAAAGCGCGAGGGCTACTTCTGATGCCTCAACGCGCCTCGGTCCTCTCCCCCACTGCCAATCTGACGGGTGGCCGTACGCTGCTGCGGCTCGCCACGGCGGGCTCGGTGGACGATGGGAAATCCACACTGGTCGGTCGGCTGCTGTTCGACACCAACTCGGTGCTGGCTGACACTCTTGATCATGTCGAGCAGGTGAGCAGGCGCAGGGGTCTCGATCGAGCTGATCTTGCGCTGCTTACCGATGGTCTGCGTGCCGAGCGCGAGCAGGGCATCACCATCGATGTGGCGTATCGCTACTTCGCCACTCCGGCACGGAAGTTCATCCTCGCCGATTGCCCGGGGCATGTGCAGTACACCCGGAACACGGTGACCGGCTCCTCCACCGCGGACGTGATTGTGCTGCTGGTCGACGCCCGCAAGGGCGTGGTCGAACAGACGCGCCGCCATCTGGCAGTGGCCTCCCTGCTCCGCGTGCCACATGTCGTGCTCATAGTGAACAAGATCGACTTGGTGAACTACTCCGAGGACGTCTTCACCGCTATTGCGACTGACTTCGCCCTGTTGGCGCGCAGCCTCGGCGTGCTGGACACACACTGCATTCCGGTCTCAGCCACCGAGGGTGACAACGTGGTGACCCGATCCCACCGCACACCCTGGTACGACGGCCAGACCGTGCTGGGCTATCTGGAGAACGTTGATGACACCCGCCTCGCGGTCGGCTCCGATCTTCGGTTCCCAGTGCAACATGTGGTACGCCCTCAGTCGGCGGTGCCAGCCCCCTGGGCCGCCAGCGCCCCCGAAGTGAACGGCGACTACCGCGGCTACGCAGGCAAGATCGAATCCGGCCGGGTACGCGCAGGCGAGGAGATCGTCGTGCTGCCACGTGGCTCCCATGCCGTGGTTGAAGCGATCGATACGCCTGATGGTCCGCTCGAGCTGGCGGTTGCCGGTCAATCGGTAGTAATCCGCCTGAACAGCGACGTCGATGTTTCTCGGGGCGACATCCTGGCGGCGACCGATGCACCGCCGGCACCGATTCGCGATCTGGCTGCGACCGTGTGCTGGTTAGCCGAACGCGAACTTACGGTGGGCGCCCGCGTCCTGGTTCAGCACGGAACTTCGATCACCAAGGCCGTCGTGAAGTCCATCGAGGGCGTACTCGATCTCGACTTCGAGGCGGGA
>Ga0307276_10000077_pt1 | contig 10323 bp, 10 predicted proteins | sample ER_DNA_115_FD_194477 | JGI IMG/M metagenome (GOLD analysis project Ga0307276, IMG submission 194477) | Bulk soil microbial communities from the East River watershed near Crested Butte, Colorado, United States - ER_DNA_115 | ecosystem: Environmental > Terrestrial > Soil > Floodplain | place...
TGGCACATAGTGTCTGAAGGGTGAAGCAGACCTCTAAGACGGTCCGCCGTACCTACTACGTGCTGACCGCGGGCAACACCTTGGCGGCCTCGCTGATCTGGGGTATCAACACGATCTTCCTGCTTGACGCCGGGCTGACCAACTTCGAGGCCTTTGCAGCCAACGCCTGCTTCACCGCCGGCATGGTGCTTTTCGAGATTCCAACGGGCGTTGTTGCCGACCGTTGGGGAAGACGCGTCTCATTCCTGTGTGGGACGCTGACGCTCGCAGCGACCACGGGTCTTTACGTGTTGCTCTGGCAGCTGCACTCAGTATTCGTCTGGTGGGCGATCATCTCCGCACTTCTCGGACTTGGTTTCACCTTCTTCTCTGGTGCAACCGAGGCCTGGCTTGTGGACGCGCTGGCCGCCACACGGTTTGATGGCCAGCTCGAAGGGGTCTTTGCCCGCGGCCAGGTCGTCATTGGCGCCATGACACTGAGCGGCTCCGTTGCCGGCGGCTTTCTGGCTCAGCTGACCAACCTCGGCGTCCCGTACGTGGCCCGGACGGCCATCTTGCTCGGGATGTTTGTCGTCGCGTTGATCATGATGCATGACCTGGGTTTTGCACCAGCGCGTGGGAAACGGCCCGTGGCTGAAATGAAGAGGATCCTGGACAGCTCAGTCGAGCACGGCCTGAAGGTGCCGGCGGTCCGGGCCACCATGCTGGCTGGGATGTTCAGCGGTGGTATTGGAATCTATGTCTTCTATGCCCTGCAGCCCCACCTGCTGAATTTGTGGGGCAATCAAAAGGCCTACGGAATAGCCGGCCTGGTGGCAGCACTCGTTGCCGCAGCCCAGATCCTCAGTGGGTTTCTCACGCCGTTGATCCGCCGAGCTTTCCGGCGACGCACTTCGGCCCTGTTGACTTTGGAGGCTCTAGCCGTGGCGATGCTCGCCCTCATCGGGCTCGCCGGGAATTTCTGGGTCACTATTGTGCTGATCATGCTGTGGGCGCTCGCGGCCTACGTCGGCACGCCGATCCGGCAGGCCTATCTGAATGGCATGATCCCGTCCCACGAGCGCGCGACGATTCTGTCTTTTGACTCGTTGATCAACAGCACTGGCGGCATAGTGGCGCAACCGCTGCTGGGAAAGAGCGCCGACGTTTGGGGTTATCAGGTGTCTTATCTGCTTTCCGCAGCCGGCTCCGCACTCGCCCTGCCTTTCATCGCCCGGGCACGCCGACTGAATACTCCAGCCGACTACGACACCGAGCCAAGGTCCAGTTCAGCTGATCAAATAGATGCGTGACTCCCACGGCGCGAGATCCAGCGAGGCGGGGTCCTCATGTGTGGCCAGTATCACGTGCGCGCCAGTCAAGTCCGGAACCGCGTCTCCAGGAACACTCGCCGGCTCAGATGAGCAGTTGGCAACCATCACCAGGACCTGATCATCCAAGGTTCGAGTGAGTGCCCAGATCTGCTCATGATCAGGCAGCAACAGTTCGAATCGCCCATGCACGATCACTGGATGATCATGGCGGAGCTCGATCAGCTTACGAAAGTGGTGGAAGACCGAGTGTGGATCCTCAATTTCGGCTGCGGCATTGATCGTGACGTAATTGGGGTTGACTGGCAGCCAGGGAATCCCGTCGGTGAAGCCAGCGTGTGAGCTGTCGTCCCACTGCATCGGCGTACGTGCGTTGTCCCGGCTCCTCACCGAGAGCGAGTGCAACACCGCCTCGACTTCCAGGCCAAGACTGATTGCGGAGGAGTGGTAGTTGATCGACTCGATGTCGCGGTATTGCTCGATGGATGTGAAGTAGGTGTTGGTCATACCGAGCTCTTCGCCCTGGTAGATGTACGGCGTGCCCTTATGCATGTGTTGCACGGTGCCAAGGGTCTTCGCTGAGTTCTCGCGGTGCTCGACACTATCGTCGCCGAACCGTGACACCGCCCGCGGTTGATCATGGTTGTCCCAGTACAGCGAGTTCCACCCGACATCGGCCAAGGCCAGCTGCCACTCACTGAGATTCTTCTTCAGTGCCGGCAACGCAAGCGGAGCCAGGTCATATCTGCCATGGCCACCGGGGACCATGTCGAGGCTCACATGCTCAAAGGTGAAGACCATGCTCAGCTCATGATTCGCCGGATCCGTCGCTCGCCGAGCAGTCTCAATGGTCGAGCCCGGCATCTCGCCAACAGTGAGGAGATTCCGCTTGTCCAAGCCGACGGCAGTATTCATTTCAGCGAGGAACTCATCGAGCCGCGGACCGTTGGCAGTAAACGGGAAACAGAAGACACGGGTTTTGCCCGCAGGTGGCACGCCATCAACGAGCTCGCCTTTGGAAATCAGGTTGATCACATCCATGCGGAAGCCGTCGATGCCACGATCGACCCACCAGTTCATCATGTCGTAGATCGCTTGCCGTACCTCCGGGTTCTCCCAGTTGAGGTCAGGCTGCTTGGTGCTGAACAGGTGCAGGTAATACTCCCCGCTGCGCTCGTCAAACTGCCAGGCTGAGCCGTGGAACGCGGATTCCCAATTCGTCGGCTCCGCGCCATCAGCGCCCGGCTCGAATCCCGGCCGTGGCGGACGCCACCAATACCAATCCCGCTTGGCCGAGGCCGGATCGCGTGACTCCATGAACCATGGGTGCTCATCGGAGGTGTGGTTGACAACTAGATCCATCACGATCTTGATGCCGCGCTCGTGCAAACCGGCAATGAGCCGGTCCAGATCCTCCAACGCGCCGAAGAGCGGATCAATATCCTGGTAGTCGCTGATGTCGTAGCCGTTGTCGTCCATCGGCGAGGTGTATACGGGCGACAGCCAGACGACATCGATGCCGAGCTCCGCAAGGTAATCAAGGTGCGACAGCATCCCCGGAATGTCGCCGGTGCCGTCGCCATTGCTGTCGGCGAAGGAGCGGGGGTAGATCTGATAGACCACTGCCGACTTCCACCAGTCGGTCAGGCGATCAACGGGAACGGCAGCGGTCTGTGTCGGCTCGGAGGTCACACATCCGATCCTTCCACAGCGATTCCGAGGCGATCCGCGATCGCGTTGATCTCCGTCGCGAGGTTGGCGCGGGCAGCGTCGGTCAGTTGCCGTCCCTTTGCGGTGCGGAAGATTTCGCGGTCGACAAACGGGATCAGGGCCGATAGCCGCCCAGCCAAGAACTCCTCCTCCGGTACGTCGGCATACTCAGCACGTACGGCGGCCACGTAGTCGGCGTAATCTCCTGGATTGGAGGCGAGAATCGCCAGGTCCGCGTCGCAGAGCAGTTCGCCCTCGGGATCACGCGGCCCGGGCAGATGAGTCTCGGTTAGCCGAACCAGCCGTGCGATCTGGTTCAGGTCCTCCTGCTCCAGACCGACGCGGCTCAGCTGCCGCAGCGCCAGCCGGGCAGAGGCCTCCTCGTTGCTGACCTGACCTTCCGGGATGGCATAAACGGCGTCGTGATACCACGCGGCCAGCCGCACCAGGAACAGATCATGATCATCGGCAAGCTGATCGATCATGGTGAGCATGCTCAGCAGATGCTTAGTGGTGTGGTAGTGCCGATGTGGCTCGTGGTATCTCATGATCAAGTTCTGGCCGATCTCTTCTTGGCCCGGAAGGGTTCCGTTCCAGCGAGCCATTAGCTTGGCGTCATGATCATCAGTGGGCATCGGGTCCTCCATGATCCGGCCTTCGATCGGTTAGGTAGCGCAACGGGATCGGCAGTTCCCGACTTCGGTCCCATGGTCGCTGCCACCCTGCCAGATCAAGCACGCCGTCGAGCAGGTGCGCGGTGAGTCCCCAGATGAGAGGCCCGTTCACCTCGAAGGCCGGTCCGGTGTAGCCCGACGGATGCCGCACTCGGGCGCGGTGCGCAGGATCGGTCAGTACAGCGACGGGCACGATATCGATCGATGCTGCCTCCCGGGTATCCATTACCGCCACCGGGCTAGGGTCGCGCCACCACCCGATCACCGCTGTGACATCGAACCCGCTGACCTCCACGTACGCCGGCGGAAGTACGCCGAGGACTTCGATGCCGCTCCGGTCAACGCCGGTCTCCTCGGCCGCTTCCCGCAAAGCAGTGTCGGCCAGATCGTGATCATCAACATCTGCAGCGCCACCAGGAAAGGCAATCTGTCCAGCGTGGTTACGCAGACCCGCGGCACGCTCGACGAACATGATCTCCGGACCCTCCGGACCCTCACCGATCAAGATCAACACCGCCGCCGGCCGAGCCCCGATCCCGGGCCGGAGGGCCACCACCTGGTTCAACCTCGATTGCTCAGACAGGGAATCGGTCAGAGTGTCGAGCCACTCAGGTCGTTCCAGCGCTGGATCAGTCATGGACTGACCCCGAGATACTTGCGCGCCGCGTCGCGGATCTCATCAGCCGACTTGAACGATCCAGCGTGACGATACGCGATAGTGCCGTCCGGGCGTACGAAAAAAGTCTGCGGTGGGCCGCTGATCTGCAACGCTGCCCGCAACACCACATCGGGATCGGCCAACTGCGGGTATTTCCACGTGGACAGCTGCGCGAACTCGATAGCCAGCGCCGGTTGCGGATCGGCGTGGTCGATTCCCAATATCATCAAGTCGGACTTGTTCGTTGTTGCCATCTCGGCGAGATAGGGCGCTTCCTCCCGACAAGGCCCGCACCATTGGGCCCAGACGTTGATCATCATCGGCTTGCCACGTAGGCCGGCCAAGTGGACTTCACGACCGCCGCCGAGGCAGGGCAACACTACGTCGGGCAATCCAGACCGCGCCGGGGCGACATCAGGATCGGACTTGGGACACTCGGCGATGCCGGCCTTCTTCTTCATGATCGCAAGACCTGCAGTGGATTCGGGACTTGGCGCTACCTCACTCTCTGGCGCCATTGGAGGCGCTGACTCGGCCGGCGCCGCAGGGCTGCCGCATCCAGTCAGTAGGAGCGCAGCGATGGCGACGGCCGCCACCAACCGGCCCCTATCAAATTTCCGACCAATGCGGACTTTTCGACCGTTGAACCCGCCTCTCGATGTCGAATTTCCGACCAATGCGGACTTTTCGACCTGTGCAGGCTTCAACTCCGGCTTATCTTCCAGCTCTGGTCGGCACATCGAATTTCCGACCAATGCGGAGTTTTCGACCTCTTCCGCGCCCAGTTGAGGTCGAATTTCCGACCAATGCGGACTTTTCGACAACTGGCGGTCAGTGATTGGGCGAGCAGCCCTCATCATCCCCGCGGCTCCCGAACCAGCTTGGCCGCCTTGACCGGATCAGTCTCGCCTTCCCCGTACGAGGGGCACAAGCGAGCAACTGGACAAGCACCGCAGGCCGGATTACGCGCGTGGCAGCGACGCCGGCCATGCCAGATGACGTTGTGACACAGCTGCGTCCAGTCCTTGGGCGGAAACAGTGCCCCGATAGCGATCTCGATCTTGTCCGGTTCGGTCTCAGTGGTCCATCCGAAACGTCGCACCAGACGGTTGAAGTGGGTATCTACGGTGATCCCGGGAATACCGAAGGCGTTGCCGAGTACCACATTCGCGGTCTTCCGGCCGACGCCCGGCAGCGTCACCAAATCCTTCATGCGCTTGGGCACCTCACCATCAAACCGCTCGGTGAGAGCCGCCCCAAGCTTGATCAAAGTGTCAGTTTTCGCCCGGAAGAACCCGGTCGGCTTAATGAGCTCTTCGAATTCCGCGCGGTCTGCAGCGGCGTACGCGGCGGAGTTCGGATAGCGCGTGAAGACGACAGGCGTCACCAAGTTGACTCGCTTATCAGTGCTCTGCGCGGACAAGATTGTTGCCACCAGCAGTTCCAGCGGGTTGCTGAAATTGAGCTCAATGTGCGCATCGGGATAGGTGGCCGCCAGGATGCGGTTCATGGTGCGGGCACGGCGTACCAGCGCAGTGCGCGATTTGTCGAACGGCAAGATCGGAGCCTGGTCAGCGACCTCAGAAGTCAACTCAGTGTCCGTCATTTCGGGGCACCGCCTGACCTGCTCGAGCTCATGCCATCACAGTAGTTGAGAGGCACATTTGACTCGGGCACTGCTCGCGCGACCGACTCTCCAAGTGCAAGTTTGGGCCCTGACGTTGCAGACCATTCGACGGTAACCTTGCCATCGATAGCCGTACCGTGATCAGGGAGGGCGCGTGGATCCCGAAGTCCTGAAGAAGGCACCGCTCTTCGCTGGATTAGAAGACGAAGCGGCGACCGCGCTCTCCTCTGCAATGGGCAGCCTGCACCTCAACAAGGGCGATGTGCTCTTCCATGAAGGCGACTCCGAAGATCGGCTCTACATCGTGGTAAGCGGCAAGATCAAGTTAGGTCGTAGCGGGTCTGCGGGACGGGAGAATCTGCTTGCCGTTCTCGGTCCCGGCCAGATGTTCGGCGAGCTGTCTGTTTTCGATCCCGGACCGCGCTCAACCACTGCCACCGCGGTAACCGCGTGCGAGTTGCGGACGCTTGAGCACGATGAGCTGATTCCGTGGTTGACGGGCAGACCAGAGGTCGCTCAGGGCTTGCTCGGTCAGCTCGCTGCGCGACTTCGCCGGGCCAACGACGTCGTCGCCGACCTGGTCTTCTCCGATGTCCCCGGCCGGGTTGCCAAGCAGCTGTTGGAGCTGGCCCAGCGGTTCGGCGACAAGCGGGACGACGGCATGCATGTGCATCACGATCTGACCCAAGAGGAGCTGGCGCAGCTCGTTGGCGCCTCGCGTGAGACCGTCAATAAGGCTCTCGCCGATTTTGCCGCCCGCGGCTGGATCCGATTGGAGCCGCGCTCGGTGACGATCTTGGATGTCGAGCGGGTCGAGCGTCGCGCGCGATAGTGCGGGAGAGGCTCTGGGGCGGAAGCCCCGAATCGGGTCACCGCGGAGAGGGCGAGACCCGATGTGGAGTGGAGCCCGGCTCGCGCGTTCAACCTGTACGGGTACGGGCGAGCCGGGAAGCAATCAGGCGATGCTGAGCGTCAGGCCGCTCAGGTTGTGCCGAGCGTCACATCGACGGTCTGCGGAGCGCCGCCGTCGCGGACGAAGGTCACACTGACAGTCGTGCCAGGCGCATAGAACCGGGTAGCAGCGATTAGCCCGTCGGTTGTGGTGGTGTGGAAGTTGTTGAGCTTGGTCACCACGTCGCCAGCCCGCAGACCCGCCTTCTCGGCAGGACCGCTGCCTACGACCTCACCAAGCGGAACACCAGTCGAGGTAGGCAGTTCAGAATCAGATCCGGTTAATCTCACTCCAAGCTGCGCGTTGGTTGTCTTGCCAGTGGTGATCAGATCATTCGCGACGCGGGTCGCAACTTCGGACGGGATGGCGAAGCCAATGCCGATGTTGCCTGACTGTCCGCCATCAGGACCCGAGCTGGTGCCGGCTATCGCGGAGTTAATGCCAACGACGTCACCATTGAGATTGACAAGCGGGCCACCGGAGTTGCCCGGGTTGATCGCGGCGTCGGTCTGCACTGCCAGATACACAGCATCGTTGTTGGTACCGGAACGGACCGGGCGGGCGGTGTTGGACACAATTCCACTCGTCACCGACTCCGAGAGTCCGAGCGGTGCACCAGCGGCGACAACGGTCTGGCCGACTTGAAGGTCGGTCGAGTTTGCGAAGGTAACCGGGTTGAGGTCATTGACGCCATCGACCTTGATCACCGCCAGGTCGTTCAACTCAGATGTTCCAACCACCTTGGCCGTGGCTGTCGTGCCGTTGTGGAAGGTCACCGTGATGGCGCCCCCGTTGCCCGCACCCGCGACTACGTGGTTGTTGGTGAGGATATGCCCATCCTTATCGAGCACCATGCCGCTACCGATGCCGCTGCCATTGGATGCTTGGACCGCAATTGTCACCAAGGACGGCTCGATCTTCGCAGCAGCCGCAGACACCGTGCCGTCGAGCGTCGGACTCGGCGCCGCGGCACTTGTGACACTGACACCTGACGGGTTGTGGTCGACCAGGAAGGCGTACGAACCGATTCCGGCCCCGGCGCCCAGCACGGCCGCCATCGCCGCGCCGCCGATCATGGCGCCCACTCTGCGCTTCGGCCGCTGGAAACCGGGGGCCGGTGCCGGATTCGGCGCCAGTGGCGGAACACCGGGCGGTGCAGGAAAATCGGTCCCCGTATAGCTGCCATACTGACCGGTCGGAAGAACGACCGTGGGCTCCTCATTCGAAGCTTGAGGATCTCTAAAGTCGGGGGTATAGCTGCCTGGCTGCACGTTCGTTGTCATGGCTCGACAGTGACGCAGAACCCTATGAGGATCCTGTGGGGCAAGAATGAGCTCCCTGAGGGTTCTTATCCGCGTTCTCGACAGGGCTTCAGCGCTTATCCATGTGTCTGCAAATATTCCAGTTGCGCCCGAACCGACTGCTCAGCTGCCGGCCACAGGCTGCGGTCGACATCGGCGTACACCCGAGCAACGACCTCGCTGGGGGCATGGTCACCCGCCGCAACCGCGGCTCGCACTTGATCGAGTCGCTCGTGCCGGTGTCGGCGATAAAAAGACAGCCATGCCGCAGGATCGGTGACGACCGGCCCGTGACCCGGAAGCAGCTCAATGACATTGCGCGTGGTGACCAACCGCTCGAGGAGATCGAGCGAGTCAAAGTACGCAGCAAGGTCGCCGTCCGGACGCGTGATCACCGTCGTGCCTCGACCCAACACCATGTCACCGGTGATCAGCCGATTGACCTGATCAGGGCCGGAGAGCAGTAGCGAACGCGAGTCGCTGGTGTGGCCCGGCGTCTCGAGCACTTCAACCCTGATTCCACCTAGCGAGAGCCGTTCTCCGCCGTCGAGCCGTTCGTGACCGATGCGGAACTGCGGATCGGCAGCGCGTACGCCGCAGCCAGCTCGCTCGGCCAGCATCGCAGCGCCTTCGGAGTGATCAAGGTGCCGGTGCGTCAGAACGATCATGCTTAGTCGTGGCTGACAAGCGGCCAAGACGGCGTCCAGATGGGACTCGATCGCCGGCCCTGGGTCAACGACGACAGCACCGTGGTCCGCATCGGTGATCACCCAGGTGTTGGTTCCATCCAGCGTCATTGGGCCTGGGTTGGGGGCACGAATGAGTTGGATATATGACGCACCCGGAGCCTCAGCAGACATCACGACGACGGCTCCGAAGAGTGTGTCCGCGGGTAACGGAACTGCCAACCGCTCTCGGTCTTCAGCAATCGCGGCAGCACCGGTTCGATCTTCCGGTCGGTCGCGTGGTTGATCACCTCAACAACCGTCGCAAGATCAGTGACTTCTATCAAGATCGACATTGTCGGCGGGAGCATCTTGATCAATCCGGAACGTTCGTCAGCGAGCGCCTTGCGAGGCGCCGACCATTCCGCAAGATTTGTCTCGCCCGAGATATCAACGGCCTCCTGATCTCCAGGCATGGCCGCCACGAAGAACCAGGTGTCATAGCGGCGAGGCTCGATAGCCGGGGTGATCCAACGCGCCCACGGAAACAGAGCGGCTTCATCGAGAAAGACACCGGTCTCCTCGGCGGTCTCGCGGATCGCGCAGCGGCGGATCGGATCAAGGCCTGTCTCAGCGTCGATCGGGTCGACGCGGCCACCGGGAAACACCACCATTGAAGCGGCAAAGGGCATGTGCGCATGGCGATGCAATAAGTAGGTCTCGAGCCCGTCCTGACTGTCGCGCAGCAAGATCACGCTGGCCGCGGGAGCGGCCACACTCGGTACCGAATCCGGTGTCCACCGCGTCGCCCGCTCCACCATGCCAGCGGGCACCTGTGGCTTCAGCCGACTCAACACGTCGTAGGAGTGTGACGCCATGAAACCTCGGTCAGAGCGGCTCAAAGGTGGGCGTCCAGCCGACCGCAACCACAAGGTCCACCTCGACCGGCGCGTCAAGCGGTAGCACGGCGACGCCGACGGCGCTACGCGCATGATGACCTGCCTGGCCGAAGACGTCACCTAACAGCCGACTTGCACCGTTGGCGATCAGCGGCTGATCGGTGAACCCCGGCGCACTCGCCACATACACCGTCACCTTGATAATCCGCGTAATCGCATCAAGCTCGCCGGCCAGGTCAACCACCGCTGCCAGCCCATTGAGCGCTGCAATCTGAGCGCAGTGGGTCGCGTCCTCGACTGCGACCTCGGCACCCACCTTGCCCACAGCCAGGAGCTCCCCATTCACCAGTGGCAGCTGGCCAGCGGTGTAGACGAGATCCTCGAACCGCACAGCCGGGACATACGCCGCCAAGGGTGGCGTGACCGACGGCAAGCTGAGTCCAAGATCAGCCAGCCGTCGCGACGGCAGGGTCACGCACCAGCTCCAGGAGCGGGCGTCGGGCGCTTGAGATAGGCGACCAGGTTTT
>Ga0307276_10000079_pt1 | contig 10242 bp, 7 predicted proteins | sample ER_DNA_115_FD_194477 | JGI IMG/M metagenome (GOLD analysis project Ga0307276, IMG submission 194477) | Bulk soil microbial communities from the East River watershed near Crested Butte, Colorado, United States - ER_DNA_115 | ecosystem: Environmental > Terrestrial > Soil > Floodplain | place: USA...
ATGACTGAGGCTCACCAGCGAGCTGACGAGATGAACATCGGGCTGGATGGAATCCAGCAACTCCGGCTCAAGGAGCATTGAGGTCAGATGCAACCGCTCGATGGCGTCGCGCTGCATCACCTGAACCACGCTTGTCGGAAAGTAGGTCCGGATGTCGCCCAGCCAGCGAGCAACACGCGGCGCCGATGAGCCCAAGCCACTACGTCGCGACTGACCAATGTCCTCCTCGGCCGCGTCGTAGAGCGCGCCGAGTGCGGCATCCATCCGCTGCTCCTCCCGGCTCAGGGACGTACCGAGCTCCTCGGCGGAGGCCTCGCCGAGCAACAACCGCCAGCGCAAGAGCCGTGCGTCGCGCCCGGTTGGCCCGGAGCCGTCAGTCATGATGCCTGCCCAAGATCAGATCGACCGTAGCCAAGGCCGGCGCCGCCAACTCCAGATCAATCTCGTCTATACGCTGCCGATCAACATTCTCGGCGCCAACGGTGATCCGCTCAGCAATCGCCTGACGTTCTGCCGCGGCAAAGGTGCCAAAGGTCCGCCGCAACAGCGGCAGCATGTCGACGAATTGGCGGTCGTCCAGTTGACAGACCCACTCGTCGAGTAACCCGCGCAATTCCGCATCGTGAATCAGCAGTAGCGCGCCATCGGCAAAGAAGCCGTCCACCCAGGCCGCCTTGTCGGCGGCCGGAACTCCGGCGGACAGGGCACGATGCATCCGCACCGGAACGTCGCTGAGCTGCTCGGCATCCAGCAGCAGCCTCACGATGCGGCCGCTCAAGAGGCCGTGCACATCAGTTCGGTCGATCATGGTGGCGAGCGTTTTCAGCCAGCGGGAGCGCAGATCGGGTGGGCTCGAGGCTGCCGACTCGGTCGCGTCGCGCGACGATTGGGCGGCGACCAGACCGATGGCAGTATTGACGGCATCAATCCGGCGCCGCATGATCGCGGCACTCTCCGCGTCCAGATTCGTCAACGCTTGTCGCAGACCGGCACAGATCCGGACCACCAGCACTTCACTGACATTGCGCAGCGCTCTGGTGTCGGTCTGCCGTACGTCGCCGTAGCGCTGTGCTCGCGCCAGCGCCGGCAATGCATCCATGAGGTGCACCACGTCCGCATCCAGCGCAGCCTTGTCGGCAAGCGTGGCAAGCAGCTCATCAAGCGCCCGGGAAAGGTCTGCGAATAGGCAGCGTTCTACGGCCTCGGTCAACTCGACCAGCGATCCCTCTTTGATGATCTTGCGCACGCGCGCCGTGGCTGCTGACTCCACGGTCGTTCCCCAGACGGATGCCTCAACGATGGCTATCGAATATTCGGGCTCCCACCTGGACTCCCAGGTCTCGCGGAATGTGCCCTGACTCTGCACCGAAGTTTCCATCGGTGAGATCCACCGCAGCCCCAGCAATTGCAGCCGGTGGAACAGCCGAGATCGAGCCTGATCGATAGACCTACGCAGATCAAGATCATGAAGTCGGACCGGCGCTTCGCGCCTGATCCGCAATGATCGACACGTGCGGATGAGATCGGCCTCCAAAGGCACAGTCGGCACAGCGTCGTTGACTGACCCGAGCGCTTGCCCAACGACAAGATGATCTGTGACGTAGCGGACGGCAAGCTCGTCCCCGTCACAGAGCACCGCCCGAGTCGCCTCGGTCACCTCTGCCAAACCAGCTAGCGGTCGGCCGCGTAGGCTCGCCAGGGCTTCGGCGAGCCGGACAGCCTCAATCACGTGTGCGCTCGATACCGGGAGGTCGCGGTCCCGCAGTGCCTGGGCAACCTTGGCGAGCCAGCGCACGATCGTCTGATCGGGAGCCAGCCAGAGATGCTGGTACCAGCCAGGTGAGGTCACACCGGCCCCGTAGCCGCTTGCCGAAGCCAGCCGCTGATGCGTCCAGGGCACCCAGGTGAGCGTGATCTTGCGGCGAGTCATGCCACGGAGCATTCGGATGTCGGCAGCCGCTGGAGGCAGCGGCCAACGCAGTACGGGCGCGTGCCAAGCGCCGCAGACCACAGCGACCCGTGCCCTACCCCGCTTAAGAGACTCCCGGATTTTCTGGCGCATGTACGCCTCTCGACGGGCTTCCCGGTCAGCGTGACGACCGGGCTGGTCCATGATCATCCGCAGCTCTGCCATCGCATCGGTGATCACGGGAAACGGCGAGGAAGAATCCAATCGGGATTCGACAAGATCGTCCCACCACCGCTCCGGATCGTCATAGCCGGCGACCTCCGCCAGTAGGGCCAACGGATCTGGCTCCTCGAGTAAAGCTGCCGGCAGCGTCGCTTCTGATGCGCTATCCGACTCTTCAGGATCATCATGATCATCTGGAACACCGCGCCGCCAACGGCCCAGTACCGCGTACGCCGGCAGATCGCAAAAGCCGACCTCAATACCGCGCTGCAGCGCAAAGGTCATCGCCTGCCACTCAGGTGAGAAGACCGCGTACGGCCAGAACGCGGCGAGCTGCGGACGGTCAGCGGCGTATCCGAGCAGGGCGATCGGCGGCGTCATTCCATCGGCCAGAACCCATCGAAGCAAGGGATCGGCGTCGGCAGGACCCTCGATGAGCACGGCATCAGGCTGGTACTCCTCGAGCGCAGCAACCAGCGAGCGGGCCGAACCCGGTCCGTGGTGGCGAATGCCGAACACCTCGACCGGGGGTCTCTCCTCGGCTGCGTCCTCGCCGCTGGGACCGACAACATGATCATCAACCGCAGCCGGCGGCAGCGTCGTCGTCACGACACCTCGCGGCAGGCCGTATAGAACTCTGACCAGCCCTCTCGTTCGCGAGCGACTACCTCGAGGTATTCGGTCCACGCGACCCGGTCCGCGAGGGGGTCTTTGACTACTGCACCAACGATGCCGGCAGCGACGTCGGCCGGTCTCAAATGACCGTCGCCGAAGTGCACTGACAGCGCGATGCCGCTGGTGATCACCGAAATCGCCTCCGCTGTCGAGAGTGAACCGGAGGGCGACTTGAGCTTGGTGCGGCCGTCTCCCGTAACGCCAGATCGGAGTTCACGGAACACAGTCACCACCCGGCGGATCTCATCGACTGCGGCGGGGATCTTGGGTAGTTCCAAAGAGGACGAGAGGTCGGCCACTCGAGTCGTAACGATGTTCACCTCGTCTTCCTCGTTGTCCGGGAGTGGCATGACGACGGTGTTGAAGCGGCGGCGCAGCGCGGAGGACAGTTCGTTGATCCCCTTGTCGCGGTCGTTGGCCGTCGCAATCACATTGAAGCCGCGTACAGCCTGACTTTCTTGGCCAAGTTCTGGAATCGGCAAGGTCTTCTCGGACAAGATCATGATCAGCGCATCCTGGACCTCGGCGGGGATCCGGGTCAGCTCCTCGATCCGGGCAATGGCGCCGCGCTCCATGGCAACCATCACCGGTGAGCGGACCAGGGCTCGCTCGCTTGGCCCCTCGGCGAGCAGCCGGGCATAGTTCCAGCCATATCTGATCGCTTCCTCCGCTGTCCCCGAGGTGCCCTGGATCATCAACGTCGAATCGTCGGAGATTGCGGCAGCCAAGTGCTCAGATACCCAAGACTTTGCCGTACCCGGCACACCGAGGAGCAGCAGCGCACGATCGGTGGCGAGGGTTGCCACCGCCACCTCCATCAGCCGGCGGGAGCCGACGTACTTCGGCGAGATCAGCGTGCCGTCGTCCAATGTGCCGCCCATCAGATAGGTCACCACGGCCCAGGGCGACAGCCGCCAATGCGGTGGCCGCGGCCGGTCATCGACGGCCCGCAGTGCAGCCAACTCAGCCTGATACTCCTGCTCTGCATGCGGCCGCAGTGGTTGCTTTGCCCCATCGAACGGCTGACTCACTGAATCTCCTCGTTCTTGCTCGCCATCACCCCGAGGGCCAGCACGGACATCACCACGGTGGTATCTCCAAACGCTGCACCATCATCGGCTCGTTCGAGAAGGCACGCTGCATCTCAATACGAAGCCAGACCGTACGCTCCAGTGCGAGAAGTGCCGCACGTACAGACCGCAGCCCGGCCGGCGTCAGTGCTTGTTCTCGCGCCGTGATGTGCTGCACGACCGATCGCACCAGCTCATAGTGATGTAGCGGGAGCCGGGCCCCGACTGCGGCCGCGTAGCGGACGGCGCGTTGCTGCAGCTGGTCGCTGGCAATGATCGCAAGGACTGTTCGGGTAAGTTCGTCCGGCCACTGGAATTCCGGGCCAGGGGGACGAGGAACCCGCAAGATCAGCTCCGGATCGGCACGTATGGCATTCTCAGTAACTTGAACGCCTGAGTCGCTGGGCTCTGAGGAATGCTGCTCCTTCGGGTGAGCCCGCAGCCCCTTGGCAAGTCGTGCCCATTCCGGATTCTGCTCGACGAACCACACACCACGGTCGCCTACAGCTTCGGCCAGTGCCGTGCGGTCAAGCTCGGTGGTGCGAGCGGCCAGCATCGCAAGCGGAGTCCAATAGGCCGCCGACATGCGCTGGCCGGATTGAGCGGCCGTGCGCAACCAGAGGTTCAGCAGATCGACCTGCGGTGGCGACAGCAGGCGTACCAAGATCTCATGCGCCGCGCGGCTTGCGACCGGCTCCCGGTTCGGTGGAGCGGCAGGACCCGGCGGGCACGACGGCAGCCGACCACCTGCACGATTCGCAGCACGATGCCGAGCGGCGAGAGACAACACGGCATGCGCGGGATCAAGGACTTGATCAGGCTCGACGGCCCAGCCCTGCGGCAGGTCGTTGGGCACGGCGCGCCGATCGGTACCGATGAGCCCCGTCGTCACGACCTCCTCCCACGACACGCTTTCAGGCCGCCCGTGAGACAACAGAGGTGCTGAAGGGCTCAGTCGCATCGGTACCGAGTACGCTCAGCGGCCGGAAACCGCGGGGCGTCCACTCTCCGAAGACCTGGATTGGCTCGCCGCAGGAACGAGCGAGCAAGGGCCAGGGCTCCTCAGAGAGCTCGATCATCTCGCAGCATTCCCCGCTGGTGGCTCGCATGCGCCACGGTCCAGAGCTCGGAACAGGAGCCGCATTGATCACCGCAGGCATCCGAGCGGCCCATGGATCGGCCGCCACGAGCTGGGCAAAGCGAGCTCGTAGGTCGGCGAATGACTCGCCCGGCGGCATCGATGGACCGGCAGTCGCAGTCGTTTGCTCTCCCACCAAAGCGCGAAATTGTCCAGAGCCAGGGTAGAAGTGCAAGCGCGCGTGGAGCAGGTAGCCAGCTAGCACGGTGTCGTCGAGGAAGCCGCCTGGCGGCGCGAAGCTCATGATCACGGCCCACCGGCCAGTGGCCGCGCCGTAGAGCCAGACCCGGCGGGTATCCAGTCGATACTCCGCGGTGTCGACCATGCCGACCGCGAACCAGTGATCGACGACGCCAGGCAGTGCCAAGACCTCAGACTTGCTGACCGAGTATCCGATCCGGGAGCGAACCGTCGCAGCAAGTTCGGCCGGCAGTTCATCGAGCTGTCGATGCGCCTGAATGAGCAGGTGGAGGGCACCCAACTGTTCCAGCACCCGGCTCGGCCACCCGACGCCCGCTAACTCAGCCGGGATAGCGCGCAGCATGCCGGCGATCCCTGGTGCCTGAGCATCGACCATGCGGGCAGCCATCGCGTCAAAGTGGGCGTAGCCGGCGCGGTCCAGACCGGCGATGCCAGTGCGTATTTGATCGCAGAGCCACTGGTCGAGCTCGTCGAGTCCTGCGGCGACTCGATCAGCGCGCGCCGCAGCCCGCTTGGCAGCGGCGGCAGGATCGACCAGCTCGCCACGTTGCCGCCCGGCATTCGCAGGCTCCGACGCTTCCTTCCGTGCTTCCCGTGCACCCAACCACGCGGCGGCAAACGGTGGTAGCTGGCCGGTGGGCACGAAACCGTCGCTCCATTGCAGGAGCAGGGCAAGAGCATGCTTGCAGGGCACCTTCCGGCTTGGGCAGCTGCAGGCGTACGCGGGAGGTAAGCCGAGGTCCACCACCGTCTCGTAGAGCTGACCGCCGCCAGCACAAGATCCCCATACGCCTCTGGAATCGGTGCCTACGCCGAGCCAGGTCCGCGATGCCGCGAGCTCGGTGGCCGCGACGACTGAGGCGCGGTCGGGCGCTAATCCAAGCACCCGCTCCCGCGGCCACACGTCCATGCCGAACACAGTAGTTGTCACCACCGACGGGATCTTCCCTGGTTTCAACCCATGTTGTGGTGTAGGTAAGCAGGCTGTCGAAATCCCATCACCGCCTCGATCATGCGAGCCGCTGCCACCGACGCGGTGAGGTTGTGCATCCGCAAGATGCGGGCCCCGCTGAGTACGCAGATGGTCGCTGCGGCAATCGAGGGGGCTATCCGATCCGATCTAGGGAGGCCGGTCGCCTCGCCCACGAAGTCCTTATTGGAAACGGCCGCCAGCATCGGCAGGCCGAGATCGGCAATCTCAGCCAAACGCCGGGTCAGTTCCAAGGTGTGCAGTGTGTTCTTGTTGAGGTCGAAGCCGGGATCGATGACGATCCGGCTCTCCGGAAGTCCATGATCAACGGCCAGCTGTATGCGTTCGGCGAGGAAGGCCTTGACCTCGGTCACGACGTCGTTGTACTGCGGCCGACGGTGATGTTGGTGCGGCAGCGCCAGGCTATGGGTGATCACCAAGGTTGCACCGCGAGCGGCCACCAGGTCAGCTAGTTCGGGATCATGCAGGCCAGTAGTGTCGTTGATCACCGCAGCGCCAGCGTCGATGCAGGGCGCTGCCACGTTTGGACGAAACGTGTCGACGGAGACGACGATGTCACTGGACGCGGTGACCTGCTCGACGACCGGCAGCACGCGATCGATCTCCTCCACCACTGTTACTTCTGGCGTGTCAGGCGAAAAAGGAACACCGCCAATGTCGATCCAGTCAGCACCGGCCTCGCCAGCCGCCTGCCCGGCAGCCACCGCCTGATCGAGCCCGAATGTGCGGCCCTCGTCGAAGAAGGAATCCGGCGTACGGTTCACGATTCCCATGACGACGATCTGATGATCGAAGTCGAAGGTCCGGCGACCGATCGTCCGTATCGGATCCCGCAGGGGGGGCAGGTAGCTCACGGGCCAAGTCTCAATTACGCATGCAACCGGCTGATCATTGCGGTATCCGGTCCCGCGCGGGAGAGTCGTTTCGTGGGTGGAGATCACATAAGCCGTGAGAGCACATTTAACCTGAAGGGCACCACTGGATCGGAGCAATCAAGAGCCGAACCTGCTCCACTGTCGTTCGGATCTGCCTGGAGGCGAGCCCGCCTCACTGTGGAAGACCGCGTCGCACGCGGGAAGTCTGCGCGCCAGCAGGCTCCGAGGTCCAGCCACAGGCAATTTGTGCCGGCTGCGGACCGGCCGGACCCGATCTCACTACTCGAAAAGCAGGCCGAGAGCCGGATCCAGGCTCTCGTGCCGATCCGTTACGGACGCATGCTGGTCTCGCCCTTCACGTTTTACCGTGGTGCCGCGATGATCATGGCTGCCGACCTCGCGCCAACTCCACGTTCGGGTGTGACCGTCCAACTCTGCGGCGACGCCCACCTCTCGAACTTCGGGCTGTTCGGCACCCCAGAGCGCAGAATGCTGTTCGACATCAACGACTTCGACGAGACGCTCCCCGGCCCCTGGGAGTGGGATGTGAAGCGGCTGGCGGCGAGCTTCGAGGTCCACGGGCGGGACCGCGGGTTCGCTACGGCCGACCGGCGCACCATCGTCCTAGCCGGCGTTAGCGAGTATCGGCAGCGGATGCGTCGAGCCGCGAAGCAGCGGACCCTGGACTCCTGGTACGACCACCTCGAGGCCGGGCAGCTCATCGACCGTGTTCGGCAAGAAGCACGCAAGGGCAGGCTCACTGGTTGGGAAGCTCGCGCGGCCGAAGGCCTGATCGCGAAGGCACGAACCCGCGATAGCGTCCGAGTGTTTGCAAAGCGAGCCGGTCAGGTCGATGGGGAGCTGCGGATCCTTGCCGACCCTCCGCTCATTGTTCCGATCGAGGACATGGTGGCTCCTGACCCGGATTTAGGCAGCCCCGAGGCCGTGATCAAGAAACTGATCTGGTCGTACCGCCGAACGCTCGGCCAGGAACATCATCCTCTCGAGGAATTCCGTTACGCTCACGCGGCGTCCAAAGTGGTGGGCGTCGGCAGTGTCGGAACCCGCTGCTACGTGGTGCTTATGGTGGGCCGGGACCAGAGAGACCCCCTGTTCCTGCAAGTGAAAGAGGCCCGAGAATCGGTTCTGGAGCGATTCTTGGGCACGAGCGAGCACAAGCATCATGGCCAGCGCGTGGTCGCAGGCCAGAAGCTGATGCAGGCGGCCAGCGACATCTTCCTCGGCTGGGTCCGTGTCAAGGATCCCAACGGAGCAGCCCACGACTACTACGTGCGGCAGCTTCACGATTGGAAGGGTGCCGCCGACGTGGAGAGCTTGCGGGTAACGAGTACCACCTTGTATGCCCGGCTGTGCGGGGCGGCTCTCGCCCGTGCGCACGCGCGTTGGGGTGACCGCATCGCAATTGCGTCGTACCTAGGCAAAGGGAACGCCTTCGATCGGGCGATCGCTGACTTTTCTAGGACGTACGCCGACCAGAACGAAAGAGACTTCGATGCCTTCGCACACGCGGTGAAGTCAGGACGACTCATCGCACAGACGGGCGTGTAGCTCTAGCATTCGGGCCACTGATTCGATCAGCTACCCGTGCCTAGGACCGGCTCAGAGCGTCCCAACAATGGGTTGCAAAGGATCTCAGGGACGCGATTCTTCAGAGTGGAGGTGGCGGGAATCGAACCCGCGTCCTTGAGCAACGAACCAGGTCTTCTCCGGGCGCAGCTGGCTAGGCGTTCTCTCGGCTCCTGCACTCGCGCCAGCACGTTGCAGACAAGCCCAGTCTCAGTTCATTTCCCTGCTAAGCCCTGAGACCGCTCTCAGCAGGTAAGCCTCCTGGATGAGGCCAGGGTCCGGGGCGGAGGCGCACCCGGTCTGACCCGTCGGTCACTGTTTAAGCAGCGAGAGCGACGTCAGTGCGCTTTACGTTGGCACTTATTGGTTTCCAAGGAACATTAACGAGTTGACCTTGGATTCTCGGCCCGCTTCTCCTGGGACTATCGACCCAAGTCGAAACCGATCACCCCCTATTGAGTTGTGCTTGGCGATCATCCGATACGTACGGGATGGCCGCAACCCCTAATGCTATCCACTGTGCAATGCGACGGCAGCTCAATTGATTCCGCAATGGAGGCACGAAAAGGCGCCGGACCCTTGTGGATCCGGCGCCTTGTTCCCACTACTTCTCCGAGAGCACCTCGAGCTTGATGACATTCTTGACCGGGTTCTTCCAGTCCTCGCCCTGCAGCGCCTTGCCGCCGCCGACGATGGTGAGGATCAGCCAGCCGAGGCCCATGAACGGAATCAGCCAGCCAAAGATGTCCAGGTTGGTGATACCGCCCAGAATCGCTACAAGCACGAACGCGATCGAGGAGATCAGCTGGAAGTTGAAGGACTTCGCCGCCTCTCTGCGCGCGTACGTCCCCGGCGTCGACAGCGCGTAAACCAGACCCGGCCCGAAGAGCCAGAGGAAGAACACCGAGAAGTGCGCCACTGCAGCCGCTCCGCGACCCACCTGCTCTCGAGTCTCCGGCCGGACCAAGGGCTGGTACGCGGGGTGGACCCCAAGCGCCCGGGAAGGCGTCGGTACCTGAACCAGGCCGTAAAAAGCCTCGTTGAGTTCCTTGCGGCTGACTGCTGTTAGGACCTGGCCGATCCGCCGGTCGAATTCGGACTCGCTGATCCGGCCGTCGGCGTAGGCGTCCTTGAGCCAGGACTCGGCGCGGTCACGCTGCTCTGGCGTCACTTGCATTTTCAGACTGGGGTGCTCATAGATAGCGCTCATGCCGACCAGCATGGTTTCGCGAGAGCTCATGCACCATCGGGCACTCCCCCGGACCTACCCGGATGCGGCCACGAGCCGCCACGTCAGTTCGACTGGCGCACTACCAGCTGCCGCTGCCGCCTCCGCCGCCACCACCACCGGAGAAGCCGCCTCCGCCGAAGGCGCTGCCGCCACCAAAGCCCGTACCACCCGCACCCGAGGAGGATGCCACCGGCGTGGCAGCCGATGTCAGGCTGCTTGTCAGGAACGCGGTGTTGAATGCGTTCATCTGATAGTTGCCGACGTACCAGTACGGTGTCACATTCGGCAGCCGTCCCATCGCCACCAGATCACCACAGATCTTTGCCCAGCGATCGGCCAGCTC
>Ga0307276_10000085_pt1 | contig 9871 bp, 8 predicted proteins | sample ER_DNA_115_FD_194477 | JGI IMG/M metagenome (GOLD analysis project Ga0307276, IMG submission 194477) | Bulk soil microbial communities from the East River watershed near Crested Butte, Colorado, United States - ER_DNA_115 | ecosystem: Environmental > Terrestrial > Soil > Floodplain | place: USA...
GTGCTCATGGTCCCGGGTCCGCCGGCGCTCGATCCGGATGCCGCCGAGCAGGTTCGCGAGCTGCTCGGCAAGGGCGCCGGCAGCGGGTTCATCTTCACGACCGACGACTGCCGCGCCACGTACGAGGCGCTGCGCGCCAAGGGCGTCGAGTTCAACGAGGAGCCGGTCGAGCGCTTCTACGGCATCGACGCCGGCTTCCGCGATCCCTCCGGCAACTCGGCTCGGATGATGCAACAGAGCTAACCCAAAAGGTAGGAGCCGCCTCACGGCGGCTCCTACGCTCCGAAGAACTAGGCCAACGTCGGAACCGAGCTCGCCTGCGGAACCTGCGGCGGCTTGCGACGGCTGCCGCGCACAATCAGGAGGGCAGCTGCCGCAGCCAAGACGCCGCCGACGGCCAGCAACCCGGCTGACAGCCAGCCCAGGTAACGAAGGTTGACACCGAGCTTCACGTCTGCAGCGACGTTCTTCGACGCGTCCGCATTCATCAGCACCACGGACCAGTTGCCCTCGCGGACCTTCCACCTGAGGGCAGTCGGGCCGGAACCCGTCGTAGACACGACCCAGATGCTCTGCGAGGCCGGTGGCTGAGGTCTTGCCGTGCCGCTTACCAGGTCGTATGTCTGCTTCGAGTCCGATTCCTCGAAGTCGTCGAGGTTTGCGTGCGCGACATTGGCGAGATAAGCATCGGCGTCACGCTCGCGAGCGATCCCGATGAACAACGGCCGGCCTGTGTAGCTGGTCGCGGCGATACGAAGCCGCGCGAGCTTGCCATCGTTGGCCCAGTTTGGCAGATGCTCGATGTGCACTCCGTCCTGCGTAACGGCATACGAACCGTTCGCGATCCTGTGGGCGGAGCCGGTGAAGTAACCGGCCGAGTCGCGTTTTGCCTGGTCCGCCCAGAGCGCTGTAACTCCGCCGGTGATCAACGCCAGGGCCACCAGACCCAAGACGCTGCCGAGGATGATGAGCGCGACGCTGCGCTTACCTGCGGGCCGTTCTCCTAGATTCGTAGACACTTGGATCTCCTTTAGTTGACTGGATCCAGCGTGTCAGGAGCTACAGCCCGCAGGCGCGTGCCAGCACGAGAGTCCCGGTACGGCTAGCAGGCCTCTACAAGGGATCGTCCGCGGAAACCCAGGAGCGGCGCACACGAGGTCGAAATGACGCCTTGCCCAGGGTTACCCTCGGGTGGGTTTCTCCCCTGACGCCCGAGCTGCGGCGTGAGCTGTAGACGTCCGCGCCCTGGGCACTACGTCGCAGCGTCAGCGGCGCAGGACTCACCACACTCGGAGAGAAGCGTGGCCTCAACCGCCGGGCATCGACGCCCGCGTCAAAGAGGAGGCTCCATGGAAGCTGCAGTCGCTGCCGCCCGCCCGCGTAGCGTGGCTCGCTGGACCATTCTGGGCGGCGTCTTGTACGTCATCTTCTTCGTGATCGGGACGATCGTGCTCTTCCACGGCGCGCCGGACGGCGACGCCGCGCCGGCCAAGGTCATCCAGTGGTATTCCGACAGCGGCCACCGTGACCGCGTCACCACCGGGTGGATCCTGATCACTCTGTCGGTGTTCTGCCTGCTCTGGTTCATCGCCGCCTTGCGTCGAGCCGTGAGCATGGTCGACGGCGAAGGAATCCTCACCGGAGTCGTCGGCATCGGCGGCGGCATCTATGCGGCACTGACGTTTGCTTCAGTCGCGCTGAACACGGGAATCAGGACGATGAGCGACGACACCTACCAGCATCGTGTGTTCCCCGACTTGATCCACGCCGCGGGGGATGCCAGTTGGGTCATGCACGCCACGGGTGCGGTGGGGCTCGGCGCGATGATCATTGCCGCCTCCCTCGCCTTCATGTGGGGCGGCGTCTGGCCGAGCTGGGCCGGATGGGTCGGCGTCGTCGTCGGCGTCCTCACGCTCGCCTCGATCGCGTTCTTCCCACAGTTCCTGTTCCTGCTCTGGATCCTGATCGTGTCGATCGTGATCTTCATGCAGTCGCGCCCGGCCAGCCGGGTCGCGTAAACAAGTCAGTCGAAGCGTTGGGGGAGCCGTCGAGGCTCCCCCAACGAGCTTCTGTTATGCCGCGAGATCGAACGCGGGCTCGGCCGCGACTTCTTCCACCTGCTCGACCTCGTCGCGACGGATCAGCACCAGCGTCGCAACGACCCCGAGAGCCGCGATGATGGCACCCGCGGCGAACGCACCGTGGAAACCATCGACCAGAGCAGCAGCCCGGGTCGAACCGTTGGCGAGCGAATCACTCGTGCGCGACGTGGCGATCGTCGACAGAGCCGCGATACCGAGCGCTCCACCGATCTGCTGCGACGTGTTGATCAGACCGGATGCAAGGCCAGCCTCGGCCGCCTGTACGCCGGCGAGGGCCGCGATCGAGATCGGCACGAAGGCGAAGCCGATGCCAACTGCGGTCAGGAGGAAACCCGGCAGCAGATCGCCCAGATACGAGCCGCCCACCGACACTTGCGTGAAGTAGACGAGGCCCGCTGTGAGCGACGTCATCCCGATCAGCAACACCGGCTTCACCCCGATGCGCGTCACGAGTTGGGCGGCGATCGCCGAGGTGAAGATCGCCGTCCCCGCGACAGCCAGGTACCCGACGCCGGTCTTCATCGCCGAGTAGCCGAGCACCTGCTGCATGTAGAGGGTCAGCATCAGGAACATCGCGAACATCGCGGTGCCCATGATGAATCCCGCCGCGTTGGCGCCACTCACGGTCTTGATGCGGAGGATGCCGATGCGCATGAGCGGCTCCGGGTGTCGCAACTCCCACGCGACGAAGCCGACGAGCATGGCGAGCGACACCGCGAAGAAGCCAAGCGTCTGGCCGGCGAGCCAACCGTCCTGGCCAGCTTTCGTGATCGCATACACGAGCGACGACAGTCCGCCCGTCACGAGCACGGCACCAGGGACGTCGAACGCCTTGACGCTCGCGTCCCGGCTTTCCTTGAGCAGCATCGGCGCCAGGATGAACGCCGTCACACCGATGGGGATGTTCACGAAGAAGATCCACTCCCAGCTGAGAGCATCCGTGAGCACGCCGCCGAGCAGAACTCCCGCGGCCGCGCCGAATCCCCCGACCGCGCCCCAGACGCCGAGTGCGATGTTGCGCTCGCGGCCTTCGGTGAACGTCGTCGACAGGATCGACAGAGCTGCCGGCGTGATGACAGCCGCGCCGAGCCCCTGAAGCGCGCGCGCGGAGATCAGCGACCCCTCCGACCAGGCGAGGCCCGCCAACAGCGAGGCGATCGTGAAGAGGACGATGCCTGCGAGGAAGATGCGCCTACGCCCGAGCAGGTCGGCCGCTCGCCCGCCGAGAAGCAGGAAGCCGCCGAACACGAGCGCGTACGCGCTGATTACCCACTGCAGGTTCTCCTGCGAGAACCCGAGGTCGACCTGAATCGAAGGCAACGCCACATTCACGATTGCGATGTCCAGGACGACCATGAACTGCACGACGCTCAGAAGCGCCAGTGCCAGCCATTTGCGTCGATCAGAAGTCACCATGGCGTCCGTTTTCCTTTCACGTAGGAGATGAGACTTGCTCTACGTTCAGGTTGCCTGCGTGCAGACAGGCTGGCCAAGGGTCTGCGCCCGCCAATCGAGGTGCGGTTAACCACACCCCTACGTCCTGTTAACGGAGCGTTGCGATCCGTTGACGCGTGGCTTCGATGTCCGGCAGCGAGCCTTTGAGCTCGAACGCCTCGATCGCCTGTTCGTAGACCGCTCGCGCCTCATCCCTACGGCCGGCAAGCTCGAGCACTTCCCCGAGCGCCGTGAAGGCTTCCCCGCGATGAAGGTGCCAATCGGTCTCTTCGACGATGTCGACTCCCTCACGCGCCAGCTTCTCGGCCTCGACGAACTCTCCGCGCTGCGCCAATACACGGGCAAGGACCGCCCGCCAGCGAAACAGCGGATCGAAGTCGTCTGCCATCGCGAGCTCGGCCGTCCGCCCTGCAAGCTCCTCCGCCTCGTCGTAACGACCTTGGCGATAAAGGGTCTCGGCCAGCAGCCCGACGGTCGTCGAGAGGAAGCCCGTTCCCCCGAACTGCTCGAGCGCGTCGATCCCCTGGCGGGTTGCGGCCTCGGCCGCGTCGAGGCTGCCTGCACGAAGTTCCGAGGAGGCCCTGCTCATATTGGAGGCTGCCCGCAATAGCTCGTTGCCGAATTGGCGGTACAGCTCGTTTCCCAAGATCTGGTCCTCGCGAGATGCTTCGTGTTCGCCCAGAAACGACAGATGCAGCGCGCGTGCCAGCCTCAGCGGCGGCTCGATCGAGGTGCCGGCGTGAGTTGCGAGCAGTTCGTCGGTTTCGCGAAGGCCGTCGACAGCATTCCGAAAGCCCCATGACTGAAGCAACACGCGAAAGGCGAGGGCGGCCGTGACGATGCGACGGTTCCCGGCCAGGCGGGCATGGTCGATCGCTCGCTGGTACGAAGCGCCTCCGAGCTCGGAGTGGCCAAGCCAGCTTTGGAACGCGGCCATGACATACCAGCCCTCGGCGAGCCCAGCGTCATCCTGCAATTCCTCGAGTTTCGCGATCTCGATTGCCGCAGCATCCTGGGGTGCAGCGAAGGCGCCTCCTGTTTGGGCCTGAACGAAGATCCGGCCGAGTTTGGCGCGGGCTTCGAGCGCCTGCTCCCTAGCCGTACCAGCCTCGTCGATCGCCTGCGCCAAGGTCGCCTTCGCTCGCTCGAGCTCACCCGCCTCGTACAGTGCATACCCGAGCTCGACGAGATGTTGGAGTCGAACCGGGTCCGCTCGCGGCAGCAGATCGACCGAGCGAGCGAGGAGCGTGACGGCCGCCGGCCCGTCCCCGCGCTCGTACGCGCGGTGACCGGCGTGTCCGAGTAGCCGACCCGCGCGCGCGCCGAGGGCGCGAAGCTCGTCGTCGACCGGGCCGAGCTCTTCCTTGAGCCGGAACGCCTGCTCGAAGTGATAGCCGACGATCTCCTCGTACTCGCTGCGGTTGGTCTCGAGCCATCGTCCGAACCGCTCATGTAGATCCGAGCGCAACTCCTTCGGCATCCCGTCATAGGCGGCATCGCGAATCAGCTGGTGCCGAAACCGGAACGCATCCTCGACCGGGAAGAGGGCGGAGCGATAGGGCCGGATCAGCTCTTTACGCACCAACCCCGGCAACGCGGCAATCTCGCCGCCGATCTCGATCAGGGCGGTACGCCAGAACTCTTTACCGATCACCGAAGCGCGTTCCGCAGCCATGCGCTCACCCGACGGGAGCTGCTCGAGCCGTGTGGCGAGCAGCGCCTGAATGGTCGGCGGAACGACCACCTCCCCGTTGCCGTCGCTTTGCGCCAGCAGCGCGAGCATCTGCTCGACGAACAACGGATTCCCTTCGGCCGACGCCGTGATCCGCCGCCGCACCTGGTCGGAGAGATCGGATCCCGCGAGGAGGTTCTCGATCAGCGTTTCGGCCTCGTCTTCAGAGAGCGGCTCGAGCAGGATCGTCGCCGCATTCATCTTCCCTCCACCCCAGCCGGGACGGAAGTCGAGGAATTCGGGCCGCGCCATGCACAGCAGGAGAATCGGCGCCTCTCGGCTCCAGTCGGCTATGTGGTCGACGAGATCGAGCAGTGTTTGCTCCGCCCAGTGCACGTCGTCGAAGATCAGGATCAGCGGGCTACTGCCGGCGAACGTCTCGAAGAGCCTTCGTACGGCGCGGAACGTATCGTCACGTGACACGACTTCCTCGTCGGCCAGACCTATAGCCGTCGACACCGTGTTGAGCAGACCGGGCGCCTCAGGATCGGCGGCGATCACCCGGCCGATCTCGGCGTCGGTTGCTATCTGCTCCAGGATCTCAACAAGGGGGAAGTACGTGATCCCGTCGCCGTAGGCGAGGCAGCGGCCTCGCAAGACCATCGCCTTACGTTGCGACTCGACGAATTCGAGGACAAGCCGCGACTTGCCGATGCCGGCCGGCCCGAGCACGGTGAAGAGCTGACACGAGCTGTCGCGCACCGCACGCGCGTATGCCTGGACAAGCTGCTCCAGCTCGCCGCCGCGGCCGACGAAGGGAGCGTCGAACCGTCGCTCGAAGCCCGGTGAGTCCGCTCGCACGCCTAGCAGCCGATAGGCAACTAGCCGCTCCGACTTGCCCTTGGCCTCGATCGGCTCTACACGCTCGAGCTCCAGCGCGCCTTCGGCGAGTTGTCGCGTCGAATCCCCGATGAGAATGTCGCCCGGCTGCGCGGCCTGTTCGAGTCGCGCAGCGACGTTGACGGCATCACCTGTCGCCAGTGTGCCGCCCTCGCTCGTCACGACCTCGCCGGTGTTGACTCCCATCCGGACCTGCAGCTCGGTGCCGAACTCGCGCTGAAGATCTGCATTGAGGCCGCGAAGTGCCTCGCGCAACTCGTTCGCGGCACGGGCGGCTCTCAGCGCATCGTCCTCGTGGACGGCCGGGATCCCGAAGACCGCCATGACTGCATCGCCGATGAACTTCTCGACCTTCCCGCCGTGCCGCTCGAGCACCTCGCGCGCGAGGGTGAAATAGCGCTCCATGATGCGGCGGAGCGACTCAGAGTCGAGCCGTTCGCCAAGGGCGGTCGAGCCGGTGACGTCGCAGAAGAGGATCGTCACGGTCTTTCGGACTTCGCGCGCAGGAACCGCCTCTTCCAGAGCGGCCCCGCACGATCCGCAGAAGCGGAACCCGGCCGGGTTCTCGGCGCCGCAGCTCGGGCACGTCGTCACCCGACGAGCGTAACTCGCCCGGGCTCCGGGCCTCGCTAGTGTGCCGGGCCGGCGATCTCGTCTATCTGATCTCCCCGCCCTTCGTCGGGCATGCCTTCGTGTCCCATTCGGTCGCAACCCGAGCTCGCTCCAGCGGCACGTTTTCGCGCAGCGTCCACGTACGGACGTCCATCCGTGCCGGCCGCTACCTGATCACCGCGAGATGCGGCGGGGGCAATCTCGGGGTCTCAGCGCGCCTCCGCGTGTACTGAGTCGCAATCCGTCTGCTCGAGATGTGCCCCGCCCGAAGCCGGACGGGGCACTCTGTCGAACTAGGCGAAGCGGAGAGCCGGCCCGGTCACTCGCTTCGCAGCCTTGGCGGCGAACCCGGGGAGAGCCAGCAAGATCAGCGCCAGCACCAGCAACATGAAGTAGAAGTGCTTCTTCCTCATCAGACTGCGGGGATGGCGGAGGAGCCGGCCTCCGGTGCGTACGTCGGGCGATAACCGAGTGCTCGGCCAAACGGAGCACCGATCGCCAGACCCGCCTTCTGCAACCACGCCGGCGGCTGCGGCAGCCGCACGGTGTCGAAGTGCGCCTGCGCGATCACGGAGAGCCGCAAGGGATTCGGCATGCCCTTCCGATTCGTCTTGCCGTCTTCCGCCAGCACGAACATCGTCTCGAGCAGAGACTCGAACTGCAGCGCCGGCCGCACCTCACAGACGAAGCGCACTTCTTCCTTGCCGGCGTTCCAGAAGCGATGGGGCGTCCCGGGCTCGACAACGGCGACCTCGCCGCGCTCGAGCATGACCTTATCCTTGCCGTTCTTGAGGCCGAGCGTTCCGTCGATCACTGCGAAGCGCTCGCTTTGCGCGGGATGGAGGTGTGTGGCGGCGACGAAGCCGTCCGGCTGAACCGTGCACTCGATCACGACGGATTCGCCGTTCGTGTCGGCCGACGTAGCATGGAACGTGATGCGTTCCCCGGTGACAGGGTTGTGGATCGTGTCTCCCGTGCGGATCATCTCGAGCCTCCTTCGTAGCGTCGATTGACACTCCGAAGGCTAGGTCCGCGCGTGCGGAATTTCGTCGGCGCCGCGAACGATCTCACGTCGTCTAGCGGCGGATCTTGAAGACGCCGCCGTCATCCTTCTGGATGACGTTGTCTACGCCTCTGCGCCGGCGAGGCCGCACTCGTAGGCGAGCACGACGGCCTGCACCCGATCGCGTAGGTCGAGCTTCATCAACAGATGCGCCACGTGCGTCTTCACCGTCGTGTCGCTGACAAAGAGCTCTTTCGCGATCTCGGCGTTCGTGAGGCCTCGTGCCACGAGCTTCAGCACCTCTAGCTCGCGCGCCGTCAGTTCGGCGAGCTCGGGAGGCAAGGTCTTCACCGACTGGGGCGGCCGGCGGACGAACTCCTCGATGACTCGGCGCGTGACCGAGGGCGCCAGGAGCGCATCGCCTTGAGCGACCGCGCGAATTCCGGCGACGAGCGCCTCGGGCGGAGTGTCCTTGAGCAGGAAGCCGCTCGCGCCGGCCCTGAGGGCGTCGTAGACGTACTCGTCCATATCGAAGGTCGTCAGCATCACGACCTTCGTGTCGACGCCGTCGGTTCCGAGCAGGCGGCGCGTCGCCTCGATCCCGTCGACCTGCGGCATGCGGACGTCCATAAGCACTACGTCCGGCTTCAAGCGAAGCGCCTCGGCCACAGCCTCGACACCGTCCGCAGCCTCGCCGGCGACCTCGATGTCCTCTTCCGCGTCGAGAATCATGCGAAAGCCCGCACGCACAAGCGCCTGATCGTCGACGATGAGCACGCTCAGGCTCATGAGGTAAGCGGCAGCTTTGCGCGCAGGCGATACCCGCCGCCCGGCTGGGGCCCCGCGTCAAGCTCGCCACCGTAGACCGAGACACGTTCACGCATGCCGACGAGGCCGTGCCCGCCGCCGTCCCCATTTCCGACCCCACTTCCATCGTCCCTGACAGTTACTTCGAGGTAGCTATCGCCGTAGTTGACGAGCACCTCAGCCTTTGTCGCCTGAGCGTGTTTCACGACATTCGTCAGCCCTTCCTGCACAAGTCGATACGCGGTGAGGTCGACGCCCGCGGGAAGCTGGAAGGCCTCGCCCTCGATGCGCAGCTCGACCGGCAAGCCCGCTTCTCGCGCCTGGTCGACGAGGCGGCTCAGGTGATCGAGGCTCGGTTGTGGAGCGAGAGCCGGCGCCTCTTCGGGGCGCCGCAGAACGCCCACCATGCGGCGCATCTCGGCAAGCGCCTCCCGCCCCGTGCGTTCGACGACGAGCAAGGCCTCGCGCTCGCGATCCTGATCGGGCCGCAGGAGCCGCCGCACCCCGGAGGCCTGGACGGTCATCACGCTGACGCTATGGCCAACGACGTCGTGAAGCTCCCGCGCGATTCGCGCCCGTTCCTCCGCAACGGCCACGCGCGCACGCTCCTCGCGTTCGCGCTCCGCCCGGTTCGCGCGCTCCTTCGCCTCGTCGGCCTCCAAGGACTTCCGGCCGACGCCGAACGCGATCGTCCAGACGATGGCGAAGATGATGCTGGCCACAACGAAATTCCCCACAGCCGACGTCGGATCGTTGTGGACCACCACCACGAGAACACCCTCCGCGACGGCAAAGCCCGCAATGGCCTGGGCCCGGTCTCGGAGCAGACCGACGAGGAAGAGCGCGGCGCACCCCACCAGAAACGTCACGCCGTCGTAGGGGACGACCGTCCTGTCGACGAACGACGTCAATGCAGCCGCGATACCCATTGCGGCAGGTGCGCCGAACGGAAAGCGTCGCCGCGCGAGCAGTGGGAGGACGATCACAAGGATCGCCAGGATGTCGAACCAAAGTGGGCCTTCCGGTCCGTCGGTGCGCTCTCGGCCGAGGATTGCGCCGGTGACACCGATACCGGCCATCGCCAACAACAGAGCATCGAACCAGTAGCGACGCGCGAACGGCCAGAGCCTCTTCACGGTTTGAAGGTACTCCGAATTCGGGTGCTTCGCCTCGTCCGCGAGAACGATCCAAACATCGTCCGCCAGGACGACACGAAATCGCCACCGCGGCCGAAGACGGTCCGCGCCGGCCGCCATAGTCTGGTGACTACCGCATCACAACAGGAGGACAGATGAACATGCAGGGATCCACTGGATTCGT